>Ga0268359_10184_pt1 | contig 14653 bp, 12 predicted proteins | sample BioMet11_FD_194416 | JGI IMG/M metagenome (GOLD analysis project Ga0268359, IMG submission 194416) | Sewage microbial communities from Oakland, California, United States - Biofuel 11 (PacBio Assembly) | ecosystem: Engineered > Wastewater > Sewage > Unclassified | place: USA: California | collected...
AGCGGCAGCGGAAACAGAAAACTCAAGGCGTCTGATTTTATGTCATTTTCTCCTAAAATGGCCAGAAAATATCTGAAAGCGAAAAAAGTCTGCAAGAGAGAAAACCGGTCGATCATGCCGAAGGATCTGTTTGACCTGAAAGCGTTTATGGTGGCCGGAACAGATAATAACTGCTATAAAGACGAACTGGAAGAACTCTGGGGATACGTCCGATGGAATTATTCGCGGGGACAGAGCCTTCATGCATAGGTACTGAAACGTGGACAAGAGAAGGAATGTATTTTTTCCCGGACACATGTTTCTACGAATTCATTTCCCGAAGCGGAACTGAAAAAGAAGAAGCGGATGCTTCGTACAGACCCGACACATGTCTCATGAATGAAGTCAGACCGGATGAAAAATATGAACTTGTTATATCCGTGCTTAAGGGCGGCGCTTTCATGCGTTACAGAGTCGGAGACATGTACATGTGTGTGGGACTTGAAAATCAGCAGGATCAGACCAGGATACCGAGATTCAAATACATAGACAGAGTGCGGGATATCATAGACATCGGAGGATTTACCCGTATTTCAAAAAATTCCATCCAGAATGTAGTAGACCTTTCCGGACTGCATATAGCGGGATGGACCGCATATAAAGAATTCACGCAGAACAATAAGCCCATCATGCATATGTATGTGGAAATGGACAAACATTCACTGGCCAGTCAGGCGGTCAGCCGCGAGATACTAAAAGAGCACCTGACAATATATTTTAAGTATGTAGACAGCGACTATAAAGATCTGAAGAGGATACTCGGCATGGATCCGCTGGAGATTACGATTCTCAAAAGCGGGACTTTTGCGGCATTCAGCAGAAAATACGGGGAGGAGATCAGAAAGATCAATCCCGACCCGCATCATATAAGCGCGCTTCTGAAGCTGCAGTTCAGCGAACCGATGGTCTGGGAGGTAAGTGAAAATGACAAGTAGTTATGTGATCATCCCGACTGCGGCGGTCTGCTGCTATCTGTTTCTTTTTCTCGCTTTTATGGCTGCAAAAAAGACCGGTGAGATAAAGGCATTTATTATGGTGCTGGCAAGCTGTATTTTATGGACCGGAGGATCTGCACTCATGAGGCTGCAGGCCTGGCCGTCTCTGGGCTTCTGGTTTCAGGCGTCTCTGCTGGGACTGTTCATGCTGGCATATTGGCTGTTTCACTTCATTGTAGTATTTACAGAGTCGGAATGCCATGTTATGACAAAGGTCTGGCTGATCCTGGTCCTGGCCTCCTTTATATTCAATGCATTCACAGGACGGCTTCTGTCGAAACCTGTTCCTCAGTACGCGTCAGACGGTACTGTAAGTTATATATATGATTTATCATGGCCGGTACTGGTTTTCTTTGTTGTCTGCGGCGGAATAGTGCTTCATACCATTTATCTGATAATAAAATCATATAGAAAGATGAACTGAAAAAGAGACAGACAAAGCCGATCATTCTCGGAGCATCATCAGTCCTGCTCGGGCAGGTACTGTTCCTGGCTCCTTTCTGCAAGGGTTTTCCAATAGATGTCCTTTCTGCTCTTATTATGGTAATATGCCTTGGATATGCGTTGTATAAACGCAGGCTGTTCAAGCTTACGCTCCTTGTGTCGAAGGGCGCATGCTATGCGGTATCGGCGGTGCTTTCTGTGTTGTTCTTCTCATACTGGCTGCCTTCAATGGACGGGATGATGAGAAAAACGCTGATACATTTTCCGATAAGCGAAACTATGATGATAGCCCTGCTTTTTATGATCTGCACGGTTATCCTGTACAATCTTATGAAAATATGCATCGATAAGTTATTTATTAAAGATGAAATACAAAGAGCGAATGCTCTGAAAGAGTTCAGCCATGATGTATCGCAGAGTCTGCGTATAAATGAAATAATGGATAAAATGGTCAGACTGCTCAGGGATTCACTTGATATACAGAAAATCTTTGTTTTTGTTCAGAATACAAAAGATCAGGATTACGATATGGCATACAGTCTGAGTCCTCTTGATAATCGTTCATTTAAACTGGATCATAAAAATCCGCTGATAAAATATCTGGAAAGCAATCACGAATGTCTTCTGATGTCAGACTTTCAATGCATGACAGTATACAGATCCATGTGGGAAGAGGAAAAAAACCAGTTTGCCGTTATGCATACAGACTGTTTTATTCCTCTGAACGATGATGATACGCTTGTAGGTGTGGTAGCGGTATCGCTCCCTGCGGGAAAACGCAATTTCTCATTTGACGATCTCAGTTTCCTGTCCTCCATAAGTTCAATATGCTCAATAGCGGTCAAAAATTCACGTCTGTATGAGCAGGCTTATTACGAAGCCAGGACTGATGAAATGACAGGTCTTTACAACAGAAAATATTTTTATGAGATCCTGGAAAAAGAGTACAGCCGGTGCGAGGGACGTTCACTTGCGCTGATAGTATTCAATATGGATGATTTTCGCCTCTATAATCAGTTGTACGGGACAAAAGAAGGAGATCTTGCGCTGCAGAGGACAGCGAGAGCCATCTCGTCATGTGTCGGCGACAACGGTTATACGACAAGATACAGCAGCAAGGTGTTCTCTGTCATTCTGCCGGGATATGATATGCTGGCGGCGAAGAATCTGGCTGATACTATTCGCCGGCAGATCATGCACATAAATGACAATACGAATGATAAAATTCTGAAAGTGCTTACGATGAGCATTGGCATCAGTTCGATCCCGTATACTGCGAGCAGCATAAGTGAACTGATAGATACCGCTGATATGGCCGTGTTCAATGTCAAGAGAAAAGGCAAAAACGGCATCATGCTTGCGGCCGGCGGCCAGATAATGCGAGATACCCAGACATACAGGAATACTGAACAGGGTCATGAACACAGGGAAGAAATCTATTCTGCATACGCATCGACGATCTATGCATTGACGGCAGCTATCGATACAAAAGATCACTATACATTCAACCATTCCAAAAATGTTGCATACTACGCATCGGAGCTTGCATATGCGACAGGGCTTGACGCGGATACCGTCGAAATAATAAGAGAAGCCGGACTATTGCACGATGTCGGTAAAATCGGTATACCGGAGACAGTCCTGAACAAACCGGGCAAACTGACTGAAGAAGAATTTGAAATCATGAAAAATCATGTGGAAAGTTCTGTAGGGATCATAAGATATCTTCCTTCGCTCGAATACGTTATTCCTGCCGTTATCGGTCATCACGAAAGGTACGACGGCACAGGATACCCGCGGCGTATCGCCGGAGAAAATATCCCGCTGTCAGCACGCATTTTATGTGTGGCCGACTCTTTCGATGCCATGATATCAAACCGGAGCTACAAGGATGCGTACAGTGTGGATTTTGCGCTGCGGGAAATAGAAAAACAGGAGGGCGGACAATTCGATCCGAAACTGGCCGGTTTGTTTATTCAGCTTGTGTCCAGCGGAAAGATAAAGGTCCAGAACGAAGAGGAAAATGCCGCGCAAAACGCATGATACATGTGCTTTACATGTTTCTGTCAAAAGGTATAATCATATAAATCAAATCAACCGGATATAAATGGAATATAAATTCAAAAATAGAATATGGAATTCATCTCTGAAAGGAGTCGCGGCGATGAAAAGAAAACGAGTTTTTAGTATTATCTCGTTTGCAGCAGTAATATTAATGTGTGTTGCCGTGTCTTTCTGTGGTTCGATCGAGACTGTACATGCCTCACAGCGCACAATACGTGTGGGAATGCCGGATACTGACAGTTCGGGTATTTCAGGTGAGAATGAATCGGTCTTATTTCTTAAAGATTATCTCCAGGCCATATCTGAATATGCCGACTGGGATTATAAATATGTCAGTGCTCCCTGGGGCCAACTTCTGCAAATGGCTAAAGACGGTAAAATAGATCTCCTGATGGATGTTACGAAAACCGATGAACGCATGAAGTATTATAATTATTCTTCAGAATCCATGGGTACAGAGATGTGTTATCTGTTCGGGCGAAGCGGGACCGGGTTCAATTACAATGATTATAAAGCGTTCGACGGCATGACTGTCGGTTATGAAAAGGGCAGCACAATTATTGCCGCCCTGCAGGAATATGGCCGCCGCAAAGGCTTTTCCGTAAAGCCGAAACCGTATAAAAGCGGAGCGGCAATGTTTAAGGCTCTCGATGCCGGAAAAGTTGACACTGTCGTCCAGACGAATTATTACGAGACGCCCAAGGGACATGTAATACTTGCAAAATGCAGTCCGACGCCTGTTTATATTATTACTCCGAAAAAAGACAGCTCTCTTATTGCAGAACTTGACGAAGCTATGACGCAGTTATTCAGTTATAATCCGAGTTTCAATTCGGATCTTTTTGAACTGCATTTCGGGCGTGCTCTGGCCAAATCCGTAGGTTATACGAAAGAAGAAAAGGCATATATGAATAAAAGCCGACTGTCTATGTTTTCTACGAAACAAACTGGGCTCCGTTCGAATATGATGTCAAAGGAGAGACAGAGGGGATCACGCCTGATATTGTACGCGCGATTGGAAAAGAAACAGGAATAAAATTTAAATTTATTTTATCATCTTCAACAAAGTCTGTTTACGATAATATCAGCAGAACATCCGATGATGTCATAATGGCGGTGAGCTATGATTACACCTGGGCCAAGAAACATGATCTTCTTGTTACGGAACCTTATGCTTCGGTTCTGTTATGAGGGTAACCAAAAACAGCAATATGTCACCGAAAACAGTAGCAGTGGTTAAAGGCGGATATCTGGAGAACCGGATACATAAAATGTATCCGGAACTTAAAGAAGTGCAGTATCTTACTTTCGGCGAATGTATGGACGCCGTTACGAACGGAGATGCTGACTGCACTTCCTGAATTTTTATCAGGCGAATTACTATCGCTCAATGGGTCGGTTCGACAGCTTCTCATATCTGCCGGTTTCTGATATTACTCAGAATATTTCTCTCGGCGTGACTGAAGAATCTGATCCGCTGCTTCTCGGCATATTATCAAAATCGCTGCAGAGTCTCTCTGCTGATACCATTCAGAGTATTCTCAGTGTGAATTCCACCAAGACAGAACAGTTTTCGTTCGGATTGATGATGCGCAGGTATCCGGTCCGGATGGCGGCAGGGATCGCAGCTGTCGGCATATGCATAAGTCTGATAATATTTCTTCTGATATCACTGCGCATAAGAAAACGTCAGAACCGTGAGCTGGAAACAGCCAAGGCTGCAGCTGAAACTGCGGACCGTGCAAAATCTGAATTCCTTTCAAGCATGAGCCATGATCTCAGGACTCCGTTAAACGGTATAATCGGATTTACAGACTATGCGATGAGTGAAAATGATGCCGACAAAAAGCAGGACTATCTCAGAAAGGTGAAGTCGTCCGGCGAACTTATGCGTGACATGGTAAATGATACTCTGGAGCTGTCCCGCATCGAAAGCGGCAAGGGAACACTGGACCTTCAGGCTGTGGATCTGCGGGATGTCGCCGAGACAGTTGTAATATCGATGAAACCGTATGCGGAATTAAAACGGATCGAATTAAATGATGATTTCAGCGGAATATGCGGCAGACTTGTTCTGGCAGATAAAATCAAGATACAGAAGATTATTTTGAATCTGGTTTCCAATGCAATAAAATACACAAAAGAGGGAGGCCGTGTATCAGCCGTCATGGTGTATGTCGACCCGCCGGAAAAAGGATCAAATTTCAAACTGTCGGTTGCAGACAACGGGATCGGCATGAGTGAGGAGTTCAGAATGACAATGTTTGAACCTTTTACTCAGGAGAAAAGGGTGGAAACAGATGCTGCGACAGGAACCGGACTGGGACTTTCGATCGTAAAAAAATATGTGGATCTCATGGGCGGCACAGTGGAGGTAAAAAGTAAAATAAACAGCGGGACCGAAGTGACAGTGATGCTTCCGCTTCAAGGCGCGGCTGAGAATGACGAAGTCCTGAAAAAGCCTGCTGTCAGATATGAGATGTTTGCCGGAAAGCACGCGCTGCTGATTGAGGACAATGATATCAATGCCGAAATAGCCCTGCTTCTTCTCGGCGATGCCGGAGTGATCACAGACCGTGCTGCCGACGGAAAAGCCGGACTGGAAATGTTTGCAGGCAGTACTGACGGATATTATGATTTCATTCTGATGGATATCCGCATGCCGGTAATGAACGGCTTCGAGGCCGCAGCGGCTATCCGCGGCATGGACCGGACGGATGCCGCAGCTGTTCCTGTGATCGCTATGACTGCCGACGCTTTTGAAGAGAGCATGACTGAAGCCAGAAATGCAGGGATGAACGACTACATAATTAAACCTGTGGACAGGGATGCGATGTTCAGAACGATTGCCGAAAACATAGAGAAGTAAAAAAATCATACGACAATACGACAGTGCCGCATAAAGGGTATTATACCCTTGTGCGGCCTTTTCGGTATGACGGGCATGCCGTCAGTCTGTGGTGAAAGTCCACAAGGGGCGTAGTTGCCGACGAACCCCATAGCGACTCGCAAGGTTCGTACCGTGAGGTGCGGGCGAGAAGAAGCGATAGCGAAATCGTGGCCTTACGGACAGAAACCTGTTACTAAGGCCTGTACGGCGGACAAGCGAGCCGAAAGTCGTTAAGTCCAAAAGGCAATCGTAACCCGTACAGGTAAAACAGGAAGGTAAACGAGGAAAGACTGATGACTTATCCCGTGAGGTCTCATAGACGGAGAAATCTGTAGTAACAACGAACTATGAGAAGTCAGCAGAAGCCATAGTAGTGAGGAAGTTTCTGTAATGGAAATGGAGCGAAGGGCTGAACAATTCGAGAAGTCGATTTGACTTGTAACTGTAAATGCATAGGTCCGACGAGAAAGCAAAGCAGCAAAGACGTAACCGAGCGAAAGCCTTCAAAGGAGATAGGACTGATATGCAGGGAAGCAAAGAAAGGAAAAGAGACAAATGTCTAAACTACTGGAACAGATACTATCCAGAGAAAACATGAACCTTGCCTACAAAAAGGTGAAAGCCAATAAAGGAGCAGGCGGAATCGATGATGTAAGTGTAGACGAAGTTTATGACTACATCAAACAGAACTGGAAAAGTATCAGAGAGAAAATCCAAAAGAGAAAGTACAGACCTCAGCCGGTACTAAGGGTAGAAATACCAAAGCCGGATGGGGGAGTGCGAAAACTTGGGATTCCAACTGTGATGGACAGAATCATTGAACAGGCGGTAGTGCAGGTGATAACACCTATAGCAGAGCCGCACTTCAGCGAATACAGCTATGGATTCAGGCCGGGAAGAAGAGCACAGCAGGCGGTTATTAAAATGCTTGAATACCTCAACGACGGCTACACATACATAGTGGACATCGATTTGGAGAAGTTCTTTGACAATGTAAATCAGGACAAGCTGATGACACTGGTACACAAAATCATAAACGACCCGGACACAGAATCTCTTATAGCTAAATATCTAAAAGCAGGAGTTATGGTGGAAGGCAAATATGAAGACACTGTACTGGGAACGCCACAAGGCGGAAACTTATCACCTATACTGAGCAACATAATGCTCAATGAACTGGACAAGGAACTTGAATCAAGAGGACTGCATTTCGTGAGATATGCAGACGACTGCGTAATAGCAGCAGGAAGCAGTGCCGCTGCAAACAGAGTAATGCACACGGTAACGAAATGGATAGAAAGAAAATTAGGATTAAAGGTAAACATGACTAAAACAAATGTCACGAAACCCACGAACCTTAAGTACCTCGGATTCGGATTTGTCAAGATGGGGGATAAGTGGGAATGCAGACCGCATAAGGATTCTTTGGAGAAATTCAAAAGGAAACTCAAGCAGCTGACAAAGCGCTCCTGGTCAGTCAGCATGGACATCAGAATCCAAAGACTAAACTGGGTGATCCGAGGCTGGATCAACTACTTTAGAATCGGAAAGATGAAAAGGAATATGACAAAGATAGACGAACATCTGCGTACAAGAATGAGAATTGTCATATGGAAACAGTGGAAAACAAGTCGGAAAAGGATGTGGGGACTGCGCAAACTTGGGGCACCCGAATGTATGGCCAGACAATCTGTAGGATTTGCAGACCACTACCAGGCAGTCGCAAAGACCACAGGACTGCATCTTATTAGTAAACAAATCCTCGCAAAACGAGGACTTGTCAGTTGTTTAGATTATTATTTGAATTGAACCGCCGAGTGCCGAACGGCATGCTTAGTGGTGTGAGAGGGGCTACTCGTTAGCCCCTACTCGATCGGCCTTTCTTCTTTGAAATGTATAGTTGCTATTCCTCAAACACATTGGACTTGAAGATACCCATGATGCATGATAAATGTAAAGGTATATATATGGCCATGATATATCGCTGTATGATCCATAACGGATCACATAATTCATTATTGATTTGGAGGTCAACATGAGCACAATAATAGCTAATATAGATAGTTTTCTCTGGGGCCTGCCTTTCGTATTATTTGTTCTTATAGTCGGAGCATATTATTTTATCCGTTCCGGTGCATTTCCAATAAGGCATCTGCATCATGTGATGAAAAATACAGCCGGCAGTATGCGGAGCAAAGAAGCTTCAACCAAAAAAGAAGGAACAGTATCGCCGTTTGAAGCAGTGGCGATCGCGATAGGCGGAACCGTAGGATGTGGTAATATTGCAGGAGTTGCAACAGCTATCGCCACGGGCGGTCCGGGCGCCGTGTTCTGGATGTGGATATGGGCATTTTTCGGCATGATGATAAAATGCGTTGAAGTTACTCTGGGATGTTACTACCGCAACAAGGATGAGAATGGTAATTATTTTGGCGGATCCACTTACACAATAGAAAAGGAATCAAATGGGACATGGGCCTGAAGATAGGCGGCCCTCTCGCCCTGGCATTCTCGATAGCACTTCTTATTTCATGGCTCGGCGGCAGCCAGGCCTATACGATCGCGGAAGCGCTGAATCAGTCATTCCACTGGAACATGATAGTTGTAACGCTGGCGTATTCGGCATTTGTATTTTACATCACTTGCAAAGGTGTTCCGAGAGTCGCGAAATTTGCAACAAAAGCAGTTCCTTTCATGTGTCTTGCTTTCATAGTCGGAGGTCTGGCACTTATCGCGCTTAACCTTTCCAATGTCCCGCATGTATTCTACATGATATTCCATGATGCTTTTATGGGCACAAAAGCTCAGGTAGGCGGATTCGCAGGATGCGCTGTGTCGGAATGCATGAGATATGGAATAGCGCGTTCAATGAACTCGAATGAAGCCGGACAGGGATCATCACCGTTTATACATGGTTCCGCTGATTGCGAGCATCCGATGAGACAGGGTCTCTGGGGCGCTTTTGAAGTATTTGTCGATACGATCATCGTATGCTCTATTACCGCACTGGCAGTGCTGTGCACAGGCGTCTGGACTACAGGTACGCCGGGAGTCACTCTCACAATGATGGCATACAGCGCCAACTTCGGTATCTGGGGCAAATATTTCATCGGCTTTATGGCATTTTTATTCGGGATCACGACTACATCAGGCTGGTATACATATGACTGCACGAATATCAGATATCTGCTCAGATATCATCCGATCGCCAGAGACAAACTTATCAATGCGTGGAAGTATCTTTTCCCGCTGCCTAACATCGTGATAGTGACATCTATCGTGCTTACAGGGAACGGTCCTGATACATTCTGGGCCATAGTGGATATTTCACTGGTGATACCGGTGTTTGTCAATCTGCTGGCGCTTCTGGTGATGAGAAACAAGTTCTTCGAGATATTCAAGGATTACAAAGCACGGTATATGGGAATAGGAAAAGTCGATCCGGATTTGCGCTTTTCTATGAGCAGAAGCCTGAGGTCGCCAAGATAGCGGCGGAAACAAATGATAAGATAAGGCTCGCGAAAGAAGCAGCATATGCCAAACGCGATGCCAGACGAAATAAAGCTTGAAAGGACAAAAATAATGACTGAAAAACAGATGACTATAATTTTGAAACAGGAATACTCGAAGCAGGCGCATATTTCGCCTTTTCGGCGTCGGAGCCGGAGGCGCTGCCGATACATATGTCGACGGCGCACAATGTAAAGGATCTGGATGATCTGCAGAAGCGCTACGATGAACACGGGTTCTGCTATAACAGGAACCGCAACCCGAACAGAACTGCTCTTGCCGAGCTGATGACTTATATAGAAGGCGGAGAAGCCTCAATCGCATGTTCATCAGGCATGGCTGCTATTTCCACAGCTCTTCTGGCCAACACTAAAGCCGGCGATCATATTCTTTCGGACAAGACGCTCTACGGAGAAACGATAGAGATATTCACAAAAATACTGGCAAAGTACGGTGTGGAAACGACATTCGCTGATTTTACTGATATCGAGCAGGTCAAAAAAAGCATCAGACCCAACACGGCGCTGCTGTATACCGAGACTGTATCGAACCCGCTGATATCGGTTCCCGACATAAAAGCGGTTTCGGAAATCGCCCATGCGAACGGTGCGATTCTTATTATAGATAATACATTCATGACAGGAGCGCTCGTAAAACCTCTTGACCTCGGCGCTGACATTGTGGTCAGCAGTCTGACGAAATTCGCGAACGGGCACAGCGATGCCGTATGCGGAGCTGTTACAGGAGCGGCAAAATATGTCGATAAGGCTTATGAGCTGCAGGTGCTGCTCGGAACGCAGAGCGATCCGTTCTCGTCGTGGCTGGTGTGCAGGGGAATAAGGACTTTGAATTTAAGAGTGAGAAAGCAGGCGGAAAACGCCGCTGCTCTGGCAAAGATGTTCGAAGAGTCAGAGTATGTGGAGGCTGTTTATCATCCTTCTCTGGAAAGTCATCCGCAGCATGAGCTGGCGGTGAAGGAATTCGGAGAACTGTTCGGAGGCATGCTGAGCATTGAGCTGCCTGAAGACAGAGATAAGATGAACAAGTTCATGGACAATCTGCATATATGTCATTATGCGATGACGCTCGGAGGCTACAGGACGACTATGTCATATCCGCCGATGAGCTCGCACAGCGACATGAGCAAAGAAGAAAGAATGGCTATAGGGATCTCTGACGGACTGCTGAGAATATCAGTGGTATAGAAAATACGGAAGATCTCCTCAATGATTTCAGACAAGCTCTCGAGGCGGCGTACAAAAGCTAGCACAACTGTCACGAGCCAAATATTACATTTAATAATCACAGCAGACTATCGGCGGCATTTTGCGGCCGATGATCTGTTTTGGCGACTGTGGAACAAAATTTAAAAAAATGTGTTACAATATCGGCAGAAGGAAAAAATGACAAGGAGCATTATTATGACGATAGACAGTGTACAGATAGAGTGTTTTGTAGCGGCCTCAAAATATTTAAATTTTTCCCGGGCTGCTAATTCTTTGTATATATCTCAGCCTGTTCTGAGCCGGCGCATAGCAAGGCTGGAACAGGAACTTGATGTTACTCTGTTCGACAGGACAGGCAGAACTCTCAAACTGACAGATGCAGGCCGGAAGCCTCAGCGATTTTTTCGTAGATTCTGCGGCCGGAATTTGCTGAAATACTTGCCGGTATCAGACAGACACAGTATGTAAACGGGCAGACGATCAGACCTCGGCGTATGCGAAGGGCTCGATCTGACGAAATATCTGAGATCGGTCATGAATGCATTTCAAAGATGAGAACAGTGAAGCGAATATTATTCTTGATTCGGATCATGTGGAGCTCCTGATAGATAAATTCAAGCATGAGCAGCTGGACATCATGATCATGCAGAGAGCGACCATTGACAACAATGTCAAAAGCGGCAATGTCAGCAGGATACAGGCACACGATCTGATAGACGCACATTACTGTGTGATATATTCTGACAGCAATCCTCTTTTCGGACACAAAAACTGAAGATAGAGGATTTTGGAAATCAAAAGCTTTACTGTTTAAAAAAAGAGCACGTTTCGCAGAAGGTGCTGACTCACGCGTCGCTCACAGAGAAATACGGCATATCACCGCAGATCGTTTTGTGTTCGACGGTGGATTCTATCATTATGTCACTTCAGATGGGTGACGGATTTATGATATCGGATGATCACGAACGCATGCTTAATGCAGGCGGTATATGCCATTTCGATCTGGAGGAAACGCTGCCGATAAGCATCGTTACACGTGAGGACAGCGGAAAACTGTTTTCTGATTTCATTTCTTTCTGCCTTGATTTTAACAGCAGGACGTGAGAGGTTGTTCTGCAGCGCTGTAATATCTGCTATACCCATTTCGTATTGGACTTTGCCGGTTCGCAGATGCACACTTGATACAGAACAATATAATACTTGCATGCAAGGAGGAAAAAAATGAAGACTTTATTACTGACAAAGGAAGAAGTCGCTTCGGTCCTTAATATGGATGATACCATCGAAGCGGTTGCAGAAGGTTACAGGGCTTTCAACAGCGGCAAAGTCATGCAGCCTGAATATTTCGGCATCGCTATGCCGGAACCGAGAGGCGAGATAGATTTCAAAGGTGGATATTACAGCACTGAAGAAGTAATATCGCTGAAGGCTTCGTCGGGTGGATTTGCTGAAAACGAAACGAAATACGGTGTTCCTAAAGGGATGGGAACGGTTCTTCTGTGGGATGCCCGCACATGTGCACTGACGTGTGTAATGGACGGCAGTCTGATCACCGGTTTCAGAACAGGCGCGGCAGGCGCGGTTTCGGTGAGAGCGCTGGCCAGAAAAAATGCTTCGGAGCTCACTTCGATAGGTACGGGTACTGAAGCGAGAATGGAAGCCCGCGCAATAAGCAGAGTAGCCGGAATCAAAAAAATACATGCCTGGGACCTTTTCCCTGAGAGCAGCGCAAAGTTCAAAGAGGATATGGAAAGCGAACTCGGCATTCCTGTGACAGTGGAAGCAACAAAGCGTGAAGCTGTCGAAAAAGCGGATATCCTTGTATCGACAACTAGAGGCAAGGGAAGCGTGATCGAAGCTGACTGGGTACAGCCGGGCACGCATATCGTAGCGATCGGTACGGATTCTCCGGGCAAACAGGAATATGATCCTGAAATATTCCGCAAGGTGAAACTGGTAAACGATTCCAAAGACCAGTGTGTGAAGAAGGGCGAGACGCAGCACGGGATAAACGAAAAAATCATTACGCGCGATCAGATACATGCTGAACTGGGCGAAATACTGCTCGGCGAAAAAACAGGACGCGAAAGCGATGATGAGATAACTATGTTTGATTCCACGGGAATGGCTATTCAGGACAACACGACGGCCAATCTCATTTACAAGAAAGCCAAGGAACGCGGCCTCGGGACATACTTCGAGTTTTTCAAATAGCAGGAGGTGCAGAATGAGTTTTTCGCTTACACTGCAGGATATAAAAGATGCGCGTGCAAGGATCGAAACGTATATCGTACACACGCCGATCATAAAATCATATAAGCTTTCGGAAAGGTTCGGGTGCGAAATATATATCAAGCCCGAGATATTCCAGCCTATAGGCGCTTTTAAAGTCAGAGGAGCGCTGAGCAAGGCACTGGCGGTTTCCAGTGAAGAAAGATCGCACGGACTGATTACTACTTCGTCCGGAAATCATGCGCAGGGCGTGGCTTATGCGGGTAAAATGCTCGGAGTCAGGGCGGTAATAGTTATGCAGCCTGACGGGCCCGTACAGAAACGCGAAAATACAGAAGCGCTGGGCGGCGAAATAATGTTCGCTGAAGGCGACTATGAAATCAGATGGAAAAAAGTACTGGAAATAGCGGCAGAGAACGGTTTTGTGCCGATACATGCTTATGACGATCCGGCAGTGATGACGGGGCAGGGAACGATAGGACTGGAGATACTGGAAGACCTCAGCGATGTCGATACGGTAATAGTTCCGATCGGCGGCGGCGGTCTGATCTCGGGGGTGTCAACGGCAGTAAAGGGCCTGGATACGTCTGTGCGTGTAGTGGGCGCGGAACCAGATGCGACAGCGGTATTTCAGAAGAGCCGTGCCAGCGGACGGCCTACATCAATACCGGTCACGCATACGATAGCCGACGGACTGCAGCTTTCCGTTCCGAAGGAAAATGCTTTTTCGGTAATTGAAAAAAATGTCGACGAACTGATAACGGTGCGCGATGAACAATGAAGGAAGCGGTGCGCATGATAGCCCGTGACGCGAAAATACTCGCCGAGCCTTCATCCTCGATCTGTCTCGGCACTCTGATAGAAACAAGCTGAAAGTTTCACCCGGAGAAAAGGTCTGCATGGTCATAACCGGCGGAAACTGGGGACTTGATAAAATGGCGGAGATCTTCGCCGAAAAATGATGATATGAATGGGGCAGATGTGTGCCCGGCCGGTCGCAAGACCGGCTTTTTTTTGTCCGATATTTACGATTTGTTTATAATTTATTTATTTTTTATCCTATTGTATTTATAGGAGGAAAAAGGAATGAGAATCTTAGTATTAACAGGAATGTTCGGCAACGGACACAAATGCGGCGGCAGACGCTGTTAAAGATGAACTTGAACATAAATATGAAGACGCAGATGTAGTGATAGTGGATCTGTTTGCTTATATCCTGCGGATTTTCAGCAGACCTGTATATAAGCTGTTCA
>Ga0268359_10643_pt1 | contig 14614 bp, 9 predicted proteins | sample BioMet11_FD_194416 | JGI IMG/M metagenome (GOLD analysis project Ga0268359, IMG submission 194416) | Sewage microbial communities from Oakland, California, United States - Biofuel 11 (PacBio Assembly) | ecosystem: Engineered > Wastewater > Sewage > Unclassified | place: USA: California | collected...
TCACGGGCAGCAGGATGCCATTGACGATCTGCGCGAACATCATGATCCCAAAGAGGTTGACGTTGGGGACGAGCACGATCACGGCGGAGATTACGAGGATGGTCGTGATGATGCCGCGATAGACGGGCGCTTCCTGCCAGGTGCGATCTGAGCCGCGTTCCCAGCCAAACGCTTCGCAGACGGCGCTTGCGGTGATGCCCGGAAGGACGCATGCCGCGAGGAACGACGCGCCTACGAGTCCCGCGCCGAAGAGGGCTTCGGCGTAGTGACCGGCAAGCGGTGCGAGTGCGGTGGCGGCATCCTCGGCGGAGCTAACGGTGACACCTGCAGGGTTGAGCACCGCTCCCGTGGCCAGGATGATGAACCAACTGATGACGCTTGCCACGACGGCACCCGTTATGGTGTCGACGCGCTGATAGGGGAGGTCCTCCTCGTGCGCGTTCTTCTCCACGACGTTGCTCTGGGCAAGGAAGATCATCCATGGTGCGATGGTGGTGCCCACGTTGGCCACGAGGAGCGAGAAGTACTGCGGCTCGTTCACGAACTGTGGGATGAGCGTATCGTGCAGCGCGACGCCCCAGTCGGGACCGACCATGATGCCGGCGATCACGTAGGTCACGAATATGCAGCTGATCACCAGCAGGATCTTCTCGATGCGCGAGTACGACCCGCTCATGGTGATGAGCCAGATGGTGATGGCGGCAAGTGGGACGGAGAGGTACACGGGTACGCCAAAGAGCCCCAGCCCTGATGCGATGCCAGCGAACTCGGAGAGCGTGACGGTCGTGTTGGAGACGAGCAGGGCGAGCATGGCGAAGGCGCTCATGCGTACCCCGAACTTCTCGCGAATGAGCGAGGCAAAGCCCTTGCCCGTGACGCATCCCACGCGTGCGGCGGTCTCTTGGGCCACGATGAGCAGGAGGCACATGATGGGTACGGTCCAGAGCTGCCCGAAGCCATAGGCAGCACCTGCGGTGGAGTAGGTTGCCACGCCGCCAGCATCGGCACCTGCGAGTGCGGCGACCATGCCGGGACCCATCGCCGCCAGGATGCGGTGGCGGTCGAGCTTCTGGCGTGGGGATCTGTTCTCGTTGTGTACCACGGCTACACCAGGATGACGCCGGGGCCGGTGATGGTCGCCGCGACTGCGACAAACACCACGAGCGCGATGGCCATGGAGACGAGCGAGAGCGCCGTGCCTGACGTCTCTTGGTTGCGGTCGTCACGGCGACGAAGAACGATCAGATACAGGGGAGAGAGGGCAAACGAGACAATCGTCGAGACAACCGCGCCCGCAAACCCGGCGCACAGCGCGCGATTGAGATCGGCCTCGTCGGCACCCAAGAGCATAGATGGGTTGAGCGCCGTGGCAAAGAGTAGGACGATGGCGGCAAACACCACGCCGAGCGCGAGGCTCTTGAGCGTGAAGCCCAGCATGGAGGGGGATGCCTCGTCATCCGGGTCGTTCTCGATGAAGAACTTGGTGACGTAGCTCACCGAGTCATCCGCGAGGATGAGTGCGATGGGCAGCGAGGCACAGGCAAGCAGCACGTTAACCGCCGGGATTCGCGCCTGGGAGATGACCGTGATGATTCCCACGCACGGGATCCAGAAGAAGAACCACAGCTCGTGGCCGAGAAGCCAACCGAGGTCGTGGCCGCGGTCATCGTTGGATCCGCCCGAACCTACGCCTGCGATCTGCAGGTCCTCCTCGTGCTCCTCCTCCATGACGTCGAGGGCGTCATCGACGGTCACGATGCCGAGAAGGCGCTGCTCATCGCTGACGATGGGCAGCGCGAGCAGGTTGTACTTGGAGATGGACTCGGCCACGTCCTCTTGGTCGTCCTCGGGGCCAGCAGTGATGAGGTCGACGGACGCGATATCCGAGAGCTTGGTCGACCCGTCGTTTACCAGCAGGTTGTTGAGGGTGACGGCACCTGCGAGGTGTTCGTCCTCGTCTATGAGATAGACATAGCGTACCGTCTCGAAGTCCTCTTCGAGGTTGCGCAGCGCGTCGATGGCAAAGGCCACGTTCTCGTCCCTTGGCAGGGCGAGAAACTCCGAGGTCATGATACGGCCAGCCGTCCCGTCGCGGTATCCGAGCAGCTGGCGGATCGCCTCTGCGTCCTCGACGCCCATGAGCTTGAGGAGTTTCTCGGCCTTCTCGGCGCCCAGCTCGTCCACGAGCTCGGCGGCATCATCGGGGTCCATGGCGGACAGCATGCGCGACGCGTCGGTCTCGGACATGTCGCCCATGATCTCGGCGGCCTTGTCGTCCTCGAGCTCGGCCATGGCTTCGGCGCGCTGTTCGTCATCGAGCTGGGCAAATACCTGTCCGCGCAGACGCGGGTCGAGCTGTTCGATGATGTCCGCCACGTCAGCGGGGTGCATGTCATCGAGCGTCTTGTGCGAGACGGAGAGCTTGACGCTGGAAAGGTCTCGTTCCACGAGGTCCATGTAACTCCACGCGATGATGCGCTCGGGAACCGGGTGCCCAAAGGTGCGTGCCACGCGTACGCCGATCCTTTCGATGCTCGGGGAGAGCGAGCGCAGGATGCCGCGCATACCCACCTCGGCGCCAAGGAGGCGAAGCTGGGAGGAGCTGGTGTCAGAGAGCTTGAGGTCGTTCACACGAACGACGCGCATGCCGCGCGTGTCCACGATCTGCTTGTTGAGGACGTCGCGGGCCAACAGGACCTCGGTAGGCTGAAGGTACGAGAAGCGAATGTCCGTGGACGGAACCTTGAGGTGAACCTCGTGCTCGTCATAGGTGTCCACATACTTGCGCCATGAGACCATGATGGGCGTGCGTCCCGTGCCCATGAAGGCCAGGCTGGTCACGCGCGGAAAGACCTCGCCCGTGGCGATGCCGAGGTCAGAGACCGTCCCGATCTTCTCGCCATTGGAGTCGAGGACCGGGTTTCCCATGAGCTGGGAGAGATAAATCATGCGTGCTCCTAACTGTTGGCGTGTGATGCATGGGTCGCACGCGCATTGTGCCAAGCTTCGGCACCGATCACACCCCTCACGGAGTGACCAATTGGGAGCACACCGCTGGGGTCATCGACTGTGAGGTCGAGGTTTCATGAGGACCCTTCTCTTAGGCAACAGACGTGGAGACCGTATGAGGCGGCAATCCACTGGCCTTCGCCATTGTACACGACGCGAGGACGAACATGCTGATTGGCAGGGGTATCCACGTAAGCTGACGATTACGATCTACGAGAGTCCTGCAGGGAAATGGTCCGAATGGACGAGCTTCTGGGAGACTATGCGTGAATTGCCTGAGCTGGGCCTGAGTATTCCCAGTTGGCGTGACGTCTGGCGCAGCTTCTTCTACATGCCTGGGGTTGGCTCGTCCATCCGAGGCGTTTCGCTGCAGGTCGTGACCAGGTTTACGAGCGGCGAAAACAACGTGCTTTGTCAGAGGATGGTCCGGCAGCCGTCATGGTGCTGTCGAACTTTCTCGGAAATACTGGCATCCAGACTCCCTGCGACGGTATCCTCCTCGAACCAGGAATCGGCCGGGGAGGTTTTCATGGACGTATGCATCTCTCATGTCTCAGCACTGTACTGGTTGCTGAGGAACAGGAATCCAAGGAATGGGCGCGAGCTCAATCCGGATGACCTGCTGCCGATTCGTTCTGTGTGCAAGGAGGTTGCAGACCACCTGCTTTATGTCCTCGACATCGATACCGGATGCCTTGATGTTCTCGTATCGTCTCGCGAAGGCAGGCGTCGCTCAAAATCATTGATGACTCACGTCTGCTCGCTTCGAGTTCCCGACGGCTCGTATCTCCACGTGGGAATCCAAAGTCTCGGAGCGTGCGTGGTGTCACCAGAGTTCGCCTATGTCCAGCTTGCTGCGATGTCCGATGAGGTCGGGACCATTTGGGTTGGAAATGCGCTCTGCTCCGATTACCGCATTGACGGCTACACCTTGGGTGGGGTCGTGTTCAGGCCCGACGAGAACGACGTTGCCCTGACGAGCGTCGCGCGTCTGCGTCGTTATGCCGAGTCTCTGCCTGCTGGGTTTTCCGGGAGGGACCGCGCCCTGCGCATGTTGAGGTACGTGCATGATGGAGCGAGGTCTCCCATGGAGTCTGGGCTGGTGATGGCATGTGAGCTGCCTCCGCATCTCGGTGGCTACTCGCTTGGGAAGGTCACCCTCAACAAGGCACGAACCGTGTTTGGGGGTATCGGTCGGATGGGGGACAGGTTGTACGTGAGACGCTATCCGGACATCCTCATAGTCGCCGCTGGCAGCAAGGGACCTCGTGTTGCGGGTGTTGATTATGATGCCGAATCAACCCATCGTGGCGAAGCACGACGACAAAGCGATGCGATTCGCAGAAACCAGCTGACCACAGTGGACTCGATGCGGCATTTTACGCTTGAGAAGTTCCAGGTGATGCAATACGAGCAGTTCCTTGACGAGGTCGATAACGTTCGACGGTCGCTTGGGCGCCGCCGCAACGTAACGACTGCCCGCATGGAGAGGGCGCTGCCAAGGGCTCGGTTTGAGCTGTGGGAGCGTGTCCTGGGCGGGGCAAGAGACCCGGTCACCGGAAAGCCGAGACAAACTGAGGGACCTGCAGACAAACGCCCCAAATGTACGAGCCCAGATACAACATGGTACGCAAGCGACTGGTGACGGAGCATCGCATCAGGGATTATCTGAAAGACGACGGTGCTGAGTGGGACTTGCTCCAACCAAGGCGTACATTTGACCGGTTGTTCTGCAGGTCGTTCGAAGAAGCTTGGTATGCATCAAGCTCGCTGGCATATCATTATCTGGTCAGACGGCGAGACGGGGGTTACGTGAGCCAGAAGGAAGCAGAGGGGGGCTTGCGTCGGCGCGGGGTGCTGCGCGTTGTCGGCTGGGTCGCCACCTCTCTCCTCCTGGTGGTCCTCGTGGCGGTCAACGTGGCCGTGGTCGTCTTTGGCGATGCCATCGAGACGTATCTGAGCAACGGTAGTGTGGACATTTCCAACGAGAAGCTGGAGGCCACCATGAACGATGGTCGCAAGCTTGCCGAACAGATCGAGGATGAGGGTATCGTCCTGTTGCGCAACGAGGGCAACACCCTTCCGCTGCCGTCATCCACCACACCCGTAAACGTCTTTGGCTGGTCGTCCACCGAGTGGGTGGCAAGTGGCTCGGGGTCGGCACAGACGACCGGTACCTCCACCACCTTTCTCGATGCACTCTCCAAGGCGGGAATCGAGTACAACACCGAGCTTGCCGACATGTATCGTGGCTTCCTGGGGAACCGCCCGTACGTGAGTAGCGGTGCACTCAACAGCCATTCTTCCGAGTTCTGCCGGCTCTATGAGCCTGACATCAACGACAGGTCGTGCTATAGCGAGCAGCTTCTTCAGGATGCGCGCGACTATTCCGACACGGCCATCGTCGTGATCTCCCGCGTGTCCGGCGAGAGCGTCGATTGTCCCTCGCAGCAGTATCGCGTTCACAATCGCGACGGCAGCGTCGACGTCGACGTCACGCGCAGCTATCTCGAACTCTCTCAGGAAGAGGAGAGGCTCCTTCGGTATGTGGGCAAGAACTACAAGCATGTGGTCGTGGTGGTCAACTCGACCAATGCCATGGAGCTCGGTGAGGTCGAAACCCTTCCTGGCGTGGGCGCATGCCTTCTGGTCGGTACCCCCGGCGAGGTGGGTGCCAACTCCATCGCAAGCGTGCTTCTCGGCGAGACCAACCCCTCGGGTCGCACTACCGACACCTATGCGTATGACCTACGCACGGCCGCGTCGTACGCGAACGCGGGTTCCATGGGCGAGGGCATCTATACCAACTCAAACGGCCTCTATCCCGATGACGGCACCCTCAACCCCAACGTGGGCACCGCCGAGACGTATGACGGCGTCCGGTTCGTGGATTACGTCGAGGGTATCTACGTGGGCTATCGCTGGTACGAGACGGCCGATGCCGAGGGATTCTGGAACGACGTGAGCAACGAGCACGGGCGAGGCTACGACGGCGTCGTGCAGTATCCCTTTGGCTACGGGCTCTCGTACACGAACTTCTCGTGGGAGGTCGTATCGCAGCAGCCAGGTGAGAACTCCTCGGTCGGACGCGACTCTACCTACCAGGCCACGGTTCGTGTGACCAACACCGGTGGCGTGGCCGGCAAAGACGTGGTGGAGCTTTACTGCACCCCGCCATATTACAGGGGAGGCATCGAGAAGTCGGCGACGGAACTCGTGGACTATGCCAAGACCAAGGTGCTCCAGCCGGGGGAAAGCCAGGATGTGACGGTCGAGTTCTCTCTCGATGACGTGGCCTCCTATGACTATGATGACGCCAACGGCAATGGCTTTTCGGGCTACGAGCTTGAGCGCGGCACCTATACGGTGCAGCTCAAGCGAGACGCGCACACGCTGGCGGACTGCGACAACGCCTCGACGGACCTCTGGCTGCCCGAGACCGTTCTCTGCGGCGCCGACCTCGTGACTGGTGCTACCGTCCAGAACCAGTTCACGGGTAGTGCGGCGCGCGACAACGTGTCCATCGACGGCTCGGACTCCGGTGCCGACATCACCTATCTCACGCGCGCCGACTTCAGGGGGACCTTCCCAAAGAAGTCCGACAAGAACCGCGCGATGAGCGATTCCATCCGGGCGCTCAACCTCTACGGCTCTTCTCAGGTCGAGGCCGATGCCCTCGACTACGCGGGCCTCGTGGGGCAGGTCTCGCTTTCGGGCGTCACCTCGACCGCCTCGACCCCGTACTATCAGCTTTCCGAGAGCGGCCGGCTCACCTCGCTCGGACGCACGCTGGGGGCGGACTACAACTCGGACGAGTGGGGTGCGCTCCTTGACCACCTCTCCGTGTCCGACATGGAGTCGCTCGTGCTGCATGGCTACATCTCCACGGAATCCATCGGGGGTATCGGCAAGCCCCTGACCAAGGAAGTCGACGGTCCCTCGCAGATCGGGTCGTTCAACCAGCTTTCCTATGGCGTGGGTTACCCCAACGCTACGGTTCTCGCCCAGACCTGGAACGAGACCCTTGCCCATGAGTACGGCAGCCAGGTCGGTCTCGAGGCGGCGAGCATCGGCGTGGATGGGTGGTACGCGCCAAGCGTCAACATCCACCGCACGCCCATGGGCGGTCGAAACTATGAGTACTACTCCGAGGACCCGCTCATCTCGGGCACTATGGGTGCTGCCGTGGTGGAGGGCAGCCTCAAGTCGGGTACCTACTGCTATGTCAAGCACTTCGCCGCGAACAACCAGGACTCCTACCGTGACTCGCTCTATACGTGGATGACCGAGCAGAGCCTGCGCGAGATCTATCTCAGCGCGTTTAGGTACGGAGTGGAGAAGGGTGTCTTTACGGGCATCATGAGCTCATACAACCGTATCGGAGCCACATGGGCCGGCGGCAACAAGGCGCTGCTCACCAACGTGCTGCGCGGCGAGTGGGGTTTTAAGGGTTGCATCATCACCGACTACTGCGACCATCAGAAGTACATGAACGCCGACCAGGCGCTTCGTGCGGGTGGCGACCTCTACATGGACGGCGTCTTTCGCAACGGGTCGTTCTCGTACGGGTACACGCAGGCAAGACTCTCGGCCGCCGTGGGTACGGAGGATGAGGCGAAGGCCATCGACTACTACGTCAACCTGCGGCGGGCCGCAAAGGACGTGCTCTACATATGGCTCAACGCGCGTGAGACGAACCTCAGATACAACGAGCAGGTACGGACCACCGTGGAGACGGGCGAGGCATCGACGGCCGAGGAGTTCATCGAGCGTCCCGTCAAGACGGGCGGCTTTCCCGTCGCGGGCACCGTGGTGGCAATCGTTGACTGCATCGCGGCGGTGCTGATTGTGCTGCGTGTCCGCCGTGCCTTGGTGCGAAGGGCGGGCGCACGACGCAGAGGCGACCAGGCGAAGGAATAGGCTGGTCGCGGAGTGTGTCTCGGCGCGCGTTTGTATCGCACGGACGGATTGTTCGGGAGAACTGTCCGTGCGCGACCTTTTCGATACGATATGTGCGCGTGCGAACGGTTTCTTCGGACAATCCGTCCGTGCGATACAAAGGGGTGCTGCCGCAACGAGACGCGCCCGCGCACGCGCAGCCTGACCAGGGGCCAAAAAAGACCCCAGCCAGAATGGCTGGGGTCCTGTGCGTACCGATGACCTTCTCGCTAGAACTTGACGCTTGGTGCCTGGCGCACGGATTCCTCGGTAACGAGAAAGCCCTGACGAGGCTGGAACTTGCTGCCTGCCACGATGTTGCCGGGGAACGTCTTGATGGCGTTGTTGTACGCGAGCACGACGTCGTTGAAGCTCATGCGAGCGTAGCTGATCTTGTTCTCCGTGTCGGTGAGGTCGGTCTGGAGCTGCTGGAAGTTGGTGTTGGCCTTGAGGTTGGGATAGGCCTCGGCAACGGCGAACAGCGACTTGAGCGTGTTCGTCAGCATGTTGCTGGCTTCCATCTTGGCCTCGGGCGTGGTGGCGCTGGCGACGGCGGAGCGGGCTGCGGTGACAGCCTCAAGGGTGCCGGACTCGTGTGCGGCGTAGCCCTTGACCGTCTCGACAAGGTTGGGGATGAGGTCGTTGCGTCGCTGAAGCTGGGCGTCGATGGTCTGCCAGGCGTTTTCGCACTTGTTGTCAGCCGTGACGATGCCGTTGTATATGGCAATGAACCAGATGGCGACGAGCACGACGACCGCGATGATGACGATGAGGGCAAGTGGCATTGCGCTCCCCTTTCTTTTGCTGACTGCGAGATGCGTGCACGTCCAGTATACCCAAGTGCATTGCAGAACTCACCCATGCCTCGGCTGGCGCATGAGGCGGAGGGGGAGGGATTCGAACCCTCGGAACGCCGGAGGCGCTCGACGGTTTTCAAGACCGCTGCAATCAACCGCTCTGCCACCCCTCCAAGGGTGCGTACGGTACTATCCTACCCCATATGGCGACATCGATGGGAGTTGCACGTGGGCGAGAAGGACGATCAGTACATGCGGATGGCTCTTGACGAGGCCTCTCGTGCGGCGGCGCTTGGCGAGGTCCCCATCGGTGCCGTCGTGGTCTGCTGCGACGAGGTCGTTGCCCGCGGATGCAACCGTCGTGAGACGGACGCAGACCCCTCGGCGCACGCGGAGTTCATGGCCATGGTCGCTGCCGCACATGCGCTTGGCCGCTGGCGGCTTACGGGTTGCACGGTCTACGTCACGGTGGAGCCTTGCCTCATGTGTGCGGGTCTCATGGTGAACGCCCGCATCGACCGATGCGTGTATGGCGCGGCCAACCCCAAGGGCGGTGCGCTGGGAACGGTGTTCGACGTGAGCCATACGCCAGAGCTCAACCATGAGTTCGAGGTCGTGCCAGGGGTTCTCGCCGAGGAGTGCGCGGGAGTCATGCGCGACTTCTTCCGTTCGCGTCGCGGATAGGTACGGGTCCTGCTACCAGGCACTAGAGGCCGACGAGCGTCCCAAGGAAGATGAGGATGGCCATGCCCGCGGCATATATGAAGGCGTACTTGGCGATTTTTCCGAGGATCTCGCCGTCCTTGCCGGCAAGGCCGCACGAGGCGCAGCCGATGGCGATGCTCTGGGGGGCGATCATCTTTCCGGCGCTCGTGCCGAGCGAGTTGGCGGCCACGAGCCAGGTCTCGTTGATGCCGAGCGTCTGCGCGGCGTGAAGCTGGACGTTGCCAAAGAGGACCTCGCTCGAGGTGCCCGAGCCGGTGACGAAGGTTCCCAGTGCGCCGAGCAGCGGTGCGACGAGCGGATAGAAGCCGCCGAGCGTGCCGACGAAGAAGGTCGCGACGCTTGCGATCATGCCGGAGTACCCCATGATCTTGGCGCAGCCGAGCACGCCAAGCATGGTGATGATCGTCTTGCTCATCTGCTTGACCGTATCGCGCAGGACGCCCAGCATCTCGCCGAAGGGACACCCCTGGATGATGCCGCCCGCGATGCCGCAGAGGAAGATCAGCACTCCGGGCGTGTTGACCCACGAGAACGTGAGCGTGGCCGTGGGGTCGCCTGCGTATATGTTGACGACGCTCTTGAACGAGGAGAGCGGGTCATGGATGAAGGGCACAATCTTGCTCGTGGCAAGGAGCACCACGAATATCAGGATGAAGGGGCACCATGCGGTGAAGGCGTCGCGGACGGAGATGCGTTCGTCCGTGCCCGCGATTTCGAGGCGATACTCGTCAGGCACCTCGGCGCCCTTGTGGTGCAGGCAGTATGCGGCGGTAATGACCAGCGCACATACGGCGCCTACGATGTCGGGCAGGTCGGTGCCGATAAACCGCGCGGCCGCGATCTCGGGGAGACCAAACGAGATGCCGGCGATAAGTGCCACGGGCACCATGCCCTTCATGGCCTTTTTCCCTCCGAGTATCCCCACCATGAGGAGGGGTGTGACAAGAACGAAGGGAAATGCCTGTAGTGCTTGGGTAAAGGCCAGCGATATGGGGTCGATTCCCGTGATGGTGGCGAGCGTGGCGGTGGGGATGCCGATCGAGCCGAACATCGTGGGCAGGCCGTTGGCGAGAAGGCACGCGAGGATGGCCGTGACGGGGTTGACGCCGAGTGCGGCGAGCATGCTCGCGGGGATGGCCACGGCTGTGCCGAACCCCGCCATGCCCTCGAGGAAGTTGCCGAAGCACCAACCGATGAGAATCACCAGAACGCGCATGTCGGACGACACCGAGCAGAGCATGGCCTTGATCTTCTCCATGGCCCCGGTATGCACCGTGAGGTTGTAGGTGAAGACGGCAGCGATGATGACGATGACGATGGGCCAGAGGGCCATGGCAAAGCCCTCGAGTGCCGCGGTCGCGGCGTTGACGACCGTCATCTTCCAACCGACCAGGGCGCAGAAGGCAGCGACCACCAGCGCGCCGAGACTCGCCTTGTGGGCCTCCATGTGAAGGCCGCAGAGCGCTGTCACGAGCCAGATGATGGGTAGGAGCGCGAAGACGAACATTCCGAAAAGTTCGAGCATGTGGTCTCCTCCATGGTCTTGCAGGCCGGGTGGACCCCTGCGAACGATACTACGCAGATTCTATGCTCTTGGTCCCTGCTAGATGACCTGAAATACGAAGAAGTCGAGATAGTGGGTCTCGGGAACGCCCCAGAGGATGGGGTGGTCGGGCGCCTGTTGGCGCTCTTCGACCTGCTTGAGCTGGACGCCTGCGTCATGGGCAGCCTGAGCGATGGCATGGGACAGGAGGTCGCGCGTCATGAAGTGGCTGCAGCTGCAGGTGGCGAGATAGCCGCCGCGGGGGAGTAGGCGCAGGGCGAGCGCGTTGATCTCGCGATAGCCCCGCGAGGCGTGCGCCACGGTTCCGCGGCTCTTGGTGAAGGCCGGCGGGTCGAGGACGATGAGGTCGAAGGGGCCTCCCTCATCGCGGAGACGCTGCTTGCTGCTGACTAGCCCGGGCAGGTATTCCATTACGTTCGCGCAGGTAAAATCCATGCGATCGGCAAAGCCATTGAGACGGGCGTTCTCCCTCGCGAGGTCGCAGGCGGTCTTGCTCACGTCAACGCAGCGGACGAACCTCGCCCCGCCCGCAACCGCATTGAGTCCGAAGGGGCCTACGTGCGAGAAGCAGTCGAGCACGCGCATGCCACTGGCGAGCTCACGCACGGCACGGCGGTTGTATTTCTGGTCGAGGAAGAAGCCGGTCTTCTGGCTGTTCTCGAGGTCGATGTCGTAGCGTATGCCGTTTTCCTCCACGATGCGGCGCGAGGGGAGGTCAAGCGGCATCGTGCCCTCTGGCATCCACCAGCCCTTCCTGCGAGGAAGGCCCTCGAGGTCACGGCTGGGGGTGTCGTTTCGCTCGTAGATGCCGGCGACGTCTTGGCCGGCGTCGCGCAGCACGTCGAGCAGCAGCGGATAGATGGTCGGCCTGAGCCGCTCCATGCCCACGGTGCCTACCTGCGACACGAGAACGTCCTCGTAACGGTCCACCACGAGCCCCGGGAAGCCGTCCGCCTCCGAGAAGAGCACGCGGCAGCAGTTGGTGTCGGGTTCGCAGCCGGGTAGGGCGCGCCTGCCCATGGTGGTCTCGCGGTGCGCCCACGCCCAGGTGAGCTTCCGGCGCCAGAAGCCCTCATCCACGCGGTCGTTCGAGTTGTGCGTAACGATGCGCACGCGGATCTTGCTTTGGGCGGAGAGGAGCCCGGTTCCCTGCCACGTGCCGTTCTCCTCGAAGACATCCACCACGCCTCCGTTCGAGACGGGCGTGCCGTCGTCGGCGGGTTCGGTACGTATGACCTCACCCTCGAAAACCCATGGGTGTCCGCCGGCGAGCGCCTTCGCCGCCTTGCGCGAAACGATTGCCTTGGGATACGGACGCTCCTGGTTCACGCATGCTCCTCGATGTGGCTGCGGTTGGATGGGTGTCGCACGGATGGCGCGAGGCCTAGTAATGCCTTCCGTATCCTCCGCCAAAGCCACGACCACGACTTCTCGAGCCGCTGAACATGGTGCGGGTCGGCTTGTGCGCGCTGCGGTCGGGATTGGGAACGATGCGTGCGCTGTCGTACTCGAAGTCCGCAAGGTCCCACACGGGGACGAGCTTCTTGGTGAAGTACTCGATCTCGCGAAGCGGGCTGATCTCGTCGGGAGCCACGAAGGTGTAGGCGTGGCCGGTGGCGCCGGCACGGCCCGTGCGGCCGATGCGGTGGACGTAGTCCTCGGGATCCATCGGCACGTCGTAGTTGACCACGGCGTCGATGCCGCTCACGTCGATGCCGCGACTCATGACGTCGGTCGCAACGAGCACCTGGCATCTACCCTCGCGAAACTTCTCGAGAGCCTTCTCGCGAGCATTCTGCGGACGGTCGGCATGCATGACATCGACCTTCACGCCAGCGTTCTTGAGCGTCTTGCTCACATCGTCCACGCGGTGCTTCGTACGGCAGAACACGAGCACGCGTCCAGGCTTCTCGCCAGAGGCGCCTCCGGTACGCAGCAACGCTTCGAGCAGCTGGGTCTTCTGGCCCTGCGTGATGGGGCAGAGGTGCTCCTCGACGGTGTCGGCCGTCTCGCCCACGTGCGCGATCTCGACGCTTGCCGGGTCGGTGAGCATGGAGTCGATCGTGCTCTTGATCGATGGCGGGATGGTTGCGGAGAAGAGCAACGTCTGATGCTTGGAAGGCAGCGCCTGCATGATGCGGCGGACGCTCGGCCAGAAGCCCATGTCGAGCATGCGATCCGCCTCGTCAAGCACGAGCGTCTGCACGTGCGAGAGCTCCACGTGGTTGTGCTCCATGAGGTCGATGAGGCGCCCAGGCGTTGCGACGAGCATGTCGCAGCCACGTTCGAGCTCGCTGATCTGTCGATCGAACTTGGCACCACCCATGACGATGACCACGCGCTGGCCGGTTCTCTCGCATACGGTCTTGCAGACGCCGTCAATCTGCGCCGCAAGCTCGCGGGTTGGCGTGATGACGAGTGCGTGGGGTCCCTTGCCCTTGCTGCCAGCGATGAGCTGCAGCGCAGGGAGGGCGAAGGCAGCAGTCTTGCCCGTGCCGGTCTGTGCGGACGCCACGACGTCGCGGCCCGCGAGGACGAACGGAATGGCTTGTGCTTGGACGGGAGTGGGGATTTCGAACCCGAGGGAGTCGATGCCGGAGAGAATCTGCTCGTTTAGCCCGAGCTCGGCAAATGTAGTAGTCATATATACAAGTATGTGACAAGAGCGCGAGCTTTACCAGCGTACACACGGAACCAGCAGGTGGACGCCACGCATGCGGCGCATCGTGCATTTTCGCATGGCCCCTGAATCGAGGCTCGGCTTTGCGAGACCTGTAGAAAAATGCCCCGAATAGGCGAGTTCCTGGAAGACCTTGCAAGAATCACCCCTTTGGGTTGAAGGAAATCCAGGTACCAAATGGGTGCAGGGCCCCTAACGGGCTCGTTCTAAAGTCGACATGTCCATTCGACCTGTTTTTCTGCAGATGTCCGTCCATGCGGTCACCATTCGCGTGAATCGCATGCGGCCGACGCGATTCGCCGATTCTGCCCACGTGCCCGTCTCGTGTGGGACGGATATACTGTTTCGGTACCAAAGGACATGGATGGGGGACCCTCAGATGAGTTGGAACAGGATGCGCGTCGTTCCCATGACGCTGCGAATGCTGTAGCGCGCATTCGCGCGCGTCGTGTTCCGTCAACCTGTCAGCAAGAGGGAGCAAGCATGCCCATCAACATCCCCGACGGTCTCCCCGCCAAGAAGATCCTTCATACGGAGCGAATCTTCGCGCTCGAGGAAGAGGTCGCGGCAACCCAGCAGATTCGCCCGCTTCGCGTTGCCATCCTGAATCTCATGCCCACCAAGGTAGAGACCGAGACGCAGATACTGCGCCTCATCTCAAAGTCACCGCTGCAGGTGAGCTGTGACTTCATGCGCGTCTCGTCCCACGAATCCACGCACGTGTCGCAGGATCACCTCGTGAAGTTCTACGACACCTTTGACTGCTTCCGGGACAAGAACTACGACGGCCTTATCGTCACCGGTGCTCCCGTGGAGCAGATGGCCTTCGAGGACGTGGACTACTGGAATGAGTTCTGCGACATCGTCGATTGGTCGCAGGGCCACGTATTCTCGACGATG
>Ga0268359_10798_pt1 | contig 14610 bp, 21 predicted proteins | sample BioMet11_FD_194416 | JGI IMG/M metagenome (GOLD analysis project Ga0268359, IMG submission 194416) | Sewage microbial communities from Oakland, California, United States - Biofuel 11 (PacBio Assembly) | ecosystem: Engineered > Wastewater > Sewage > Unclassified | place: USA: California | collected...
TGAGCGACCGGTTCGGACGAAAAAAAGTGATGATTTTATCGGCTCTGCTTTTCTCTGCTTCAGGCATCGGTTGTGCCGTTTCCGGCACTTCGACCAGTTGGTTGTTTACCGCATTATCGGAGGAATAGCATTGGCGTGTATCGGTCATTTCGCCGCTTTATATTTCCGAAGTGTCTATTCCCCGGTACAGGGGACGTTTGGTTTCATTGTATCAACTGTCTATTACCGTTGGTTTTTTAGGTACGTATTTTATCAATTATTGTCTTTTGAAGTTTTCGGTAAATGGAGCCCTGGGTTTCAGCCAGCCATTATTGCTGGAGATTTTCCACGCCGAACCGTGGAGAGGCATGCTTGGGATGGAGTCTCTTCCGGCGTTGTTTTTCTTTATCACTATCTTTTTTATTCCTGAAAGCCCACGGTGGCTGCTTCTGAAAAGGCAGAACGATGTAGCCAAACAGATACTACAACGGATATACAGAAACAACGAAGTGGTGGATTTTGAGATCAACCAAACCATGCAGTCGGTTGAAGGGCATACAAAGTCGGAATGGAAACTGATTTTTGAACCCTCAATATTAAAGGCCATTTTAATAGGAGTAGCTATCGCCATTTTAGGACAGTTTATGGGAGTAAACGCTGTTCTTTACTACGGGCCAACTATTTTCGAAAGTAGCGGCCTTTCAAGCGGCGATTCGTTGTTTTATCAGGTGCTGGTTGGTATGGTAAATATGGTTACTACGGTGCTTGCCATGTTCATTATCGATAAAGTTGGACGGAAAAAGCTGGTTTATTTCGGCGTTACGGGCATGATACTTAGCCTGCTTTCCATCGCGTTTTATTTTCTGGAAGGAAAAAATCTCGGAGTGTCGAATCTCTTTTTACTCGTTAGTTTTTTGTTGTATATTTTTTGTTGCGCCATTTCAATATGCGCGGTCATTTGGGTGCTACTTTCCGAAATGTATCCCATAAAAGTGAGGGGAATGGCAATGTCGGTAGCCGGATTTTCTTTATGGGTTGGTACTTTCCTTATCGGACAGCTTACTCCCTGGATGCTCGAAAACATTACCCCGCAGGGTACTTTTGTCCTTTTTGCGATAATGTGTGTGCCCTATATGTTGATAATATGGAAATTAGTTCCTGAAACTACCGGAAAATCATTAGATGAAATAGAAAAAATGTGGAAAAGGCCATGACTTTGATGGTTTGATTTAAATCTCGATCAGTTTTGATTCTTATGTTTCAATGATTGTAATGAAGAAACAGGTATGAATAATTATACAACAACAGTAAGAAGATTCTGCTCATTGTTTTTCTGTCTGTTTGAAATTTTTAGCCTTTCGGCCGGAGACAAACAAACGGGCTTAACGTTAACCCTGATTCCGCCAACCACCGTTACCGATAAGGTAAATCTGGATGTGAGGGCGGGTATTGTAAACAAGGGTGAATTAACCAAGCAGCTTCAAATGGTTTTTTATCTAAATAATGAAGATCGAACTTCGATGATTTACGAAACATCGGTGGAAGTAGCTCCGAAATCATCGGATTGTGTAAAGTTTATGATGCCTACGCAAGGCAAAAAAGGGATCAATACAATTATTCTGGTGGTAAAAAACGGCGCGAAAGTTGAACGGCTACAAAGGCGTATAGAAATTATAAGCTCGAACATTCGATCCACACAAACCATCGATGGTGCATGGGTAGGGCTTTATCACTGGAGCGAAACCGAAGGCAAGCACTGGAATCCGGATATTAAAAAACTGACCGATAGCCAGTGGCGTGAAGTCGTCAGTTCGATGAACGAGCTGGGTATGGATATTGTCGTCATTCAGGAACTTTTCAGGAATGAGGAATATGTGGGAAAGCACTCCATACCGGCCAATGGATACATGGGAAAAGCGTTTTATCCATCAAAATTATATCCAGCCAGGATGCCCATCAAAGCGAAGAACCCGGTAGAGGCGATTCTTTCCGAAGCCGATAGGCTGGGGATGCATGTGTTTTTGGGCGTGGGGCTTTATGCATGGTTCGATTTTTCACCGGAATCGCTCGCGTGGCACGAAAAGGTAGCCAAAGAATTGTGGGACAGGTACGGTAGTCATGATTCTTTTTATGGCTTTTACGTGTCGGAGGAAAGTGTGGGCAGTTTGGATAATTCGGAAGCAGATGAAACCACCCGGCTGACAAGGGGAAAAGATATTGTAAACTTTTTCAGGGGATTCAAGTCCTATTGCCGACAATTTGCACCGGCAAAACCCATTATGTTGGCCACCAATAGTTTCGATATTCTTAAGGGGAACGGCACTTATCCGGAGTTGCTTAAAAACCTGGATATCCTATGCCCGTTTGGTTTTTCACGGATGCCTGAAGGCGACCTGACGGGTAAACAGGCGGCTGAACTACTACAGAACCTATGCGACACGGCTGGTTCACATTTATGGTTCGACTTGGAGGCTTTCCTGTTTAACGGGGATACTTCGCTGTATCCACGTCCTATCAGGCAGATTATTGACGACCTTACCTTGCTGGATAATTTTGAAAAAACAATTTGTTACCAATACCCGGGGGTATTTAACAACCCTAAAATGTCGGTCAGGATTGGCGAACCATCTACCGTACCGCTTTTTATGGACTATAAAAAGTACCTTCAGAAGTTAAAAGCAAGGCGGAAATGATGTTGCCTGAAAGCATGGTTGGAATCGTTTCAGATGTTTTTGGGGTTTGTTTGGAGCTTATTTAGTTGAATGAAAAACTGTTGAGAATTTCTTCACCTGTCTTTTTGTATTTTTCAAATTCGTCCATCTCGCAGCAAAGGGTGAGAACATAAGCTTTCTCTTTTTTTACCCATAAATATTGTTCGGCTTTAATGGTTTTTGAATTCATTTTGGAATAGTAAACAAGTTTATGAAACTCAGAATTATGATTCCTTTGCCTGCTGCTTTCGATAAGTTTTCCATCTACCAGCATGGCGAGGATTTGCCCTTCCGATATTTTTACATATTTATCCAGGTCGATATTCATTCCAGTCAGGTTTTGAATAACCAAATTTACATTTTCTTTAAAAAAAATCATTTTTGGAAGTAAGTTGCGACGAAACAACCAATTCGGTTCCCATTTCGCCCGTCTTATTTAAACTCCAACTATCGGGGTATTTAATTGTATAGCCGTTTTGGCTAAAGGTTTCCCAATGGCTTCCGTTTGTTTTAACTCCTCCCTTTTTATCATTGTTTTGCCCGCAAGCCACCAAAAGGAATGACAGGATTGTCCATTTTAAAAATTTCAGTTGGTTCATTTCGGTTGTTTTTTATGCTTTAATGCTTAAAGCGATTATCAGACGTTCGCGGTCAATGCTACGAATACTTCCTTTGCATTGTGCTTAAATTCTTTTATCACAACAAACCTACGAATATTTTAATTCAAAGATACCTTGTTTGTATAAATTAACATAAGGAGTGATGGCTGTTTCTAAAATTCAACTTTTTGAGTTTGTGTATATTGTTTATAATTATTATATTAACCCTTTAAATAGAGTTGGTTGATAGCTGATAGTTTATTTTTTTGTTAAAAGATATGGATGCTGTAAAATATTTATCGATCCCGGTTGTCTTTAAAAATAGGAGATGTATTCTCCGTAAAAACATTATTGAAAACTCATAAATTACAAAACGAGCATGTAAATGCTTTACAACCAATGTAATGTCCCGATAGCTATCGGGAGTGCGAGTTCTCCCGTCAAGTCGGGACAAGCTATACGACCTTAAAATAAACAATTATTATCGTATGAAAAGTGAAGGTTTTTGGAAAGGTGGTTTTCATGGAAAAATGCCTTTCGATGCTGAAAACATCCGCGGGAAGTGGTCGGCAATGACTGATGAGGAAAAGGAAGCGTGTATTCAGAGCCGTAAGGAGTGTTTTCGCCGGTTTCAGAATCATCATGGTTTTGGGAAGCACCAACATCAAATTCTAACCAAGGTAATTATCCCATCTTTCAGTAAGTTGTGATAATGGTGCATTAATGATTGCTAATTTTAAGGTGTTTATCATAACTTTTTAGATAAATGAAAATTATATACATTATATTCGCTTTTGTTTTTATCGTTTACGTTTTGATGACGGGCAAAAGGCAACATAGGAAACGCAATGCTCCGAAAACAATAGAGATAGACGATGATAAGTGTGCCCGATGCCAGAGTTGCGTGGCAAAATGCAGCCACAATGTGCTTGAAATGACGAATGATGGCGGAAAGAAAAGGGTAGCCATAGTTCATCCGGAGCTTTGTACAGGATGTGGCGATTGCATGGATGTTTGCCGCTTTGGAGCTCTGAAACTTGTATCCCGTAAGTACGAATAAGTATGCTCTGTGTTGATATGAATGGTATAGCTAACCGCCAACGAATCCGTTCCTTGTTTAGCTCATTGGGAGTTCCGCGGAAGGAGCAGGAGATTCTTATTAAATTGTATTTAAATCAGAATAATACTGATAAAAAAAGAATAGAACTGGATAAAATATTAATATTTTTACTTCGAAAAAAAACTCAGAATGAATACATTTAAGAGGAAACTTTATCACTTTTCGTTTTTTGTGGTTTTTGCAGCTGTTTCCGTTGCTGTCGTTATGTGGTTGTGGAACTGGATTGTTCCATCGGTATCGGGACTGAAAGCGATTTCGTATTGGCAGGCTGCCGGCCTGTTTGCGTTGTGCCGCATTTTGTTCGGATCGTTCGGGCGAGGAATGCATCGGTTCAAAGGAGAATACGATGGTTATCGGCATAAAAACCGCGTGCACCAAAAATGGATGGAAATGACCGATGACGAACGAAAAGAATTTATCAACCGAAGAATGAACCATTTCCACCATCATCCTTTCGACAAAAGAAACATGTACGGTAGGGGAAGTGGCAGAAACAGAACTAATGAAAGCACCGAACAAGATAACCAATAGTACCGGAACGGATGATTTAGGTAAACTGATTGAAACGCATGAGCCCCAGTTAAAATCTTTTGTAAATAAGTATATTAACAATAAATCGGACGTGGACGATGTGGTGCAGGATGTTTTTTACCAGTTGATAAAAACAGTTGATAGCGCTTTGGAACCTATCGAACACGTGTCGGCATGGCTTTACCGGGTAGCACGTAATATAATGATCAACCGGGGACGTAAAATGCAGGAAGAAGAAATGCCGGTTTCGTTGTTTCCCGACGATGAGGATAACGTTTGGAGCGATTTTGCAGAGGTGCTGTTTAATGATGAGATGGCACCATCGCCCGAAACGGAATACCTCCGTTCGCTGGTATGGACAGAACTGGAAACTGCCTTGTCGGACTTGCCTCCCGAACAGCGGGAGGTATTCGAACTCACCGAATTGGATAGTATCCCGGTAAAAGATATTTCGGCCTCCACAGGCGTACCGGTAAATACATTACTTTCGAGGAAACACTACGCGGTGAAATTTCTCCGTAAACGGATGGCTGATTTATACAATGAAATTTTATATAGCTGAAAAATTTAGTTGAAAAAATAATTTATTGATTAACATTGTTTTACTCCCCTGTTGGAGGTGTCCTTTGGGACTCAACCCCGATTTCTCAGCTTCAAGCTGTGCCTTTGTTTGCTTGCGTTACGATATAAACACCGGCAAATACCAGCAAACCAGCTAAAGCCTGTGCCATCGAAAACTGTTCGCTGCCGGCCAGAATAGCCAGAGCAGATGCCACAACCGGGTTGAACATAGTTGTACATGCTTAATGTGGTAGGACGAAGCGTCTTTTGTCCAACGGTATAAGCAGGTATCCAAGAAATGTGGCGAATACCACCACATAACCAATTCGCAGCATCACATTGGCTGAGAACGTTTCAAACCGGGTTTCCATCAAAGGGTGGATATAAAATGGAAAAGCAACGATGGTGGCAAAAGGAACATCCATTTCATTAATGTTACGGGAGAGTATTTGGTTATTAGCTTTTTAAAAAGGGTAAGGTATAAAGCAAACGCGATAACTGCCGAAAAAACTATCATGTTCCAAAAAAATTGCTTTGACCCGAACTTCCTGCCGACCGGTTTGAATATAATGATCAGAGCGCCCGAAGCACCCACCAATACGCCTATAATTTTCATTAATGTAATGGTTCTCTGATAATTACAGCTGCCAGCAACATGGTAACGATGGGCAATAAGGTAACCACGATGGATGCGTCGATGGATGAAGTTGAGGCTAAGCCAATGAAAAAGAGCAACTGGTTCAGCACCAAAGCGAACAAGGATGCGAAAAATAACGGCAAGAAATCCTTTTTGTCCACTTTTCTTTAGGGGCAAACAAGGAGAGCAGCCAAAAAAGCGCCATTCCACCGCCAAAGCGGAAAAACGTGAGGGCATAAGGCCCAATAATTTCGGGCATCAACGAACGGGACAACGGATTGTTGATGCCAAAAATCAGGTTAGCCGTGAACAACGAAGCATGTCCCGCCATTTTTTTCTTTTCCATAAACAAAAAATTAATCTTTATCAAAACTCAGTTATTTCCTTCCTGAAAAAACCGCAAAGATATACAATAAAAAAGACAATTGAATAAACAGAGTACGGGCGGGGAATGTTTATGATGTATTTATTTAAACGAAAATTCAATCTCTTTTTCCAATATGGAGTTTAACAATACTCAAGCAAAAACGAGCTGCAATAATCCCGGATAGCGTTTCTCACGGTCCTGAATTCGTTAAATATTTCATCTTCAGATCCAATGGCTTTGGCGGGATCGGGAAATGATTGATGGATGATTTTTGCGGTTGAGGGGAAATATGGACAGTGCTCACGAGCATGATCGCACACGGTGATCAGAAAATCAAACGGAACATCTCGGTACTCATCGATATGATTTGATGTGTGTTGCGAGATGTCAATGCCATCTTCCTTCATGATTGCGATAGCTCTTGGGTTCACACCGTGCACCTCAATGCCGGCGCTATAAACAGCAATCTTATCGCCTGCAAAATGGCGCAAATAACCTTCTGCCATCTGACTGCGGCAACTGTTACCGGTGCAAAGCACTAAAATATTAATTTTTTTATTCATCTTATTTACAGGTGGTTAAAAATCCTTCCAAGTTAATCCATCCGCGGTTTTTCGGCATAAACGGTTATGCTCCTGATAATGGTTTCGCGGGATTTGTACTCCTCTATTTCTCCATCTGTTAAATAATTTTTCAGGATATCATCGGGCACAACAATTGCTTTGTCCTTTTGGATAACTATATTTTTAAAACCTGTTTGATAAATGAATTTCAGATATTCATCTTTATTGATGGCGCTTGCCACGCAGCCCGCGTACATCTCGGCCGCCGATTTTATTTTGTCAGGCAATTCTCCTGTCAGCACAATGTCGGAGATGCTGAAATGGCCTCCGGGTTTTAGTACCCTGTATATTTCACTGAAAACGGCTCTTTTATTGGGCACCAAATTCAGCACACAATTGCTCACGATCACATCGGCCACATCGCTCTCAACCGGCATGTTTTCAATGTCGCCAAGCGAAATTCAACGTTTTCGTACCCTAATTTACGGGTGTTTGTAACCGCCTTTTCAACCATGGCCGGTGTGAAATCAATGCCAATGACCCGCCCTTTTTCTCCTGTTTCGGCCCTTGCTACAAAACAATCGTTGCCTGCTCCACTTCCCAGGTCAATCACCGTATCGCCTGGGTTGATCTTTGCAAACCGGGTAGGCAGTCCGCACCCCAAACCTAAATCGGCATCCTTGTTGTAGCCTTTCAAATGACCGTAACCCTCGCTCATTATGTTGTACACCTTTGTGCTACACCCTCCTGAACCACAACACGATGAAGCGTTCGTTTCCTTGTCCTGCAAAGCAATCAAGCTATACTTTTGCTTTACCATTTCTTTGATTTGTTTTTCTGATTCCATAATTTAATTTATTTATTCACAACAAGTTGAATTTCTTTTTCCTAACTTTGCGGCAATGTCGGCGAAGTATGTTTGAAGCACGCTAAGTACTTGTTCATCTATACAATAGCAAATCGCGGTTCCGTCCACATTCCCTTTTATCAGTCCGGCGTTCTTCAGTTCCCTTAAATGTTGCGAGATGGTGGGTTGGGCCAGGGGCAGTTCATCTACAATATCGCCGCAAATACAGGCGTCCACAGATAGTAAATAATCGATAATCGCTATTCGGGCAGGATGTCCTAATGCTTTTGCCAAAGTTGCCAGTTGGTTCTGCCGGTCGGAGAAAAATTCAGTTTTAGTTGCTCCCATGTTTTTATATTTATATATTGCAATATTACGATAAATATTTTGAATGAGCAAATTAATGCTTCAAATTATCCACAAAGAAATATTTATAAGGCATTTCAGTTATTCTTAGTTTTTTGAGACCATACTTTCCGGGGGAGGAATAATTTTTCCAAGAGCCTAATTTGTTGTATCTTTGCAGTCCGAAAAAGGGAAAATATTCAGATAAAATCTGTTTTTCGGAGAAACAAACATCATTAGCATAAACATAAAACAAAATATCATGGCTCTTCAGTGTGGAATAGTGGGTCTGCCCAATGTAGGAAAATCAACGTTGTTCAATTGCCTTTCAAATGCAAAAGCTCAGGCGGCTAACTTCCCTTTTTGTACCATCGAACCTAATGTAGGCGTTATTACCGTTCCCGATGAACGAATGAATAAACTGGCTGAGTTGGTTCATCCTCAGCGTATTGTTCCTACCACAGTGGAAATTGTAGATATTGCAGGTTTGGTGAAAGGGGCCAGCAAAGGCGAAGGACTTGGCAATAAATTTTTAGCCAACATTCGCGAAACCGATGCTATCCTCCATGTTCTTCGTTGTTTTGAAAATGAAAATATTACCCATGTTGATGGTTCCATCAACCCGGTTCGCGATAAGGAAATTATCGATACTGAACTGCAACTGAAAGACCTTGAAACGGTAGAAAGCCGTATCAACAAAGTGCAAAAACAGGCGCAAACCGGTGGGGATAAACAGGCGAAAGCGGTTTATGATATTTTGGTAAAATACCACGAAGCTTTGCTCCAGGGAAAATCGGCACGAACAGTGGAACTCGACAAGGAGTCGAAAAAGCTGGTGCGCGACCTCTACCTACTTACCGATAAGCCCATTATGTATATTTGCAATGTGGATGAAGCTTCGGCCGCTACCGGCAACGCTTATGTGGACGCTGTGCGCGAAGCCGTAAAAGACGAAAATGCCGAGATCCTTGTTATCGCGGCAGCTACCGAAGCCGATATTGCTGAACTCGAAACATACGAAGAACGTCAAATGTTCCTTGAAGAAGCAGGCCTTACAGAATCAGGAGTATCTCGATTGATCCGCGCCGCTTACCATTTGCTTGACCTTCAAACTTATTTCACCGCCGGTATTCAGGAAGTTCGTGCCTGGACGTTTGAGAAAGGCTGGAAGGCACCGCAGTGCGCGGGAGTTATCCACACCGATTTCGAAAAAGGATTTATCCGAGCCGAAGTGATCAAATACGACGATTATGTAACCTTGGGTTCCGAGGCTGCTTGTAAGGAAGCCGGTAAAATGAACGTGGAAGGGAAGGATTATGTAGTGCAGGATGGCGACATCATGCATTTCCGTTTCAATGTCTGAAAACTACTATTATTCAAATCCCTATTTCGTGAAAAAGATCTAAATGATGTGAAGTGAACCGCACCCCAAAAGTAGTTTGTTGCTTTTGGGGCGCTTTTTTATTCCAGTAGATGTTTTTACTGCGGTAGAGGTGTCGTTTTTATTCAGCGCTGAATTTATAAACGCACCATTCATCGTACTTTCCGTCGGGACGAAGTACCGGACTTGGAAAATAAGGGATGTTGGCCGAGTTCGGGAATCCCTGCGCTTCGAGACATATCGCATCCTGGCGATCGTAGGTTTTACCTCCCTTTCCCTGCTGCTTTTCAATCCAGTTACCGGTGTACACCTGCAAGCCGGGTTGTGTGGTGAATACTTCGAGTTTGCGGCCGCTTTCCGGTTCGTAAACAGAGGCGGCCAGCACGTGATCGCCTGCCTGTTCTTTGCGTAAACACCAATTGTTGTCGATGCCCCAACCCGGAACAAAGGCTTCATCATCAATACGCTCGCCCACCACTACCGGCTGACGAAAATCGAAAGCGGTTTCAGCTACCGGCCGTATTTCGCCCGACAGGGCAAACGAATCATCCAATACCGTATAGAAATCAGCGTTTATTTGTAATATATGGTTTTTTATGGTGCCATTGCCAGCTCCTTTCAGGTTGAAATACGAATGGTTGGTGAGCGCTATGATCGTTGGTTTGTCGGTAACGGCTTCATAATGAATTTTCAGCTCGTTGTCATTGGTCAGCTCGTAGGAAACTTTCACGTTTACATTTCCCGGATATCCTTCCTCACCATCGGGCGACAGGTATTGTAGCTCGATTTTATTTTCGGTTACTTCGCTTACCTCCCATACACGGGCATTGAAACCGGTTACCCCCCCGTGCAAATGGTTTGTGCCATTGTTTACGGCTAATGAATACTGATTTCCATCTATCGAGAATTTACCATCCTTGGTACGGTTGGCAACCCGGCCGCAAACAGCTCCGAAATAAGTCTCCTTTTCGAGGTATTCATCCAGCGTATCAAAGCCAAGCACCACATCGTCGAACTTTTTATTCCGGTCGGGAGCCATTAACGATACCACTTTGGCGCCGTAGTTGGTGATGTCTGCCGACATGCCGTTTTTGTTTATAATGGTGTACAGCGAAATAGGTTTGCCGTCCAATTCGGTTTGCAGATCCTTTATTGTTTTCATCTATTTAAAATTAAAACTTCTGAAAAAATTATTTAAAAAACAAATTCATGAGGGAGTCCAACAAGGTAAGAGGATTATATCCTTTTTCAATTTTTTCTCCATGTAACTCCGCAATTTCTACGTAAAACATTGTTTAACAAATATTTAGCGATTCATAAAAACGTAAAAATTTGAAACAAAGATACAAAGTACTTGTTGTACACCCTCATGGGAATTGCGTTTTTCTTAATCCATTGAAAAATAAGATTGAATAATATGTTTAAGCCAGTTTTGACGCTCCATCACCGATTTCGGCAATATAAAACTCTGGTTTGATGCCAATTTTAGCTTCGTAAGCGGCTCCAACGTTTTTAATAAACGAGTCGATAGCTTCATCCTTCACCAACGAAACAGTGCATCCCCCAAAGCCGCCTCCTGTCATGCGAGAGCCAATAACGCCATCGATTTTCCATGCTTCTTCGGCCATGGTGTCCAGTTCCGGTCCCGTAACTTCATAATCGTCGCGCAGCGAAACGTGAGAAGCGTTCATGAGTTGTCCGAATTTTATCAAGTCGCCTGCTTTCAGGGCTTTTACGGCATCGCTGGTGCGTTGCACTTCGCCTACTACGTGGCGGGCGCGTTTGAAGGCTACCGGATCGGTAATGGCCGACGAAACGGAATTGAATTCAGCTTCGGTAAGTTCGGCTAAATATTTCAGCGGGCGAACTTTATTTAATTGCTCAACAGCCAGTTTACATTCGGCAACGCGCTGATTGTAAGCACCCGAGTCGAGTTTATGGGGGCTGTGTGTGTTGGATATCAGAATCTTCACACCTTCGAGTTTCACCGGTACAAGCTCGAATTCAAGGGTGTCGCAGTTGAGGTGGATAGCACTGTCCTTAGCCCCGTTTGCTGAGGCAAACTGATCCATAATGCCACAATTTACGAGTGCAAATTCATGCTCGGCTTTTTGTCCGATTTGGGCCAGCACCGTGCGGTTGAAACCGGTTTTCAGCTGATCGTTGAAAGCGTAAGCCGTAACCACCTCAAGCGATGCCGAAGATGAGAGCCCGGCTCCGTTGGGAACATTTCCCCAAATCAGGATGTCGTAACCCTGGGTGAACCCGATGCCGCGTTTTACAAACTGGGCCAGCACTCCGAGCGGATAGTTTACCCACGAATTTTCGAGGCGTGTAGTGAGTTGATCGAAAGAAAGTGTTACGATTTCGGGTTGATTCAACGATTTAAAGTTGAATACTTTGCCATTGTTTTTGGCTAACAGCAGGTAAGTTCCAAAACTAAGAGCGCAGGGGAATACCGAGCCGCCATTGTAATCGGTATGTTCACCAATGAGATTTACCCGTCCCGGTGAAAAATAAACAGCTTCGGCGACTTTATTGTAAGCCGATTCAAAAGAAGATTTTAATTCCTGGATAGTCATATTAATTGTATTTTTTACATTTATTATTACGCGACAAAGGAACAAATTAAATGAAAAAAAAATAAGCGGATTTTTATGTTTTAAAACATGAAAATCCGCTTTGTATATTTACTTCACTTGTATTGTACAATAAGTGTGAATACAAAATGTTTATGTTCAATCATTTAATTGTGATACAAATTACAATTAAATGCATAAAATCAGGCCGATCGTTCAACGTTTTGAGGCGAAAATAACTATTCGGTGTAATTCGAAGCTGTATTCTTCAGAAACTAACTGGTAATTAATTGATTTACATTGTTAAATGGCTATTTACCGTTGAAGTTCGTCGTAAGATAAGCTTCATCTCACGAAATATCCCTATTTTTTACCCGGCGAACGCTAAGGTCTTAAAATTTATATGAAATTCCTACATTCAGGTTGGTGATACCGAGGCAGACTTCGGCATTTACCGAAAAGTTAGGATGAAAATAATACCTTGCACCGGCAAAAATTGAATAAGTCCAGAAAATTGCATCAGCGCCACTTTCGTTCAAGTTGGTGTTGAAATTGTCGAATCCAAGCTGAATTCCAGAATAAGTATCCAGATTATCAACTAATTGGTAATGGAAAGCACCTCTCCCGGCAAACACCACATCAGTGGAATTGTATGAATGATCGTTGTACCTGAAATCGGCCGCCCTGAAACCCAGCGAACCACCCACGCCAATGGAACTGTACTCGTCGAACAGATGATCGACAATGCCCAACTCGAAATTGGCATACAAAAAAGGTGTAGAGAGCGTATAATGATAGCTCGGGTCGCCCAAACTACCACCTACTCCCAATCCTACGCTTGCAATTTTATCGCCTTTATTGAATGTGTTCTGAGCTGGCGCCAACTCAACCAATAGAAAAAAAACTGATAATAAAAATAATTTTTTCATTCTAAAAAAAATATATTTGATAAAGGACAAAACCTGCATGGTAAATTTGTCCCTTAAATGATCAATAACGTACCATGCCCGTCAAAAAAAACTGATTAAAAAAAAACCGGAAGCATCACTGTTGCTCCTCCTTTTTGTTGTGAGCTATCGAAAATAAAATGGAAACCGTGATGAACAATACTATTATACTTAACGATACAAAATTGGAAATATGATACGGGTGCCCCGAACTGCCCATTAAAATTGGGAACTGATCGGCAATTTCGGCAGCCAGCTCGTTGAAACACATTTTGATACCAATAAATGATAAAATGCCTGCCAGGGCATATTTCAGGTAATAAAAATAAGACATGACCCCGTTCAGTGCAAAAAACAACGAACGCAATCCCAATATGGCAAATATATTGGATGTGTAAACGATAAATACATCTTTCGATACCGAAAGTACCGCCGGTATGGAATCAACAGCAAAAATTAAATCGGAAATTTCGATAAAAAGCAGAGCTACAAAAAAAGGAGTAGCGTAATACAACCCGTTTTCTTTACAAAGAATCTGGGAATCGACATGTCGTGCGTGTCGTGCAGGAACTTACGGAACATCCTGACAAGAAAGTTTTTATCGGGATTGAAATCCGATTCTTCTTGTTTGTCAAAAAGCATTTTTATTCCGGTGTACACTAAAAATCCGCCAAAAACATACATGATCCAGTTGAATTTTTCGATCAGCGCCACCCCCCGCGAAAATAAAAACAGCCCGCATGATGATAGCACCTATGATGCCCCAGAAAAGCACTTTGTGCTGGTATTTGGCTTCGATTTTAAAGAAACTGAATATGAGAATGAACACAAAAAGATTGTCGATGCTCAACGATTCTTCGATGAGGTAACCGGTAAGGAACTCAACCGCCTTTTGTTTGCCCAGAAGCGCCCACACACCTACGTTGAACAGGAAAGCGAGTACAATCCAGAACAAGCTCCACAACAAGGCTTCCTTGATTTTCACTTCAGCGTCTTTTTTGTGAAAAACAAACAAATCGAGCGATAACATGATCACTACGAATACCACAAAACCAATCCAGAATGAAATTCCTATTTCCATTATTTGTTACCCGATTAAAATTTTATGCAAAGTTAAACCAATTTAGTAAACGTAAAACCCTCTTTGTCTGTTTAAGAAAAATTGTTTGAAACGGCGAAGGATTTCAATGTAGGGTATTCGGAATTTTTGTATAACTTTGCATTGCGTTCATGCGAAGGAGGTGCGTTTTCGCTATTCCTACCTGCGGTTACGTCCATTTATTTTCGGTAAAAAGTTCAAGCCTTATTTGTCAGAATGAAAAAAAGCATCACAAAGACCTGGCTTTTTTACGGTTCGATGGTAGTTTTGTTCTGCCTGTTTACTTATATTTTATTCGAAAAGGCAAAAAAATTCGATCGCTACAGTATTTCCGAACCGGTGCA
>Ga0268359_12459_pt1 | contig 14586 bp, 12 predicted proteins | sample BioMet11_FD_194416 | JGI IMG/M metagenome (GOLD analysis project Ga0268359, IMG submission 194416) | Sewage microbial communities from Oakland, California, United States - Biofuel 11 (PacBio Assembly) | ecosystem: Engineered > Wastewater > Sewage > Unclassified | place: USA: California | collected...
TCACCGTTGTCTGCACCGGCAAGGTCTTCGTTCCGGCAAGAGGTAGCCAAACCGGTAAGCAGCACCATGCCTGCAAGCGCAACAAGTTTATTATTGTTTTCATTATATATATGTTCTTTTATTAATGGGTTAATTGTAAATCGTAGTTTTTCACTGCCTGGGGCAATCCGTCGGCACTCGTCTGGAATATGTAACGGATAGGATCATTTACATTAGAAGCGTTCCACGTACCAATGGCAGCATTGAGCGTGGTGGCATCCGCCCAGCCGGCAGTTGTGCTGTAAGTACCTACATAAGGATTGAAATTTGTATCGGTAATTTTGGTTAAATTGGATATATTGACGCCGCCGCTAAAAGCGCCATCCACACTGGAATAGACGAGTTACCTATGCAGGTGTGTGCATCCCCAAAGTTCCGTCCTATTATACTACCATTCCAAGCACCTATTAAAGAACTTACATTGGCATAACAAGCCAGAACATAGGAGGAGCCACCATCGTTTGCACCTACTATACCACCCGTAGAAGCCTGACCACCGTTTATGGATATGCCAATAACACGACACACGGCAATGCAGCCGCCACTGTTTATTCCTTCTATACCGCCAATATTTCCGCCAATAGAGCTGTCGACATCCTGCACAGTAATTGTAGGACTAGAAACCGTGCAAGCTATTACCTTACCACCTGCTCCCACACCTACAATTGCACCCACTCTTCCTGATATAACCTTGATAAAAGGTTTATCAATCGTTACATTTTCAATAGATGCACCTGAAGACGTAAGGCCAAAAAGGCCATAATTACCATTATCGGCCAAAGTTTGGTTTATATACAGGTTCTTAATGGTGTGCCCCAGTCCGTTGAATCCTACTGTAAATGGCATGGCGTCAGTACCTATCGGTGTCCAGCTTTTTGCCAGAGACTCACTACATACAGACTGCAGGTCGATATCATTTGCCAATACCACCGGGTTGGTGGCTGTAGGTGCACCGCCGGACAGTGTCCAGCTGGAGTAATTGCCCGCTGTGCCTTTGGTATTCCACTCATCACGAAAGGCAACAAGGTCTGCCGCAGTACGTATGCCGGGATGTGCTATGGAAGCATTGCCGCTATCTACACTTGTCCAGCTATCTACTACAGGGTTAAGGGTAAGTGTGGCATGCTCGTCCACCGTAAGAGTGGCTGTGCGGCTATACCCACCTGTGGTGGCAAAAGCCGTACCTGCCTTTTCCAGGTCGGCAGTATAGTTCCATTCCAAACCGTCGGCAAGCTGTCCTTTTACTTTGATACAGGTGAGCATGAAATCTAAATAAAAACCATTCTGAGGCAATATAACACGCCATTGCGGTGCATTTATGCCATCGGCAGTAGCAGCAGATCCTGTAGAAGTAGCCTCTATGTCATAGTATTCAAAAACACCACTTTTATTTTTCACCCTTACTGTGCAGGTTACAGATGTTACCCCGGCAAGGGTGCTTTGGGCAGACTTAGCCACATTGAGCGTTAAAAGATAATTCATATGAGTAAAATCATACGTCAGTTTGCAGGTACGCTTATTGCCGGTAACAATAACTACCGGATTAGTGTGACTAGCAAGAGCATCATAACACACCAATGTACCGTGAGTACTACCACTGGGGGTAGCTGTGTAATAACAACCATTTAAACTAAACTCCCCCTCCCCTGCTATAAGCTGTGTTTGCCCCGCAGGTACAGTGCCTGTAAATCCCGGGTAATAGGCACTATAACTATCATTTCCCTCTTCTTTCGCATTAAGGTAAACCGTATGAGGCGTAGTGCCTTCATAGTCGCTATAAGTATTCCATGAACCGTCGGTCTGTTTTTTCACATAAGCATCGGTATAGCCTTCCAAACTATTCTCATAACCAAAGCTAAACACGTCTCCCTCGGCAAAATCGGTAATTACTTTGTTTGGCTCGGGAGTGGTGACAGCACGGGTTGCTACACTTGTTGCAGCAGTCCCGTTGGTGCCGGCACCCTGTATGCTTACACCCGCAACCTGCGCTGCGAGAATGCGTCCTTCGTTAACGGCATTGTCAATGGCTGTGCTATCGTCGGCACAAGCCGTCATTATGCCGGCAAGCAGCGCAACACACGCCACATTGGCAAATGAAGCACGGAGCGTGGAGAATAGAAAGTTTCCTTTCATGTTTCCATATAGCCGGCTCTTTATTATATTATTTTTTATTGTATTCATTCTATTTCTAATTTATAATTTAGGAAGTTTCTCACTAATTAAGTGTACCGGTATAGTTTCCATCCATCTCTCCACCGTTTACGGTAGTCCAGTTACCAATGCTGGCACCCTGTGTAGAAAGCCCTGTCACATTATCATAAGTAATGGTTACGGTGAGGCGCTTGCCTTGCATTATGCCGCTTGTGGCGTCCGAGGTTAAATTGTAGGTGGCCGTAAGTTCTGCCCCGTTTACGTGGGTTAGCTTTAATATCTGAGCATTAACCAGCGTACCGTTGATGTAACTACGTTCCGCACCGCCTACCGTAATGGTTTGAACAGAATAGATGCCGCTGGCATCCCCTTTATGGACAAAAAGCACAGGGATATGTGCACGATAAACAGCTTCATCGCCACTTTTGTAGGAGCAAAAAGGAGTAACAGCATTCCCATAATTTGTAGGCATTTTAGGCGCAGCCTTATCTGTAATATGAGCAAGAAAAGCCGTGCGAGCAGCTTCTTCGGTGCTGCCCCAATTTGTACCACGCTTTACAATGATTGCTACATCTACACACTGATGAAGCAACGTGGCAGTAAGTGCATGATCTGCTCCCAACGTGGCAGTACCTTCAAGGTAATCCGTACCCTGATAACGGGTCTTTGTGTTTTGATCCGGGTAGAACGGGCTATTATTTACCCAAGCTGCTGCTTCGCCAAGCGTACTTTCGGCAATTCCGCCAAAACTATTAACTTTGAATTGGTAATCTCCTCCGTCTACATCCTGTGTATAAATGGCATCGAGGTATGTCTTAGAACCGTTGCCGTCAGTTATGAGAGTGGAACCGGGTTTCACCCGCCCAGCTACCGTCACTGCCCAGCACATAGGTAGATTTGTAATAACAGCTACATTTGGGTTTCCAGCTTGCACAATAATTTCTTCGCCTTCTCCCCATTGCCATGAGGTGTAACCATCGCCGGTGTAGGCACGTGTACTTGCTGTGGCTTCGCTGTCTGTGCCCTGTACACTCAGCATACCTATGGCCAGCGGTGTACCTCCGGCAACGGGCGCGGTTGCTTCGTCCTTCTGGCAGGAAGTTGTCAGCATGGCCAGCATGGCAACGGCAAGCCAGCGAAGAAACAGCATAAAAAGCGTAAAAAGCTTTTCTTCCCGTTCACCGGGTTATTCAACTTATTGTTATATATTGTCTTCATATCTATATTCTTTTATTTATTTCTTTCCACATTTTACATTTTATTACCACCGGTTACGTTTCCGTTGAGGTCGATGTTATAATCTCCTTCGTTGGTAAATCCACCCACGGTAACACTCTCTATTACGGCTTTACTCTCCGTAAGGCGGATGGTGTAGGTGTAAATGTGGCCTGCCCAGAAGGTAATTCCACCTGTGGGTACTACAATATCGTAGGTTTTACCGCTGTAAGCATCTGTCTGCTGCCCCCTAAAGGTAAAAAGCGTTTGTCCTTCTTTAAAGCTGGCACCGTTGGCAGCTATGCTCTCTTTGTTTGCCTGAGAAACGAATAAGCCGTAAACCGCCCGGTTCTCTGTATTAGTCCATGAAATATTGTCTACAAATTCTTTAAGAAACCATGGAGATTGAAAAGCAGATGTACCGGCAGTTTGAGGAGTACTACACCATTTTGGATCAAGATATTTAACCAAAGAAGATGATACGTAGAACTCGTCACTAGCCAAATATGGCTGTGTAGCTGTGCCCTCGCCATAAGCACCGATAACATTGAAGTTTACCCTTGCATAGGATAGCGCAACAGGATAGCACATTGGCCGGTGCTGCTCCGTCGGCAGCAGCGAGGTCGGCAGTGGCAATAAGGCTTGTGCCGTTCATTTTTGCCTTTCCTGTCCAGAAGGTATAAAGAGGAGCAACACGACCTTCTTCAGTACCTTGCAGCAGAGCATTCATGTTTGCAGGAAGAGCACCGTTAAACAGCGCAGAGAACCATGTAGGCGCAGGTTAAACTCACCCGAGGCTGGCACAAGTAGCGAACCATCTGCCTGTGTTCCAACAGCGGTGATGCCCACCATAGCAAGATAGTCTGCAGAAATAGGTATCAGGTTCAAGTCGGTAATAGTTCCTTTACCCACAGACAAATCTTCAAGAGTAGTTAAATCCATCCCATCTATAGTGCGGTAATAGCCCACGGAAATCGGTTTATCCGCAGTACTGCCATCATGTCCTTCAAAGCTGGCTTCCACCATGTAGTAATTGTAATATAAATTCGTGGCACGGGTTGTTACTGTCTTGGTAGTTGTCGCCGCACCGATACTTACAGAGGTCTTTAAATCAATGGAGCTCAGAGGTGTAAGAGTGGTCTGCTCTACACCATCTGTAAGCTCACTGTTATTGGTGCAGCCCGAAGGCAGCACCAGCAGCACAGCTGCCACCAGCATCGTAAAGATGCTGTGTGCTGCAACCTGATAATTTGATTTTATTTGTATGTTCATATTTTAATTCTATTTTTTATTCTATGCGTGTGCTGCGAATTAGTATTGGAAACTGCCCGAAGAAGAACCACCTTCCACCCAATCGTTCACATCAACAGTTCCAATCTTCACTGCCGACTTATTTACAGAGGCAGTAAGCGTGTGGATGCTTCCTGTAGCAAGAGCAATATTGGTGGTTAAATTAAAGGTTTTGCCTGCTATTACCAGTTTAATGCCGGTAATGCTCTGCGGGCACACAATAGCAGTGTAAGTACCAAAAGCATCGGCTGAACCGCCGGCATTGCTCATGGTAACGGTGTGGGGATCGTTAGTATAATTGAGCTCTGTAGCAGCATATCCACTTACATTCTTTGCCGAGGTGAAAGTAAGTGTAGCGGCTTTCAACTGATCTGCGGTATAAGTACCGTCACTCTGCAACTTCACCATGAGTTTACCCATAACATGCTTCAATGTAAATGCAGGTGTAGTACCCCATGGAGTAGCAGCGGTAGCTTCTTCTGTTTGCAGGTAATCACTCTCCTGATTGCCCTCACCACCGTTAGTTGGAAGGTAAAGTGCCTTGTAAGAGTAACTGTTCAGAGTGGTTCCGGCAGCATACTGTGGCAAGTTATCCCAAAGTATGGGTTGATAACCGGCAGAAGCACCATTTACACTAGCCACACCATTTGCATAAGCAATAGGGTAATTACCTGTTCCAGACTCTGCACCTTCAGCAACAATTACTAATTTACCGGCTTCGGAAATACCACTCAGCGTTTCGGTAGAAACGGTTACGCCATCAATAGCAGCATCGGCAGCAGCATCGGCACCTGTACCCCAGTTGGCCACTGTTACGGCAGCTACTTTGGCAGTAGTTGGGTTAAGTGTCAGTGTAAGGGCATTGTTTTGGGAGGCCTTCAGGCTTACTTCAGTAGCCAGTGTAGCTGTGTAAGCATTGCCATTAGCAAGTGTAACAACAAATTTGCTGCCGGCAGCAAGTGTTTGCGGAACAACAATAGCAGTAAGCTCAGCTTGCTTCTTTGTAGCATCATAAGTGGTAACAAGGTTACTGTATGGTGCAGTGGTGCCACTTGCAACTAATGCAAGGCTACCATCGGCATTATACGCACCACCTGATGTATTTTGAATCATACCCGGGGTAGAGATTTTAGCTCCGCTCAGTGAAACACCTGCAGGGAATGTGCTGCCTGCTTTTACAACTACTGTAAGCTGTGCTAAGGCATGACTGAACTCTAAATTAAGTGCACCACCACCGGTAGTATGGCTCACAGAAGCAGGTCCGGCAATTAAACAGTCAGGAAGTTTGGTTTGTGCATCTACTATTGTATTTCCATTAGCATCCATATTGGTTGCTGTTGCATAGAACTGATCGGAAGCTGCAACGTCATCTAAATAGAAAGGAGTTTTACCGCTATTGCTTGCAGCATCAAAGGTCCATACTCCTTCTATTTTTTTATATACAGGGGCATTTTGCTGATCAGTATTAGCAGAGCTTCCACGCTTCCATAATTGCATATCGGCAAACTGAGTAGCGTCTGTTCCGCTGTTGGTGCCGGTTATGTTGATAGCAAGAGCTGCATCGCCAAGGTTGTTTTCCACCCAGTTGGTTACACTTACTGCACCAAGAGAAATACCTGTCTTAGCTACATTGAGTGTTTGCACGGTGTTTTCTCCGGCATTGATGGCGTGATTTATATTAATGGTATAGGGTTTGCCATTGATAGAAACAAGCACGTCGCCTACTGTTTGTGTAGCCGGTACAATGGCACGGAAGGAGAAACCGCCGGTAGCCGATGCATTGGCAGCATCCGGACAAAGGGTGATGTCGGCTTGCTTATCGGTAGCAGCACCAACCGTTGCAGCAATAGCCGCCGGTGTCCATGTTACGTTATAGTCGGTATGCAAAGCTTTGGCCGTAACCGTAGCAGTGCGAAGTTGCTCGGCAGTAAAGGCTGCATTCACATCTGTAGTGCTGTTCAACACTATAGTGAACTGTGCCATGAGGTGCTTCAAATTAAAGTTCAATGTTTGGTTGCGCTTTGTGCTTTCAGCGTATGCCGCAAGCAAATCGGCTTTGGCATAACCATCGTTTGCACTTTGATCGGCAGCTACAGCTCCGCCGGTAGCTCCGTCGTTCAGCGTAGAGTGGTTTGCTGTAGCATAGAAACTATACAGTCCGCTGCCGTCTGCCGACAAATTATCCCAGAAAAGTGGAGGATTTGCGCTCCATGTATTGTTGCTGTATGTATAATCGGCACTTACACCGCCTTTTACTGAACCATTCCAAAGAGTAAGTGCTCCTGTATAAGGGGTACTAGCAACATTACGTGTTAAAACGGATTGTTCCACGGTTGCTTTGAAGCTTACGGTACCCTCAGCACCGGCGCTCAACGTATCGTCGTTGTTGCAAGCAGCACAAAGGCCTATCACCGTAACGGCTGCAAGTAGTCTTTTAATTGTTTTCATCCTTTTATATATATGTTATTTATTCTTGTTTTATTAATTATCTATGCCAAGATCCGAACTTCCAATCTCGGTAGTAGTCCATCCGGTTACGTTAACATTTACTCCGGCAGTACTTTTCACAATCTTTAATGTTAATGTGTTGGCATTATTTGCAGCCAATACAATGCTTCTGGTAAGTGTATAAGCTTTTCCGTTGATGGTTACAATGAGTTTATCTATGGTTTGTGGGCACACAATAGCGGTGTAAGTACCAAAAGCATCGGCTGTACTGCTGGCATTGTTCATAGTAACGGTACGGGCGGCATTAACAAAAGTGAGTTCCGTAGCAGCATGTCCACTTACATACTTAGCTGAAGTGAAAGCAAGTGTAGCTGCTTTCAGCTGATCTGATGTATAAGTACCATCGCTCTGCAACTTCACAATGAGTTTACCCATAACATGCTTCAGGTTAAATGCAGGAGTAATACCCCACGGAGTAGCAGCAGTAGCCTCTTCTGTCTGTAAGTAATCTTTTTCCTGATTGCCCTCACCACCGTTAGTTGGAAGGTAAAGTGCCTTGTAGGAGTAACTGTTCAAAGTGGTTCCGGAAGCATACTGCAGTAAATTGTCCCAAAGTATAGGTTGATAATTAGTTGAAGCAGTATTTACACTAGCTACACCATTTGCATAAGCAATGGGGTAATTACCGGTTCCATACTGTGCACCTTCAGCAACAATTACTAAATTACCAGCTTCAGAGATTCCATTCAATGTTTCGGCAGAAACGGTTACGCCATCAACAGTAGCATCGGCAGCAGCATCGGCACCTGTACCCCAGTCGGCCACTGTTACGGCAGCTACTTTGGCGGCAGTTGGGTTAAGTGTCAGTGTAAGGGCGTTGTTTTGTGCAGCCTGCAGATTTACTTCGTTAGTCAGTGCAGCAGTGTAAGCATTGCCATTGGCTAGTGTAACAACAAATTTGCTGCCGGCAGCAAGTGTTTGCGGAACAACAATAGCAGTAAGCTCAGCTTGCTTCTTTGTAGCATCATAAGTGGTAACAAGGTCACTGTATGGTGCAGCGATGCCACTTGCAACTAATACAAGACTACCGTCGGCATTGTATATACCGCCTGATACATTTTGAATCATACCTGGAGTAGAGATTTTAGCTCCGCTAAGTGAAACACCTGTTGGGAAAGTACTACCTGCTTTTACAACTATTGAAAGCTGTGCTAAGGCATGACTGAATTCTAAATTAAGTGCACCACCACCGGTAGTATGGCTCACAGAAGCAGGTCCGGCAAATAAAATATCAGGAATTTTGGTTTGTGCATCTCTTATTGCATTTCCATTAGCATCTGTATTGACTGCCGATGCATAGAACTGATCGGAAGCTGCAACGTCATCTAAATAGAAAGGTGTTTTACCGCTATTGCTTGCAGCATCAAAGGTCCATACTCCTGCTGTTTTTTTATATACAAGAGCACTTTGCTGATCACTCTCAATAGAGCTTCCACGCTTCCACAAATGCATATCGGTTAATTGAGTAGCATCTGTTCCGCTATTGGTGCCGGTTACGTTAATAGCAAGAGCTGCATCGCCAAGGTTGTTTTCCACCCAGTTGGTTACACTTACTGCGCCAAGAGATATACCGGTCTTCGCTACATTGAGTGTTTGCACGGTGTTTTCTCCGGCATTGATGGCGTGATTTATATTAATGGTATATGGTTTGCCGTCAATGTTTATTTGCACGTTGCCCAATGTTTGACCGGCAGGTACAATAGCACGGTAAATAAGGCCGGTTAATGCGGATGCATTTGCAGCATCAGGACAAAGGGTAATGTCTGTCAGTTTATCGGCAGCAGTGCCGGATGTTATGCTGGCAGTAGCTCCCATGTTGCTGCATAATCTGCATGCAAAGACTTTGCAGCAACTGTTGCACCATGAAGCTGATCGGTTGTAAAAGCAGCATTGGCATCTGTTGTATTATTCAGCACTACAGTGAACTGTGCCATCATATGTTTCAAATTAAAGCTCAATGTTTGGTTGCGCTTTGTGCTTTCGGCGTATGCTGCAAGCAAATCGGCTTTAGCATAACCATCGTTTGCACTTTGATCGGCAGCAACGGCTCCACCGGTAGCTCCGTCGTTCAGCGTAGAGTGGTTTGCTGTAGCATAGAAAGTGTACAGTCCGCTGCCGTCTGCCGACAAATTATCCCAGAAAAGTGGAGGATTTGCACTCCATGTATTGTTACTGTATGTATAATCGGCACTTACACCGCCTTTTACTGAGCCATTCCAAAGGGTAAGTGCTCCTGTATAAGGAGTACTTTCGCCGGCACGTGTTTTGATAGCATGTTCTATAGATGCACTGAATTTCACACTATTATTATTATCACCATTTATTGTTTCGTCGTTGCTGCATGAGGCGCAAAGACTAATCATTGTTATGGCAGCAAATAGTTTTTTAATTGTTTTCATCGTTTTCATTTTTTTCATATAATTATGATTGTATTCCTTTTTCTAGTCATCAATACCAATACTTGCATTGCCAAGTTCTGTGGTACTCCAACCTGTTAATGTTACATCCAGTCCGGTAGTACTCTTAACAAGGTTCAATGTCAGTGCATTGGTATTACCAGCTTTCAGATCCAGGTCTTTTCTAAATGTATAAGTCTTTCCGCCAAGGGTAATAACTACAGATGAGATTGTTTGTGGGGCTATCATACCTCTGAATTTTATCAGCGAAGCGCCAGCAAGCGGTAATGTAACGGTGCGTACCGGCATTGAAGCAACAAAAGACAAACTTCCTTTCTTGCTATCAAACTGGCTTTCGATTGATGAAACAAATGTTACGGTCGCCGCTTTCAGTTCTGCTTCTGTGAACAGATTGGACGTTGTTGCATCACCTTCTGCATTCTTTGAAGTCAGCATTATAGCAAAATCGGCCATGGCATGTTTCATTTCAAATTTCACCATTCCGCCAAAAGATACATTGGAAGCAGTAGCAGTGAGATAATCATTTTCCAGATTGGTTCCAGCAACAGCCGATATACCCGGAACAAATGTAGCCCCGAATGTATGTGCAGCTTCAGACAGCTGTTCCCAATAGATTGGAGCGGTCGCTGTAAGTGTCGTTTTATTCCAGTTGTAAATACCTGTATTATCTCCATCAGCAGTATATACATAGAATTGACCTTCTGTATCAGCAGGCAATACCACATTTCCTCCTGAGACTACATCCAGTGTTGATGTGCCACCAGTCTCTACACCTGTTTGCCATGGAGTAATAGTAGCTGTTATTGCAGCGGAATGGCGATGAATAGTCATTGTATAGGTATTCACCGTTCCTGCGGCAAGTGCCAGTGAAGGATCGAGCGTAGCAATAAAAGACTGCCCGCTTTTCGTTGTTAGTTTCACTGATACGCCACTTCCTGCATCGGTAGGCAATACAATGGCTGTAGCTCCTGTACCGTCTGTACTCATAGGCAAGACTATATCAGTAGCATCGCCATACTGTGTCAGTCCGGCAGTAACAAGATTCCAGGAAGCTTTTGTTTTTGTTCCTTTAAGCACTACTGTTGCATCAGATATATCAATATCTGCAGAGGTATCGTCTTTCTGAACCTTCAGCACCAATTTGCAAAGTTTATGACTAAATGATAGAGATGCGGTATTGTTTTGCGCAGTCAGTCCTGTAACTTTATCTGCCACCATCAGGTCAATTGCAGGCAAATTAGTTTGTGTGGTAACATCTACAGGAACAATAAGACTGGTTGGTGTAACTGCAGATGTCTGTGGATAATAAGCCAAAAGATCAGCGGCTTTATCACCGGTAGGCAAATAAACTAAGTTGGCTTCATCTTTCGCATTAAAAGTTCCGCTACCATCAGTAGTTACATAACAGTAATTTGTCTTGCCATCGCAAGGATTTGTAGTTCCTGCATCAAACATTACAAGTCCAATAGCATCATTCTGCTGCCAGTCATTGTTAACAGCACGCGTTCGGGGAATACTTGCCGTAATGGTTAACAGCTTACGATTTTCAAACGTACTTGGTTCGTTTTCGTTGTTGGAACATGCGGAAAGAATTGCCGTGATTGCAAACACCGCAGTGATACTTCTACAATTTTTCATTGTTTCTAAATTTAAATAATATTAGTTATTACAGTATTAATTGCTTATTTGTAATTTCAGTGTAGTTACAAGCCGCAGGATAGATGCTTGGCTGATAAATAAGAAAAATTGAAATACTTTAAATGCAGTTGAAAGCGAATGTGTTTTTATCATTATTTGTCTTCGTGTATTTTATTATATCAGGGATAAAGCAACGCGGATCAATACTTTCGTTTTTTCTTTATTCTTGCTTATTATAAGCTTTACAGAACTTTGAGAAAGATCATCTAACAAATGTTTGTGTGCTGCAGCGTCAAAGGGTGCACTAAAAGCACGTAAATAAATAATCACCTCGCCTGACATTAAACCAGACCAGCTCTTACCGAAATCGGCCGACAAAACAATTTTCAATACTCCTTGTTTGTCTTCTGAAATATACACCCAATATAACATCCGTATGTGCCTATTTAAATTTATGCAGCAAACATACTTTCTTTATATAAAAGTGGCGTCTCACACATGATAAAGAATGTCTCACTGACGCAACTCACTGATTTAAAACAAAATAGAATTATAGATTATTACAAGGATTCTTGCAACGATTGATAAAAAAACAACAGTAATTACATGTGGTTTTGATAATACAAGAGGAAAAAATGTGAGGATAGAAGGATAAAATTTCCTTCAAGAAGTCACCGGTAAGGTTGAATTGCACTCTGCACTTTGCCGGATTATTTAATCAATAATGGTTACTTAACTTTTTTTTCTTTGGAGATTGACTTATATTCAGAAGGAGACATACCGTAAAATTCACGGAACAAACGGTTAAATGTGCTACGCGAATTAAAACCCGAAACATCACCGACTTCATTAATTGGCATGTCTTGATCTTCGCTAAGCAATGTAGCAGCATAACGTAAACGAAAACGATTCAAAAATTCCATAAAAGTAAGTCCGTCTGCACATTGCTTTATAGCATCTGCAAGATAAGTGCGATTGGTGCCTAGTTTTGCTGCAAGGTCCTCTCTTTTATCTGGGAGTCTTTGAAAAGTGCCTCGTCTTGTATCAACTTGCATAGCTTACGGTAAAGTATTTCTTCAGCACTCAATTGATCTTCGGAAATTTGCTCATGAGAAATGTTAAGATCATCCTGCATTTTTTGTGATTGTATGATAGTATCATACAACACTCTGTTTTTCTGCGCAACCGATGAGTATAAACAAAGTATATTGCAATAGTAGTAGTCAGAAATGCAATGCACACCATTGCGGCATAAAGGTAATTGGTTGCCAGTTTTTTCTCAAATGTAAGCTCATCAACTTTATATAAGGTGTTCAGTTCATTAAGTTGACTAGCCGTTTGGGCTGTTAAAAGCGAATCTCGTTCCGGCAGAATTTTCTGATAAAGAAGAGCCGCTTCTGCCGGTCTGCCTGCCGACATCAGAAAACGAGCACGTTGTTGCTTAGCATCCAACAACCCAAGGCTATTTTTCATAGACTGATCCAGCCTGATTCGCTCATCATTGCATGCCAGTGCCTTATCGTATTCCTTTTTCAGTTCATAGTACCTGCCCTTTTCGCGTAATAATGAAACTCTGGCAATAGAGGGAGATCCTTCTGTTAGCTTTTCAGCTTCTTGCAGTAGTCGTCCGGCACTGTTCAGCTTTCCTGTTTCCATTGCCGCTATTGCCATTGCCAAATAGCAATACCGATAAACTGGATTTAGTAAAGATATATCATTCCCTTTTATTTCGAAATAACGTTTATATTTGTCAATTGCATTTTTCCAGTCTGCAGTAATAGTATTGAGACGCTTATAATCACCCACACCATCAAGTACTTCGCTATAGCCTTCGTATGCATATAATAAATCCGTAATATTGTCTTCTTTAGATAAGAATTTAATTGCCTTTTCATACGCCTTGGAAGATTCATCTGTATTCTGCAAATGTTGATACACAGTGCCCATACCATAAGAAGCTATACCCAATCCATAACGGTTTCCTCGTACTGATGCATCTGCATATATATTTTTCACTTCACGCAAAGCCGTTTGAAATTTACTAGAATATACATAGCTATCCACCAACAAGCACCAACTGGAGTAATAATTTTCCCAGATTTTATGTTTTGCAAAAAAATTTAGTTCGCCTGGCAAGGAAGCTTGTAATTCATCATACATATTGTAATTATAATAACACGTCAGCTTACTCTTCCTGGCAAAGGCTTCATCTTCAATATCTTGCTGTCTTCGGGCTTCGGCTATGTATTCGTCCCAGCATCTCAATTCGTAAATGGAATCATTCTGATTGAGAGCCATTTCACCCAGATTACACAACGCATCAAGCTTTTGTTGTCCGCTAAGACGAGGCAATAGTCTGCGAATAGAATCGGACGTACTAATTCTTCCTTTACCTGCATAAAGTAATAAGATTGACAAAAAAAACAGGGAAATAGTCAGATATATTCGTCTAAAATGCATAATTTATTGATTTCCATATTCTAATGTTATTAATAAAGAATACTGTAAAGTTCTCCATATATCATTTTATTATTAACTATATTCCCCATTTAGTTCACCTTTCCGAAAAATATTCCGAAATGCTATTTAATATTCTTTTCTTTTGATATTGCCTTATATTCAGAAGGAGACATACCGTAAAATTCACGGAACAAACGGTTAAATGTGCTACGCGAATTAAAACCCGAAACATCGCCGACTTCATTAATTGGCATGTCTTGATCTTCGCTAAGCAATGTAGCAGCATGACGTAAACGAAAACGATTCAGAAATTCCATAAAAAGTAAGTCCGTCCGTGCATTGCTTTATAGCATCTGCAAGATAAGTGCGATTGGTGCCTAGTTTTGCTGCCAGATCCTCTCTTTTTATCTGGGAGTCTTTGAAAAGTGCCTCGTCTGTATCAACTTGCATAGATTACGGTAAAGTATTTCTTCAGCACTCAATTGATCTTCGGAAATTTGCTCATGAGAAATGTTAAGATCATCCTGCATTTTTTGTGATTGTACAATCGTATCATACAACACTCTGTTTTTTCTACGCAAACCTTCTGGTATAGATAAATATATCACAATGGCACCGGACAATAGTATAATGCATACAATAGCGGCATAAAGCTGGTTGGTTGACAACTTGTTTTGTAACGCAAGTTCATTCAATTGAAATTTCTTCGTAAGTTCATTCAGCTGGCTGTTTGTTGACTGAATATTGGCCGAATCATTTTCTATGCCATATTGCCTGTAACTTTCCATCGCTCCTTTATAATCACCCTGTTTGCGTTGAATATCAGCTAATTCATAACGATATTGAGCCACTTTTAAGTAATTTTTTT
>Ga0268359_11927_pt1 | contig 14564 bp, 15 predicted proteins | sample BioMet11_FD_194416 | JGI IMG/M metagenome (GOLD analysis project Ga0268359, IMG submission 194416) | Sewage microbial communities from Oakland, California, United States - Biofuel 11 (PacBio Assembly) | ecosystem: Engineered > Wastewater > Sewage > Unclassified | place: USA: California | collected...
TGAACCCTAGCCGTAGAAGTCGAAGTTGATGGTGTCGAAGTCGGCGATGCCGAAGTCGGCCGCGTTGCCGGAGAGGGTCGCCTGGTCGACGACCTTGAGCGTGATGGTCGCACCCTTCGAGAGGGTGAGCGTGACCTCGGACTCCGTCCCCTTCCAGGTGCCGGTATCGGTGAGCAGGTCGGCGTGGGCGGCGAGGGGCGTGACCTTGCAGGTGCCGTCCTTGTCCAGGACGACGTCGAGCATCTGCTCGTTGCCGCCGGCGGTGCCGTAGACGGTCTGGCCGGTGATCTCCACCGAGCCCCTCCACTGGCCCGCGTAGAACGACGCCGCGTCGAAGCTCGAGCTCGAGTCGGCGCTCGCGCTGGTGCTCGTGTCGGTGGTCGCGCTGGTGCTCGTGTCGGTGCCCGAGCCCGACGTGCCCGAGCCGCCGCATGCCGCGAGCGGCGCGCAGAGCGCGACCGAGAGCAGGCCCGCCATGACGATGTTCTTGTTCATGCTTCCTCTTTCTCCTTCCGCCCGAGCCGAACAGCACGGACTCCCCTTCGCCCCGCTTGGCGGGACGGCTTCCAAGCAACATGCGCGAGAGGCGCAAACGGACCCAGGTGATGCCAGGTCTCTCTGGTGTGCATCTTCTATCGGAAGCAGATGGCGGGCGACGTGAGAAACCTAACCTGTCCTCGTAGCGGCATAACTGACATCGAGGTGACGGCCAACGGCCCTGAGCACGAAAGGGCCAGCCCCCATAGGAGCCAGCCCTTTCGTGTGGTTCTCTCTGTTGTCTCTTTCGCTCGCGGGTGGCGGTGAGCCCTAGCCGTAGAAGTCGAAGTTGATGGTGTCGAAGTCGGCGATGCCGAAGTCGGCCGCGTTGCCGGAGAGGGTCGCCTGGTCGACGACCTTGAGCGTGATGGTCGCACCCTTCGAGAGGGTGAGCGTGACCTCGGACTCCGTCCCCTTCCAGGTGCCGGTATCGGTGAGCAGGTCGGCGTGGGCGGCGAGGGGCGTGACCTTGCAGGTGCCGTCCTTGTCCAGGACGACGTCGAGCATCTGCTCGTTGCCGCCGGCGGTGCCGTAGACGGTCTGGCCGGTGATCTCCACCGAGCCCCTCCACTGGCCCGCGTAGAACGACGCCGCGTCGAAGCTCGAGCTCGAGTCGGCGCTCGCGCTGGTGCTCGTGTCGGTGGTCGCGCTGGTGCTCGTGTCGGTGCCCGAGCCCGACGCGCCCGAGCCGCCGCATGCCGCGAGCGGCGCGCAGAGCGCGACCGAGAGCAGGCCCGCCATGACGATGTTCTTGTTCATGCCAATCTCCTTCTTGTTCGTGTCGGAGCCCACAACCTCCGCACAACCGCATCCACGGTCTTTCTCATCGTCCACTCTATCCATCATGTCGATACCCGCCAACGAACCGAGCGCAGGTAGTCGAACTCGTGACGTATATTGCCAACGTCACGCCCCGTCACCTGAACGAACTGCCATCTTACCGTGAAAGTGAAAACCTGCTACCTTTGTGTGCGCGGTCCCTGGCCGTATTCTGCCGACGTCGAGAGGGGGCAGCGGAGATGTACAGGTTCCTCGTCATCGAGGACGAGGCGGACATGGCAGCAGAGCTGCGCGCCCATCTCGATCGCTACGCCAAGGTACATGACCTCGACTTCGATGTCACGTGGGTCAGAACGGCATTCGAGTTCGTGGAGTCCAAGGTCACATACGACCTCATCTTCATGGACAATCGGACTCCCTGGCATCGACGGCATGGAGGCTGCCCAGCTGATGCGCACCTACGATGACGAGACGCTCATCATCTTCGTCACCAACCTGTCGCAGTACGCCGTGAAGGGTTACGAGGTGGGTGCGCTCGACTTCGTGGTCAAGCCCGTCTCGTACCACAACCTCTCGATGCGGCTCGACCGCGCCATGCGCATCCTCGAGCGACGAGAGGGAAAGAGCATCTGCATCACCACCAAGTTCGGAGCCCGCATCATTCCCATTGCCACCTTGGTATATGTCGAGGTGCACGGGCACAACCTCGAGTACCATCTCACCAGCGAGAAGGAGCCCGTGGAGCTGCGCGGCAGCCTCGCCCAGCTCGAGGCCGAGCTCGACCCTGGTCTCTTCGTACGCATCTCCAACAGCTGTCTGGTCAATGCCGACCACATCCGAACCGTAGACGGTCCTACCATGCGCATGTCCAACGGGGACGAACTCACCATTAGTCGAACCAAGCGCAAGGGAGCGCTCGAGGCGCTCGCGAACTACTACGGAGGAAACCGCTGATGGACTTTGGCCCCATGTTGAACTACGTGGTCAATGGCTTTCTCTTCAGCATCCCGGCACTCATGCTCGCGGCACGTCTCCCCAAGCGGCCCCTGTACTACGCACGCACGGCACTCTCCATCACGCTCATCATCTTCTATCTCACCAACCCGTTCGCAAGCCTCATCAAAGGCGACACGATCGCCGTCTTCACGGCCATGACGCTCTACTTCGCAACCATCCTCATCCTGCTTCTGGCCATGGTGCTCTTCGTGACCGAATCGACCCTGTGGGCGGCGGCGTTCTGCGCCGTGGTAGGGTATACCGTCGAAAACCTCGGGGCGAGCTTTGGCGAGCTCCTCGGACAGCTCCTGCGCATGGCCCGTCTCAACGTAGGCCTCTTCTCGAATGCGTTCTTCCGCAGCGTGCTCTGCTGCGCCATCATCTATGCGCTGTTCTACGTCATCGTCATCCGTCGCATGCGCAACAAGGCGTTCGAGATCGATCCGAGCAAGACGAGCTTTATCCTGGTCTTTGGCGTCGTACTCATCAACATCGTCTTTGACATGGCTGTCAAGTACGTCCGGGCCTATAGCGTGCCCACGGGCTTCTCGCTGATCTTCCGCATCGTGCAGATCGCCGTGTGCTTCTATGCGCTCATGCTCGAGTTCGAGATGATCTACAACCGTCACCTCATCCTCGAGGCGGCGACCACCGAGCGCATCCTGCACGACCGCGAGCAGCAATATGCGCTTTCGCGCGAGAACATCGAGGCCATCAACATCAAGTGCCACGACATCCGTCACCAGATCCGCCACATCGAGGATGACAACACCGACACGCGGGTGGTGGACAAGACGGTGCTCGATGACATCGCCCACCAGGTGAGCATCTATGACTCCACCGTCCACACCGGAAACAACGCACTCGACACGATCCTCACCGAGAAGAGCCTGCTCGGCGAGCGCGAGCACATCACGCTCGGCTGCATCGTGGACGGACACGCGCTCGACTTCATGAGCGACACGGACCTGTACTCGCTCTTTGGCAACGCCCTCGACAACGCCTTTGAAGCCGTGCGCGCGCTCGAGGACGAGGACGAACGCAACATCTCGCTGCTCGTGAAGCAGGCGGCCGGCATGGTCTCCATCCACATCGAGAACTACTACGCCGGCGACGTGCGGTTTGAGAACGGCATCCCCGTGACGACCAAAGAGGACAAGCGCAACCACGGCTACGGCATCAAATCGATGCACATCATCACGCAACGGTACGGCGGATCTCTCACGATGGGCACCGAGGACCAGACCTTCTACCTCAACGTCCTCATCCCGGTCCCAAAACCCTAGCCCACGCGCGCGGCACGGGGCCCGAATTTGCTATTGGTACCAACGTCCTTTGGTGTGCTGAAAAACGCTACACGAAGGCGGGAAAACATCTTTATGCGCCTTGGTCCCTTCCTTCATGACGCATTTTTCAGCAATCGGCCCGCGTGCGACGCGCCGACCATCGCCTATCATTGTTGTGCAAAGTGACTGCTGTTCGTCGAGCGATCGGAGACGAGATGCCCGCGGTAGTGACGCTTTGTCGTGAGTCTGCGGTCGAGTTCTATCGCTCGATGGATAAGCCTCCCTTTCAAGCGGTCTCGCCAGGGCCCCGTGACGAGCTGATCACCTCGATGAGTCGTCTGCGCTCCGAGGGCTTCTCGCCCGGAGTCGGCAAACCCTTACATGTCATCGCCTTTTCCCAATCCACGAGAACTCGCGCAAAGGACATGTCGGTGCACGTCTGGTCGAAACCCCTGCCCAAAGGGTCTCTCCTCGCCACCGGCAGACGAGGGGTCTTGGTGACCTCGCCGGAATTCACGTTACTTCAGCTTGCCGGACCCCCATACCCAAACGCCGAGTCCGAGGAAAGCTCCTCTGCATCCAACCCGGCATGGCAGCTCGATGACCCTCGTTTCTGGGCGCATGACAGGCGTGCCGTCGAGCTCGCGCTACTCATGATGGAGTTCACGGGAACGTACCGACGCCGGCCTACGAGATACGGCCTGCCGCGCCTCTCAAACTTCAACGGACTTTCTCGCTTCTGCGAGGACGCAGGGAGAAGTCGGGGCATTATGCTCTTGCGGCGAGCGCTGAAGCTTCAGATGGACGGATCCTTCTCGCCCATGGAGACCGCGATAGCACTCATGCTGACCCTTCCCGCGGCCTTGGGAGGTTATGGGCTACCAAGGCCAATCCTCAACGCGCGATTACGCGGCACGGAGCTGCGCTCTACCGCATCGAGCCAGCACGAGATTCTCCCCGACCTCTACTGGCCCGAGCGAGAGGTCGTGCTCGAGTACGACAGCAGGGAGCACCACGGCGAGGAAGACTCGTCTCTCATGAACGGCGAGAAGCTCGCTCACGACGCCGAGCGCGCAAACTCGCTCGTTGCTGCCGGACGTCACGTCCTCGTGGTGCATCGCAGACAGGCGATGAGTCTCAGCCGCTTCGACCTTGTCGCCAGGCAGCTCGCAGTCCTGTTAGGACAACCTCCCGCAGCAGCCTCGACGTTGCAGCTGGAGCGCCGGACAAAGCTCCACACCCTTCTCATCTATAGCTGAAAAACGCTTCACAAACGGGGCGACAACGGCCTCGGCAGCACCAAATCAACTCTTCGTGACGCAGTTTTCAGCTAGTGACCGAGCTGGCGGCTGGCAACGTCAAGGCTCTTGGAGAAGCTCGTGTCAGAGCGGCGCGCCCAGAAGAGGTAGATGAGCACCGCGACAACGCACGCGAGGCTCACGACGGACCACATGGCAGAGTAGCCAAAAGCTGAGATGAGCACGCCGGCAACGCCCCCACCCAGGCCATAGCCGATGTCGTACCCGCAGAGAAAGGTGGAATTGGCCGAGCCGCGGGTCTCGTCGGTGGAGGTGTGCACCGCCATGGACTGGAGCGCAGGCTCAAGTCCGCCAAAGGCGTAGCCTGCAAGCGCGGCAGGGAACACATACGCCACCGTGCCAGGCACGAAGGCCAGCAGCAGGAACGCGACGAACATCGCGGCGTTGCAGGTGTAGACGAAGGGCGCCTCGCTCCTCTCGTCAACCAACCTCCCAAGCGTCACGCGGACGAGCAGCAGCATGCCCGACATGACAAGGAAGTAAATCGAGCCCGAAGGCAGGCCGTTCTCCGCTGCATAGATTGCCACGAAGTTCTCGAGCGCACCGAAGGTGAACATGAACACGAGCATGGTCACCGAGGCAGGCAGGCTATCGCGGTTGATGATCGCACGCAGGTCGAGCTTCTTTCTGGGTACGTCGACACGTGGAGCGTTGACGAACGAGAAGAGCACGAGGCCGACCACGGCGATGGCGGCAGCAACGGCATAGAGCGCCTTGAAGCCACAGCCCTCCATAAGCGAGAGGCCGAGCGCCGGTGCGATGGCGGATGCGAGGGCGGTGGCCATGCCGAAATAGCCCATCCCCTCGGCAAAGCGCGGCCTGCAGATAACATCGGAGGCGACCGTGGCCGTGGTGGAGTTCGAGAAGGAGAGGCCGACGCCGTGGACCATGCGTAAGGCGATGGCCAGCGACATCGTGGGCACGAAGACGTAGCCAAGCGGCGCGAGGCCCATAAGCACGAGACCTATCGCAAGCGCGACGCGTCGCACGCCATTGTCGAGCCACCAGCCAACGAACGGCCGCACGATGACAGCGATGAGCGAGAAGGAAGCAGCGCACATGCCGGCCACGGCCTCCGTTCCACCGAGGCTCTGGATGAAGAACGGAAACGTCGAGAGGCTCATGATGTGGTTCGTGAACACGCAGAGGTTCACGAGGATGATAAGGACGAGATCGCGGGTCCAGAGCCTCATCCCCGGCCTGGCATGTGCGGATTGCCCGATGGCTGCGGTACTGCTTTCTGACATGAGAAGACCTTTCGAACGACAGAGACGAAAGGCCACCCGAAGGAAAGCGTCACAGGGCCACAAGCCTGCAGGCAGCCGAGAGAATCAATCGGACTTACGCGCAAGGCAGCTCATTGACGGGTGAAGTATACCCGCGCCGGAGGCGGACTGGCGAGGAACGACACGGAGTTTCCACGGTACCGAATGATTTTCTCGCCAAGGGGGTGTCGGCTCGCTTCGATTGAGGAGATTTACTCAGAGGCCATGTCATGCGTGCTAGAGTGTCTTCCTGCGTGTAGCGCACGACGTAACAAGTGCAGGAGCAAGGCGCGTGGTTCCCAACATGGGTGCCACGCGCCTTTTTTACCGAAAGGAAGTCTTCGCATGCCCAAGAACCGCGCACAGGGAGTCATCTTCGGAATACTCATGTCCATGACCATGGCCTATGGCATGGAGGTCTACAACGTTGCCTGGAAGATGGGCTACCCGACCATGGCCGGGGGCCTTTCCAACATGACCGACGAGGTGTTCCTCGCCGCGCTCATGGAGGCTGCGTACATGTGGCTCTTCGTGTTTCTCTTCTCGAGCCTCTGGGGCAACCGACTCGGCTCCCGCATGGCGTCACGCTACGTCACGGCCGAGAAGGACAACGCCCTCGTATGCGGAACCGTGCGCGCCTGCTGCACCGTCCTCGTGATGTGCCCCACCATGAGCCTGGTGGCGTCGATTCTCTTTAGTGTCATTCTCGCAGGTGACCCCTTGAGTCAGCTGCCCGCCATCTGGGTCGGGACCACCATCAAGAACTTTCCCATGGCCCTGCTCTGGAACCTCTTTGCCGCCGGCCCGCTGAGTCGTCTCACATTTCGTACGTTCTTCGGTCGCGTAGGCGTTAAGGACAAGGCCCCCGTAACCGCCTAGCTGGCAGGACAAACCCAGGGTCCGATGCCGCTACTCGGACTTCTCGGCGCTGCCTTTTCCCTTATGGCCGCGCACGAGACCAACCACGGTGGGGACGAGCGACACGAGAACGATGGCCACGAGAAGCAGCTCGAAGTGCTCCTGCACCACGGGGATGCCACCGAAGAAGTAGCCGAGCAGCGTGAACAGGGTGGACCACGTGACACCGCCGAGGATGTTGAACGTCACGAAGTTATGCCACTTCATGCCACCCATACCCGCAATGAAGGGCACGAAGGTGCGGATGAAGGGAAAAAAGCGGCCAAGGAAGATGGCGAGATGGCCCCACTTGTCGAGAAAGGCCTCGCTCTTGGCTAGACGCTCGGGCGTCATGGCCTTGACCTTGCCTGATGCGATGATCCTACGACCAAAGAAGTGGCCGATCATGAAGTTGCACTGGTCACCGACGATTGCCGCCGCCCAGGCGACGCCGAGGAGCAGAAAGATGTTGAACCCGCCACCCTGCGCGAAGAAACCTGCGGCGAAGAGGAGCGAATCACCGGGAAGGAACGGGAAGAACACGACGCCCGTCTCGATGAAGATGATGAGAAAGACGCAGCCGTAGGCGGAGAGCGGACCCGCGGCAATCCAGCCCGCGATGGCAGTGCGCGGGTCACGAAGCAAGCTGACGATGAAGTTTATGAAGCCCATGTGAACCAATCTGATGGTGTTTGCAAAAACGCCCTCGGACCCAAGGACGGTCCGGGGACGTCACAAGCACGCTCGGCGGGAACGGGTGCCCGCCAGAGGCCCCTTATGGCTGCTACCTTCCGGTCCTGACCAGGTTCGAGGTATTGCGTCACCCGAACCCGCCCAGCGTGCTCATAGATACTTTAGCAGAGACGCGCGGCGCACATCACAACGCCACGTGGAATCAAGATGACGGCCTCCTCTGCCAGCCTGTGCGCGGCTATCCTTATCCCATCAGACGTCTCAAAAATGGGGAGCATCCATGATCAACCACTTCTGCAAGCACCCGCTCTGGGAGTGCAACGACCGTCTCGTCCGAGTTGCGCAGGGTCTCGAACCTGCCGACCTTGTCATCCGCCATGCAAGGCTCGTGGACGTGTGCACGCACGAGGTTCTCGACGACACCGACATCGCCGTCGCAAGCGGTCGCGTGGCGTACGTCGGCATGAACGGGCACACAGCCGATCACTGCATCGGCGAGAACACCAAGGTCGTCGATGCCACGGGCCTCTTTGCCTCCCCGGGCTTCATGGACGGTCACATCCACGTGGAGTCAGCCATGGTCGGCGTCTCCGAGTACGCGCGCGCCGTTGTCCCCCACGGGACCACGGGCATCTTCACCGACCCGCACGAGGTCGCCAACGTCTGTGGCCTTGAGGGCGTGAAGGTCATGTTCGATGATGCCAAGCGCACGCCGCTCAAGGCCATGGTCACCATCCCAAGCTGCGTCCCTGCCGCCACGGGCGTCGAGGACACCGGCTCCAAGATCGATGCCGCGGATATCCGCGAGACCATGGGTTGGGACAACGTGGTGGCACTCGGCGAGATGATGAACTTCCCCGGCATCCTCGGCGGAGAGGCGGGGGTTCAGGACGAGGTCCGCGAGACCCTCAAGGCCGACCGGTGCGTGACCGGACACTATGCCGTCCCCGAGCAGGATCGTGGCCTCAACGCCTATATCGCCGCGGGAATCAGCAACTGCCACGAGTCGTTCACCGTCGACGACGTGCTCGCCAAGCTGCGCCTGGGCATGTACGTGCTTCTCCGCCAGGGGTCGGCGTGGCAGAACCTGCCCGTGTACCTGCCGCCCCTCATCGAGGCTGGCGTCGACATGCGCCACTGCCTCTTCTGCTCCGATGACAACCATCCCCACACGCTCGTCGCCGAGGGACACATGGATCGCGTGCTGCGGACGGCCGTCGCCCTTGGCCTCGACCCTGTGACGGCCATCCAGATCGCCACCATCAACGCTGCCGACTGCTATGGCCTGGCAAGCGACATGGGCTCCATCTCGCCAGGAAAGTGCGCCGACATCGTGCTTCTCGACAACCTCGTGGACTTCGACGCCAAGAAGGTCTTCATCGACGGTGACCTTGTTGCCGAGAACGGGCGTCCCCTCTTTGACGTCGAGCCCTTCGAGTGGCCCGAATGGATGACCCACACCATCAACCTGGGAGCAGACATCACACCCGAAGCCTTCGAGATCCCCGTCGACAGACCGGACGGAACCGCGCGCGTACGCACCATCGTCCTCGAGCCTGGGGATGCCATCACCAAGGATCGCATCCTCGACGTACCGGTGCGCAACGGCAGGCTCGTGGCAGACCCTGCGAACGACATCCTCAAGATATGCGTCTTCGACCGCCACCATGGGGCTGCAGGCACCCACTCCCATGGCTTCATCACCGGTTTCGGCATTCACGGCGCCCTTGCGCAGACCGTGGCGCACGATGCCCACAACCTGCTCGTCGTCGGTGACAACGATGCCGACATGGCCCTTGCCGCCACGACGCTCGCGGAGTGCGGAGGTGGCGAGGTCACCGTGGAGGACGGTCATGTGCTTGCCCTCGTCAAGCTGCCTGTGGCCGGCCTCATGAGCACCGGACGCGTGGAGGACGTCGCAGACGAGGTCTCCGCGTGCGAGGTGGCCTGGAAGCGTCTGGGAAGCAAGATGCCGTCGCCGTTCATGATGATGGGCGTCATGTCGCTTGCCTGCGTGCCTGAGATTCGCATCACCAACCGCGGCTACGTAAACTGCGTGACGTTCCAGATGGAAGACCTGCTCGCAGAGTAGCGGCGCAGGGAACCTGGAAAAGATACCTGTCACCTTTTCCAAGTAGACGGGGACCTCCGGAGGTAACGACACCCCGAAGGTCCCCACTTTGGCAGCTGCCAAGCTTTAACTCAGCTCTCACAGTGCGAGGACACGGAATAGAGTTGCCATCGTGCGCTCGCTCCCTGCACGGCATCATCATTCCCCATTCGTCGAGCACGGACGAGCACTCCGGTGCGAGCGGTCTGGTTCACAGGTCAAGCGCATGCCGCGAACAATTCCTACATAGGAGAACTTTCAGGCGTCCGTTCGGGTAGGATTGTCCCCATGCAGGTCAGGGTCGAGAGGAAATACATGGCAAGGAAATCCGCCACGAGCAGGCGTATCGACGTCGAGAACTCCAAGTACGATGACTCCAAGTACGGAGAGGTGCTCTTCTCCGTCACCTACGAGGTAAACGAGTATTCCATCGACCAGGCGGCCGGGTTCCTTGGCGGCGAGACACCCAAGAAGATCAGTCTCGGCATCTCCGCCCTGGGGCTTCTCGGCCTCATCCTCGTCCTCATGTACAACTCCAACTCGCTTCCGCTCGCCTTCGTCATGCTCGGCATCTCGGTGGCGGCGTCGGCGGCATCCACCAACTGGCACAAGATCCAGACGTGGTTTGCTCGTCGCTCCAACTTGGGCATACGTGGCGAGAAGGACGACCGGCGGCACGTCGTCGTGACCAACGACTTCGTGGCCATCGAGGGACCCGAGGGCTACGAGGCCAAGCTTCCCTTTTCTGACCTGCGCCGCGTTGACGCCGATGACAGCATCTGCCTTGCGTACTTTGGTCACGGGAGCTATGCCTACTTCCCCCGCCCGGCCATGAGCGAGAACCGGTTCCACAACCTCGTCGTCTTCCTCAGGGCCAAGCGCTTTAAGTAGCCGAAGAGCACCACGCTCGGCGAATCGAGTACGCGTTCTGTCCGTCGCTGGGTATGGTAGAGGCAACCTGTCAAGGAGGTTGCCATGAGTATCGTCGGCGCATTCGCGGTTCCACACCCACCCCTCATCATTCCAGAGGTCAGCCCTGGCGAGGAGCGCGGAATCCAGCCCACGGTGGACGCCTACGACGAGGTGGGACGACGCATCGCGGGACTGGCACCGGACACCATCGTCATCTCGAGCCCACACTCGACGCAGTACTACGACTACCTGCACATCTCCCCGGGCGCGCACGCGAGTGGCAGCTTCGCACGCTTTGGCGCCCGCGGTGCCCGCTATTCCTGCGACTACGATGAGAGGCTCGTAAGGACGATCTGTCAGCTCGCTGACCGCGACGAACTCCCCGCAGGAACCGCAGGCGAGCGCAACCCCGAGCTTGACCACGCCACCATGGTCCCACTCCATTTCATCCAACGGCATTACACCGATTTCAAGGTGGTCCGTATCGGCCTTTCGGGACTCTCCCCCGCCGCTCACTACGAACTCGGCAAGCTCGTGCAGGAGGCGTCGGCACGGCTTGGCCGACGCGTGGTCTTTGTCGCATCAGGCGACCTCTCCCACAAGCTCCTCGAAAGCGGACCCTACGGCTTCGCGCCTGAGGGCCCGGTGTTCGACGAGCGAATCGAGAAGGACTTCTCCTCGACGGACTTTCTCGACCTCCTGGAGATGGACCGCGGGTTTGCCGAGCGCGCCGCCGAGTGCGGTCTACGCAGCTTCCAGATCATGGCCGGCGCCCTCGATCGAACCATGGTCCGCTCCGAGGTCCTCTCGCATGAGGGGCCCTTCGGCGTGGGCTACTGCGTCGCATGCTTCTCGCCTGAGGGTGATGAGGGCGCAGACGGCAGCCGGGCGTTTCTTGACCAATACGAGGCCCGCAGGACGAGCGACATGGCCTCGCGCAAGCTCGACGAGGATGCCTACGTCTCTCTGGCGCGCACCTCGATCGAGGCGTACGTGCTGCACGGAACCCATGTCCGCCCCCCAAAGGGCCTGCCTGCCGAGATGTATGCCACACGCGCGGGCGTCTTCGTCTCGGTCAAGAAGTTCGGCGAGCTGAGAGGCTGCATCGGCACCATCATGCCCGCTCGCGCCAGCATCGCCGAGGAGATATGCGCCAACGCACGAGCGGCCGCGGCTCACGACCCGCGCTTTCCGAGCGTGACCGCCGACGAGCTGAGTGACCTCGTCTACGACGTGGACGTGCTCTCGAAGCCCGAGCCCATCGCCAGCGCGGCCGACCTCGATCCGCGCCGCTACGGCGTGATCGTGAGCGCCCCGGACGGGCGGCGCGGACTGCTCCTGCCCGACCTCGAGGGCGTAGACACCGTCTCCGAGCAGGTAGGCATTGCCGCGCGCAAGGGCAACGTCGACCTGACGCGCGACACGTACGCGCTCGAACGCTTCACCGTGACGAGGCACGCATGAGTGCCGCCGATACCCATGTCGTCTGCACCACCTGCCCGCACGCCTGCACGCTCGCCGAGGGACAGCTCGGCCTCTGCCATGCGCGGCGAAACGTGGGCGGAGCAGTGACGGCCGAGAACTACGGTCGTCTCACCTCGATCGCCCTTGATCCCGTGGAGAAGAAGCCCCTCGCCGAGTACCACCCCGGATGCACCGTGCTCTCGGTGGGAAGCTACGGCTGCAACCTGCGCTGCCCCTTCTGCCAGAACCACGAGATATCCCAGGCAGACGCCGGGGACGTGAGCTGGCGCTCGGTATCGCCTGCCGAGCTCGTGGCGCTCGCGGTGCGTTGCCGTATGGAGGACTCGCGCATGATCGGAATTGCGCACACCTACAACGAACCGCTCGTGGGCTGGGAGTACGTACGCGACTGCTCCATCCTCGCTCGCGAGGAGGGCCTCTCCACTGTGCTCGTGTCCAACGGATGCGCGTGCGCCTCCGTGATCGATGAGCTTGCGCCCCTCATCGATGCGGCGAACATCGACCTCAAGAGCTTCTCTCCCACGACCTACCGCAGCTGCGGCGGTGATTTCGAGACGGTCTGCGCGACCATCGAGCGCATGGCGGCAGAGCCGACCTGCCATCTTGAGGTCACGACGCTCATCGTGCCAGACATGAACGATACCGAGGATGAGATGCACGCCATAGCGGAATGGCTCGCTGGCCTCTCCCCGGACATCGTGCTGCATGTCACCCGCTTCTTTCCGCACTGGAAGATGGCCGATGCGCATCCGACGCCCGTGGAGACGGTCCGTCGGTTGGCAGGGGTGGCCCACGAATGCCTTGCCCATGTCTACGTGGGCAACGTCTGAGACCGTCGGGCCGACGGTCTCAGACGATACGAGGCTCGCGAAAGACGCGCACGACTTCTGGCTATGCCTTACCTGCGGTGAGCACGGTAGTAGGCGATGAGCGCCTTGGTGCTCTGGTCCTGGCCAGCAAGCGCCTCGTCGTCATGGAACGCGGGCGTGATCTGCTTGGCGAGCTGCTTGCCCAGCTCCACACCCCACTGGTCGTAGGAGTCAAGGCCCCATACGGTGCCTTCGACGAAGGTGATGTGCTCGTACAGCGCGATCAGCTCGCCAAGTGCGTGCGCGTTGAGCTCCACGCCGAATATAGACGTGGTCGGGCGGTTGCCGGTGAAGCAGCGTGCGGGCACCATCCACTCGGCCGTTCCCTCGGCACGCACCTCGTCGGCCGTCTTGCCAAACGCGAGCGCCTTGGTCTGCGCGAGGAAATTGCCGAGGAAGAGCTCGTGCACGTCCTGCTCGCCGTCCCTGGTGGGGTTGGCGGTATTGGCAAACGCGATGAAGTCAGCGGGAATCAGACGGGTTCCCTGATGAATGAGCTGATAGAAGGCGTGCTGTCCGTTGGTGCCAGCCTCGCCCCAGAATATCTCGCCCGTCCTCGGTGGTGACAGGGGTACCGTCCCAGCGCGTGGACTTCCCGTTTGACTCCATCGTAAGCTGCTGCAGGTATGCGGGGAAGCGGTGCATGTACTGGTTGTACGGGAGCACCGCATGGCTCTCCGCCTTGAAGAAGTTGACATACCACACGTTGATGAGCCCCATGAGGGCAACGACGTTCTTCTCCAGCGGAGTCTCGCAGAAGTAGGTATCGATGTCATGGAAGCCGGAGAGAAGGTCCGAGAAGGTCTTGGGACCATAGGCGATGATGAGCGACAGGCCCACGGCGGCGTCCACCGAATAGCGACCTCCGACCCAGTTCCAGAAACCAAAGGCGTTCTCGGGATCGATGCCAAACCTGGCAACGAGCTCGAGGTTGGTGGAGACGGCAACGAAGTGCTTCTTGACGGCCTCGGCCACCGACTCGTCGAAGCCATCGATGGCACCCTGTGCGACAAGCCCGTCGAGCAGCCAGGTGCGAGCCTCGCGCGCATTGGTCATGGTCTCGAGCGTAGTGAAGGTCTTGGAGACGATGACCACCAGGGTGGTCTCGGGTCGAGCCCCTTGACCTTCTCGGCCATGTCGTTGGGATCGATGTTCGAGACGTAGCGCACCGCGATGCCTGCGTCGGCGTAGGGCCTGAGCGCCTCGTAGATCATGACGGGACCGAGGTCTGACCGCCGATGCCGATCAGAAACGACGGTCTCGATCTTCTTGCCCGTGACGCCAACCCACTCGCCAGAGCGAACGCGCTCGGCGAAGGCGTACATACGGCCGAGAACCTCGTGCACGTCGGCAACGGTATCCTGGCCATCGACGATGAGCGTGCCGGCATCGGATGCGGGACGACGCAGCGCGGT
>Ga0268359_10701_pt1 | contig 14517 bp, 14 predicted proteins | sample BioMet11_FD_194416 | JGI IMG/M metagenome (GOLD analysis project Ga0268359, IMG submission 194416) | Sewage microbial communities from Oakland, California, United States - Biofuel 11 (PacBio Assembly) | ecosystem: Engineered > Wastewater > Sewage > Unclassified | place: USA: California | collected...
GAGATGCGGACGACAATCTCCATGGCTTGTGGCGTCGTGGTCCTTGCGCTGATTAAATGCCGCGGGTGCCGCGGCTGCTTGCGAAAATCTATCCACAATGCGGCCTCAGGACAAGGATTGCTCCGCCGTCGGGGCGGGCTCCCCGAACCTGGGAGCCGGTTGTCGGGGAAAAAGCGGGATGGTGAGGTTGAACCGGGCAACCGGGCTCTGTCCCCCGGGGCGAGTTCGATGGAGCCGTTGTGTTCGATCAGGATCCCTGGGCCAGGGGCAGGCCCATGCCGGCTCCGTCCGGTCGGGAGGAATAAAGGGGTCGAAATATTGGGGCGGTCGTCGGCGGCGATGCCCGGCCCGTCGTCGGCTACCTGCAGGTGGACATGCTCCGAGGCGAGCGTGCCCGGTCACCCCGGATGGTCACCTGGTCCCGAGCGGCGTATTGCAGGGCGTTCTGGAAGAGTTCGGTCAGGGCGGCGGCCAGAAGCTGCGGATCGACGATCAGTTCCGCCTCCGGAAGCGCCATCTGCCAGGTGACGGTCCGGCCGAGGGCCGCGGCCCGCTTCTCGGTCTGCCGGCGGCGTCGTCGAGGATGTCGGCCAGTGGAGGCGGGCGCCAGCCGCAGTTTGGACAGGGCGGCGAAACGGGCCACGGTGGCGACGAGGCTTTCCAGGCGTTTGGCTTCGTCGATGATGATGCCCGGATAGTCCGAGGCCAGGCCATGGGCGGCCAGCAGCTTTTCCAGCCGGGCGGCGAACCCGCCGATGGCTGCGGCGGGGTTTCTGATCTGGTGGGCCACCGAGTCGGCGAGCCGGCTTAGGCTGCGGATTTTTTCCTCCTGGATCTTGTTGACTTCCATGAGGATTTCCGTCTCGCGCCGTTGCATCCGGGACAGCTCCGTGATGTCGTGCAGGATGATGACCACCCCGGCCTGGGCGGCCTCGCCGCGCAAATAGGAACTGATGATGGACAGCCGCAGGGTCGCGCCTTTCGGGGTGTGGTAGGGAACCTCCCGGCAAAGCCCCACCAGCTCCTTTTGGATGACGTCCACCAGAACCTGGCCGAACCGGTAGTTGGCGTCGTTCGTAAAGAACAGTTCACCCAGCCCCCGGCCCAGCAGCTCGGCCTGGGAAAATCCCAGGATGGCGGCGGCGGTCGGATTGGCGGTGACGAAATCCCCGGTCTGGTCCACGATAAGGAGACCGACCGGCAGGCTGTCCACCACGTTTTGGGCGATGATTTCGCTTAAAGAGGACATGCGGCTTGGTCTTCCCCCTGACCGGGTGCGGATATTCGACTATTGTGGCAGAGATCTTCCCAGCATTCAAGCGTGTTGGCGGAACTCCCCGGGAAGCCCCGGCCAGGGGGGCGATCTTCCTCGGGAAGAAAGTGGACAGCTGGGAGGGAAGTGTCTACTTGAGGCCTGCAGCGTCAATCGGCCGTGCGCGCCGGAGACCCTGGCGGCAACCCAAGGATGGAGCCTCATGTCCATTGAATTTTTGAAACATGTGATTGAGCACTACGGCTATCTTGCCCTTTTCATCGGCACGTTTCTCGAAGGGGAGACGATCCTGCTTCTGGCCGGGTTCGCCGCCCAGTCCCCGGCCTTTCATCTCGATTTGCCCATGGTGATTCTGGCCGCTTTCGCCGGCAGTCTGGCCGGGGACCAGGCCGCCTTTTTCGTTGGCCGCTACTGGGGGAAAAAATGCATCGCCAGAAACGAGAAATGGTGTTCCCGGGCCGAGCGTGTCCATGGCCTGCTGCGGAAATACCATGAGGTGCTGATCCTTTCCTTCCGTTTTTTCTACGGACTGCGCAATCTGACGCCGTTTATCCTCGGTTCTTCCGACATTTGCGCCCGGAAGTTTTTTTTGCTGAACGCCGTGGGCGCGGCCGTATGGGCCACGGTCTTTGCCCTGATCGGGTATGTCTTCGGGAGCCTTCTGGAAAGCGTTCTGACAAGAATCATCAGCAATGTCCATCATGTAGAGCTGGCTATCCTCGGGCTGGCCGCTCTTGTGGCGTTGTTCTTCTGGTTACGGAAGATCCTGCGTCGTCGCCGGGCCTGACGGGCCGGGCAGGCTTCCGAATTCTTCAAGGAAGTCTTTGAGTTTTTCCAAAAAATAGGTATTCTCCAGAAAGAATGCACCAAGGGTGCCCAGAGCGGGGAGCGCTTCTTGGCTGTTTCGATTGCTCGCAATGCGCGCGCGGGCCGTTGGCGGCTCGCGGCGGGGGAAGGGAGGCATGGCCGATACCACCGAGCTGGCGCAATCCGCTTCGGCAGTGTTGCGACGTTGCCGTGCCGTCCTTGGCGGCATGGAACATCGCCTTTCCGATGTGGTCAGGGCGCGGGAACAGGATTTTCTCGCCCTGGGGGAAAACCTCATGGAGCTGCAGACCGGATGCGAGGATATTTCGACCAAGGCTCGGGAATTGGTGGAGCTTTCCTCCGGTCAGTCCATGCTGGCCACGCTCGACAACCTGTCGGGACAGTTGCGGGCCCTGACCGATGTGGACGCCCATGATTCGGGGCGGCAAAGTCTGGATGATATCGACGGCGTTTCCCGCATCGTGGAGGCGCTTTCCGAAATCGTGGCCGCCTTTGCCAAGATCGTCAAACAGTTGAGCATGCTCGGCATTGCCACCCGCATCGAGAGCGCCCGTCTGGGGGCCGATGGCCGGGGGTTTTCCACCTTGGCCGACGATGTGGAAAAACTGGCCCGTTCCATCGTGGACCACTGCGCCGGCATCATCGCCCGCATCGGGACCCTGCGCGGCCATGTGGCCTCGGCCAGGGAGAGCACCCTGGCCAGCATCAAGGCCCAACGCGGGTGCTATGACACCATTTCGGGTCAGCTGGGGGCCAACCTGGCCGGCTTGGGGGAGGTCTCCGCCCGCTCGGCCGACTTGTCCCGGGAACTCTCCGAGAATGCCACCGAGGTTGCCGCCGACATCGCCCAGGCGGTCAAGTCGCTGCAATTTCACGATATCGTGCGGCAGCAGATCGAGCATGTGGAACATGCCCTGACCGAGCTGGCCACCACGTTGGACACTGACGCATCCGCCGAGGAAAATCCATTGGAACTGGTGGCCTTTACCTCGGACGTCCTGGGTCTGCAAACCTCGCAGCTCGACAGCGCCGGCCAGCATTTTTCCGAGGCGGCGGGCACGTTGCGCGGGACCCTTTCCTCGCTGGCCGGGCGCATAGAGGACATCGGCCGGTCCATTGCCTCCCTGCCCGGTCATGCGGGAGATGCGGGGGACAGTCCGCTGGCTCGGGTCAAATCCGGCATCGCCCGGGTCAAGTCGGAACTCGGCGAGTTTGCCGCCCAGGGCGAGGCGTTGGGCGGCATCATGGATTCGGTGGCCGGGACCATCGCGGAGATGGGCGAATCCATCGAGGCCATCGAGGAAGTCGGGGCGGAGATCGAACTGATCGCCTTAAACGCCAGCATCAAGGCCGCCCATACCGGCCAGGCCGGTGCGGCCTTAAGCGTCCTGGCCACGGCCATTCAGCGCCTGTCGGCCGACGCCCGGCGCCAGACCGACGCCGTCTCCCGCATCCTTGGGGATATTTCCAATGCTTCAAAAGGGTTGCAGGAAACAGCCCGTCGCTATAACGATCAGTCCGAGGCGTGGCAGGTGATCGGCGAGCTGGATACCGTCCTGGCCGATGTGGCCGGCACGGTCAGCCAATGCGATGGCCTGTTCGCCGTTCTTTCGGCGTCGAGTTCCGAATTCGGGGCCAGATCCCGCTCTGTTGGGAAACATATTGATTTTGATAAGGATTTAGTTGGAAGTCTCTCGCGTATTCGGGATTCGCTGGCCAAACAGGCCGACGAGGCTCGGCAGCTTGTTCCCGGCGGCGCGGCCGCGCGTGGCGTCCGCCTGCAAGAGTTGTATGATCGCTACACCATGGATGCGGAGCGGGCCGTGCATGAGGCCGCGTTCGGACTGCAAGCGGGGACCGGGGACGCGGCCGGATCGGCCCGGGCCGTTCCCGCGGAGACCGGGGAATTCGGGGACAATGTCGAATTGTTCTAACGCATGACCGCCAGGAGGCGGTAAGGAGCGCGCCAGCCGATGCTGTCCCAGGATGACGCCAACCGACAGGCCTATCTGGAAGAGGCCCGGGAGCTCTTGAACGACCTGGAAGCCTCGCTTCTGGAGTTGGAAAAGACGCCGGCCGATACCGACCTTTTGCATAAGATCTTTCGCGCCTTGCATACCATCAAGGGATCGGGCGCCATGTTCGGCTTCGACGACGTCGCCGCCTTCACCCACGATGTGGAATCGGTTTTCGACCGGATTCGCAACGGGCTTTTGGCCGTCAACAGTCAGATCCTCGATCTGTCGTTGCGTGCCTGCGACCATATTCGGCATCTGATCGAGAGCGAGACGGAGTTGGATCCCGAGGCGGCCGCCGCCGGTCGGGAGATTTTGGAAGGCTTTCGGGCTATTGGCGGCGAAGAGGCCCCGGCCAAACCGGCGGTTCCTTCGTCGGCGCTGCCTGCCGTCACGGGAAAAGATGATCATTTCCGGTTGTTTCGGCTGCACGTGCGCCCCCATGCCGGCATCTTGGCCACGGGCAATAATCCGCTCAATCTGCTCGCCGATCTGCACGAGCTGGGAGAGTTTTATCTCTCCGTCCATGTCGAGGAAGTGGAAGGGCTTGAGGATATCGACCCCGAGTCCTGTTTGGTCTGGTGGGATTGCACCCTGCGCACCACCTCCGGTCGCGAGGAAGTGGCCAGCGTGTTTCTGTTCGTCGAGGACGAATGCGAGCTGTCCATCGATCTGCTCGATGACGGCGTCGTCCCGAACGGCGAAGCGGTCCACCGCCGCCTGGGCGAGATTCTGGTGGAGCGGGGCGACATCACCCAGGAGGATCTGGACGCGGCCCTGGCCAGCCAGCCCCGGCTGGGCGAGATCCTGACCAAACAGGGGCTGGTGGATCAAACCCGCGTGGATTCGGCCCTGGCCGAGCAGCACGTCTCCAGGGAGCCGCGTCAGGCCGCCGCGGCCGCCGAGCACACGGAAAAGGCCACGAGCATTCGGGTGGCGGCGGACAAACTCGACGAATTGGTGGACCAGGTGGGCGAACTGGTCATCGTGCAGGCCCAGATCAAACAGGCCGTGGAGGAGCGGGGCGATCCCCTGCTGCGGAGCCTGGCCGAGCATCTGGAACGCTTAAGCGACAGCCTGCGCGATTCCACCCTGTCCATCCGCATGTTGCCCATCGGCGCTACCTTCGCCAAATTTCGCCGGCTGGTGCGCGACCTGTCCGCCGAACTCGGCAAGGAGATCGATCTGGTCACCAGCGGCGAGGAAACCGAGCTGGACAAGACCGTCATCGAACGCCTGGGCGATCCCCTGGTGCATCTTTTACGCAACAGCATCGATCACGGCATCGAGCATCCGGCGGAGCGCCTGGCGGCCGGCAAGCCGGAGCGGGGCGTCATCAGCCTGGCGGCCGCCCATGCCGGCGGCGAAGTGGTCATCACCGTGGCCGACGACGGGGCGGGGCTCGACGTCGCCGCCATCAGGGCCAAGGCCGAAGCTCGGGGCTTGGTGACGCCCGGAGTCGATCTCACGACCAAGGAACTCTATCATCTTATTTTCCTCCCCGGGTTTTCCACTTCCGACAAGGTGACCAACGTTTCCGGCCGGGGCGTCGGCATGGACGTGGTCAAACGGGCCATCGACGCCTTGCGGGGCAGCGTGGAAATCGATTCCGAACCCGGCCGGGGCACCACCATCGCCGTGCGCCTGCCGTTGACCCTGGCCATTATCGACGGCTTGCAGATCCAGGTCGGCGCGGAATTTTATGTCGTTCCCCTGGCTTTGGTCGAGGAATGCGTGGAGCTCTCCCGGACCGGGAATGACAGCGAAACCCGGCTGATTACCATGCGCGGCGAAATCGTCCCGTGTCTGCGGCTGCGGGATATTTTCGCCATAGAGGGGCAAGCCCCCGCCATTGAGCCCGTGGTGGTGGTCAAGGTGGAGGGCTCGCGCATGGGTATCGCCGTGGATCGGGTGGTGGGCGAGCACCAGACCGTCATCAAGAGCCTGGGGCGTCTGTATCGGGACGTGGAGGAGTTTTCCGGAGCCACCATCCGGGGCGACGGCGCCATGGCCTTGATTCTGGACGTTCCCGCCCTGGCTCGCCGGGCGGCCGGGCAGGGAAACTGATCCCGGGCCGGGAGCCGCAGTTTTCGACGGAGACGGCAACGTCTCGCTGGGGAGGAGCCGATATGGCCGAGGCCGCAGTCCGTAATGACAATCAGTACCTGACCTTTACCCTGGATCGGGAAGCCTTCGCCCTGGACATAGGCTCGGTGCGCGAGGTCTTGGAACTGGTCAACATCACCCGGGTGCCGCGCACGCCGGATTTCATCCGCGGCGTCATCAATCTGCGGGGGCGGGCCGTGCCCGTGGTGGACCTCAAGATGGAGTTCGGGCTGGGCCAGACCACGCCCACGGTCAACACCTGCATCATCATCGTGGAGGTCAGTCTCGACGGCGAGGATACGGTGCTCGGCGCCCTGGCCGACTCGGTTCAGGAGGTCTACGAGATGGAGTCCTCCCAGATCGAGCCGCCTCCCCGCATGGGAACCCCCATCAAGACCGACTTCATCCGGGGCATGGGCAAGACCGGGGAGCAGTGCATCATCATTTTGGAGGTCGGCAAGGTTTTTACATCCCTGGAATTGGCCGGCCTGGGTCATGGCCTGGCCGAAGTCGGGCCGGAGACGGCGGAGGCATAACTATGGCGGCGGGGGGCGCGGTCCAGGGACGGATTTCGGGTCTGTCCTCGATGAGCGATAAGGAGTTCAAGCGGTTAAGCGAATTCGTTCACAGCGAATGCGGCATCAAGCTGCCGCCCTCGAAGAAGGTCATGGTCGAGGCCCGACTGCAAAAGCGCTTGCGGACCCTGGGGATGCCGGGGTATCGGGAATACTACGAGTACCTCTTCAGCCCCAACGGCCTGGACGAGGAGCTTGTCCAGCTCATCGACGTCATCACCACCAACACCACGGAATTTTTTCGGGAATCCCGCCATTTCGATATCCTGACCCAGGAACTCCTTCCCGCCTGGCGGGCCGTGAGCGGGAGCCGGATGTTTCGCGTCTGGAGCGCCGGCTGCTCCACGGGCGAGGAGCCTTACACGCTGGCCATCGTCCTTTCCGAATTCGCGGCTGGGGTGCCGCACTTTCGCTTTTCCATTCTGGGCACGGACATTTCCACCCGGGTGTTGTCCATGGCCAAAAACGGTGTCTACCCCGAGGAGCGGGTGACCAAACTGTCCCTGGAACTCAAGAAACGCTACCTGCTGCGCAGCCGGGACAAAGACAAAAAGCTGGTGCGGCTGGCTCCGGAAGTGCGCCGGCTGGTGGAGTTTCGGCGGCTCAACTTCATGGAGCCGTTCGCTTTCCCCGAGCCCATGGACACCATTTTTTGCCGCAATGTCATGATCTACTTCGACCGGGGAACCCAGGAGCAACTGCTTCGCAAGTTCTGTTCCCAATTGCGTCCGGACGGATTCCTTTTCATCGGGCATTCCGAGAGCCTGACCGGAATGGATTTGCCCTTGCGACAGCATGCGCCGACGGTCTATAGGAAACTGGCCTAGCCATTTAACGTCCGGAGGGGAAGGTTTCGCGTGAAAGACACCATTAAAGTCCTCGTGGTGGATGATTCGGCACTGGTCCGTCAGACGCTGACGGATATTTTGTCTTCGGATCCCGATATCGAAGTCATCGGTTCGGCTGCGGACCCCTATGCCGCCGTGAAGCGGATGGAAATCCAGGCCCCGGACGTCATTACCCTGGACGTGGAAATGCCCCGCATGGACGGTCTGACCTTTTTGCGCAAGATCATGACCCAGCATCCCCTGCCGGTGGTCATCTGCTCGACCCTGACCGAGGCCGGATCGGAAACGACGCTCAAGGCCATGGAATACGGGGCCGTGGACATCATCCTCAAGCCCAAGCTCGGCACCCGGCAATTTCTGGAGGAATCGCGCATCCGGGTGGTGGATGCGGTCAAGGCCGCCGCTCGGGCCAAGATGCAAAAACTCCTGCCGGCGTCGTCGATGAAAGTGCAGCCCAAACTTTCGGCCGACGCCGTGCTGCCCGGCCCTGTCGGCAAGTCCATGCTCCAGACCACCGAGAAGGTGGTGGCTGTCGGTGCTTCGACCGGCGGCACCGAGGCCCTTGCGCGAATTCTTGGAGGCCATGCCCCAGGATTGTCCGGGCATCGCCATCGTCCAGCACATGCCGGAACATTTCACCGCCGCTTTTGCCAAACGCTTGGACGGCATCTGCCGCGTCACGGTCAAGGAAGCCAGGGACGGGGACACCATCCTGCGCGGCCAGGCGCTTATTGCCCCGGGCAACCGGCACATGCTCCTCAAACGCAGCGGCTGCCCGCTATTATGTGGAGATCAAGGACGGACCGCTCGTAGCGGCGGCACCGGCCGAGCGTGGACGTCCTGTTTCGCTCCGCCGCCCGCTACGCCGGGAAAAACGCTGTGGGCGTCATCATGACCGGCATGGGCGACGACGGGGCGGCCGGTCTCAAGGAGATGCAGGACGCCGGGGCCTATACCATCGCCCAGGACGAGGCCAGTTGCGTGGTCTTCGGCATGCCGCAGGAGGCCATCAAGCTCGGCGGCGTAAGCAAGGTGCTGCCGCTGGGGTCCATCGCCTTCGACGTGGTCCGGTCCTGCGCATCCTGACGGATGGTTCCGTGGCCCTGGAAATCGAGACCAAATTCGTTCTGACGGACTTCGCGTCGGTGCGGGCGGCTCTTGCCCGGGCGGGCGGCGCGCGTCTTTCCCGCGTCTTCGAGGAAAATCTGGTGCTGGACACCCCGGCGGGCGACGTGCGCCGGCGGGGCATGCTGTTGCGGCTGCGCCGGGACGCGGTCGGCCGGGTGACGCTAAAGCTTCCGGTCGAGGCCTCGGCCGGGAAGGGACTCAAGGTCCGCCAGGAGCTGGAAACCGGGGTGGCGGACGTGGCGGTGCTGGAGACGATTTTCGGCCACCTGGGTTACCGGCCGGCGCTCCGTTACGAAAAAGTTCGAGAAACATGGCAGTGGCATGATGTCGCGGTCTGCCTGGACCGGCTGCCGTTCGGCCGCTATCTGGAAATCGAGGGGCCGGCCGGGTCCATCCCCCCGGCCGCTGCCGTCTTGGGCCTGTCCATGGACCGGGCCCTGACCGCCACCTACCACGAGCTGTTCCAGGCCCTACCTGGCCGTCAAAGGCCTTCCGCCGGCCGACAGCTTCGTCTTTTCTCCGGCCGAGCGCCGGGAGCTGCTCGCCTGCCTGGCGGGCGACCAAAATACCTGACCGTATCGACAACAATTCCGGCCCGCTGCCTGTCCGGTTGTCACTGGTCGCGATTTTGCCTATTCTCTGAACTGGAGTGAAAGGTCCCGGCTTCCGGCCGGCCCGGTCGCCCCGCCCCTCGACAGGTCGGCGCGGCGACTTATATGTGGAGGTAACGTGGCCCGGATTCCCGGGTCGGCTGATCGGTACACGAGTCGAACGAGGTGATGGCAAGCTCATGAGCCTTCCCATGGATCAGGAACAACCCGGAGCGGCTCTCGACGTCGCGGAAGACGTGCGGGAACCCAAACGGTTCAAGGTATTATTGCATAACGACGACTATACGACCATGGAACTTCGTAGTGAAGGTGCTGGTCGTCGTGTTTCACAAGATGAAAACGATGCCACGCCAGATCATGCTGTCCGTCCATAACCATGGTGTGGGCGTGTGTGGCGAGTACACGGCAGAGGTGGCCGAGATGAAAGTCTCCCTGGTGCACCGTCTGGCCCGGGGAGAACGGCTATCCCTTAAAATGCAGCATGGAAGAGGTTTGAATGCTCAGCAAGAAATTGGAACGGGGTACTCACCAGCGCCGTCAAGGAAGTCAAGCGCCGCGGTCATGGAATACCTGACTCTGGAGCATCTGCTCTTTGCCATGCTCCTTGAGGAATCAGGCCGTTGACATCCTGATGCATTGCGGTGTCAACGTCGTACGCCTCAAGCATCAGTTGGAGCGCTTTTTCAACGAACACATGGAAACCCTGCCCCAGGACAGTACGACCGAAGTCGTGCAAACGCTCGGTGTACAGCGCGTCCTGCAACGCGCCATCATGCAGATGCAGTCCTCGGGCAAGCAGCAGGTGGAAGTGGGCGACGTTTTGGCGGCCTTCTTCGAGGAGGAGGATTCCTACGCCGTCTATTACCTGAAGTCCCACGGCGTCAGCCGGCTGGACGTGCTGGAATACATTTCCCACGGCCCGGGCCGGGGAACAGGAACAGACCGAAGGCTCGCCGACCGGCGAGGAACAGGAAGGCAAGCCCGGCGGCTCGGCCCTCGAACAGTACACCGTCGAACTGGTGGACAAGGCGGCCAAGGGCGGCATCGATCCGCTGATCGGCCGGGACCCGGAAGTGACCAGAACCATCCATGTGCTGCTCCGCCGACGCAAGAAACAATCCCATCTTTGTGGGCGATCCCGGTGTCGGCAAGACGGCCCTGGCCGAGGGGCTGGCCCTGCGCATCGCCAAGGGCGAAGTGCCGGAGAGCTTCCGGGATACCCGGATTTACGCCCTGGATATGGGGGCGCTTCTGGCCGGCACCAAGTACCGGGGCGATTTCGAGGCCAGGCTCAAGGGCGTGCTGTCCGAACTGGAGCAGAAGCCGGGCGCCATCTTGTTCGTGGATGAGATTCACACCATCGTCGGGGCCGGCGCCACCAGCGGCGGCACCCTGGACGCTTCCAACATCTTAAAGCCCGTCCTCGGCTCCGGGAAGCTCCGCTGCATCGGCTCCACGACCTACGAGGAGTACAAGAACCACTTCGAGAAGGATCGGGCCCTGTCCCGCCGTTTCCAGAAGATCGACGTGGGCGAGCCGACCATCGAAGAGGCCGTGGAGATCGTCAAGGGCCTGCGCTCCTACTATGAGGAGCACCACGGCGTGCGCTACACGCCGGCCGCCCTGCGGGCCGCGGTGGAACTCTCGGCCCGCCACATCAATGACCGCTTCCTGCCGGATAAGGCCATCGACGTCATCGACGAGGCCGGCGCCGTGCGCAAGCTGGCCAGGCACCGAGGGAAAGGGCGCCATCGGGGTGGCCGAGATGGAGAAGGTCGTGGGCCGGCATGGCCCTGATTTCCGGCGGCTCGGGCCAGCGCCTCGGACAAGATCCGGCTGGAGAACATGGAGGATGAACTCAAGGGCCTTATCTTCGGCCAGGACGAGGCCGTGGAAGCCATGACCAAGGCCATCATCCGTTCCCGGGCCGGACTGGCCAACGTGGGCAAGCCCACGGGATCGTTCCTGCTGGCCGGCCCGACGGGCGTCGGCAAGACCGAAATGGCCAAGCAGTTGGCCGCCGTGCTCGGCATCAACTTCGTCCGCTTCGACATGAGCGAATACATGGAAAAGCATGCCGTGGCCCGGCTGATCGGCTCGCCTCCGGGCTACGTCGGCTTCGAGCAGGGCGGGCTTTTGACCGACGCCATCCGCAAGAACCCCTATTCGGTGCTGCTCCTCGACGAAATCGAGAAGGCCCATCCGGATATGTTCAACATCCTGCTTCAGGTCATGGATTACGCCACCCTGACCGACAATAACGGCCGCAAGGCCGACTTTGGCCATGTGGTGCTTTTAATGACCACCAACGCCGGCGCCAGGGAAATGTCGGCCAAGAGCATCGGCTTCGGGACGGGCAAGCCCGAGGATACCGGGCACAAGGGCAAGAAAGCCTTGGATCGGCTCTTTAGCCCTGAGTTCCGCAATCGTCTGGACGGGATCATCACCTTCAAGTCCCTGACACCGGAGATCATGGATCGCATCGTCCAGAAGTACATCCGGGAACTCAACGCCCAGCTTATGGAAAAGCGCGTCTCCATCCGGCTCACCCCGGCCGCCGTGACCCGGTTGGCCGAAAAGGGCTTCGATCCCGACTACGGGGCACGTCCCCTGGCCCGGGTCATCCAGGTGGAAATCAAGGATACCCTGGCTCACGAAATGCTCTTCGGCAAGTTGCAGAAGGGTGGCGAGGCGGTGATCGACGCCGCGCCCGAGGATGCCCCGGAGATGTTCACCTTCGCCTTTTCGCCGCGCGCCGCGCGCAAGCAGGCCGCGCGGGAACCGGCGGAAGTGTAGCGGCGGAGGGAAGAAGCAATGCCTCCGGCGGCCGGGAGGGGGGGACACCCCCTCCCGGACCCTCCGCGAGAGTGCATGGACGGCGCGTCCCGGCTGGAAGTCCAGCCGGGACGCGCCGTTCGCGCAAGGACGAGGGGGACCGGGGGACGTTCCCCCGGCGGGGCTCTGTGAGGAAGAGACTGCTGCACAAGCCCTCTATGACGGCCTGCTGCCGCATCCTGGGGACGGCAACGCGGGAAAAGCATGATGGGTTTCCAAAGGGCGAAGCCCGTTGGCCGCCGGAGGCATCTCCCCACGGCACCATTGTGCGGCGGACTTAGGAAAGATGCATGCCTGTATTTGCCTTGATCGATGCGCCGATTTTTCCCAAGCCGGCACTGGCCGAGCCGAACGGCCTGCTGGCCGTGGGCGGCGATTTGCGTTTGGAACGGCTGGTGGCGGCCTATCGAAACGGCATTTTCCCCTGGTATGACGCGGAGAGCCCGATTCTGTGGTGGTCGCCGGACCCGCGCCCCGTCGTGCTGCCCGGCGGGCTTCAGGTCGCGCGGCGGTTGGAGCGGACGATCCGGTCCGGAAAATTCAAGGTGACGCTGGATGCGGATTTTTCCGGTGTCATCCGGGGCTGCGCCGGGGTGCGGCGGGAGGCCGGTGACGGCACATGGCTCGTGCCGGAGATGATTGCGGCCTACGAGCGTCTCCACGCGGCCGGCTATGCCCACAGCGCCGAGGCCTGGTTGGACGGGGCGCTGGTGGGCGGGGCCTATGGAGTCGCCATCGGTCGGGCGTTTTTCGGGGAATCGATGTTCCACCGGGTGACGGACGCCTCCAAGGTGGCCTTCGTGGCACTCGCCAGGTTTCTTGGCGAGCAAGGGTTTCATTTCATCGATTGCCAGCAGGCGACCGGGCATTTACGTCGGTTCGGGGCGGTCGAGGTGCCCAGGCGGGAGTTTATGCGTCTCCTGCGGGCGGCCCGGGAATGTCCCGATCTGCCCGGGCCGTGGCGTCTGGACTGACGTTCGGGCGCGGCAACGGCCGGGTGGCGCGCAGCAAGACCAGCCCTGCGAGTAGCGAAAAAACGCCCACGAGCACGGCCAGCGGGCGGCCTTGGCCGAGTCCGGTCACTTGCCGCCGCACTGCGGCCAGCATGACCCAGATTTTGCCGCCGAAGGCTTCCATGTCGTGGGAATAGGACTTGAAGTCCTCGGGGTGCAGTCCGCCTTCCAGGCCGCTGTCCGCATCGATGTCGTTCAGGCCTCCGGCTCGCGTGCCGGCGTCCAGATACAACCACGCGGCGCTCCCCAGCCCGCAGACAAGGACGAGTACGCCCAGCCAGTGCATTCCCCGCGACATCCATCCCATAAGAAGACACCTCTCCCCGTTCCGGGGCCGGGGGGATGATCTCCCCCGGCGGGCCCAGGCAGCGCCCGGGTCCGCCGGAGGCATTTTTCCCGCTTCTTCGCCGTATCACTTTTCCCGCGCGAACGGCCAGGCGGAAATGCCGCCTTCCATAACCGTCACGTTGGTGAAGCCGTTGGCCCGAAGCACGCGTTCGGCCTCGTAGCCGCGCATGGAGACCATGCAATAGGTCACGATGGGCGTGTTCTTGTCGGCCGGCAGTTCGCCCAGGCGCTTGCGCAGCTGGCCGACCGGGATCAGGATTTCGCCCACGCCGAGGCGCATTTTTTCATATTCCTTGGGGCCGCGGACGTCGAGGAGATAGGGCTTCTTGCCGGCGTCGAGTTCCTCTTTGATCTGGAGGTTCGACACCCCGTGGAACAGCCCCCGCATCTTGTTTTGCAGGACATGGGCCACGGCGATGGCGTTGTCGATGGCCAGGGAGTAGGGCGGGGCGTAGGGCAGGTCGGCCATGGCCACGTCGTCCACGGTCAGGCCGGCCAGGACCGCCATGGCCATTTCCGCGACCTGCCGGTTGACGTTGCCCGCGCCCACGCACTGGAAGCCGAGGATGCGGCCGGTGGCGGCGTCGGCCACTATTTTGGACACGAGGGATTTTGCCCCCATAAAGCCCGGTCGTTCGGGGCCGGCGGCCAGGGCGGCCACGACGTTGAGCCCTGCCTGCCGGGCTCGGGTTTCGGACAGGCCGGTGGAGCCGGCGGTGAAATCGAACACCTTGCAGATGCCGGTGCCGATGGTGCCGGGGAAGGCGGCCACATCGCCCAGAACCGCGTTTTCGCCGGCCACCCGGCCTTCCAGGTTGGCCAGATCGCCGAAGGGGGCGAGCACCTTCTTGCCGGTGAGGCGGTGTTCCAGCTCCACGCAGTCGCCGGCGGCATAGATGTTCGGATCGGACGTGCGCATGTGGACGTCCGTGGCGAT
>Ga0268359_11813_pt1 | contig 14503 bp, 17 predicted proteins | sample BioMet11_FD_194416 | JGI IMG/M metagenome (GOLD analysis project Ga0268359, IMG submission 194416) | Sewage microbial communities from Oakland, California, United States - Biofuel 11 (PacBio Assembly) | ecosystem: Engineered > Wastewater > Sewage > Unclassified | place: USA: California | collected...
AAAACACTATTGCATTTTACTACCCGTGATTATGAAAATGTCATCAATGCTCTATATTGCTCTATTCTCATTGTAAATCGAGACGGACATCCTATTTATTATAATTTGGCAGCTCAAAATTAGCAAAGAATCAAATGTAAATTATCAAGAACTATTGGCAAAACTATCAGAACAAATTGATATAGGCAACGGGCAGGGACGTTTTTCTATTGATAATCGAACGAATTGGATCATTTGTAATATTTATCCTTGGATAAATAGAGAGAAACGTAATGGGAGCATTTTGGTCTTGCATGAATCCGGCCATGCTGTATGTGCATCACAAGAAGTTGACATTTTAACTAATACCTTGAAAGAAATTGATGCCATTATTGAATCTGTTGCAGACGGTGTTATCGTAGCAGATGGCGCGGGCATTATTATTCGTATCAATAAAGCGGTAGAACGAACTTTTAATGTACATCGCAATACGTTAATCGGACAGTCTTCCACCCTGATTGTCCAAAAAGGTGTTTTTAAAGAAGGTATTGTAGAAAAAGTTTTACAGCAGCAGGATAAAGTAATCGTAGCCTCTGAATATGCCGGTAAAAAATTAATTTATACGGGAATCCCAAGCTTTAATGAAAAGAAACTTACCTGTGTCATTGTAACCATTCAAGATGTATCGGCAATGAATATGCTTAGACACAAACTCGAGAAACAGGAGTTGGCCATGGCTGATTATGTACGGGAAATTGCCAATATGAAAAGTAAAGATACCGTCCATGATACTATTGTTGTCCATAGCAAAAAGATGACCCGTATTATGGAAATCATTAACGTAGTTTCTTCTGTTGATTCTACAGTTCTTATTACCGGTGAATCAGGGACTGGCAAAGAACGAGTTGTTGATGCAATCTACCAGCATAGTAACCGAAATATGAAACCCCTTATTAAAATCAATTGCGGAGCTATTCCCGATACATTATTTGAATCTGAATTATTCGGATATGAACATGGTTCTTTTACGGGTGCCCGTAAAAATGGTAAAATCGGTTTTTTTGAACTAGCTAACACCGGAACCCTATTGCTGGATGAAATCGGTGAATTAAGTCTAACTTCACAAGTAAAATTACTGCGTGTTATTCAGGAAAAAGAAGTATTGCGTATTGGTGGAAGTAAGCCGGTTCCCATTGATGTCCGCATCATAGCGGCTACAAATCGCAATTTGTGGAACATGGTGAAAGAGGGGACGTTCAGGCAAGATTTATATTATCGTTTAAATGTGATCAATATTGACGTTCCTCCATTACGTGAACGACGAGATGACATTATTCCGTTAGCAAGATATTTTGTTGAAATGTATAATGAAAAGTACAAAAAAAATAAAACATTATCATTAGCAATATGTCATGCCTTAGGAGAACGAAATTGGCCGGGCAATATACGGGAATTGGAGAATGTCATTGAAACGATGGTAGTTCTTGTTCCCGGAAATTTACTTTTGCCCGAACATTTGCCTCAAAAAACAACAGAAGACGACAAACCCGGAATTGTTGTTCATGGAATACAACCAATGAAAGAAGCTGTACATGATGTAGAACGGCAATTGTTGATGCAGGCCGCTAAAAAGTATAAAACCACCAGAGAAATTGCGTATGCTTTAGGGATAGATCAGGCAACGGTTTCTCGCAAAATGAATAAACTGTGCCGATGATGCATACCGGCATTATTTGATGCATTTTTTCATCACGCTAAATATTGTTACCTAAGGAGATTAAAAATAATACGCCCTCATGTTGATGTATTTTTGCATCAACATGAGGGCGTATTATTTCTTAGACCGTGCGTCTGCACGGTGAAATAGAGCTTTTTTGTATTTGGCATACATATTTCATATAAATATAATGAAATATATATGATATGCCGGCAATTTTTTTAGGGAGGAGTGATGACAATGGATACTTGGAATAGGATATATGAAAAGAAAAAAATGTTGCCGCAGGAAATCGCAGCACAATTTAAAACAGGTGATATTTGTGTCAGTAATGGACAAGTCACGGAACCCATAGGAATATTATCTGCTTTGACCGCATACGCCGAAGCCAATAAAATGACGGATATATATCATTATATTCTGCTGCCCCTTCGCAATCAGTCGTATATGGCGGCGGGCATGGAGAAATATATACGTCATGTTTCCCATTTTGTCAGTGCGTTTGATCGTGAAGCGATTTGGCAGGGACGTGCTGATTATTTGCCTGCTAATTATAGTCAGGTACCCTTAGTATGGAAAGAAATATTAGGTGCTCCTGATATATTTTATGCAACCGTTTCCCCTATGGATAAACACGGATATTTCAGCTGTGGTACAGCGGCGGATTTAAGTGATATCCGCAAACGGGCAAAGAAGATTTTTCTGGAAGTCAATCCTACTATGCCGCGTACGTTTGGATCTTTTATTCATATTACTGAAATTGACGGACTTATGGAAAATAATACGCCTATCACCGAAGTAGCATCACCGCCTATTACCGAGGATGATTTAAAAATCGGAGGAATGATTGCTGACATGATTCCTGATGGAGCAACGCTGCAATTAGGCATAGGAGGTATACCCAATGCGGTAGCGAAAGCCTTATCTTCAAAAAAGGATTTAGGCATCCATAGTGAGATGTTTTGCGACAGTATGGTCGATTTATATCGAATGGGTGTCATTACGAACGAACGAAAAAAAATACATCCGGGAAAGTCGGTTGTAACATTTACCTTTGCGTCTCGCGGCACCTATGATTTCATTGATGATAATCCTGCTGTTGAATTTTTACCCGTTGATTATGTCAACGATCCAAGAATTATTGCACAGAATGATAATGTTATTTCTATTAATTCTTGTATGGAAGTAGATTTATTTGGACAAGTATGTTCAGAAACTATGGGGATGATGAATTATAGCGGAGTAGGCGGGCAAGTCGATTTTATTCGCGGGGCGGCCGCATCTAAGGGCGGAAAATCTTTTCTGGCATTTAAATCTTCTGCGAAAAAAGGCAGCTTGTCAAAAATCAAACCGATTCTTACGGAAGGTTCTTGTGTCAGTACAACCAGAAATGATGTCGACTATCTGGTGACAGAGTTCGGTGTGGAACGACTGAAGGGAATGACTTGTTCACAGCGGGCAAAAGCTATTATCCGTATTGCACATCCTGCTTTTCGTGAAGAGCTGACGGCAGCTGCAAAAAAAATGCATTTAATTATTTGACAAAATAGTATAAAAGGAGGCTTTATCATGTTAATGACAAAAAAACAATTCCAGGACAGTATTCGTGCTCGTAAACCAATGAATGTCTGGTTCCTGGGGGAAAAAATTGAAGATTTGACAACATTCCCCCCCTTGGCGGCGAGCTTTAATGCCATCTCAAAAGTGTATGAATTGGCACAGCGTCCGGCATGGAAAAATCTGATTACGGTGAAATCCCATTTAAATGGTGAAGATGTCAGTATTTATAATGCACCGCTTCGTTCTGCCGAAGATGCTAATAGAAAAACACGGGCTGCACGCGCATTGGCTGAAGTAATCGGCTGCTGCACACATCGCTGTACCGGTTCAGAAGCTTTCGCCGGATTAGGTCCTGCCTGTTATGATATGGATCATGACTTAGGAACACATTATTTCGAACGATTTATGAAGTTTCTTGATTATGTACAAAAAAATGATTTAACTTGTACGGTAACTGTAACGGATGTCAAAGGACTGCGTACTCTTCCGCCTCATGCACAGCCAGATAAGGATATGTATGTACATGTAGATGAAGTTCGTGACGACGGCATCGTTATCAGCGGATTTAAATGCAATCAAACAGGTATACTTTTTGCTCATGAAATTGTGATTGTACCAACGACTAATATGAAACCGGAAGATAAAGATTTTGCTGTCGCCTGTGCTGTCCCGGCCGATTCCCCGGGGATTACTTTTGTGCTGGGGCGGACACCGCAAGATAAACGATTTTTTGAAGTAAACGATACGATAGAAGGGATTGACTTGGGTAAAAAATATGCCGATCATCAGGCCTTGGTATATTTTGATAAAGTCTTTGTCCCTAATGCCCGCGTATTTCTCTGTGGAGAAGTAAAATATGTCAGCAGACTGCTTAGCTATTTTACAGCCGTTCATCGTCTTACGGCCGGCGGATGCAAAGCAGGAGGCTGTTCTGCTCTTTGCGGAGCAGCCAGCTTGATTGCCGATATGATTGGTGTGCAAAAAGCCGGACATATTCGCACCAAATTAACAGAAATGGCTATGACAGCAGAAACAGTGTATGGTTTATCACTTGCATCAGGCATTGAAGGTTTCCAACATCCCAGCGGTTTTTGGATTCCTAATCCGCTTATGTCTCATACTTGTAAATATACCTGCACCAAAATTCCGTTTGAAGCGGTGCGATATGCGCGTGATATTTTAGCTGGTTTTGGTGAAACAGCACCTTCCGAAATGGATATGCGCAGTGGAGAAGTAGGGCCCCTTTGTCAACGAGCTTTTAATCCGGGAAACCCTGAGTACACAGCATTTGACAGACTTCGGGCTTCTCGTTTCATAGAACATATGGTGAGAGGATCCAACTGGACCGCGATGGCTCTTCATGGCGGCGGTAACCAAGAGGCTTCGACGGTTATGGCACGTATGTATACCGACTGGGATTATGTGAAAGAGTTGGTAAAAGTTGCTTCAGGCATAGAAAAAGATACAGTTAAAACGGAAGAATTTCTTGATTCAATCGGTAAAAGACAAGGCCGCATATGCAACTATGGAGATTTGCCAAAAGTCGATAAAAAATAATATCGTATGATCCAACCTGCGGATCCGGACAGTACTGATTGAAAATTACTGTCCGGATTTGCATTATGTACAATATATTGTATGTCTTCTTACAGAAGACACAAAAAATCAATTTAAGAACAATTATAATAACAATACAGATAATACAATTTATTTATAATTATAAAGTGGTAGTAAAAGCAAAATTATAGTCCATAAGTGGCGAATTAATGACCGTTTTTTGGTTAATTTTACTTTCATGTGGGAAAATATGCAATATGCTCTCAATAACGCCTTCATTATAGATATTATCTATTGTTTTTGATTGATCATCATGGTTAACAAATGGCAAATGACATGATATTACCATGATTTAACTCTTAATTGTAAACCATTAAAAATTGACGTCATTGTCCTTCTTTGGTAGAATGTAAGTGCTTAGGAGGGATTTGATGAATAAATTGCAAAGAGGTCCCTTTACGCAAATGTATTTGATTCTTGTTTCGCTGCTTGTTATCGTTTCTTTAACGGGTTTTGTCACAAAAGGAAAATCGGTAACAATAACTGTCGATGGTCAGACGAATACTGTTTTTACACGAGCAGTGAATACAGAAGCTCTTTTGCGTGAAGAGAATATTTCCTTAGGGCCTAACGATGAAGCTGCACTATCCACGCCGACGCTTAAATCTGGCAGTACTTTGGAAGTACACCGTGCTGTCCCGGTCATGTTGATTTTTAAAGATAAGTCTAAGGTTGTAGAAACAGCCAAACAAACAGCGCAGGACGTTGCTGAGCAATACGGCTATGATCGGAAAAATTATCGTGTTTACGGTGATCCTTCAATGAAAGTCCAAAAAGGTATGTGGATTCATGTAGGTACGTTATCTAAAAAACAAGTTACGGAAGATGAAGTTATTCCCTATACTGTAGAAAGCGTTCCCGATGATAATCTGGCACAAGGTGAAGAACAACTTATTCAAGAAGGCATTAATGGCCGTAGAACAGTAAAAACAAATATTGTAAGTTTAGATGGAGAGATAGTTGGCAAGGAAATAATTTCTTCCTCTGTCATCGCCGAAATGAAACCTATGATTCGTCACATCGGAACACGGGCAACTGTCGAAGTTTCCCGTGGTAATATTTCACGATACCGGGCAGTATTTAGCATGGAGGCTACAGCCTATCTTCCTACTGATGGTTCTGGAGAGGGTATTACGGCTACAGGAATACCTGCACATTACGGTGTAGTTGCCGTCGATCCGCATGTTATTCCTTTAGGTTCCCGGGTTTTTGTCCCCGGTTACGGGGAAGCAATTGCTGCCGATACAGGGAGCGCTATCGTGGGGAATCGGATTGATTTATGTATGGAGGATTATGGTTCTTGCATGCAGTTTGGACGTCGCAGTGTTGAAGTGTATATACTTAATTAATTGTTACAAATTATAACAAAAACGATTGTGTTCAATTGAACACAATCGTTTTTTATAAGTACTGCGCCCGGCAGGGGCGCAGTTTAGGAGAAATCGAGAACCATATATTCCCCTGCTTCCCTTCAAAAATGTAGGTTTACCATAGATATGTTACAAAAACAGAAATGAGAGAACACCTTTTTGTGTTATGCTTAAGTTACTACGCAAAACCATAACAGAAAGGGAGTCCTCTCATGAACAGCATAACACAAGATGTAAAATATCGTCTATCTATTCTTTCCTATGCAACAAAGCATGGTGTCACAAAAACTGCCATAAAATATCGTACGAATCGCCAGTTTATCTATCGCTTGCAATGGCGCTATGATGGGACCCCGGCATCGTTACAGCCCCGATCCAGACGCCCTCACCATCATCCCAATCAACACACGTCTCAAGAGATAACGTTTATTCAGAATATGCGACGACGAAATCCGCATGCCGGGCTGGTCGTGTTTTGGATCAAGCTAAGAAAACGGGGATATACACGATCCATCACGGGCCTATATCGCTGTTTAAAGCGTATCGGACTCACACGGGAATCCGTACCGAACCCAAAGTACATCCCCAAGCCCTATCAACAAGCACTGTTCCCTGGAGAAAAAGTGCAGGTAGATGTCAAAGTCGTTCCTTCTGCTTGCATCGTGGGGCAGGCACATGCGCTGGGTGAAAAGATGTACCAGTACACCGCTATGGATGAATGTACGCGCGTTCGGTATTTGGAAGCATTCCAAGAACAGAGCACCTATTCTTCCACGATATTTCTCCAACACTTGGTACGAAGATTCTCGTTTCCCATTTGTAAAATCCAAACCGACAATGGCTTTGAATTCACCAACCGATTTGGTCGAAGTAAGACAGCGGAACTCACGCTGTTTGAACGACAATTGGCAGCCTATCACATTATCCATCAAAAAATCCGTCCCTATACACCAAGACATAACGGAAAGGTAGAACGATCTCACCGAAAAGATAACGAGTATTTCTATGCGAATCATCGCTTTTATTCCTTTGAAGATTTCAAAAAACAGTTAGCAGTCCGTAATAGAGAATACAATAATTTTCCTATGCGTCCTCTGGCTTGGAAATCTCCTAACGAAGTCCTTCGTTCTTTTCTTGCTACTGTGTAACATATGTTTGACAAACCTACAATATTCCCCTGCTTCCCTTCAAAAAATGCTTGTGTGCAGGTTAGGGGTGTGATATAATATTAAAGGTTCAAAATACACACGTCACGTCGAACTTATTGCTGTGCCGTTTATTCGGTGATAATGGGTAATGACCGGACGGAGGACAAAACAGGAGGAATTATAATTATGGCAGTAGTATCTATGAAGCAATTGTTAGAAGCAGGTGTTCATTTTGGTCACCAAACAAGACGCTGGAATCCGAAGATGGCTCGTTTCATCTTCACCGAACGTAACGGTATTTACATTATTGATTTGCAAAAAAACCGTTAAAAAAATGGATGAAGCATATAACTTTGTTCGTGATTTAGCAGCAGAAGGCGGTACGGTTCTTTTTGTCGGTACAAAAAAACAGGCACAAGAATCAATTAAAAGTGAAGCAGAACGCTGTAATATGTTTTATGTAAATGAACGTTGGCTCGGTGGTATGCTGACAAATTATCAGACCATTGAAAAACGTGTAAAACGTTTAAAAACATTAGAAAAACAAGAAGAAGAAGGAATATTTGATGTTTTACCGAAAAAAGAAGTTATCGGTTTAAACATGAAATGGATAATTGCAGAAATATCTGGGCGGTATTAAAGAAATGAAGACATTGCCGAGTGCATTGTTTATTATTGATCCCAAGAAGGAAGAAATCGCAGTTGCTGAAGCGCGCAAGCTGCACATTCCTATCATTGCCACTGTTGATACAAATTGTGATCCCGATGTAATTGACTATCCTATTCCGGCTAACGACGATGCCATCCGCGCAGTTAAATTATTAACTGGTCGTATTGCAGATGCCATTCTTGAAGGCCGTCAGGGAGAACAAAATGAAGAAGCCGAAACGGTTGAAGCGGAAAACGAAGCAACAAATTCGGCAGAATAATATATGACGTTTTTTGAGAATTAAATGATTTTTATCATATAAAGGTAAGGAGTTATTTTGATTCCTTACCTTTATTAAACTGAATTATATTATTATAATTTTAGGAGGAATATTATGATTACTGCAAGCATGGTAAAAGATTTAAGAACAAAAACCGGTGCCGGTATGATGGACTGCAAAAAAGCGTTGGCGGCTACCGACGGTGATATGGATAAAGCTGTTGACTTTTTACGTGAAAAAGGATTAGCTGCTGCAGCTAAAAAAGCAAGCCGTATTGCCGCTGAAGGTTTAGTCTACTCTTATATTCATGGCAATGGACGCATTGGTGTCCTTGTCGAAGTGAACTGTGAAACCGACTTTGTTGCTCAAACCGATAATTTTAAATCTCTTTGTAAAGACATCGCTATGCAGATTGCTGCATCTAAACCGACTTATTTAAAGAGAGAAGAAGTTCCTCAATCTGTTATCGATCATGAAAAAGAAGTCCTTCGTATTCAGGCTTTGAACGAAGGTAAACCGGAAAAAATTGTTGAAAAAATGACAGTTGGCCGTATTGAAAAATTTTATAAAGAAAATTGTTTAATGGAACAGCCTTTCATTAAAGATTCTGATAAAGATATTACACAGGTTATTAATGAAAATATTGCGAAAATTGGTGAAAAAATCGATATCCGCCGTTATACGCGCTATGAACTAGGAGAAGGTTTGGAAAAACGCAGTGATGACTTCGTTTCAGAAGTAATGGCACAAGCTAAATAAGATTAAATAAGAGAACACCGTTCCATGTGTTCTCTTATTTTCTAATGTGGCTTATGGCCATATATCTGCGTTTTTTCAAAAAGATTTTTTTCCAACAGGAGGCACCATATGGACACAAGAAAGTTTAAACGAATTGTTTTGAAATTAAGCGGAGAAGCATTAGCCGGGAATGTAGGGTATGGAATTGATCCTGAGACAGTAGATAAAATTGCAGATGATGTAGTTGCTGTATCAAAAATGGGTATCCAAATTGCTATCGTAGTGGGTGGCGGTAATATATGGCGCGGTTTATCCGGAAGCGCTAAAGGAATGGATCGAGTTTCTGCCGACTATATGGGAATGCTGGCAACGGTAATGAATTCGTTGGCATTACAAGATGCTTTAGAAAAAAAAGGGGTTGCTACACGTGTGCAGACCGCAATTAATATGCAGCAAGTTGCTGAACCTTATATCCGCCGAAAAGCTATCCGCCATTTAGAAAAAGGCCGTGTCGTGATTTTTGGTGCTGGTACAGGTAATCCCTATTTTTCGACAGATACAACGGCCGCATTGCGCGCAGCCGAAATTGAAGCAGATGGCATTTTTATGGCTAAAAAATGTGTGGATGGTGTATATGATAGTGATCCTAAAATAAATCCCGCTGCTAAAAAATTCAAGAGACTTTCTTATATTGAAGTTATTAAACGCGAACTCGCTGTCATGGATGCAACTGCAACTACATTATGCATGACCAACAATATTCCCATATTGGTATTTAGTATAGATATTCCCGGAAATATCGTAGCTGCTGCCAGCGGAAAAGATATAGGAACTTTAGTCGACAAAGAAGGGTAATAGCTGTATTATAGTTATATATCATATCATATTATAATTATAGAAAAGGGAAGTGATTTAAATGGATATTCAGAGTTTATTTACACAGGAAGAAGAACACATGAACAAGGCCATTTCCAGCTTTAAATTAGATTTAGCATCTATTCGTACCGGCAGAGCAAGCACGACTTTATTAGACCGTGTTTCTGTGGAATATTACGGTATCCCTACGCCTATAAAACAAGTCGCAAATGTTTCTGCGCCGGAACCGCGCCTGATTACCATTGTTCCTTGGGAAAAAAATATGCTGGCCCCTATCGAAAAAGCTATATTGAAATCCGATCTCGGTTTAAATCCCAATAATGACGGAACTATGATCCGATTGGAAATTCCTCAGCTTACCGAAGAGCGCCGCAAAGATTTATCAAAAAAAGTCAATAAGCATGCAGAAGAAGCTCGTGTAGTTATTCGTAATATACGGCGTGATGCAAATGAATCTATTAAAAAGTTAGAAAAGAAAAGAGATATTACGGAGGATGACAGCAAGGAAGCACAGACTACCATTCAAAAATTAACAGATAAAAAAATCAAAGAAATTGATGAAATGAAGGCAAAGAAAGAAAAAGAAGTAATGGAAGTATGATGGATATACGGATTTTTATTGGCATGCCCCTACGGTATGCCAAATCTGTCTTAAAAGAGAAAGATATTCCTTTTACTGTTGAAGAAACAAAATCCCGCAGTCATTTTTTTAAATGCAATGAGCAGTCCATATATGTCATACGGGCTACTTATGTAAATGAGCAAATTCATTTTCTGGTCAATTACAGTTTAGAAGTCAGTAATGATGTTTGCAACGTTTTGCGAGACAGGAATGGTGACTATGAAGAACCTATTTTTTAAAAAAGAATCAAATACTAAGCATCTCTCTGAAGAGATGCTTGATAAGAATAACATGCCCCATCATATTGCCATTATAATGGATGGCAATGGCCGATGGGCTAAAAAGCGGGGAATGCCTCGCAGCTATGGTCATCATGCGGGGGCTGACACTCTCAAACAAATTGTGCGGGATACCAGTGATTTAGGAGTAAAAGTATTAACTGTTTATGCTTTTTCAACGGAAAATTGGAAGAGGCCGAAGGATGAAGTCTCTTATCTGATGAATTTAATTGAAGAGTATTTACGTAAGAATCTTCGTGCTCTTGAAGAAAATAATGTTTCGCTGCATTTTATCGGAGATATCGGCGGACTGAACAACAAATTGCAGCAAATCATTTGTGACGCTGAACAGGATACTGCAAATAACACAGGATTAGTATTGAACTTAGCGATTAACTACGGTGGTCGGCTTGAAATTACGGAGGCCATGCAGCATATCGCATCCGATGTGCTGCGGCATACAATAACAATCGATGAGATAAATGAATCACTTGTGGGAAAATATCTGTATACAGCTCCTCATAATGATGTAGATCTGCTTATTCGTCCCGGTGCTGATAAAAGGGTAAGCAATTTTTTATTATGGCAAATGGCATATGCTGAGTTTTGGTTTACAGAATTATGCTGGCCGGATTTTACTAAAGAAACATTAATAGAAGCTATTTTATCTTTTCAAAGCCGGGATCGCCGGTTTGGCGGATTGAAGTAAGGTGGTAACGTAGTTATGTTGTCTAAAAGAATAACGACAGGTATTATAGGTGCAGCTTTTACGATTTTTGTTATTTATGAAGGAAATTGGTTGTTTTTTGCCATGATGACGATTCTTGCAATGCTTGGCTGGCAGGAATATGTCCGGCTTATGAAAAAAATGGATGCAAATTTGACTGTTATCCCCGGTCATATTTGGATTGTATGTTTATTTTTTGCTTATTGGTTTACAAATAATAAAGTAATCATGCTGCTCAGTGTGATTATGATGTCTTGGATTTTATTGCGCACTGTTATACGACATGAATTTGTAAAACCGGTGGATAGTGCTTACTCTTTATACGGTTTGATTTACATTGTCGGTGGTTTTTTATCTATGTTGGTCTTGCGCAACAGCATGATTGGCGATTCTCTTAATCAGTACTTTCAAACGGCAATGATTGAACCGTCAAAATTTATTGTTTTTTTATTAGTATTTTCTACTTGGGCTAGTGATACATTTGCTTTTGCCGTCGGCAATTAAAAGGTAAAAAAAAGCTCTGTCCAGCTGTCAGTCCCAGTAAAACAGTAGAAGGTTTTTTCGGCGGTATTCTTGGGACAATTATAACCGCAGTTGTTTTCTCATTGATTTTTAAATTTTCTCTTTTTCATGGCTTAGTCATAGGTATAATTATTGCTATTATGGCTCCATTAGGAGATTTAATAGAGTCAATTCTCAAACGAGTATGCGATGTTAAAGATTCCGGAAATATTATTCCTGGACATGGCGGGATATTAGACCGTTTCGATAGTTTATTGTTTGCAGCCCCCGCTGTATATGTGTATGTATTACTCATTGGGCGGTAGTACAATGTAAAATTACTTAGGAGTGAATCATGAAAAAAATTGCAGTATTAGGCAGTACAGGATCCATTGGAACACAAGCAGTCGATGTTATCGATGCACATCCTGATTTATTTTCTTTAACTGCTGTCGCAGCAAACACCAATTGGTACACGGCTGCCTTGCAGATAAAAAAATACAAGCCTGCCTTTGCCTGTATGATTGATAAAACGGCTTCTGAACATTTGCGTTCGGAAGTAGGTGATATATGTACCATTTTTCAGGGCAAAGAAGGATTAATGCATCTTATTGAAGAGACGGATGCCGATATGATCTTAACTTCTCTTGTCGGTGCCGCTGGTATTGCACCGACCTTATCAGCAATTAAACGCGGTATAGACATTGCCCTTGCCAATAAAGAAACATTGGTTGCTGCAGGTGAATTAGTCATGCGCGAAGCCGCTCGCCAGGGAGTCCGTATTTTACCGGTTGACAGTGAACACGGTGCAATCTTTCAATGTCTCCACGGACGAAAGACAGAAGAAATAGAAAAACTTTTGATAACCGCCTCTGGAGGTCCTCATTTTCAACTTCCTGCAAAAGACTTTCCCAACATTACGGTAGAACAATGTTTAAATCATCCTACATGGAATATGGGTGGAAAAATAACGATTGATTCAGCGACAATGTTTAATAAAGGGTTGGAAGTAATTGAGGCTCACTGGCTGTTTCATATGCCTTTCAGTAGGATTGAAGTAGTTGTCCAGCCACAAAGTATTATTCATTCCATGATTCAATTTATTGATGGCTCGGTTATCGGACAATTGGGTATGCCGGATATGAGGCTGCCGATTCAATATGCTTTTACCTACCCTGATAGATTTCCTGTCCGCAATGCCAAAAAAATCAATTGGAACACGTTAGCCCGTTTGGATTTTTATGCACCGGATAATGAAAAATTTCCCGCTATCCCACTGGCGTATGAAGCTGGCATGATTGGCGGTACTATGCCATGTGTGTTGAATGGTGCTAATGAAGTGGCTGTATATGCATTTTTGCATAAGAAGATTTCTTTTACCCGTATCTTTGAAATCGTACGTGCCGTGATGGAAAAACACACTGTATGCCACGATATAACTTTGGATTCCATCAGCAGTGCCGATTCTTGGTCTAGACGTTGCGCTGTTTCGCTTATTTAGGGGGGAGGCCGCATATGTTGGTAACGATTGCCGCGACGGTTTTTCGTCTTTAGTATTATTGTTTTTGTTCATGAATTAGGTCATTTTATGACAGCCAAGGCAACTGGGATGCAGGTTGATGAATTTGCTATCGGTTTTGGTCCCAAAATATACAGTTATCAGTACGGACCCACATTATATTCTTTACGGGCTATCCCATTAGGTGGATTTAACCGCATTTCTGGTATGTCGGAAGAAGAAGAATTAACCGAGACATCTTTTTTATCCAAAGGTGTCTCTTCACGTCTTTTTGTCATTGCGGCCGGAGCTGCTATGAACTTTATTCTGGCTATTTTTATTATTGGGGCTTAATGTTTACAATTGGGACCAAGGATGTTTCTACAGAACCCATCGTCGGTTCTGTGATGGCTGATTCTGCTGCTTCGACTGCTCGTATTCAAAAAGGTGATCGAATTGTTGCTATCAGCGGTATCCCGGTTGAAAAATGGAATGATATTTCCGCGGCTGTTGCCCAGCATAGTCAGGAAGTACTGACGGTTACAGTACAACGTAATAATGAAAATATAAATTTGACAATGATTCCAAAATTAGAAGCCCAAACACAACGTCCTATAATCGGTGTTGTCCCGGTCATTATAACGCAAAATCATGGATTTTTTGAATCCGCCGTATTGTCGGTAGAACGTACGGGGCAAATTTGTAAAATGATGATTGTTGGATTATATCATATGGCGGCTGGAACAGAAAAAGCGGATATTGCAGGCCCGATAGGGGTTGCACAATTAGCCGGACAGGTAGCTTCTTTAGGCTTTGTTAATTTACTAATGTTTACTGCGTTTTTTAAGCATTAATTTAGGAATTATCAATTTACTGCCTATCCCTATGCTTGATGGGGGGTATATTATCCTTTTGATATTAGAAGGGATTACTCGCGCCGCTT
>Ga0268359_12326_pt1 | contig 14479 bp, 12 predicted proteins | sample BioMet11_FD_194416 | JGI IMG/M metagenome (GOLD analysis project Ga0268359, IMG submission 194416) | Sewage microbial communities from Oakland, California, United States - Biofuel 11 (PacBio Assembly) | ecosystem: Engineered > Wastewater > Sewage > Unclassified | place: USA: California | collected...
ATGGCGGGCAAAGACCATTTGCGGGTCAACCAGCCTGCCGCTGATAAAACCATCAATGCTTTTGCCTCGCCGCAAGCTGCCCCAGCAGCATATGCAGCTCCACATGCTCGCCAAGCAGATGTTTGCGGCACATGCCCGCCGGGGGCGTCATCCACATACGCATATATCCTCCTGTATTGGCAATCCTGTGCGCTTGCCGCTACTTTTAAATACAAGGGGCTGTTTTGGTGCGTTTGTCACCGTCGCAATGGGACCAGCCGTCCAATACTACCCTTTTGCAGTAGAAACCACCTCATAAAAAAGGCCCGAATCCGAAGATCCGGGCCTTTTGTCTCAGCGTGTCAGCGACTAATCAAAAACTAGTCGTTAACCTGGCGGGAGTATTCGAGTGCTTTGGCCTGTTCGTCAAAGTTCTCAAAGCCAGAGTGATGCAGCGCATCCTCAACAGTTTCATCCCAATTCCAGGTGGCGTAGATCACAGGCTTGTGGAAGGTGGAGCGGAAGCTCTGCAGCTCGGAGCGGTAGAAGGCCTCCTTGGGCGTGTCGAGATGCTCGCGGAACTGCTCGTGCCGACGCTGCAGCTCGCCTTCGTACCATTCCTGAATATCCTGCGGTTCCTTGTACTTCTTGAGGATATGACCGTAACCGGTCTTTTCCATCAGGTCGGCAAGGCGCTTGTGGTGCTGGGCGGCCAGCCACTTGCCGAGGTCGGCGGCAGTGAGGTTTTCCGCTTCGACGTTGGCGATGTCAAACACCGTGCGGTAGTACGTATCTGGCACAACCGAGGCAGAGGTAATGCCGGCAATGGCAACCAGACCGCGCAGGATGATGCTGTTGGAGACGCCCTGGCCGCAGAAGCCGACCTTTTTGGCGTACTTCTGGCCGGTGAAGATGCTGACAAGAATGGCCCAGACAACCGCCGGATCTTCCTCGTCATAGATGTGCGACAGACGCGCGTTGTCTCGGTCAGTGGCCAGCACCATCTGGGTCATGTCGTTGGAACCGATGGAGAACCCGTCGAATTCCGAGATGAACTGCTTGGCCAGAATGGCGTTGGAAGGCAGCTCGGACATGAGGATGATCTTCAGGCCGTCCTGGCCGCTCTTGAGCTTGTGCACCTGCTCAAGGTAGCTGCGCATGGAGCGGGCTTCTTCCAGCGTGCGCACAAAGGGCAGCATCATGCGCAGGTTGGAGCCGCCGTACACGCCACGGGCGAGCTTGAACGCCTCGATTTCCCAGTCGTGAATATTGCGCGAAACACCGCGGTAGCCGAGCATCGGGTTGTCTTCGGTATGTTCGAAGAGGCTGCCGCCCAGCAGGTTACGATATTCGTTGCTCTTGAAGTCGGTGGTGCGGTACGTGATGGGCTTGCCGTAAAAGGCCATGGCAAACAGGGCCAGGTTCTGGGCCAAGGGTCTGAACGTAGTGCTCCTTGCCGGTACGGAACCCACGGGACTTGATGATGCCGCGGATTTTGTCCGTCAGGTTGCGCAGATCGTCCATTTCCTTTTTCAGGCCGGAACGCAGGCTCACTTCTTCACGCAGACGGTTGATATTTTCAAGCAGCTTGGTGACGGCGGGCAGCTCGCGGATGCGAAGCACCTGTTCGTCAACGCAGGCTTCTATTTCGGCAGTACGTTTGGCGGATTCGGGGTCAGCCGGGTTCAGCAGGGCCAGAGCGTCGTCATAGCCCATGATGATGCGTACATGGTCGGCCAGATCGTTGGAGGTCTTGAGCACTTCAATACGGCGGGAGGCCATTTCGAGGTGCTGGTCAACCTTGTGATCAAGCTCGCGCATCTTGCGGTGCTGCATCAGCACTTCTTCCGCATTGAGGCTCTTGTTGGAGTCGGCAAGGGCTTCAATTTCGGCAGCAAGACCTGTCACTTCACCAACGTATTCACGCAGGTTGAAGTTGAACACAATGAGGCCAGCGGCCATTTGCTCGCGCAGCACCTTGGAAAGGCGGTTTCAAGCTCTTTCAGCTTGCTGTGAACCACATTTTCAAGCTCGCCGTTGTCAAAGGCCTCAAGTGCCTGCGGGTGGATGCTGATGTTGCCCAGCATGAATTCCGCGCGCAACAGGCCCACTTCAAACTGCGCAAAGTTGCGCAGACGCGAGAGAAACAGCGCCTGGCCCACGTCGGCCAGCACAAGGCCGACCTTGGTTTTGGTGGCGGGCAGTTTGGAGAGGTCCATTTCGCCGCCCACAAGGTGCAGGGGCAAAAGACCACGATAAACCTTGCCGCGCGTGCCGTCGACGGTCACCTCAACGCCGTCGAGCGCGCGCAGCACGTCGAGACGCTGAATGCCGATGACAGCTGCGATACCAAGCTCGCGCGAGGTAATGGCCGCGTGACTGGTGTCGCCGCCCACGTCGGCCATGATGGCCGAAGCCACGCGCATGCCGGGGACCATATCAGGGTCGGTGCGCTCGGCGGCAAGCACATCGCCCTTGGCGATCTTGTTGAGCTCAAGTGCGGAGCGCAAAAAGCGCACCGTGCCCTGGCCCGCGCCGCGTGAAGCGCCGTTGCCTTCCACCAGCACTTCGGCTTCGGCGGCGGCTTTGGCGTCCACCTCGCGGCGGCGCATGAAGATGGTGTGCGGGTGCAGTTCAAGGTCGTCGTTCCAGCGGGTTTCGGGCCGCGCCTGAACGAACCAGAGCTTGTCGTTGGCGTCGATGCAGAACTCGGTGTCCATGATGATGCCGCCGTAAGCCTTGCTTACAGCACGCACGCCCTGGGCCACACGCTCTGCCTGACTGAGCGAAAGCGCCCAGCGCAGGGCCTCCAGCTCGGAGACCTCAACCTCGCGGGTGCCGCCGCGCTCGTCATAAATGATCTTCATGTCCTTGCAGCCCATCTGGCGGATGACAACTTCGCCACCGTCGTCGCGCTGGAAGACATAAAGCTTGTCAGGCGTAACCTTGCCGCCCACCACAGCCTCGCCGAGGCCGTAGCTGGCATCGATGCTCACCAGCTCGCGGCGGTCAGTGCCGCGGCAGCCGGTAGCCGTATCAGCCGAAAAGGCCGTGCCCGAAATGACCGGGTTGATCATCTGCATCATGCAGACCGAAAGCGAAGTGTGCTCAATAGCCCACTCAAGCTTGGCGCTTTCTGCAATGCTTTCGTCGCCGGTTTCCTCGGCCTTGGCCAGCGCGTCAAGGATGGCCTCACGCCGGTAGGTCATGGAACGCAGGTTGTAGGCCGAAGAGCAGTCCCAGTGGTATGCTTCCACAACCTTATCTTCACCCACCATATTGAGGTAGGTATCCTGAAGCCCGGCAAAAGCCTTTTTGCGCGAGTCTTCACCCGCAGCTGAAGAACGCACGGCCACGGGGGTCATGTCGTCTTCATTTTCGCGGCAGATGGCGCGGTACGCACCGCGCACGGCTTCGGCAACCTCGGTGGGAACGTCAACAGACAAAATGGCCGCCTGCACCATAACCGAGCGCTTGCGCAGCTGGTCGATGCCCTCGGGGGAGGTGGCAAAGCCTTCTACTATATTGTTTATAAAAGTGCGCAGCTTGGTGTGCGACTGCTCACCTTCCGCCAGCGCGGCCTGATGGATCTGCTTGCCGAGCTGACGCACGAACTTCTGCAAGAAGTCCGGATCCTGGTTGATTTCCGGGTCGTTCCAGTCAATGCGCCCATATTCGCGGTCTACTACACTGCGTACCACGCGTCCGTTGACCTTTGTTTCATCCAGCAGATGATGAAAGGCAATGGACGAGATGGCGCGAAAGTGAGGCGCCTGAATCCCCTGAATCTGGCTGATCAGGGCTGTGTTGTAGTTCTTACCACCAACAAGCAACTCCGCTTCGGGACCAATCTGCACAATTTCGGCGCCATCAAGCACCAATTTTTTTTGAACGGCCTCAGTCGCGTTGACCTTGGGTTTGTTCTGCGCAGGTTTGGCGGCGGGACTCTTAGACATGTCTTCCTCCGGTTTGGGAAACAGAAGCTTTACAACCTTGGAAATTGTATATCGCCATGAAGTAACTGTCCACAAATTCCAGCACAGTGGGAGCTAATTAGCTTACCCGTGCTCCGCAGTAAGGACAAAAGGCGATATTATCCATAGGAATGGGCTGACCGCAGGCCTCGTTGCCGCACACGCGCGGCACAGGCCCAAGCTCCACAATAAGCTCACCTTCTCTGACCGAAACCATTTGCTTGTTTTCTTTAAAATCGGCGGTCTTGAGCACACGCTTCACCATGCCGTCCACAGGGGCCAGCACGGCCTTTTCCTGCTTCATGATCGACACGTTGAAGAGCTCCTCGCCAGCCTTGACCACATCACCAGGGTGCACATACATGACCCAAAGGTCGCCGTTGCTCGGCGCGGCCACATGGAACTTGTTGGCCGGGTCGGCCATGAGCGTGCTTTTGGCGCCATTGCCCGAAGGCTGCCGAACCTGAACCTCGCAGCTCATGAATTCAGAGTCGAGCACGTAGCGGCATATGGAAATTCCCGCATCGTTGGGAGCGGAAATGCTGAGCAGCAGCAGGTGGTGGGGCTTGCCGCTGCTGTCGTTAAAGTACAGATCCTGGCCCACTTTGAGCCCCTCAAACCACACATGCAGGGGCAGGTTGTTGGGATCGCCAAACCTGGCCTTGAACTGGATGGTCTTGAGCGCGTCGGCCGGGTGGTTCAGGTAAAGCACGAACTCTTCGTCGTTGGGCTTGCGCTTGAGTATGTCGGCGCAGGCTTTTTCCTCGGCGGCCAGGTTGACCTCTGGCAGCGATTCGAGAGGAGAAGCCTCGGTGCGGGCGGCCATGGCGCTTTTCCAGTCGGAGCCAAAGGCGCTCTGATAGACCCAGTCGGCCGGGAAACCGAGCGGCAGTCTGCCAAACTTGCCCTGCAACAGGTTGCGGAAGGCGTCGTTGCAGTCCTGATAGATGTTCAGGCGTGCGCGGCGCATCTCGTCCGTAAGGTCTTTTTCGGGGGTACGGGTAACCTGGCCCAGCACCTCAAGCAGGTAGCGCACTTCGTCTTCGCCACCCCGCTTCCACGCGCCGGTAACCGCCAGAAATGCCGTGTTCCAGGTGATCTGCGAGCCGGGGGTAACGTCGTGATAGCGCACGATCTGGCGCGTTCCTTCAAGGAACTTGAGCATGTAGGGCAGCAGGTGGATGTAGCCCTGCTTCATCGCTCCTTCCTGTGAGGATGAAGTGGCCCCGCCGGGCATGCCGTGACGCGTCACGTCGTAGTCTATGCCCTGGAAGTACGGCGCGCAGTAGCGGTCGTAATAGGGCATGATCTGCTTGCAGACAAGTTGGCGTCGCGGATGGCGTTTTTGTCGAGGTTGCACTTGAGGCCCAGCTCGTCTTCGATATAGGCCATGGTGGCAAGCACGTCGCCCTGCCCGTACGAACGCACGGCAGAACCCAGACCCACGTCGATGATGTGCGCTCCGGCCTTGGCCGCAGCGCCGCATGAGGGCACAAACAGACCGTCGGTGTAATGCCTGTGGTAGTGCAGCACCAGCTCGGGCCAGGCTTTGCGCAGGGCCGTGACCAGTTCGTTCATGAAGCGCGGCGGGCAAACGCCGGCCATGTCCTTGAGGCCGAGGATGATGTTGCGCGAGGCTTCCTTGTTGTTGGTGCCCATGATGTCGGCCACCATGTGCAGCATGGCCTCGGTAACGCCAAGGTAGTGCTTGACGTCAAAGCCCTTGGCCCACGACATGGAGATGGCGGGCTCAAAGATCACATCCTTGCGGTTCATGACCACTTCGGCAATGGGACGCATGTTTTCCACATGGTTCAAAAAGTCGAAACAACGCACGACCTGATAGTGGTCGCAGATCATCTCGCCAGTTTTGAGCATGAGGTTGCGCGGCTGCGGCGTGTACCCAAGCACGTTGGTGGAGCGCACCAGCAGCTGCTTGAGGGTTTTGGGCGCAAAGCAGTTCCATTCCTTGGCTTCGGTAAAGGGGTAGGTCATGTTGGCCAGCATGGCCACATGAAAGTGCGCCCCGCCGCCGTTTTCAAGCGAGAAAAAGCCCGCATTGTCAAGGTAGGGGCCAATGAGCCTGTCTTCGGCCAGGCGCAGCCTGTTGCCGGAGTTTGACTGCGTGAAGTCGCGGGTGGTTGTGTCGGTAAAGTGCACAAACCCAGAATCGCGAATATAGTCGAGCGTGGCTTTGCGGTCGCCCTGCGGATACGGCGAGGGCTGACGGCGCACAGCCGTGCTTACGGCCGGCAGTACCGGCTCAAAGGGTCCAAGACAGGGGGTGCTGCTTGAGCGGTATTCGCCCAGCTGCACATAGGGGTTGAAGCCCTTGGCCGAAATCTCGGCCACCAGCTTGGCAAGGCGCTCGCCCTCGGGCGCAAGATCGGTATAGACCATGAGCTCGGGATGCGCGGCGATAAAGTTGGTGTTGATGTTGCCCTGCCTGAACAGGGGGTGCTTGATCACCTGACGGAAGAAAGGAATGGTGGTCTTGATGCCGCCGATCACATATTCGCTCAGGGCGCGGTCTGTGATGCCAAGCACTTTTTCCCAGTCGGTTGCGTACGAAATGAGCAGCGCGCCCGCCGAGTCGTAGTTGGCGGGAAATTCGTACCCTGCGCTGATGTTTGAATCGAGACGCACGCCGGGGCCGCCAGGCGAAACGTAGCGCGAGATAAGACCGGAATTGGGAGCAAAGTTGTCCTGCGGGTTTTCGCAGTTGATGCGCACCTGCATGGCCCAGTAGGAGGGACGTTGGCTTTCTTCGCGGTAGCGCAGCTCAGCGCCAAAGGCCACGGCAATCTGCTCTTCCACAAGGTCAATGCCGTAACGACATTCGGTAATGCCGTGCTCGACCTGCAGACGGGTGTTTACTTCAATAAGATAAGGCGTGCCGTCAGGCGTAACCAAAAATTCGACCGTGGCGAGCGAATGGTAGCCCACGGCGCGCACCAGGCGGCGGGAATAATCCTTGAGCCGCTCGCGCAGGTTTTTGGTCATGCCCTGCCAGGGCGAAGGCGTGACTTCGATGAGCTTCTGGTGATTGCGCTGCACGGTGCAATCGCGTTCGTCAAAGGCAAACACGTTGCCGTACATGTCGGCAATAACCTGAATCTCGATGTGGCGCACATCGGCAAGAAACTTTTCAACAAACAGGCGCGGGTTGCCAAACGATGCCTGGGCCATGGTAGAAGCCTTGAAAAAGGCGTCTTCGAGGTCGGCCTCGTTATGGATGGCAAAAATGCCCCGTCCGCCTCCGCCGCCCTCAGCCTTGAGCATGATAGGCAGCCCGATTTCGTTGATAAGCTTGCGGGCGGTAGGAATATCCACGGCTCCTTCAGAGCCGGGCACAACAGGGATGCCCAATTTGCGGGCCACTTCGCGAGCCTGAACCTTGTTGCCCAACAGATTCATGGCCTCGGCGGTAGCGCCGATAAAGGTAATGCCCGCCTCCTTACAGCGTTGCGGAAAGCGCGTGTCCTCGGAAGCAAAACCCCAGCCTGGGTGAATGCCGACAACGCCACGTTGTTTGGCTTTGTCAATAATGCGGTCAATATCCAGATACGCGCGGGGGTCTGTCCCGAGCAGCATCAGTTCCTGCGCCGTTGAGGCCGCAGGGGCCGTTTTGTCCACATCAGTCGCAGTCATTGCCGCTACCGCGTCAAAACGTTCGCGGATAGAGCGACAAATGCGACGGGCCGGTATACCGCGGTTTGCAACCAGTATAACCTTGCCCTTCAAAAAATCCTGTACTTCCGAGAATGTCTTGTTGGCCATGCCTTTCAGCCCTTTTCTACCGGTGTATTTCTGCCCATGCACCGGCGTTAGACGGCGAAAACACGCTGACGTGCTTCGCATTGGGCGGCGATGTCCCCATGCCCGACCTGCAGAACTGACCGTAATCGTGCATCATTTCCGCGCAGGGTTTAGCCGGAGACTACCGCAAAAGAATTCCTCAAGCCGTCCGTTGATGTTTAGACACAGGCCGCCTGACGTTCCTAAACCCGCCAGCCAGCCGCGTACGATGCGTTCATCGTCACGCAGCTCCACGTTCTCGCCGCGCCAGAGCAAGAGAGACTCCGCGCGTGATCTCCACCCCTCAGGAAAAGAGTGGCAGTCAATATATGCCGAAAATATGCGCTTTACAAGGGTTTGCCATAGCTCTTCAGCCGTGGAATGCGCAAAATTGGCCAATTCGTGCAGATTTTTAAGGTATGTTGCTTCCAGCGCCGCGTCCGCGCGCATCTGTTCTGCTGGCGGAGCCCAGCAAACATTGATGCCTATGCCCGCCAGCAGCACGCCGCCCCGTTCTTCAAGCAAAATGCCTGCTACTTTACGGGGTTGGTTGTCGTTGCCGCACACAACAAGGTCGTTGGGCCATTTGAGCTTGATGCGCCAGCCGTCCCCGGCCAGGGCCTCGGCCAGCAGCGCGCCCACAGCAGGAGCCGCCGCCGAGCCGTCAAAGGGGGCGGTCAGGGGCAGCCGCAGGGCCGCGTAGAGGTTGCCCGCAGGCGAATGCCACTGCCGTCTGAGCTGCCCGCGCCCCGCTGTCTGGCTGCAGACCTGCACGCTGTCCCAGGGTTCAAGCCAGCCGCGAGCCGCAAGGTTGGCTGCGGTGTCAAGACACGAGCCAACCTGACCGAAGCGCCAGATGCGCGGTGTAAAATTTTTGTCCGCATCCTCGGCGGCGCTTCCCTCATGCCTGTGGCTATGGCATACTATGGACATGGAACTTTACCTCGTCGGCGGCGCAGTGCGCGACCTCTTGCTTGGGCGCGGGCCCACGGAACTGGATTATGCCTTTGCCGGGAGCATGGATGCTTTTATGGCCGCGCATGCAGATGCCATGTGCGTGGGCAAAAGCGTCAATGTCTGCCTGTGGCACGGGCGCGAATGCATGCCCCTGCGCGGCGGAACCCTTGCATCAGACCTTGCGGCCAGAGATCTCACCATAAACGCCGTGGCCCTCGATAGCTCAGGGCGGCTGCACATGCATCCCGCCGCGGTGGAAGACCTGCGCAACAGCATGCTGCGCCCGGCATCACCCAGCGCCTTTGCCGACGACCCTACCCGCATTTTCAGGCTGGCGCGGTTTGCGGCGCGCTGGCCCGACTGGCGCATAGCCCGCGAGGCTTTTACCCAGATGCGGGCCGTCAGCAGGCAGCAGCTTGCGGCCATACCGCCCGAAAGAGTCGCGCGTGAAATGCTCAAAGCCCTGGCCGCTCCCCGTCCGGCGCGTTTTTTTCGCGTGCTGGCGCAGGGGGGCTGTCTTGAACCCTGGTTTGAAGAGCACGAGCGCGCCCGGCACATTCCCGCCGGGCCCCGGCAGTGGCATGCCAACAGCGTGCTTGGGCACAGCCTGAGGTTGATGGACGAGCTTGCAGGCGATGCCCTGGCGGTGTGGATGGCCCTGTGTCATGACCTTGGAAAAATCGGCACAGACCCGGCCCTGCTGCCGCACCACTACGGGCATGAGGCACGGGGTGTGCCCTTTGTGCAGTCGCTGGCAAAACGTCTGCGTCTGGCCGCTGTCTACGCCAAAGCCGGAAGCCTGGCTGCGGAAGAACACATGAAGGCGGGCATGTTCAGCACGTTGCGGGCGGGCACGCGTCGCGACCTGCTCTGGCGGGTAAATCAGCTGGGACTTACGCAGCCTTTTTGGAAGCTTGCGGATGCCGACAGCAGCGCCGCCGTCAGCGCCCTGGCCTATCCCAGCCTCGAGGCCATTACCGCCATACACCTGCCGGAAGAATGGCGCAACCGGGGCGAAGATTCGGCCCGCAAGCTGCGTGAGCTTCAGTGCGCTGCTCTGGCAACGCTACGCAAAAAACAGGCCGTTTGACCCCAATGCCCTCCGCAATCTGGCGGCATCTTTGCAACGTCACGCCAATGCTGCTGCCGCAGCCTGCATAAACACGGCGCTTGCCGCATCCATCCGTTCGCCGTGATCAAGCCCGCACAAATGGGCCATGCCGTGCGCCAGCAAACGCAGGGCATGCTCTGCGGGCTCCTGTCCGTACAGCAGACATTCCCTGCGCAGCGTGTCCAGTGAAAACAAAAGTGAACCAGGGGCGTCGCTGCCACCCGGAAAAGAAAGCACATTGGTAGGGCCAGTGCAGCCCAGGCAACGCCTGTTTGCGGCGCTGATGGCGGCGTCATTCAGCAGGTGCAGTTCAACGGCCAGCGGCGTGCTGGGCACCCTGGCCTTGCCGCATGCCTCCAGCATTGCTGCTAGGGCCGCCACAAGCTGCCTCTTGTCCAGGGGCAAAAGCCACGCTGCTGCATAACGGCTGAAAATACAAACCCTTGCCTTCAAGTTAACCGGTTCGCCAGCGTGCATGGCCTCTATGCCTGCCCCTTATCTTCATTACTTGCAGCAGAATGTACGGGGGCGTCGGTTTTGCCGTTGGCCTTGGTTTCGGGCAAAGCTTTAAGATCTTGCGCGTGCGCGGTTTTATCACCGCACGGTTTGTCGCCGCAGGCCTTGTTATGCCCAGCGGGGGTCAGTACGGTCGCGCCCTGCGTGCCTGCGGCAGGCGCGGCAGCAGTGCCGTTTTTGCCGTTGGCCTTGGCGGCGTCGATGCGGGCATCGGGGTAGGCAATACGTTGATGGAAAATACCCGTGAGAATGCGCTGGAAGTTTTCGCTCAGGAAGTGCAGATCCTTGAATGTCAGCTCGGACTCGTCCAGCTGGCCCTCAGAGAATATGCCCTTGATGATGGTGTCAATGTGCGTCTTGATGCGCGCGGGGGTAGGATCATTAAGGGTGCGGCTTGAAGCCTCCACCGAGTCGGCCAGCATGAGAATGGCGGCCTCCTTGGTTTGCGGGCGCGGCCCCACATAGCTGAAATCGGATTCGCGCGGCTTTTCACCCAGGTTGATAGCCTTCTGGTAAAAAAAGCGTATGAGCCGCGTGCCGTGGTGCTGGCTGATGATGTCGGCAATATCCTGCCCCAGCTTGTAGCGCTCGGCCAGTTCCGTACCTTTTTTGACGTGCGAAAGCAGAATGAGCGCGCTCATGGAGGGGGCGAGCTTGTCGTGCTTGTTGGGGCCGCCAAACTGGTTTTCAATAAAGTATTCGGGGTACGATAGCTTGCCCACGTCGTGATACAGGGCCGCCACCTTGCACAGCAGGCTATTGGCCCCTATGGCCTTGGCCCCGGCCTCCACCATGTTGGCCACCACAAGCGAGTGATGATAGGTGCCGGGCACTGTGACCATCAGCTCCTGCATGAGGGGCTGCTCGAGACTCATGAGCTCCATAAGGCGGAAGCGCGTGCTGTAGCCGAAAGAAATTTCAAGCACCGGGCTGACGGCAAACAGCAGTATGAGCGAAAGCACGCTGTTGATAAACACGGCCAGCAGCTGCATGGGCATGACGCCGGGAGCGCTGTGGGCCAACAATGTTGCGCCAAACCAGATGATGGACTGGCCAATGGTGAGCGGCACAATGCTCCAGACCACATCCTGTCGGCTCTGTGCATTGGTCACAAGCCACGTGGCCAGCATGCCGCCGAGAAAATGCAGCAAAAACAGAGAAAACTGCGCCTGAAACATGAGCATGGTAAAGAACGACAGCAGCAGTGCCATGGTGCAGTAGCGCCGGGCCGCAAAAACCATGGCCACCAAACCTACCGCACCAGCTACCGGGTAGCCCACCGCCAGCGTATTTAGAAACGTAAGGCTGTCGTTGCGCATCCCCAGTACATATACGGCCTTTGCCCCAACGCTGAAAAGCAGCAACAGCAGCGAGATAAGCAGCATGTCCTTGCAGCGCAAGGGTGTGCCGGGCTTGCCGCTGGGCGCAACAAAAAAGCCGATGGAAAGCACAAGCGAGCACAAGAACGCGCCTGCGGCGATGTCCCAGCGCATGGGGTCAGAGGCGGATTTGTACAGGGTCTGCAGTTTGATCTGCTGTTCGCGGCTGACGCGTTCGCCCTTGCGCAGGACAATCTCGCCCTTCTGTATCTGGTAGTACACAGGCTCAACCATGGACATGACGGCACTGCTGCGTTTTTGGGTCGATTCCCTGTTCAGCGTCAGCGACGAAGGCATGGTGGCGGAAAGCAGAATATTGATGGCCCGCCGCGATTGCGGGTTGAGCGTGGATACCTGCCGGATCTGGGCAGAAATTTCTGCCAGATACGACTGCACGTCTGGCAGGTTGGTCACATCCGGGCGCAGCATTTCCGTGCTGGTATCCAGGTTGCGCACGATCACGCCTGAACGCTCTACACGGGCAGAGCGTATATCGCCTACCAGACCCTCGGCCATGTGGTCGCGTATCTGGGGCAACAGCACCTTGAGCAGATAGGTCTGGGCCTCTGGCTGAGCCAGTTCGGGCAAAATTTCATCGGCAACGGTGGGCGTCAGTTCTTCCACCAGTCGGTGCAGCGGCCCCTCGTGCCCGGCATGATAATCAATGCCGCTGTTGAGGCTGCGCATTATCTCCACAATACGGTTCTGAAACGCCGTAAAGGGTTCAAGGCTCAGATCGTAGACAGGCGGCTGCAGCAGCTGCACCTGTTTGCGCCTGGCCTTGGTGGCCTGCACGTCTTCCACCAGAATGTCGCGGTCGGCAATAACGTCCGACTCCGCAACCTGTCCAGCCACATAAACACGTGGCACTGCCTCAAAGTTGGCCCCTGCCAGCAAACTGATAAACAGCAGGGTAACCACCAGTACAGTAAGACCCAAACCGCAATGGTGTCGGGCGCGCAGCATTTGGATGAGTGAGAGGATGCTAGCTGGGCGAGCCGTTTTTTTCTGCATTATCATAGGCGTTTACAATGGCTCCCACCAATGGATGACGCACAACGTCGGCCTTGGTGAAGTGGTGCACGGCGATGGTTGGGACTTTGGCAAGAATCTGCAGCGCATGGATCAGGCCGGAACGCGGACGCTGACCCCCAGGCTGCATTGGCAGATCGATCTGGGTGGTGTCGCCCGTCACGACCATGCGCGAACCAAAACCCATGCGGGTAGAAACATCTTCATCTGTTCCTGCGTGGTGTTCTGCGCTTCGTCAAGGATGATAAAGGCATCGTTGAGCGTGCGGCCGCGCAATAAAAGCCAGCGGTGCAACCTCAATGGAGCCCACCTCAAGCATGGAGGCCACCTTGGGCTGGGGCATCATGTCATGCAGGGCGTCGTACAGAGGGCGAAGATAGGGGTTGACCTTGTCGGCCAGGTCGCCGGGCAAAAAGCCCAGCCGCTCGCCAGCCTCCACAGCCGGGCGGGTCAGCACGATGCGCTTGACCCTGTGCTGCTGAAACATGGAAAGCGCCATGGCGACGGCTAGGTATGTTTTGCCAGTGCCCGCCGGGCCCACAGCAAAAACAAGCTCGTTGCGCCGCAGCAGGTCAAGATAGGTGCGCTGGGCAACATTGCGGGCGCTAACGGTTTTGCGCGGGGTGTTGACGAATACGGCATCCTTGAAAATTTGTTCAAGGTTCAGGCCGGGATCGGCCCGCAGCATTTCATAGCTCCGGGCAATGTCCTGCTGGCTCAGGCTCAGGCCGCCGCGCAAAAGTTCGTACAGCTGCACAAACACGTTGCACAGCAGCTGACGCACGTCCATGTCGGGGCTTTCGATAAGAATGCTGGCGCCGCGGCTGCCTATAGAGGCCCCGCTGGCCGCAGCCAGCAGCTCAAGGTGCGCATTGTGCGGACCAAACAGCTGGTTTGCCAACGCAGGATCGTCGAATTCGACGGTCTCAAGCATGGAGGAATGTACTGCCATAGCCGCTCTCTAGCCTATTTCAGTTAGCCTGTCTATTGCTGGCTTCGACTACCGGATGTTTTTCAACATGGCGGGGTAACAGGTGCAACGGCGGCGGTGGCATATCATTGTGGCCTGAAATATGCATATTTACGTAAAAACATGCAGTACAGCCCCAATTCCACACGATTTGGGCAAAAATGCCGAGGAGTCACCATGAGCAGCGTATCGGGCGTCAGCAGCTATACAAGCGCACTGTACCAGTGGCAAAACCAGAAGCTGAGCACCTCTACCTCTGACAGCTCATCGGCTTCGGGTTCCAGCAGTTCTTCAAGCTCACTGAGCAAGCTGCTCAGCGGCAACACGATGTCCAACCAGCTTTCCAGCATGGTTGAGCTGACCAAATACGCCATGAACGCCATGGGGCTCAAGAGCGACAGCCGCGTACCTTCAGCCAGATTACCAAGTATCGCGAGCAGTTGAATACGGAGTTCAACACCGCCGTTTCGGAGGGGTTGGCCAAACTGGGCGTCAGCGATCCTTCAGGCGTTACTTTCACTCTGGCAGCTGACGGCTCACTTACCGCCGCCAGCGGCAATGCCAACGATCAGGCCAATGTGCAGGCATGGCTGAAAAAGAATACGACCATCGCCAAGGATTTGCGCACGGCCCTGACCACAGCGGGCATAAGCTCGAGCACTGCGGTCTCCATGACTGTGGACAGCTCCGGCAAGCTGACGGCAGCCAGCAGCACCGACAGTTCGAGCAAAGCCGCCATCCAGGCCGTACTGGACAAATCCAC
>Ga0268359_10674_pt1 | contig 14439 bp, 15 predicted proteins | sample BioMet11_FD_194416 | JGI IMG/M metagenome (GOLD analysis project Ga0268359, IMG submission 194416) | Sewage microbial communities from Oakland, California, United States - Biofuel 11 (PacBio Assembly) | ecosystem: Engineered > Wastewater > Sewage > Unclassified | place: USA: California | collected...
CATCGAGGGGCTCAAGAAGGAAATTGGTAACTTGGCTGACGAGGCGAGCAAGCTGCAAGTCGATATCGAGGCGTTCAAACCGGATCGTGAAAAGCTCAATCGGGCTTTGAGTGCCGCCCTACTGGATGGCACTTACGCAACGCTCACCGCCACCCGCAAACAGCAGGCGGATGACAGCGCAACATTGAAAACTGAGGAGGGGGCTCTTCCCGGACTGGAAACCTCCACCGGAGAGCAGTCCGAGGCACTGAAATCGGCTGAGCAACAAACCGCTCGGGGCAAAGAAGAGCTGAAAGCGGCCGGTCCAACATTGCAGAAGGTTCGCTCCCTTGACCAGAAACTTGCCGATCAGAAAAAAGCTGTTTCGGAAGGTGATGAGGGCTGTAAGAAGGATGCGGCAAAGATTGATGCAGACAAAAAAGCCCGGCTCGGAGAGCAGGAAAAACGTTCCAAGGCTCATGAGTCACTGGATCTTGTAGACGGCTACATCAAAGAGTATGCACAAGATGAATGGCTAATCAGCGGTCTGGCTGGCGTTGAGGAACAGTTCGGCGGCTTGCTCTCTAAGCAAAAAGAAATCGTTCAAAAAGAGGCTGATCAAGAAGCATCCACGACGGTTCTAGAATTGGCGACAAAGTCACTCGAGGACTGTCAGAAGCAATCAGGCATTCGGAAACAGGAACTGGAGGACGCATCAAAACAGTTTCAGCAGGGCAAATATGCTTTGAACCAGCTAATTGGAGACCGCTTATTGCGGGAATACCGTACCGAAAAGGAAACCTTGCTGCGTGAAATGACATTTCTGTCGAAAATTGCGGAACTTGAAGATCACCGAGCAAAACTGGAAGACGGCAAGCCCTGTCCACTCTGCGGCGCAACCGAACACCCCTTCGCGGAAGGGAACGTGCCTGTCCCCGATGAAACTGAACAGAAGATCGACGCCCTGACTAGGCTGATTAGCAAAGCCGAGGATCAGGAAGCCGCCATCAAGAAACTCGAAGAAGCTGAAAGCCTGGCCCGTAAAAACCTGATGGAAGCGGAAAAACTGGAGTCAGCAGCGGCTAATGACAAGAAAACCGCCGAGAAAGCCCTCGCTGAGGTGAAGGGCAACTTGGAAAAACTCCGGGCTGATTTTGCCGAACGCCACCAGGCCGTTACTACCAAGCTCCTGCCGCTTGGTATTGCGGACATCCCTGATACGGACATTTCATCACTGCTTGAAACCCTCAGAGCACGGTTGAAGTCATGGCAAACCCAGGTCAAGAAAAAAGCGGACATCGAGAAACAGATTGCCGACATCGACAGCGAGGTGAAGCGGCTGGATGCGGTTATCGAAACCCAACGCACTGCCCTGACTGAAAAGCTGGAACGCCTGGAGACCTTGAAAAAGGAACTCGCCACCGTAAGTGAAGAGCGGAATGCACTGTTCGGCGACAAGAATCCAGACGATGAGGAACTCCGTTTAAACAAGGCGATTTCTGATGCCGAAGGCGCCGAAAAACAGGTCAGAGAACGGCACAACGAGCTTCAACAACAATGGAATACTGCGAAGGCCCATGTTGAATCTCTGAAGAAACGCATCGACCATCGAGAGCCGGAACTGAGAAGGCTGGAAACTGAATTTTCCGCAGCGCTCGCGCCCGTTGGCTTTTCAAATGAAGAACAGTTCCTGGCGGCCATATTGCCCTCTGAAGGTCGGGCTAAGTTGACGGCCATGGCCAAGGATCTGGATGAGCGTCAAACGGACCTGAAAGCCAGGCAGAAGGATCGGGAAACGCGCCTGGCCACGGAAATGGCCCGCAAGATCACCGACAAGTCGCTGGGAGAGCTCGAACCCCAATTCAAGGAGTACGAGGAATCCCTTAACAGCCCGTTGAAAAAGTCTGTGATCTGGCCGAGAATAGCCACATCGGGCGGTTGGAGGTAAGGCATGGGACTTGGTCACCAGGGTGAGCGTCAGGGGAAGTTGTTTCTGGCCTTTGATGAGATTCCCCGTTCACGTGGTCATGCCTTCTACGATCGCCTCCAACATATTCTGCGGCAGTTCCGGTTCGACGCGTTTGTCGAGAAGTTGTGCCAGCCGTACTATGCCGACAAGGGCCGCCCTTCGATTCCGCCGGGCCGGTACTTTCGGATGCACTTCGTGGGGTACTTCGAGGGGATCGACAGCGAACGAGGCATCGAATGGCGTTGCGCCGATTCCCTGTCCCTGCGGGAGTTCCTGCTCCTGGCGCCACACGAGTCTGTCCCGGACCATTCCTCGCTGAGTCGTACGCGTGCCAGGTTGCCGCTCTCCGTGCATGAAGAAGTCTTTGCCCGAGTTCTCAAGATGTTGGCCAAGGCGGGCTTGATCCTGGGCGGCCGCATCGGCGTCGACGCCTCGACCATGGAGGCCAACGCGGCGCTACGCACCATCGTGCGCCGTGACACAGGCGAGAGCTACCGCCAGATGCTGGCGCGCATGGCCAAGGAAAGCGGCATCGAGGCGCCCACGGCGGAAGATCTGGTCCGGCTGGACCGCCAGCGCAAAGACAAGTCCCTTTCGAACAAGGATTGGCGTTCGCCTGTCGATCCCGAGGCCAAGGTCGCCAAGCTGAAGGACGGCCGGACGCATCTGGCCTACAAGCCGGAACATGCGGTGGATCTGGACAGCGGTGCGGTGGTTGCCGCCGAGATTCACGAAGCCGACCAGGGTGATACGACGACCCTGGGCAAGACGCTCAAGGCCGCCGAGAACAACCTGAAGCAGGTGAGCAAAACACCACCCTGCACGGACGATCCGGTCGATCTTGTGGCGGATAAAGGCTATTTTTCCCGTGACGTGCTCAAGGAACTGGATGGCAGTCCTTGGCGCAGCCGGATTGCCGAACCCAAGCGGCAAGGGCTCAACATCTGGAACGGCGATCACGAAGCGCGGCGCGCCGTATACAACAATCGGATTCGCCTCGGTTCATTGGTCGGCAAATGCCTGGGGCGGCAGCGAACTGAGGTTGTCGAGCGCAGTTTTGAACACACGCTGGATCGCTGCGGCGGCATGCGTCGGGTCTGGTTGCGCGGCCGGGTGAACGTCCAGAAACGCTACCTGATCCATGTGGCCGGGTTCAATCTTGGCTTGCTCATGCGGGCCAAAATCGGCTGTGGTACCCCACGGGGCTGGGCCGAGGCTTGGTTTGTCGTCATTTGGACCGAGCAGATACCCACCACGGTCAATCTGAGCTTGATGCTATGCCTCGAAAATCAATCCTGCATCATCCTGCCGCTCGCCTGCATTCATAGCCTCAACTGAGCCAAATCCGTTTTTTGCAACGGGCTGTTAAGGAGGCCCACGGCCTGGCGCATCTCCTCGGCCAGATGGGACGCGCCGGTCAGCTTCGTGTCCTCGAGCACCATGGCGAATTCCTCGCCGCCGTAAGGGCGCCAGATCGCCGGGCGGTTGAGGCAGTTGGCAAGGGTATGCGCCAGCCACGCTCCGTAGGCATTCGTCGCCGGCCATGTGGCCGTAGGTGTCGTTGTAGGCCTTGAAGTGGTCGATGTCGGCCATGATGAGCGAATCGGGGAGGCGTTGGCGCAGGGCCTGGCGCCAGGCCCTCTCCAGGGTGTCGTCGAACCGGCGGCGGTTGGCGATGCCGGTCAGCCCGTCGCGCATGGACAGCGTTCCAGGATATCGCCCCGGAGTTTGAGCTCCACGTGGGTGCGCACCCGGGCCTGGACAATGGGGATGCTGACGGGTTTGATGATATAGTCCACCGCGCCGATGGCCAGTCCCAGGGTCTCGTCGGCCACGCGCCCTTGGCGGTCAGGAAGATGATCGGGATGTTGCGGGTAGAGGGGTGGCCTTGAGCCGACGGCAGACCTCGTAGATCCATTTCGGGCATGAGGATGTCGAGCAGGATGAGATCCGGCGGCACTTCGCGCACCAGGCGCAACGCTTCGGCCGCTGGTGGCGATGCGCACATCGAATTCCGTGCGAGGCTTTCGGTCAGGATGCGAGATTGGACGGGGCATCGTCGACGACGAGACAGTGGCTGGCGTATGGGGCATTTCCATAGAACAGGGTCTCCGCGGCGGGACGTTGGGGCTCCTCTAGCCTCCGAGCGGACAAGCGCAAGTCGATATCAGCTGTTCTTTTCCCGTGGCGGCGTTGGTCAGCCAAACCCCCAGCAGAACGCAACATCCGCCTGTAGCTAAAGATGGGGACAAGGGTTTCGCCGAGCAGCAGCCAGCCGAGCAGGACCGCCAGGACCGGGACCAGATTGATGAAAATACCGGCCCGGGTCGGACCGATGGCTTGAACGCCTTCGTAGTACCAGGAAAACCCGAATCCGGTCGCCAGGAAACCGAAAAACAGCAGCAACGCCCAGGCGCCAGGAACCGGCCGTGGCCATGTCCCGGAGCAGGCCGTGGGCCAGGGCCAGGGGCAGCAGCATGGCCGCGCCGAGCAGACAGGACCAGGTCACCGAGGCAAAGGGCGGTACCTGCTCCATGGCTTCTTGCCGGCCAGGGTATAGGCGGCCCAGGTGAGCACGCAGCCGAAGATGCACAGATCCCCGGTCGAGGGCGGACGGGCGGCCAAGGCCAGGGGATTGCCGCCGGAGACGATGACGGACACGCCCGTAAAGGCGATGCCGATGCCGGCCACCTTGGACAGGGTGAAGGCTTCTTTGAAGAGCAGGCCGGAAAAAAGCGCCACCACCGCCGGGATGGAGGCCGAGATCAGGGAGGCGCGTCCGGCGGGAATGCGCTGCAACCCGGCGAAAAAAAGCACATTGTAGCTCAGGATGCCGGTTGCGGCCAGGAGCAGCAGCCAGGGGAGGTTGGCCCGGGTGAGTTTCGGGATGCGGCCCTCGATGCGCGCGGTCAGGAAGACCAGAAACACCGAAGCCAGGGCGAAACGCAAAAAAGCCGAGGAAAAGGGCCCCATGGACCGGCCCAGAACCCGGCCGGCCACCCAGGTGCCGCCCCACAGGAGAACCGAACCGATAAGTTTGGACGTAAATGCGTGTCATGGTTTTCCACTCGCAACGCAAGCGAGCGATGCTGCCCCAAACCCGGGACATTGTCATCAGGGCTCGGGGCGAGGGCAGGGCTCCCCCTTGACCCGGCAGCGAAAGCGCGGCACCCAGTCCCAAGCGGCGGTACAACCTGCAGCCAGGCCGGAGGGTGCGTGGGCGCGCCAGGACCGGTCCGGAGGATTTCGTGGAAGCACGCGATACGACGGCAGACAAAGGCCAGGGCCGAGGCGCTGCATGAGGCGGCCTTGGAAGCCCTGTCCCGCAAGGAACTCGACGCGGCCCGGGAGGGCTTCGAAAAGGCCCTGGCCGCTTTCGAAGCCTGCGAGGATACGGTGGGGCAAGCCATGACGCGCCACAATCTGGGGCTGACCTGTCAGGAAGCCGGTGACCTCGACGCGGCCCGGACCTGGTTCGAGCAGTCTCTGGCCATCAGCGAACAGGAAGAACTTGACGGGGGCATCGGCGTCACCTGCCATCAGCTCGGCATGGTGGCCCAGCTCAGCCAGGATTACGCCAAGGCCAAGGACTGGTACGAGCGGGCCCTGGCCGTGGAAGAGAAGCTGGAAAACGCGCCGGCCGAGGCCAAGACCTGCCATCAACTCGGGTTGTGCGCCCATTATGCCGGTGATCTGGGATCGGCCCGAAAGTGGTATGGCCGTTCCGTGGCCATCTTCGAGGGCCTGGGCGACAAGGATAATGCGGATAAGACGAAGAAGCTATTGGACTTTTTGACGGATTACGAGCGCCAGGGCGGAGACGTGGAACATCCCGACTGCCCCCACCACAAGCACTAGCCACGCGGGAGCCATCGCGGGGCACGCCCGGACGGCCGCAGGAATTTCCCCCCGGTACGTCCGGTTGCGGCCGTGAACCGGGTGGTCCAGGAGGGCAACGCCCTCCTGGCCGCCGGAGGCGTTTCCTCGCTTTCCCCGCTCCCGTGCCTACAGAATCTGCTCCAGGAACTTCTGCGTCCGGGGATGCTGGGCGTTCGTAAAAAATTCCGCCGGGGTGGCCACTTCCAGGATCTGGCCGCCGTCCATGAACACGATGCGGTCGGCCACTTCCCGGGCAAAGCCCATTTCGTGGGTCACGCAGACCATGGTCATGCCTTCCCGGGCGAGCCGCGCCATGACGTCGAGGACCTCGCCGATCATTTCCGGGTCCAGGGCCGAGGTCGGCTCGTCGAACAGCATGATCTTGGGGCTCATGGCCAGGGCCCGGGCGATGGCCACGCGTTGCTGCTGGCCGCCCGAGAGCTTGGCCGGGAACACGTCGGCCTTTTCCAGGATGCCGACCTTGGTCAGCAGATCCGCGGCCGTGCTGTCGGCCTCGGTCTTGGACATGCCCTTGAGCTTGATGGGGGCCAGGGTGATGTTTTGCCGGACGGTCTTGTGGGGGAAGAGGTTGAAGCTCTGGAAGACCATGCCCACTTCCATGCGGACCTGGTTGATGTCCACCTTGGGATCGTAGAGGTCGTGGCCGTCCACCACGATGGTGCCGGAGCTGATGTCTTCCAGGCGGTTGATGGTGCGCAGCAAGGTGGATTTGCCCGAGCCGCTCGGACCGATGATGACGACCTTTTCCCCGGGTGCCACGTCGAGACTGACGTGGGACAGGGCGGTCACTTGGTCGTAATACTTGCAGACGTCCGAGATGGTGATGATGGCGTTAGCGTTTGACATGGTGGGACAGACGCTCCTCCATGATGCTCACGAGCTTGGAAAGGATCAGGGTGATGATGAGGTAGATCACGGCCACCATGGTGAAGGTTTCGAAGTACTCGAAGGATTCCGAGGCGAATTCCCGGCCCCGGCGCAGCAGGTCGGCCACGCCCAGGATGGAGACCAGGGACGTGTCCTTGAGCAGGGCGATGAATTCGTTGCCGACCGGCGGCAGAATGGTGCGCCAGGCCTGGGGCAGGACCACGTAATACATGGTCTGAGCCCGGTTGAAGCCGAGGGAACGCGCGGCCTCGGTCTGGCCCACCGGGATGGAGGCGATGCCGGCCCGGAAAACCTCGCCCATGTAGGCGCCGTAGCAAAAGCTCATGGCAATGACCGCGGCCAGCAGGTCCGGCACGCGCACGAACCGGCCCAGGGCATAATAGATGTAGAACAGCTGCACCAGAAGCGGTACGCCACGCACGATCTCGACATAGGTCGAGGCGATCAGATTGACGTACTTGTTGCGCGAAATGCGGCCGAGCCCGGTGATCAGGCCGATGACCAGGGCCATGGCGATGGAAAACACCGTGACCTGGAAGGTGACCAGGATGCCGTCCGGCACGAACTTGAAGATGCGCAGATACGGATCGGGGCGGTCGATGAGGAGGTATGCCAGGATCGCCACGGCGCCGAGAAAGGAGATGCGCCAGGCGGAGACGAGACCTTTGTCGGAGGATTTGGGAATGGCGGCCCCGTCGCCGACATCGATGACAACGGGTTCGTGCCCGTTAGGGGCCTTGTCGTGTTTTTTCATGGGATGTCTCGGTTGCCGCGCCCGCCGGTCACCGGGACCGGCGGGCGCGTGCTGACGGCATGAGGCTTATTTGCCGCCGCCGATCCATTTCTTGAGGAGTTCCTTGTCGATACCCTTCTTCTGGACGGCCGCGATCCCCTTGTTGATGAGATCGAGGTCTTCCTTGTCGCCCTTTTTCACGGCGATGCCGTAGAATTCGTCCGTGCCGGACTCGATGATGCAGGCGATCTTGAGGGCGCCCTTGTACTTGTCGTTTTGCAGGGCGTACTGGGCCGCCACCGGATCGTCGCAGACCACGCCGTCGATGCGGCCGTTGTAGAGGTCCTCGAAGGCCAGGCCCACTTCGTCATAGGACTTGTCCTTGACACCCTCGGCCTTCTTGATGGCGAAATGGCCGGTGGTGCTGATCTGGGCGCCCAGGGTCTTGCCCTTCATGCTTTCGATGCACTTGGCGTCGGACTTGACGGGCACGACCAGGGCCTGGCGCACCTTGAAGTACGGCGTGCTGAAATCCATGGTTTTTTTACGTTCCTCGGTGATGGAGACCGAAGAGCAGATGGCGTTGTATTTGCCGGCGGCCAGACCGGCGAAAATGCCGTCCCAGGCCACGGCCTTGAACTCGGCGGTAAAGCCGGCTTCCTTGGCGGCGGCTTTCATGTACTCGATGGCATAGCCGGTGATCTGTTTGTCGGCGTTGACGAATTCCATGGGCGGCCAGGTCGCGTCAGTGGCAAAGACAAGGGTTTTCGCCAGCGACGGAGAGGCTGTCAGGGCGACGAGCAGCAAGGCCAAAGCGCATTTCCTGATCATGGGAGGCTCCTTCCTGTTTGGATGTGGCGGGCATCGGACGTTTTTTCACCGACGGGGTGTCACGCCTTTGTGATCGAATTGACAGGAAAATTCAAGGCTTCCTGACCAGCTAATTCGTAACTTGCCGTTCTTGTTCGTTTCCCGGTCGCCGGGCGTTCCATTTTTGGCAAAACGCGTCCAGACGATTCAGGTTTTCGGGAAAATCGGCCCGGCCAAAACCGATGCGGAACCGGTCCGCCCATTCCGGACCGTAAAGCCGTCCGGGCAACAGCAGCAAGCCGGCTTCGTCCAGGGCGGCCTGGCAAAAGGCGTCGGCATCGCCCGAACGCAGCCCCGGAAAGGCGGTCAGGCCGCCGCGCGGGGACACGAAGTGGAACAGGTTCGCATGCTCCAGGAAAAAAGCCTCCAGCAGGCGGCGATGGACGGCGAGCAGTCCCCGCATGCGGGCAAGCAAGCGGTCGCCCGCGCCCAGGGCGCAGGTGGCCAGGAATTCCGAGGGGGCCGAACCGCAGATGGACAGATAGTCCTTGACCGCGGCCATGGCTTCGAGGATTTTCCGGTCGCGGCAGGCCACCCAGCCCACGCGCAGACCGGCCAGACCGTAGGACTTGGACAGCACACCCAAGGACACGGCCGTGGGGTCCAGATCGCAGGCCGCCGGCAGGGTGGGCACACCTTCGGCCTCGGAAAACCGGTAGACTTCGTCGGAAAAGACCCGGGTGCCGTGTTTCCCGGGCCCGGGCGACGAGGCTGGCGAGAAGGTCTCCCGCGAGGGCATGGTAATCCCGTGGGATTGTTGAGGGAAATTGACGCCCAGGGCTTTGGGTGCTGCACTGCCGAGCAAGCACCCCGAGTTCGCCCATGTCCGGGGCGAATCCCCAGGAGGGGTCGCAACGCAAGGGTCGAAATCCGGGCCCCCCAGGTCTTGAGGGCCACGTCGTCAGGGACTTGGTAGCAAGGGGTGGTGACCACCAACCTCGTCCCCGGCCGTCAGGGCGGCGCCATGAAGGTGAGATGGGCCTCCGTCGGCGCCGGACATGCACGGAGCAACGTCGTCCGGGGAGATGGGTTTCGTAAAGGGTGGCGATGGTGGACGCGCAGGGCAGGGGACGGAACCGTGGGAATCGGTGTGAGCCCAGGCGTAACCGGCCGAACTTGCGCTCCGCTACGGGGATGAGGTCGAGAAATTTCGGCTACGGACAGGGTTTCGCCGTCCGGGCACACAGCAGATGCGGGGCCACGAAATTCGTTTGTTGCGCGAAGAAACGTTCCAGGCGAAAAGGTGGCAGGGGCACGGGTTTGCAATCCTTCGGGTTGATGGGTAAGACCGGCAAAAAGGAACCAGCGACACTACCCATGATTGCCTCTTTCGGCAAGACGCTTGTGGTCGTGGGACTTGTCCTGACGGGACTGGGATTGGTCCTGGTGCTCGTTGGCCGGTTGGATATCCTGCGTACCCTGTGGGAACGTCTGCCCCTGGGGCGCCTGCCCGGGGATATCCATTTGCAAAGGAAGGATTACTCGGTTTTTCCCCTGGGTCACCTGCCTGGTGATCAGTGTTCGTGGTCAGCGTGATCCTGTCGTTTTTTCGAAATGATGCCGTATCCGTCACGCCCGTTTCCCTATTTTGCAGCCTGAGTTGGCGAGGAGCCGCGACGTATGTCCTTTGATATCGTGCAGTTTTTGCGCATCAATAAAGTGCTGACCATTTGGGGCGCCTTTTTCGCCCTGGTGTGGCTGATCAATTTCTACGGGCTGTTTCGGGCTGGTGTTCATCACCTATATCCTGTGCTTCCTCTTCAACGGTCCCATCGAAGGCTGGCTGCCGTCACCAAGCGTTCCCGCATCCTCTGGGGCCGTCATCATCTATATCGTCTTTCTGGCTGTGGTGCTGACCATCCTGTCCTTCGTGCTGCCCAAACTCGGGTCCGAATCCACGGCCTTTTTGAAAAAGCTCCGGAAACACTGGGAAATATAAGGCATACCTGGATAAATGGGCCTTGGCTCGTGCCGGACATGGCCGGTCCCCTGGGCAAGGTCAGGGACTTCCTGTCCCTGGAAATCCCTGGTCGGCATCAAGACCGAAACCCTGTTCGAAGTGGTCATCACCACCTTTACCGAGATATCCACCTACGCGTCCACGTTCCTGCTCGGCACGCTGTTCAGCTTCCTTATCATGCTCGATTTCCCGAACCTGCGCGCCAAGACCATCCGGCTGCGCGAGTCCCGGCTTGCGCGATATCTATGACGTGACGGCCCGCAGCGTGGTGCGGTTCGCCATCGTGTGTCGGCATGGGCTCTTCGGGCCCAGATGATGATCGCCGCGGTCAACACGGCCCTGACCGCTCTCGGGATGTTTCCTCCTCGGCATCAAACCCATTGTGCTGCTCTCCACGGTGGTCTTTTTTTGCGGTCTCATCCGGTGCTCGGCACGTTCATCTCCTCGGCGCCCATCGTGCTCGTGGCCGTCAACACCACCGGGCCGGGCCATGCCCTGTGGGCCATCGTCATGATCATCATCGTGCACACCATCGAGACCTACGTGCTCAACCCCCGCATCGTGGCCTGCCATGTTCAAGATCAGCCCGGTGATCACGCTGATGATCCTCTACGTGGGCCACAAAGCTGTTCGGATTGTGGGCATGGTGCTCGGCGTGCCGGTGTCGGTGTTCATCTTCCGCCACGTCATTTTGGGTACCGATGCGACCAACGGCGCGGCACAGCCGGAACCCTGCCCGGCCGCGGCGGACAAGCCCGGGCGGGGGGAACATCACCATGGTAGATTGCTGCGGGCTGTTTTCAGCGCTGGCGGGTGCTGCCCGCCGGCGAGACGTGCCGCGGCCTGGAACCGGCGGGGTGGTCGTGTCCTTTCCGGAAACCGGGAAGCGCGTCTCGGACGTGGAGGCCCAGCGGCAGTGTCCGCCGGGCGCTCGGGGCTGTCGGGACTGCTTCTTGCCCTGGCCCTGTGTTTTTTGGCCGCGCCGGCCGCCGCCGGTCTGGAAGAGGGCAAGCAGGGCCTATCGCGAGGGGCAATTACGCCCAGGCCTTGCAGGAATTTTTACCCCTGGCCGAAGCCGGTGACAGTGCCGTGCAAAACCAGGTGGCGGCCATGTATTACACCGGCCAGGGCACGGATCAGGATTTCGACAAGGCGGCGGAGTGGTTCCGCAAGGCAGCCCAAACGGGCAGCCCTCGATGCCCAGTACTGCCTGGGGCAAGCTTGTATTATTACGGTCAAGGGCGTGCCCCAGCAGTTCCCCGAGGCGGCCACATGGCTCACCGAGGCCGCGCTGACCGGCAAGGGCGGCGCCCAGTATCTGCTGGCTGTGCTCTATTGTACGGCAGGGCGTGTCGTTAAAATTCCGGTCAAGGGCCATTTCTGGGCGCTGTTGGCCGCGCAGTCCGAGGATATCGCCGACGAGGACAAGAGACGTCCGCCATCGCCTGCGCGACCAGATCCAGGGCATGCTCCAGCAAAGCAGATCGCTTCGATCCAGGCCATGGTCCGGGACATGGGTCCCCAGGCGGAAACCGTAGCCGGGGGAAAAAGGATGGTGTGCGGGGGGAAGGGGGGGCGAGCGTTCCCCGGCCGTGTCGTGCTAGCGCTTGGCGCCCGCGATGCGGCGCAGAACCTGGGCGGCCGCGCGCGGATCGGGCGCCGAACAGATGGCCGAGACCACGGCCAAGCCGCTTACGCCCGCGTCCATGACCGCAGCCGCGTTGTCGGCCGTGATGCGCCGCCAATGGCCACCACCGGCACTCCTCGGCCAGGGCCAGCATGGTGGCCAGGCCCGAAATCCCCTGGGGCGCGCCGGCATCCTTTTTGGTCGCGGTGGCGAAGACCGGTCCGGCCCCGAGATAGTCCACCGGCATGCCCCGGGCGGCCCGGGCTTCGTCCGCTCCCGTGACCGACAGGCCCAGGATCTTGTCCGGGCCGATGAGCCCCGGACATCGCGCGGGTCCATGTCGTCCTGGCCCACGTGCACGCCATCGGCTCCGGCCGCCAGGGCCACATCCACCCGGTCGTTGATGATAAGCGGCACCCCGAGCGGTCGCAAAAGTCCGAGCAAGGCCCTGGCCAGCTCCACGAACTGCCGGGTGGTGGCCCGCTTTTCCCGCAACTGGACCACGCTTGCCCCGCCGGCCACGGCCGCCGCCACCACCTCCAGCGGATCGCGCCCCAGAAAGGCCGGCCGGTCCGTGACCAGATACACGCCGAGATCGAGATTTTCCCTTGCGTTCATGACACCACCCGCGCGCCCTGGTCGATTTGGGCCTCGGTCAGGTTGGCGAGCGCGTCCAGAAAGCCCACGGCCAGGCTGCCCGGTCCGGCCGCGCCGGCCTCGGCCAGGGAACCGGCCGTGGCCATGACCGCCATGGCCCCGAGGGTGGCTTCCAGCGCCGGTCCGCCCAGGGCCACGAAGGCGCCGATCAGGGCCGTGGCCGCGCAGCCCATGCCCGTGACCCGGGTCATCCGGATGTGGCCGCCGGCCAGCAGCACGGTTGTCTGGCCGTCGCTTACGACATCGAGTCCCCGCTGACGCACACCACGCAGCCAAGTTTCGCGGCCAGGGCGCAGGCGGCTTGCCTGGCTTCGTCACTGGCGTGCAGGCTGTCCACGCCCGGGAGGCGGCGTTTTCCCCGGCCAGAAACAGGATCTCCGAGGCATTGCCCCGCACCACGGCCACCGGGCCGGCGTCGAGGAATCGGCGCGCGACCTCGCGACGCCAGGGCGTGGCCCCCACGGCCACGGGGTCGAACACCACCGGTACCCGGCGGTTGTGGCGGCCTGGTGCGCGGCCAGCAGGCTTGCGACCTCGGCCTCGCCCGGCGTGCCCATGTTGCACACCACGGCCCGGGCCAGACCGGCCAGGCTGGCGGCATCCTCCGGGGCATGGGTCATGGCCGGCGAGGCGCCCAGGGCCAGCAACGCGTTGGCCGTGAAATTGGTGACCACGGAATTGGTGACATTGACCACAAGCGGCATTTCCGTCCGGATGCGGTCGACGGCGGGCGAAAACGGCCGAAGCAAACGGCATGGCGGCCCTTCCTGGTTGGCGTTCGGGGAGGTTGGGGCGGCGACTGGCGGGGCGCGGAGACGGCGGGTATCCGAATTCCCTCCGGCGGTACGAACCGCATCAGGTGCCATGGGTATCTCTCAGCCGCGCTGCCCGGCCACACGCCGGGGCGCGGCACCCCAATCGGACACGATCACGTTACCTGTTCGCCCCCATTCTGGCAACCGGATGCCACCCGGAAACGACACGGAACACTTGCCGCCGGGATTCCCGGGGGGGTATGAGGAAGGCTCTCCGCCCTTTGACAACACGCAACCAGCGAGGCGCACCATGGCTCGGACCGTTGTGGAACATGTGCTTTGGAGACTCAAACAGCTCGGTATCAAGGACGTCTTCGGCGTGCCCGGCGATTTTGCCTTTGCCCTAAACGACGCCATCGCCACCGATCCGGACATGCGCTGGATCGGCTGTTGCAACGAGCTCAACGCCGCCTATGCCGCCGACGGCTATGCCCGGGTCAAGGGCATGGCCGCGCTGTGCACCACCTATGGCGTGGGCGAACTCTCGGCCCTGTGCGGCGTGGCCGGTTCGTACACCGAGCATCTGCCGTCTTTCACCTGGTCGGTATGCCCAACAGCAAGGTCCTGGAAGAACGGCGCATCGTGCACCATACGCTCGGCAAACGGCGGGTTCGACCAGTTCGCCCGCATGACCCAGCCGGCCGTGTGCGCCAGCGCCATCCTGACGCCCGAAAACGTCATCCCCGAAACCGAACGCATCATCCACGAGGCGATCTACCGCCACCGGCCGGTCTACATCGCCATCCCGGCCGACCATGCCGTGGCCGAACCCTGCGGTTGCGCCATGGCGGCCAAGACTCATTGTGAGCGATCCCGAGACGTTGGCCGATGCCGTGGCTGCCGTGCGCGAAAAGCTGGACAGGCCGAAAGCGGCGTCATCTGGCCGGCTACCTGCTCCACCGGCTCGGGCTCGTGGCCGAGGCCCAGCTCGTCGGCACCTGGGGCATGCCCTATGCCACCATGTTCATGGACAAGACCGCCCTGGACGAGACCTCGCCGGGCTACATCGGCATGTACGACGGCCGGATCATGAATCCCGAG
>Ga0268359_10121_pt1 | contig 14420 bp, 17 predicted proteins | sample BioMet11_FD_194416 | JGI IMG/M metagenome (GOLD analysis project Ga0268359, IMG submission 194416) | Sewage microbial communities from Oakland, California, United States - Biofuel 11 (PacBio Assembly) | ecosystem: Engineered > Wastewater > Sewage > Unclassified | place: USA: California | collected...
CGCGCTTGGCTGCCAGAAGGCACCTGCGAGGTTCTGCTTGCCGTGCTCGAGTCGACCGCGACCTTGCCGCCAACCGAGGAATCGACCATGGCGAGAAGTGATGTGGGGACCTGCGCGACCTGGATGCCGCGCAGATAGCTCGCAGCGGCGAATCCGCCCATGTCACCTGTGACGCCTCCGCCAAGGGCCACGATGACGTCATCCCGTGTGAGACCGTGCTCGGCGATCTGCCTCGAGGAGGTCGGATAGGGTGGAAAGGCGCTTGTACCGCTCGCCGGCAGGAAACGTGACGAGCGAGGCGGTGAATCCCGACCGCAGCGAGCGAGGCGGTGACGGCGGCGGCGTAAAGGGGCGCCACGGTCGAGTCGGAGATGACGCAGGCGGCCGTGCCGCCACAGACCCTCCGCACGATGGCACCCGTCCCGGAGAGAAGAGCGGTGCCGACAGTGCACGTCCATAGGGACGTTGCGTCGTGCTTACGTGTATGACCCTCTCGCTCATCGGCTCTCGATCTCCCTCTTGATCGTGTCGCCTTGGGCGAGGAGGTCATGAAGGCAATCGGCGCTCTTGGCATCGAGGGCGTCCTTGTACTGCTGAAGGTTGCCGATGAGCGTGCCGATCTCCGCGGAGAGGTTGTCGGCGTTGTCGAGGAACAGCTCGGTCCACATCGTTGCGTTGAGACGCGCGACGCGCGTGAGGTCCTTGTAGGATCCGGCGGAGAACCCATGGTGCTCGCGCGCGGTCGGACTCTTGACGTAGGCGTTCGAGACGACGTGCGCAAGCTGCGAGGTGAAGGCGATCTGCTCGTCGTGGAACTCGGGTGTGGAGAGCGTGAACGAGCCAAACTCACAGGGAGCGAGAAGGTCCTTCAGACGTTCGAGCACGTCGACGAGGGCGAAGTCATCCATGTCAGGTGGGACGACGACCAGAGGTGCGCCTCGGAACATGGTGGCGCGCGAGTGCGCGAAGCCGGAGTACTGCGTGCCCGCCATGGGATGGCCGCCCACGAAGGTCCAGTCGTGCCTCTCGGCAATGGCGAAGCAGCGTTCGCATATGACGCGCTTGACGCCCACCGTGTCCATGACGATGGCGCCGTGTGCGATGAGGTCCTGCTTGGCATCGAGCCACTCGATGCATGCCTGGGGGTAGCCTGCGAGCACGATGAGCTCGCAGCTGCCAATCACGTCATCGGTGAGCTCGCCATCGATCGTCTCGATCATGGCGAGCTCGGTGGTCGCGCTCGTGCGGTTCCAGGCAAAGACCTGCGTACCGCCGGCATGGAGCGCCTTGGCGAAGGAGCCCCCCATGAGGCCCAGACCTACCACGCCGACACGACCAGGGACGAAGGTGGGGGAGTCCGCGGGTGGCAAGGCTAGACCTCCTCTGAGAGGTCGACGGTCACTGCCGAGCGGATGAGGGCGATGCGCCTCATGGCGTCATCGAACATCTCGGGGGTAAGCGCCTGCGCCCCGTCCGACCAGGCCTCTGACGGACGGTCGTGCACCTCGATCTCGAGGCCATCGGCACCCGCTGCGGTGGCGGCATAGGCGGCGGGACGCACGTAGCGGGTATAGCCGGTCGCATGGCTCGGGTCGCCAACGACGGGCAGGTGGGAGAGGTGGTGAAGCACGGGGATCGCGTTGACGTCGAACGTGTTGCGCGTGCGCGTCTCGAAGGTGCGGATGCCACGCTCGCAGAGGATCACGTTCTCGTTGCCCTCGCTCATGATGTACTCGGCGGCCATGAGGAGCTCGTCTATGGTGCCCGCGAGGCCACGCTTGAGGAGGACGGGGATCGAGGTCTTCCCGACCTCCTTGAGGAGACTGAAGTTCTGCGAGTTGCGTGCCCCGATCTGCATGATGTCGATGCCCTTGTCCACGAAGAGCTGGACGTCACGCGGGTCCATGACCTCGGTGACGATGGGCATGTCAAGTTCGGCGGATGCCTCGAGGAGAAGGTCGAGCCCCTCCTCGCCCATGCCCTGGTATGAGTAGGGGCTGGTACGAGGCTTGTATGCGCCACCACGCAGTATCGTCGCCCCCGAGGCCTTAACGAGGCGGGCAATCCTGATGAGGTTGTCGCCCTCGACGGAGCAGGGCCCCCGCCATGACCTGGAAGTGACCCCCTCCGATGAGCACGCCGTGACCGCAGTCAATCACGGAGTCGTCGGGGTGGAACTTGCGGTTGGCCTTCTTGAAGGGCTCGGAGACGCGCTGGACGCGTTCGATGATGTCCATGCTCTCGAGCAGGAAGGGGTCGATCTGGGTGGTGTCACCGATGATGCCGACGATGGTCTCGTTGTCACCCTGCGAGACGTTCGTCTTGAAGCCACGTCCCTCGATCCACGAGACGAAATGATCGAGCTGGTCTTGCGTGGCGGTTTCCTTGACGATTGCAATCATCCTGACGCCTTCCTGACGCGTGCGAAAAGGCACGTGGGACTGACATGTGTAGCAGATTATTCTAACAAGTCTAGTGTGCTCGTTTTTCGCGATGTCATCACGTAACCTAATGGAATCCTGCGATTTTATCACCGTACCCTGTCAACGACGTACGGTCCGTCTCGTCAAGGGTGGTGTATAATCGCAAAACCGTTGCCCCTATAGCTCAGTGGATGAGAGCGTTCGCCTCCGGAGCGAAAGGTCGTGGGTTCGAATCCCCCTGGGGGCACCACTGAAAAATCATTCCAAGCCCCTCTGGGCGGGGGGCTTGGATTATTCGTGGTCATGCTTGGGACGCCTGCCCGCTCCTCCGTCCCTTGTGATGTGTGGGAGTGACGGATGCGACGTCGTGCTTTTGTCCGTCTCGGGGCATGCCGTACAATCGTCCCATGGTAGATGACACCACTGACACCCAAGCATCCGAAGACCTCCTCGTCGGGCTCAGCCGCGACGAGGTTGCCGAGCGCGTGGCCGATGGTCGCGTAAACACCAACACAGACGTCAGGACCAAGTCGGTGGGCCGCATTCTCGCAGAGCACACCTTCACGTTCTTCAACGCGGTGAACCTTGCCATGGCCTGCCTCGTCGCCCTCACGCAGCAGTGGAGAAACATGCTTTTCGTGGGCGTCGTGCTCGCAAACATTGCAATCGGCGTCTTCCAGGAAATACGTGCGAAGCGGATGGTCGATCGGCTCACCATCCTTACCCTGAGGCCCGTCACCGTCATCCGCGCCGCGCAGCGCGTCGGCGTCAGCGCCACCGAACTCGTCATCGATGACCTCGTGTGCCTCTCGCACGGAGACCAGATCCCTGCGGACTCGATAGTCGTGCGCGGGAACGTGACCGTCAACGAGAGCCTCCTCACAGGCGAGAGCAAGCCCGTTGCCAAGGGACCAGGCAGCGAGCTTCTCTCGGGGAGCTTCATCGACTCCGGAAACCTCGTGGCACGTGTGGTGCGAGTCGGTCCCGAGGGCTACGCGGCACGGATAAGCACCGAGGCGAAGTACGTCAAGCCTGTCAGGTCCGAGATCCTCAGCACGCTCGATGCCATCATCCGCCTCGCGACGATGGGCCTCGTGCCGCTTGGGGCAGGGCTCTTCCTGCGCACGCTTCTTATGGACAGCTCGACGGTCAACGGGGCCATCCTCGCGTCCGTCGCGGCGGTCATAGGCATGATTCCCCAGGGGCTCGTGCTTCTCACGTCGAGCGTCCTCGCCATCGCGACCACGCGGCTCGCCATGCGCAAGGTCCTCGTGCAGCAGTCGTATTGCGTCGAGACGCTCGCGCGCGTGGACACGCTCTGTCTGGACAAGACCGGCACCATCACCACGGGCGGCATGGAGGTCGCACGGGTGACGGATGCCTCGCTCGCACCAGATGGGGGAGACGTCGCCCGTGCGCTTGCGACCATCGCTCATGCCACCGCGGATGACGCCAACGAGACCGCTCGCGCGATTCTCGCCTATGCGGACGAGAGGGATGCTGTCGCGGAAGGCTCCTCGCGGGTCATCCCCTTCACCTCGGCACGGAAGTACTCCGGCTGCGTCACCACGGGTGGTCGTGCCCTCGTGATGGGTGCGGCGCAGTTCGTGCTGGGAGACGGCTACGCGGCCGTTGCCCGCTCCCTCGCGAGCTTTGACGAGCTCGAGCGCGTGCTCGTCGTCTGCGAGGTGGACGGCTTTGCCGAGGACTTCTCCATGACGGGTGAACCGCGGCTGCTTGGGTTTGTCGCCATCCGCGACCGGATTCGCGATACCGCGCCAGAGACCATGCGCTATTTCGTGGAGCAGGGCGTGGAGCTGCGAGTCATCTCGGGTGACGACCCGAGGACCGTCTCCGCCATCGCCGCGCGTGCGGGCGTCCCCGACGCCGACCTGTGCGTCGACGCGTCGACGCTCGATACGGACGAGAAGGTCCACGAGGCGTCGCGGAGGTATCGCGTGTTCGGACGCGTGACCCCCCAGCAGAAGCGTGAGCTCGTCCGTGCGCTTCATGCCGAGGGACGCGTCGTCGCCATGACGGGCGATGGGGTGAACGACGTGCTCGCGCTGCGCGAGGCGGACTGCTCGGTTTCGATGGCATCCGGTTCGGCGGCGGCGCGCAACGTGTCCGAGATCGTCCTCGCGGACAACGACTTCGTCCATATGCCCGAGGTCGTGGCAGAGGGCAGGCGCTCCATAAACAACCTGCAGCGCTCCGCCTCGCTTTTCCTCGTCAAGACTGTCTACACGGCTGCCCTCGCGCTCATCTGCATCATCGTGCCGCCGTATCCCTTCATCCCCATCCAGATGTCCCTGCTCTCCGGTGCCATCATCGGGATCCCATCGTTCGTGCTCGCCCTCGAACCAAACCATGATCGGGTGCGCGGCGTCTTCATTGCCAACGTGCTCTCCCACTCCCTGCCTGCCTCGCTTTCCATCGTGGCCTCGCTCTGCGCGGCGCTCGTTTTCGGAAGGACCCTGGGTCTGAGCTTTGCGGAAACCTCCACGGTCTGCCTCATCCTCAACTTCGTCGTGGGCTTCGCGCTCGTATGGAGGATCTCCCAGCCCTTGACGCCCATGCGCGTGGCGTTGCTCGCGGTGATGGTCGCCTTTGTTGCGACCGGGTGTACGGTCCTTGCAGACTTCTACAGAATCGTGCCGCTTACCACTACCATGGGGATGCTCGTCATCATCCTCGGCGCCATCTCGGTGCTTTTCTTCAATCGCGCCTACGACTGGTCGCTTGCCAACTATGAGCACAATGGGGTGTTCTCGAAGATCGTCTTTTACCTGGAGGACCGAAAATGACCATCGATAGCGCTTTCCATGATGCCGTCCTCGCCGCGCGCACTCCTCGCGAACTCTCCGCAGGAGGCGTGACGAGACTCATGTACGACGTTTCGGGAATCCCCGGTGCCGCACGTCTGCCGCGTGCCCTCCTCGTGCTTCTGGAGAACGTCATGCGTCGTGCGACCACGACAGAGGATGCCGTTCGGGAGGCATTCTCGGTTATCCTCTGCCGGCCTTGCCGGGGGGCAGGGTGCGGAGATCGAGTTCATGCCCGCGCGCGTGCTCTTCCAGGACTTCACGGGCGTGCCGGTCTTCGTGGACTTCGCCGCCATGCGTGATGCGATGGTGGAGCGCGGAGGAGACCCGTCGAAGGTCAATCCGCACATTCCCTGCACCCTCGTCGTCGACCATTCCGTCATCGCGGACGTCGCGGGAGTCGAGGGTGCCGTCGAGGCCAACCAGGAGACGGAGGCGCGGCGCAACCGCGAACGCTTCTCCTTTCTCAAGTGGGCGAGCGGGTCATTCCAGAACGTGGAGATCGTTCCACCCGGCGGTGGCATCTGCCACCAGCTCAACATCGAGCGCTTCTGCAGCGTCGTCACGACCGATGCGCTTGCCGGGGGCGACGTCTCCTGCTTCGACACGCTCGTGGGCACCGACTCCCACACGACCACGGCAAACGGTCTGGGTGTTCTCGGCTGGGGTGTTGGCGGCATCGAGGCCGAGGCTGCGGCCCTCGGTCAGCCCGTCTCCATGCTGGTGCCTCCCGTCGTGGAGCTGAGGCTCGTCGGATCGCTCCGCGTGGGGGTGTCCTGGCATGGACCTCGCGCTCGCCGTGGCGCAGCTCATGCGTCGCGAGGGCGTGGTGGGCTGCCTGGTCGAGGTTACCGGCGAGGGGGTCTCGGCACTCACCGCGACGCAGCGCTCCTGCGTCGCCAACATGACGCCCGAGTACGGCGCCACGACGACGCTCTTTCCCGTGGACGACGTCACGATGGGCTATCTCGAGCTTACCGGCCGCGCGCACTCCGAGGTCGCCTTCGCCCGGGCCTACCTCGAGGCTCAGGGGGTGTTTGGCGACGAGGGGAACCGCGTCTACGCACGAACCGTCACGTTTGACCTCTCAAGCGTAGAGCTCTCGCTTGCGGGTCCGTCACGGCCACATGATCGCGTGGCCGTCGCCGATCTCAGGCGGCGCTTCGAGGACTCGGCCGTCGCCAATGGTCGCACTGATCTCAACCAGGTCTTTGACGCTGGTCGCATGGGGGAGCTCCATCATGGTGCCGTTGCCATCGCCGCGATCACGAGTTGCACTACTGCCACTGATCCTGCCATGATGGTCGCTGCGGGTCTCGTCGCCGCAAAGGCGCGTGAGCGCGGTCTCATGCCAAAGCCCTGGGTCAAGACCATCCTCGCACCGGGCAGCCACGCGACCGAGCTCATCCTTCGGCGTGCGGGCCTCCTCGAACCTCTCCGCGAGCTGGGCTTCTTTACGTGCGGCTTTGGCTGCATGAGCTGCATCGGAAACTCCGGGGAAATCAAGCCTGAGCTCAAGGCGGTCTCCCGTGACGTGGAGCTCACGAGCGTCCTCTCGGGCAACCGCAACTTCGAGGGCCGCATCTCTCCCGACGTGAGCCAGAACTACCTCTGTCAGCCCGCGCTCGTCGTGGCGTATGCCATCGCGGGCACCATGGACGTGGACCTTTCGGCCGAACCCGTCGGATGCGGTTCCGACGGAACTCCTGTGTCGCTTGCCGAGATCATGCCTACCGACGACGAGATCGAGCGGGTGCTCACGAGGCCGTGGCCCCCGAGGTCTTCGCCGAGGGTGCCCGTGGGCTTCTCGAGGGATCGGCGGCATGGCGCTCCATTCCTGCCAGCGAGTCCGATACCTTCCCGTGGGATCCCGAGTCAACCTACGTGCGCAGGGCCCCCTACTTCGACATCGCCCGCGAGCGAGAGGTCATCGAGGTGAGGGGTGCTCGCGTGCTTGCGCTTCTCGGGGACTTCGTCACGACCGACCACATCTCACCTGCCGGAGCCATCGCTGCCGACTCCCCGGCTGCCCGGTACCTCGGAGAGAGGGGTGTCGAGCAGTCCGACTTCAACACCTACGGCTCACGTCGCGGAAATCACGAGATCATGGCCCGCGGCACGTTCGCGAACGTCAAGCTGAGAAACGCCATCGCCGACGGTCGCGTCGGGGGATGGACGCATGACTTCCTCGACGGTGAGACCACGTCCATCTTCGACGCCTCGGAGGACTATCGCTCTGCGGGCGTACCCCTCGTCGTGGTGGCAGGCAAGCTCTACGGTTCCGGGGTCGTCGCGCGACTGGGCGGGCAAGGGTCCGCTGCTTCTCGGCGTTCGCGTGGTCATCGCGGAGAGCTTCGAGCGCATCCACCGTTCCAATCTCGTACAGATGGGTGTCCTGCCCCTTCAGTTCGCCAACGGCGAAGGCGCGAAGGAGCTCGGGCTCGTGGGTGACGAGACCTACGACGTGTCACCCGTCGACCTCTCGGCTGGCCTTCCTGCCAGCCGCATCGCGCACGTGAGGGCTACGAGACCCTCTGGCGAGGTGGTCGGGTTCGACTGCGTCGTTCGCGTGGACACGCCCACGGAAGGTGCTTTCCTCTCGAAGGGCGGCATCCTGCCCTACGTCCTTGGAAACCTCTGCTAGAGTGTCGTCCGACGATAGTAACTGGTGGCTGCGAGGTCTGACGGGAGGTGTCGCACATGGAATGTCCCAACTGTGGAACTGCCGTTCCGGATGGCACCTTCGAGTGTCCGAGCTGTCACTTCCAGCTGGGTCTCACGCAGAGGATCCCCGTCGCGAGCGGTATGTGGTGTCCCGTATGCGGGGCGCTTCTGGCCGATGGCATGTCCGTCTGTCCCAAGTGCGGCACACCCATCGATGACAGCGCGACACCCACCCATGCCGTGCGTGACCTCGATCTTCCTGAGATCGACCGTGCACCGGTCCGCGGGAGCGGGGCGAGGATTCGGATCTCGATTCCACGAGCGCGCTTCTTCAGGCCTATGCGAAGAGCCGCGAGCCTCGTATCGAAAGCGCGATTCCTGCGGAGCAGGGACCCGTCCTCGACGGTGCTTCGCCATGACCGGATGCCTCGTACGCGTGTGTTCGTGTTTGCCGCTCTGTTCGCCATCGCCGTCATCGGAGGCGCTGCGCTGGCGATAACGCATCCTTGGGACCCGACGCTCTATAGACGTCCGCGACGACGCCTGCCGACACCTCGAGCGCGGGCTTCCCCGGCACGCTGACGACACTCACCGGCCAGGACTCCTCGTCTGAGACCACGAGCTCAAGTACTGATGCCGTCTACCAGGCAATCCTTGCCGACTATACGACGCTGGGCGAGCTCGAGGCCAAGCTTGACGCATGTGTCACGACCTTCGACGAGACCGCCTATACCGGGGATGCGTCCTCACGGGCCTCCGCAAGCTCCGATGCCTCTTCGCTCTCGATCAAGATCAGCAACCTGATTTCTGACATCTCGCAGCTTGACAACGGTGCCGGCACCTACTCGGATGATCTTGCCATCTCGTCAAGCTCGGCAACTGGCTTCGCAATCGCGCCGATGCGCTTACCGACGCCTGGACGCTCGACGTGGGCTACGATAATCCCTCGGAGCATCGATCCGAGATAGAGGCCGTTGCCAAGCGGCAACTACGCGGGCGGCACGGACTCGTTCAAGAAGCAGTTCGACGAGAACTACGACGCATGGAAGCCGACCCAGAAGTAGTGGCAGGCTTCGCCAGCTCTCTGCCGAATGTGTGAACCAAGCGCTATCCTGTTAAGATATCGTGATGGGGATTGTGCCGCGCATGCGGTTGCATAGTTCGATTTCATGGAGGCAGCATGGGCTTCTTCGGAGATTCGCTGTACACCACCCGCGTACAAGGTCGCGGGTGAGGAGGTCGCTGTCTTTGATACGAGCAAGGGCGTCCGTCCGCGTTCGTCTTGACGGTGGATGGCGCACCCATCCACGTCGCGAACTTCTGCGAGCTCGCCGGGAAGGGCTTCTACGACGGGCTTACGTTCCATCGCGTACGTCCCTGGCTTCGTCATCCAAGGGGAGACCAAAGGGGAACGGGACGGGTGGCCCTGGGTACTGCATCCAGTCAGGAGTACACCACCAACCCGCGTAACTCACACGTAGATGGTGCCCTGGCCATGGCACGTTCGTCCGCTCCAATTCCGCTGGCTCTCAGTTCTACTTCTGCCTCGGTCCCCAGCACGGGCTTGATTCTGGATACAACGGTCTTCGGAACCACGCTCGAGGGTCTCGAAGTCATCTCCGCCCTTCGCCAGAACGATGTGATCAACACGATTACCATCGAGCACGTGAGCGCCTAGCGCGCGAATCGGTGCAACATACCATTGAGGCCATCGTGAACCAACAGGCATATGAGGCAGGCAAGGCTGCATACCAGCGTGCCGACTGGCTTAGTGCCGTCGCAAAGCTGAGTCAGGCCAAGCAGCCAGGCGAGGTCGGCGGCTCCGTCGATCACCTCCTCGGAAACGCCTACATGAAGCTTGGTCAGTACGAGTCGGGCCGCGAGCGCCTACGGTGATGCGCTCAAGGATTCGGCGTATGGCAGGAGGGGTGCGCTCTCCTGCAACCGTGGGCGCGCGCCTTCTCGCCTCCGGGCATACGGCCGACGCGATCGGCGCGCTCTCCTCTGCCGTCCAGGACTCGTCCTATGCCACGCCATACAAGGCCTATCTCGCGCTCGGCTCCGCCTACGAGAAGTCCGGTGACATCAGAAACGCGGTATCGCCTACCGTAATGCGGCTATCGACGAGGGCAACCCCAACCCGTCGGGGGCGCTCCGAAGCCTCGGAAGCTTGCTTCATGAGGCTCGGGTCGTCCCGTCGATGCCGTCGAGGCGTATCGCACCGGCCTTGACTTCACGACTCCGCTCGAGAGCCAGAACCAGATCTACTGCGATCTGCGGCCTTGCCTACGTGGCCTCCAATCGCATGTCCGAAGCGGTCGATGCGTTCTCCCATGCGACGTCCGATGGTACGTACAGGCTCTCTCCCGAGGCGCAGGCCTCGTTTGACGCCGCCCGCAAGGCGGTGGCCCAGCTCGCGGCCAAGCGCCCCTCCGAAACCGACGCGCTCCTCGCTGCGGCTGGCTATGGTGGCACCTATGATCCCCTCGATCCCACCGGGGAGTCCGGGGAGCTCATCCCAAGTGCCGATGAACACGGGCTTCTTCTCGATTTCCGAGGACGACATCGTCAAGCAGGATGCGCATGAGCGCAAGGTTCGTAGGAAGCACCGCCATGCCGGCCTCAGGGTCTTCATCACGTTCGTCGTCATCCTGATTCTGCTCGTCTGCGCTGCCGGCTTTGCATACTACAAGGGGTACGGATGGCCCACGCAGCAATCCGTCATCGAGTCCCTCTTTGACGCGCAGACCAATGGGGGAGACCTCACCCAGTACGTTTCGGGTTCGGTGTCCGATGCCACGCTCCAGTCGATCGAGTCCACCATTCCCTCGGGTGCGAGCCTGGCGGTCACGGGTACCGACCAGAGCATGACGAACTCCACCGTCTACCTCACCGCGACCCTCGCCGCGGGTGGCAAGCAGGACTTTACGGTCGCTCTGGTGCGTGATGGCATCAGCTGGAAGGTGACGGACGTCAGCGCGGCGTATGTCTCCCAGTCATCCAGCACGTCATCGAACGCCACGTCCGATGCCACCTCAGCCACTGAGACCACCGAAGGTACCGCTAACGTCTCGACCACCACGGGCTCGAGTTCGAGTTCGAAATAGATTCAGGACAATGCACGGGGCCTTCGCTGGGCGAGGGCATGTCATTTGGATTGGAAGCCATGTCGATCTTCGACTCACTCTTCGGGGAATATGGCGGTGACCTGGCAATCGACCTCGGCACGGCCAATACGCTCGTGGCCGTGCGAGGACAGGGCATCATCATCAACGAACCCTCCGTTGTCGCCATCGACAAAAGCGAGAGCCGCGTTCTCGCCGTGGGTACGGATGCCAAGCGCATGATCGGTCGCACGCCTGGATCGATCATTGCCGAGCGTCCGCTCAAGGATGGTGTCATCGCCGACTTCGACGTCACCGAGGTCATGCTTCGCTATTTCATCGAGAAGGCCCGCGAGCGCAGGTACCCCTGGTCTCCTCGCCCGCGCGTCGTCGTCTGCGTTCCGTCGGGCGTGACGTCCGTCGAGAAGCGCGCCGTCTTCGAGGCGACGATTCAGGCCGGTGCCCGCCAGGCATACCTCATCGAGGAGCCCATGGCAGCCGCGATCGGTGCAGACCTGCCCATCGAGGACCCGACCGGCTCGATGGTCGTCGACATCGGAGGCGGTACGACCGAGGTCGCGGTCATCTCCATGGGTGGCATCGTCATCTCGCAGTCCATACGCACGGCCGGTGACGAGTTCGATCAGACCATCCTCGAGCATGTTCGTGACGCATACAACCTCTCCATCGGCGAGCGCACGGCCGAGGACATCAAGATCAAGGTCGGCTCGGCGGCCCCGCTCGCCGAAGAGCTTGACGTCGAGGTCAATGGTCGAGATGTCATGAGCGGCCTGCCCAAGACCGTTCGCATCGAGTCGGAGGAGATCAGGCGGGCGCTCGACAAGCCACTCGACGAGGTGACCAAGGCCGTCAAGGATGCCCTTGACGTGACTCCGCCCGACCTTGCATCCGACCTCATGTACTACGGTATCCTCCTCACGGGCGGTGGTGGCCTTCTCCGCGGCCTCGACCAGCGCCTTCGCGAGGAGACCGGGGTGGCGGTGAACGTCAGCCCCACCGCACTGGAGAACGTCGTCACCGGCTGTGCCAAGGTCCTCGAGGCCAATGCCCTCTCCGGTGGCTTCGTTCAGAACACGGGCAACTAGGCGTGTCGCTCTCCGACGGAGGTCTGGGCTCGAGTGCACCGAGCCTCAGAAACAAGAATCAGAATACGGGCGGGGGTATTCTCGTGATACTCGTCGTCGCCTCGATCGTCCTGTTTACCGTCAGCGTCCGCGGAGGGGAGACCGGCGTGCTGGGAACCGTGCGCAGCGGCTTCCAGACCATCACCTCGCCGGTGCGCTATGCCGGCGCCGTCGTCGCGTCGCCCTTCCAGGGGCTTGCCAACATCTTCACGAACCTGACCGTCGACCAGGCCACGCTTTCCGAGCTCCAGGCGGAGAACGACGAGCTCCAGACGCGCAACGCGGAGCTCGAGGAGGCCGAGCAGACGGCAACGCGCCTGCAGGGACTTCTCGACCTGAAGGACACCTATAACCTCCAGTCCACGGCCGCCCACGTCATCTCGGGCTCGACGGACTCCTGGACGTCTACGGTGACCATCGACAAGGGCACGAGCTCCGGGATTGCCGTGGGCATGCCCGTGACTGCGACCAGCGGCGTCATCGGTCAGGTGATCGGGTGCGGAGCCACCACGTCAACGGTGCGTCTCGTCACGGATGAGTCCTCGAGCATCTCGGCGATGATTCAGACGAGTCGGGCCCAGGGCATGCTTACGGGTTCGGCCACGGGCCAGCTCGCACTCACGCTCATCAGCACCTCCCAGACGGTCGAGGTGGGCGACATCGTGGTCACGAGCGGTCTGGGCGGGGTCTTTCCCAAGGGGCTGCCCCTTGGCAAGGTCACGAGCGTGGAGAACAACCCGGGCTCGCTCTATCTCGACATCATCGTCGAGCCCTTCTCGACCTACGGTAGCTATGAGGAGGTTCTCGTCATCACCTCCCTCACCGAGGGACAGCAGGCGTCCTCCGATGACATAGCCGCCGCGGATGCGCAGGACACCGCGTCGGCTACGTCCTCCTCGACGGCGGCTACCGCCGCGAGTTCCAGCTCGTCCTCCTCGACGACCGATGGCACGGCTACCACGGCCACGGGAACGACGGAATAGGGGGCGGGCGATGCAGGTATCCAACAGGAACAAGGACCATCGAAGCATCCTCGTGCTTGCCGTCGTGTGCGGCACGCTCCAGCTCGCGCTTGTGCCCAACATCGGTCTTGGCAACGGTCGGGCCAATCTCGCACTCGTCTTCTCGGCCTGCATCGCCCTTACCGTGGGCGGAAGAAAGAGCGTTCTGGCCGGCTTCTTTGCCGGACTCTTCTTCGACCTCTCGACGACGGGCCCCATCGGACTCATGTCACTTCTGCTGAGCGTCAGTGCCTACCTCTTGGGGCTTCAGGGCCGCAATCGCATCACGGGGGATCTCGGGCTTACGATGGGCACCTTCACGGTTCATGCGCTCGCCGTCTCGCTTGCATATCACGTCACCATGCTCCTCGTGGGCGAGGCTGGCGGGTTTCTTGATGTCGTTGCCCTTCGTACGCTGCCCACGGCGCTGCTCACCGTCATCGCATTCATCCCGTTCGCGATCTGGCTCACGCGCGTCCAGCCGTCCGGTCCCAACCTCGGGGGTGGTCGTAGGCGGTCTTCGCGCGGCAGCCACTTCAACATGCGAGGTCTCTAGGACTCGCCATGGACGTGAAGCTCATCATAATCGTTCTCTGCGTGGTGGTAGCCATAGGGCTTCTCGTCGTGTTCTTGGTGTTCGGTCGCGGCGAGACCAATTTCACCATGGACATAGGGGGCGCCTCCCCTCGTGCGGCGGGTGGCTCGGACACCTCGTCCGAGAAGACCGTCAGCGGGCGTCTCATCGGTCTCGCCGTGGGTGCGGCTGGCATCTTCGCCGTGCTCATCGCCCGACTCTGGACCATGCAGCTCGTATCCGCAGACGAGTATGCCGCGGAGGCGGAGAGGAATCGCACGCGAACCGTCACCACGGCCGCGCCGCGCGGGCGCATCCTTGACCGCAACGGGGTCGAGATCGTCGCCAACCGTCCGAGCCTCATCGTGGTCTCGGATTCGGACGTCGTGAACGATGACATCGAGGTCCAGCTCGTCGCGAACCTCACTGGCATGCCCTTCCAGGCGGTCCGTCGCAAGATCCAGGATACGTCGGCGGGCGCCCAGAGCAAACGGACCATCTCCGTTGACGTCTCACGTCGCGTCGTCGCCTTCATCGCGGAGCATCCCGGCGTCTTTGACGGCATCGAGGTGGTGGAGCGCTCCCAACGGTCGTATCCCCTCGGTTCCCTTGCGGCTCACGTCGTCGGATACACGGGATCCGTCAGCTCGGACCAGCTCGCCTCGAACGACTCGGATGAGACGA
>Ga0268359_11668_pt1 | contig 14408 bp, 14 predicted proteins | sample BioMet11_FD_194416 | JGI IMG/M metagenome (GOLD analysis project Ga0268359, IMG submission 194416) | Sewage microbial communities from Oakland, California, United States - Biofuel 11 (PacBio Assembly) | ecosystem: Engineered > Wastewater > Sewage > Unclassified | place: USA: California | collected...
CCGATTTCAGCCGGTCGAGTTCGCTGAGGCGGATGTTGGCTTCCGCCAGTTCCAGCGTTTGCTGACGCAGGTTCCAGGTGCGGCTTTCCACCTCGGCTTCCAGACATTGCTTCTGGTTGGCCAGTTCTTCCTCCACCCGTTTGCGTTCGGTGATGTCGGTCAGCATGCCCAGGGCGCCCAGATAGCGCCCTGACGCGTCGTAGAGCGGGCTGGCCGAGGCCAGGACCCAGAGGCGCAAGCCATCCCGTCGCGTCAGCCGATGCTCGTAGATATCGGAATACCCCTGCTGCCGGCGTCCCTTCATCGCGACGTACTGGTCCTGATCCTCTTCGGCCATGAAGGCGTCAGGCGTCAGGCCGAGTATTTCCTCGGGCGGGCAGCCGAGCATATCCGCCATGCGTTTGTTGACGAAGGTTGTCCGCTCGTCGACATCGACCGTCCAGACGCCTTCGTTGGCGGTTTCCACGATACGGCGGAATTTTTCCTCGCTTTCCCGCAGGGCCATTTCGGCCTGATGGCGGTCCCGTGATGTCGCGGATGGATTCGATGGCCCCGGTAATCCGGCCGGCCTCGTCGCGCAGGGCCACGGCCTTGGCCCAGACGCGGCGCGGACTGCCTGGCAGAAGGGTCAGGGTGGCCTCGGCGATGAAGGCGTCATTTTCCTGGGACAGCAACGTGTAGCGCGAGTCGGGCGGTGTGACCACGCCCCGGGCGAAATCGGCCAGGATGGGTTGCGGGGTTCCATAGAGGGGAATGCCGTAGGTGAAATCCGTACGGCCGAGCATTGCCGCGGCGGCAACGCCCGTCAGCTTTTCCATGGCCCGGTTCCAGAAGACGACGGCGCCCTCCCGGCTGAGAACCAGGGTGGGATCGGGCAGAAATTCGATGATGGCGGCGAGGTCCCGGTCTCTGGTTTTGAGGCTGGACTGGGTATCGCGCAGGGAGTCGATCAGGCGTTTCTGCTGGCAGTTGCGCAGGGCCCATGCCGAAAGGTGCCGCGCGAAGCTGTGCAGGGCCTGGCAGATGGTGGCAAAGCGGTCCCGGGACATGCGGGGAACCCGGGAAAGGGCTTCCCGAAAGGCGCCTTCATCCGCTGCGATGACCTGGGCATACCGCATCAGGGTTTCCGGATCGGACGATTCGTCCAACACCTGGCCGATCAGCCAGATGGCGATCAGCCGGTCACCGGCATAGATGCTCGTGGCACCGTCCAGGAGACCGCCGCTCAGGCAGGGGCAAAGGGTCGGGGCGTGGCGATTCTGGTGCCCAAGATAGGCGTCGGAACGCCGGCAATTGGCCGCGCCCTTGGGCGAGGCGCGGATGTGGATACACAGGTCGGTGAAATGACTTGGCCGGGTGAGGGGGTGGCCGTCCGGGTCGGTGATGATGGACGCCACGCCCGATGCCGCGGCAAAGGCATCCTGGATACTTTGGATTTCTTCCAGGGCGAAGATATCCTCGAACCGGACATCCGCCATGGGGGCCTCCGTTCCGTCAGTGGAGGAGGATTCCTCTTGAAGAAGTGACGGTGCCATCGTCGGATCGAACGGAGCCTTGATCATACGGCCTCAAGGGAATTCTATTTTCTCGTCTCTCCATGCTATGCCAGATTTTATTAGGCATTCAAGGCATTTTTTCCCGCATCCCTGTTGTGCGGACGGTGGCAGTCCAATCAATCGTCGGGAGATACGACGTCCGCCGCATCGGAGGCGAGGGTCCGCTTGAGCGATGCGGCCAGCCGCTCGTTGAGTCGGCGAAGCGTCGTTTCGCCGGTAAGAACGAAGCGCTGGTTCACCTCCAGTTCCATACCGAGGTATTTTCGCCGAAGCGCCGGCGCAGGGCGGTGGGAAAGCCATCGGACACCCCTTTGTAGGGGGAATTGCACCGCAGGCGCAACGTGGGGTCGAGCAGGGCCAGTTCGTGCATCCAGTGCCGGCAGAAGGCTTTTTCCGCAGGTCTTCCGGGATCGTAGAGAAAGCCTACGTCACAGCGGCGCACGACGGCATTGAGGCAGGGGGTGAAACTGTGGCTGGCCACATGCACGACGGTGCGGCCGGTCGAAAGGAGCGCGGCGACCGCCTTGATCACGGCTTCCCGGTGGGGGAGGTAGGCGTCGGCCAGGAGGCGTTCGCGGACATTTCGGGGAAGCGCCCGGGTGATGGCGGAGTAGAGCGCGGGATTGCCGCGGGAGCGGTTGAGGTCCACCACCAGCCGGGTGATGGTGGCGGCGAAGACCGGGACGTCGTCTCTGACCCGGGCCAGGGCGCGGGCCGTGGACAGGGCACCGGGGTCATATCCCCGGTGCGAAGCGAGCAGTTCCTCCTGGCCTACGAAAAGCGGAGCCAGGGAGGGCGGCACCGCGTTGCCGCCATGTTCACAGGAAATAAGGAGGGTTAATGCCGACATGGAGCGGTGCGTTGGTATCCAGGCAATCGCATAGCCGCCGGTAGACGTCGCGGATGGTGCGAGGGCGGTAATCGTTGTCCACGGCGGCCAGGATGCGTCGGGCCAGGCTGGATTGATCCACCATGACGGCCAGGGCCTGCTCCCATTCCGGATCGAAATCCAGCTGCGGCAGGGAGCTTAGGGACAAGCGTCGCCAGATGACGCGGGCCGGAATGTTGGATGGGGCGTAGACGCCGAAGAGTTGGGCGTATTCCTGGGGAACCAGGGTGCGGCCGGCGTTCTGGATGGTCAGGGCGAGGATCTCGGCCAGTCGTCTGGTATCCCAGGCTTTTTGCTCCTCATAGGTGGACCAGCGCTCTTCGACCAGTCCTTTGAGTGCCGCCACCACCACGGCGGCCAGGGCCAGATCGGCCGACGGGCATTCCTGGGTGTCGAGCACCCGGATTTCGATGGTGGAACGATCAAACCGGGCGATGGCGCCCCGGGCGTTTAAAAATTCGTCCTGGAGCAGCCCTTCGGGGTCTAGGGGGGCGATGTCGCGGTACATGGGGGCGAGAATCCGGTCGCGGTATTCCTGCTCGGTCGTGACCAGCTCCGGGATGACCGCGCCCATGACCGACGGCACCCGGAGGGCGTTTTTGGCGTACTGATCCATACGGGCGTCAAGGAAGCCGGTGAAGCGGCCGTCCAGGATGGGCGTGGAGGCGGCCAGGGCCGGCATGATGGGGAGCAGCACCCGGATGGCGGTATGCAGCCTTCCGAACTCGTCGTCGCCCCGGAAGGGCAGATTGATGTGCATGCTCTGGAGGTTGGCCCAGCCATGCCCCTTGCAGTCGAAGATGCGGTCGTAGGCCCGGTAGATTTCGCTGTATTCGTGCGGCCACAGGACGGTCTCGGTGGCAGGGCGCATCAAGGGATGGGCGCCGGTCGGCATGAGTCGTCCGCCGAGGTTGGCCAGGATGGCGTTGGCCTTGCCCACCTGGGCGGCGAAGGCGGCGGCCAGGCCGGACAGGCTCGAAGCCGGGCCGTTGCACTTGAGTTCCAGGACGTGGGCCACCAGCTCGTTGGACCAGGCCAGTTCGCCCATGTCCACGTCGGCTGCCCCGGGCTTGCCGGCGGCGGCCTCCAGTACCTTGTCGGCCACGGGCAACACCGCGAGGGTCTCGCGGTCCACGATCATGTATTCGATTTCGATACCGAAGGCGGAAAACAGGGGTTTGGCTGCATTCATACGTTTAGGCTTCCGGTTTTGCGGCGCTCGATGCGTTTCAAAAAGACCTCCACCACCCGCAGATAAAGTTCATCCTGGAGAACCTCGTCCTCGAATCCCGCGTCAATGTTGGGGTTGTCATTGACCTCGATGACGAAGACCTTGTTGCCGACTTGCTTGAGATCCACTCCGTACAGGCCGTCGCCGATGGCTCCGGCGGCTTTCAAGGCCGTGGCGATGACTTTTTTGGGAGCCTTCCCCACGGGCAACGTTTCGACCCGGCCGTAAATATCCTTGCCGCTTTTTCCCTTGCGCAGGATTTGCCAGTGCCCGGCGGCCATGAAGTATTTGCAAACGAAAAGCGGCCGTCTGTCAAGAATGCCCACCCGCCAGTCGAATTCGGAAGGCAGGTATTCCTGGGCGATGACCAGGTCGGATTTGGCCAGGAGACGTCTGACCTCCTGATTGAGGGCCGCGGCGGTCTTGGCCAGCACCACGCCCTGGGAAAAGGCGCTGTCCGGCTGCTTCAAGACGCAGGGCAGGGAAAGTTCCTCCAGGATGTGGTCGATGGTTTTGATGTGGGCGATGACCGTGCGCGGGGCGGGTATCTTGTGGCGGGCGAGCACTTCGGCCAGATAGACCTTGTTGGAGCAGCGCAAAATCGATTCCGGGTCGTCGATGACGACCAGTCCTTCGGCGGCCGCCTTGCGGGCCATGCGGTAGGTGTGGTGGTCGACGTTGGTGGTTTCGCGAATAAAAAGGGCGTCGAATTCCGAAAGCCGGTTGGAGTCCTCCCTGGTGATGCATTCCACCCCGACGCCGAGCGTCTCGGCCGCCTTGACGAACCGCTTGATGGCCTTGGAATTCGAAGGAGGGCGAGCCTCCTCTGGGTCGGTCAGAATGGCCAGATCGTAGCGGGATACCGGCCGCTTGGGGATGATGAGCTTTTTGCCGGCGAAGTATTCGGTGGAGACGGCCTCGGCAAAGTCGCGTTCCTCGGGCGGGATGTCCTTGACCGACAGCGGCGAGACGTTTTGCAACTGCCAGCCGGTTCCGGCATGGACGAAATCCGCCCGTAAAAACGGGGCGGGAAAAGCCTTGAACAGACGCGAGGCCAGTTGCTCCAGACTTTTTTCCGGCGTCTTGCCGAAATAGATCGAGATGCTGAGTTTTTCCGGTTCCCGGCCGGCCAGAACCCGGACCATGAGATCCTCGAGTTCTTCCGAGACCAGCCGGATGATGCCCACGGATTTCATGTCCTGGATGGCCGTCATGGAGGGCAGCGGTTTGTGCCCCCGGGCTTCGGCCAGCAGGGAGACGTAATAGCCCATGGACTGATACCGGTAGGAGCGGCAAATGTTGATGATCTTGACACCGCGAAGGCCGGTGAAGGTCGCATCGGTCAGATAGGCGCGGGCCGGTACGGGCTCAACGCCGGAAAAAACCAAGGAACAGTCCTCGGGGTTTTCGATGACCACCAGAACGGACACGATCAAAGGCTCCTTTGCCGACCCGTGGGCCGGCTTTTTTTCCTTGGGGAAAGGACGAGCAGATTGGCATCACGGGTGACGATGCCGAGCATGACCGCGCACACCAGATGCTGCAGCGTGACAGCGTAGTGCTGGCTGGTACTTATCGGGTTGGGCAGGAGCGGATCGTCGATATGGGTGACCCGCCGTTCCACGTCGTAGCCGCTGAGGACCACGAAATGGCCCGACGGTTCGCCGGTAAGGTCATCGTAGACGAGCCGTCCGCCCAGGTCGCGTTCCCGGGCCGTACGGTAGAGGTACGTGGCCGAGAGTCCGGCCAGAATGGGCCGGTCGCGTTTGAGGATATCGCGGATCATGCCGGCGGTCAGGTCCTCGAAGCGGATTTCGCCGCCGAGTTCCAAAAAACGCAGATGGGCGGCCGTGGCCTCCTGGATGCGGGCATTGGGCTTGTGGGCGAGCTGGGCCCGGAGTTTTTGGGCCAGAATGGCGTCGCCGCCGCCGAACCACGTGATGTCGAAAAGGGTCAGGTCGAAGGTATAGAGTCGCGCGGCATAGCCTCGGGCCAGGGCATGGCAGCCGAGCAGGGCGGCCAGGGTGCCGCCGCCGGGGAGTGTCTGCACCTCGCGGATGACCTGGGCAAGCGACGTCTTGTCGCCGTAATAGCGATAGATGGCCTGGAGGCAGGTGGGGCCGCAGGTGGTATCGTCCGGCTGGGCCAGTATGGGGACGGAGAGCTTTGCTCGCACGGGGGTGCCCCCTATCACGGCTTGCCGCGATTGGCCATGCCGGATGCAAGGGGATTTTGGGACGGCATCGTGAAAAGGGGCTGCAGGCCTGCGCTTCCTTACTCGAAGTGAATTTCTTCTTCCTTCACGATCTGGAAGGCCTTGTTGGATTTGACCAGGCCGGGAATGCCCTGGAACTTGCGGACGCCCTGGACTTCGGCCTCCAAAAGCTCGTCCACGTCGTTTTCCAGCATGATGATGTCACCGGGTTTGAGGGAGAGGAGCTGGCGTCCGGTGATGTGGGAGCGCCCGAAACGCACGAGCATTTCGACCGGCGTTTCCATGAGCCGTTCCTTGAACCGGGAAATCCAGGCGTGGTCGACCTCCAGCCGTTCGGTCTGGAAGGAGGCGTAGAGCTTGGTGCGGATGGGCTCGATGGTGGCGTAGGGCAGGCAGACGATCAGCGAGCCGATGGCGTTTTCCAGCTCCACCTCGAAGGTGACCACGATGACCACGTCGCTTGGCGGCACGATGGCCGCGAACTGGGGGTTGACCTCGCTTCTGACCAGTTCGATATGGACCTCATGGACGGGCTGCCAGGATTCTTCCATATTTTCCAAAGCGATACGGACGACACGGTTGATGATGGCCTGCTCGATGGGGGTGAAGTCCCGGCCTTCGATCTTGGGCTGGGAGCCGGCGCCGCCGAAAAAGCTTTCCACCATGGCGAAGACGAGCCGCGAGTCCACCACGAGGATGGCGTTGCCGCGCAGAGGATCGAGCTTGAAGATGTTGATCGAGGTCGGCACGGGCAGCGAGCGCATGAAGTCCCCGAATTTGGACATGTCGATGGAAATGGGATTGACGTCGGCCCGCTTGCGCATGGCATTGGCCATGGCGTTGGAGGCCAGCCGGGCGAAGCGGTCGTTGATGATTTCCAGGACCGGCATACGGCCCCGGATGATGCGGTCCTGGTTGGAAAGGTCGAAGACCACCACCCCGGAGTCGTCCTCCAGAACGTCGGTTTCCGCTTCGATCTCGCCGCCGGAGAGCCCTCGCAGCAGGGCATCGACTTCATCCTGGTCAAGAATCTTGCTCATATCCGCACCTTTCGGCCTGCTGAAGGAAAACTATAGCGGCGTTGGCGCGAAATGGAAAGAGGAAGGGTTGCGCAAACAAAACCGGCCGCCCTGGGGCGGCCGGTCATTGAGGCAGGGGTGTTCACGAAGAGGGAATCCATCAGAACGTAAAGTTGAGGCCTAAATTGCCACCAAAGCCGCTGACGCCTTCGTCGCTGAATTGGCCGATGTGCAGGTACTTGACCGATCCCTTCAGGTTCACGTGCTGGGCCAGGGCAAAGGTCGCGCCAAGTTCAAAGTTTTCTGTCACGCTGTTTTCCGAACCGTTATACGGAACCTTGGTATCGGCCCACATGCCGCCAACGCCGCCGGCGACGAACATGGAAGCCTGGGCCGAGGTCATCAGATGCCAGCGGATGTTGAAGTTGCTGCCGAAAGCGCTGGGCCGTACGATCGACTTCGTCGATGCCGTAATAGGTCGGGACCGGGCGGGTCTGGTTCACGTAGACGCCCAGGCCTTCGACTTCCAAGGCCACATTGTCCGTAACGAAATATCCGGCGGCGGCGCCATAGGTCCAGATGCTGCTGACACGTTTATTGGTCGTGCCGAACAGGCCGACCCGGGGTTCGAAGTTCACGGTGCCGGCGGGATACGTCTGGGCCAGCACCCAACCGGCCGACGCTGCCAAAAGCAGGCAGGCGCCTGTCAGAATGAGAAAAATTTTCTGTAGCATCGCGTTCATAACCATCCTCCCTAATCAAGCCTCACACGCGGTTGCCTTCCTCTATCCAAAAGGCGTGCCAAGCTGGGCTGGCGCATGGCTTTGATTTATCTCTTTGAAATATTTTAGACTATTTTTTAAGGAGTGGTCCTGCTCGGCTGCGTGGCGTTTGAGTATGTTAGAAAGTTGCACAAAGGCCAGGGCGCGACACCGGGCCGGCCCGTCCGGAAAGGACGGGCGTTTTCGGGCTTGTCGCAGGGAACTTGGGCTGGCCCCGCCGCGGAAGGCGGCAGGTGGGGAAGGCGAATCCCGGACGGACTACGTCCGGGTGGAAATGCCGTGGATGCGCAGGTAGCGGTACAGGCTCTGCTTGCCGAGCTGGGACAGCTCGCAGGCCTTGTGGATGTCCGCCCCCGTGGTCTGCATCAGGGCCTTGAAATAACGAAATTCCGTATCTTTCTTATAATCGTCGAAGGGGACGAGGGGGATGGCCGCGTCCGGAACGGACGCTTGGGCCGTCCCCGTGGTGGGAGCGAGCGATTGGGACGATTCGTTGTCTTGGGCGCTCGTGGCCTCGTGGAGTTTGCCGCTCATGACGCGGATGCGCACCTCGGGCGGCAGGTGTTTGGGATAAAGCGTCGGCTCGAACTGGGCGCGTACGATGATGTTTTCCATGACGTTGACCAGTTCGCGCACGTTGCCCGGCCAGTCGTATTCCTGGAGGCAATCCAGGAATTCCGGGGAAAAGCCCTTGAGCGGCACCTTATATTTCTTGCAGTAGGCGTTCATGTAATGGATGGCCAGTTCGCGAACGTCCTCGCCGCGCAGGCGCAGCGGCGGAATGTGGATGTGCATGGTGCGCAGGCGAAAGAGCAGATCGGTGCGGAAATCCCCGGTTTCGGCCAGGGTGTCAAGGTCCTTGTTGGTGGCGGCCACCAGCCGAAAATCGCTGGTTTCCTCTTCCTTGGCGCCAACCGGCCGGAAACGGCGTTCCTGGAGCACGCGCAAAAAGGCTTTTTGCTGGGGGAAGGGCAGTTCCCCGACCTCGTCGAGGAAAAGCGTTCCCTTGTCCGCCTGCTTGATAAGGCCTTCCTGCTTTTTTTCCGCGCCGGTAAAGGCCCCCTTGGCGTGGCCGAACAGGACGGATTCGATGAGGGTCTCGGTCAGGCTCGAACAATCCACCACCACGAAGGGACCGGTGGCCCGGTCGCTGTTGTCGTGAATGGCCCGGGCGAACAGTTCCTTGCCGGTGCCGGTCTCGCCGGTGATGAGGGTATTGGCGTCGGAATTGGCGGCTTGGGCCACCAGATCGAGGCAGGCGGCTACCCGGGGGCTGTTGCCGATGATGCCCTCGCGCTTGAGGGCCACCGTGGGCGGACGATTGGCGAATTTTTCCTTGCGGTACTGGAGCGCGCGGATCAGCGGCAGGGTCATGCTCTCGGCCGTGGCCGGCTTTTCGATATAGTCCCAGGCGCCGTTCTTGATGGCCAATTCGGCGCCGTTCGGGTAGCTGGCGCCGGTGAAGATGATGACCTCCGGCGGCCGGTCGCGTTCGGTGATGGCGGGGATGGACAGCAGACCGTTGCCGTCCGGCAGGTCTACATCCAGATACACAACGTCATAGAAATCTTTGTCCAGAGCGTCCAGGCCCTTGGCCAAACTCGGGCGGGCCTCCACCTCGTGTCCCATGCCCTCGATGACCAGTTTGCAAACTTCGCGGATATTGGTGTCGTCGTCGATGACAAGCACTTTCGCCATGCCGCCTCCCCGTTGTCCGATAGCACCTGGATATGTAAAGCCAAAGGGGCGTTTTGTCGAGGAGGCGGTTTGACGCCGGTCAAAGCGGTCCGTAAACTGCGACCAGCCAAGGAGGCGCCCATGCCCGGCAAGACGAGGACACGCAGACGTCCCATCCTGGTCTGGATCATTTTCCTTTTTTATCTGGTCACGTGTCTGCTTGGCATCGTGCAGGTGTTTTTCGTCACGGCCGGCGGGGTGCCGTTGAGCCCGGAACAGCAGGCCTACCTCGCGCAATTTTCCGTGTTCGACCGGGTGATCGGTTATAGCAATGCCGCCATGACCCTGGTCGGCGTGACCTTGCTTCTGGCCCTGCGCCGATTGGCCGTGCCCGTGCTGGCCCTGGCCTTTGCCCTGAATCTCTTTTCCACGGCCATGGTCTGGATCAAGGCCAATCCCCTGCAACTGGTCTCGACCACGGGCATCCTGGCCCAGGCCGGCGGCATCGTCCTTTTCGGGGCGGTGGTCTTTTATTCCTGGTGGCTGGCCAGGCGGGGCCTGCTCACCGGCAAGCCCGCTTCGGCCAACCGCCCCCGGAAATAGGCCACGGCGTAACTTGCGCCAACGCCGTCCGCCGTGGCGAAGCGTTCCTGGTAATAGCGCGTGAAATCCCGATATCGGGTTGCGCTCGGCACCTTGCGCTCCGGCGTATGGGTGACGCCGGCGCCCTTGAGACTTTTGAGCAGGGCGATCACCGAGGCATGCCTCACCGTGTGGACCACTTCCTCAAAGGAAAATTCGATGCCCGGCAGACCCGCGAGCACGGCACGGTAATACCCCGCCGGCCCGCATGGGATGGACCGAGCCGAAGCCCGTGTTCCGGGAAGCCTCGGCCAGCTCGGCCAGGGTTCCCTCGGTGAAAATGGCCAGGGCGAAGGCTCCGCCGGGTCGTAAGAGGGCCAGATCGATCGGTAGCGACCGGGCTGGATCGGCATACCACTGCATGGCCGAGGCCGAGGCCAGGAAACCGAAGCTGCCCGGCAAAAAAGGGGGCATCTCACCGTCGGCCGCCACCTGGTCCGCCCCCGGCATGGTGGCGTGGACGAGCATCCCCGGCGACAGGTCCAACGCCACATAGCAGCCGCCCGTCAGGCGCGGAACGAGCAGCCGGGTCAGAAGCCCGCTGCCGGCGCCGATTTCCAGAACCGGCCCGGACAAGCGGTCCGGGCAGCGCGCGGCCACATCCGCGGCGACCCGCCGTTGGGCCACGGCGACCGTTTCGTAGCTGGCGCCGGCCCGGTCGAAGCGTCGTCTGATGGCGTGTGTCATACGTCTGTCATGGGAGCGTGTCTTTGGCGACCAGGGCGCTGCCTGGACCCGCCGGGGGCATCATGCCGCTAGCCGGACGTCCGGTCTCGGTGGGGTGGGTCCAGGGAGGGGCAAAACCCCTTTCTGGACACCGGGGGCCCTTCGAAAAGATAGGGTTCCAAAATGGCCTCGTCCGGGCAATGGCCGCCCGCGTAGCGGACCAGGCCGGCCCCTGGGAGGCTGGCCATGACGGCCGTCACGGCGCCAGGGCGGACGATGCGGTCGGCCGTACCGTGCAGGACCGTGACGTTGCCGGCCGGGACGCTCCCGTCCTGGGCGTCGGAGGCGAGCAGGTAGCGCAGGCCGTCGGTGAGGGGTGGGGCCCATTCGCGCCTCCAGCCGGCCGGGCCGGCAAAACCGCAGGCCTTCCAGAAATCGCGGCCGGTGCCGGCTGGGTCTTTTTCCATCCGGGCGATCATGGATTTGACCAGTCGGGCCGGAAAGGAGTCGGTGAAGCGCAAAAACGGCGCCACCAACACCACCGTGGAGAAAAGCGGCAAAAGGCGTTTTGCATATTTGACGATCATGTGGGCGCCGGTGGACCAGCCGGCCAGAATGCGGGCGCCGGAGGCGGCGGCGGCGTCCACCAGCAAGGCTTCGTCGCCCTCCAGGAAGGGAACGGCAAAATGCACCCGGCGGGAGAGCTCTGGAAAAAGCTCCGCCACGCCCGCCCAGCCGGACAGAAAATACACGTCGCTCATGGGAAGAAGGAAACGCGCAATCTGGAAAAGCCCAGTCGGACCCGTTTGAGGTCTTCGTCGGTGAGGTCTGCCCGCAGGGACAGGCGCAGCCGGGCCGAGCCCTGGGGCACGGTGGGCGGCCGTACGGCGGCGACGTAAAGCCCCTCGCCCCGCAGCAACGCCTGGGCGTGCAGGGCCACCCGGTTGCGACCGCAGGCCACGGGGATGATCTGCGTGCTCGAGCCCATGACGTCGAACCCGAGGCCGGTCAGATGATCCCGCATGTCCTTGGCCATGCGCAACAGATTGGTTCCTTCCTCGGGATTGGCCTTGATGTGGCGCAGGCCGGCCAAGGCCGCGCCGAGGACCGCCGGTGGCAGGGCGGTGGAAAAAACGAACGACCTGCCCCGGTTGCGCAGGATTTCGATGGTCTCCACCCGGCCGGCCACATAGCCGCCCAAGGAGCCCACGGCCTTGCTCAGGGTGCCCACATGCACGTCCACGGCATCGCTGAGCCCCAGCTCGGCCACCAGTCCTCGGCCCTGCCCGAGCACGCCCATGGCATGGGCCTCATCCACGACGACCAGGGCCCCATGGGCTTTGCCAAGCTCGGCCAATCGCGCTAAAGGAGCCACGTCGCCGTCCATGCTGAAGACGGTATCCGTGACCACGATTTTCTTTTGGGCCGTCCGTTCGCGGTTGAGCAGGTGTTCGAGGTGGTCCATGTCCAGGTGACGGTAGCGGACCATCCGTGCGCCGGAGAGCAGAATGCCGTCGAGGATGCTGGCATGGTTGAGACGGTCGGAAAAAACCACGGTATGCCGGTCGGCCAGGGCGGAAAAGACGGTCAGATTGGCCGCGTAGCCGCTGCTCGTGACCAGGGCCGCCTCCTGATCCTTGAAGGTGGCCAACTCCGCTTCCAGGGTTTCGGCCAGGGCGAAGTTGCCGGTGATCAGCCGGGAGGCTCCGGCCGAGCAGCCGTGGCGGGACATGGCATTGGCGGCGGCCTCGATGCATTCGGGACGCCCGCTCAGTCCCAGGTAGTTGTTGGAGGCCAAGTTGAGGAGACGCGCTCCGGCATGCACGATTTCCCGGGCCGCCCCGTCATCGATGGGCGGGATGATCCGGTAGCTGTCCGAATTGCGGAGCTCCGCAGCCTCTGGAACGATATATTTTTCAAAAAAGGACATGCTTATGCCTGAGTATGCCGGGCGGGACGCCATGCACATCTGGCATCCCTGTACCCAGATGAAAGATCACGAGGCCCATCCTCCCGTCTTTATCGACCATGGTCAAGGAATTTACCTCTTCGACAGGGAAGGCCGCGCCTATATCGATGCCATCTCGTCGTGGTGGGTCAATCTCTTCGGCCACGCCAATCCTCGTATCATTAGAGCCGTCGGCGAGCAACTCGCCAAGCTGGAACATGTCATTTTCGCCGGTTTTACCCATGGGCCGGCCGAGGAACTGGCGGACCGACTGCTGGCCCTGGCGCCGCAGGGGCTTACCCGAATCCATTTTTCCAACGACGGGTCGTGCGCCATCGAAGCGGCGCTTAAGATGAGCCATGCCTCCTGGCGCAATCTGGGGGCGCCCGAGAAGGATCGATTCCTGTTCCTCTCCAACGGCTACCATGGCGAGACCATGGGAGCCCTGGGCGTGTGCGGCGACAGGCCCTATGCCGCGCCGTTTCGGCCGCTGTTCGTCCCCCAGATCGAGGTGGCCGGGCCCGATTGCCTGCGCTGTCCCTGCGGCAAGGAGCGGGGACACTGCGACGCGGAATGCTTCGCGGCCATGGAAACGGCCATCGCCAGACATAAGGACAGGCTTTCGGGAGTGATCGTCGAGCCGCTGGTGCAGTGTGCCGGCGAGTTCCGCATGTACCCGCCGACCTACCTGACCAAGTTGCGCCGGGCCACCCGGGCGGCGGACATCCATTTGATCGCCGACGAAATCGCCGTGGGATTTGGCCGCACCGGCACCATGTTCGCCTGCGAGCAGGCCGGCGTCTCTCCGGACATGCTCTGTCTGTCCAAGGGCATCACCTCCGGTACCATGCCGCTTTCCTGCGTGCTGACCACGGATGCCGTGTTCGATGCCTTTTACCACGATTTTCTGGAGGACAAGGCCTTTCTCCATTCCCACAGTTATTCCGGCTATGCTTTGGGCTGCGCCGCCGCCGTGGAGACCTTGCGCATTTTCGAGGAAGATGACGTCATCGTGGCCAACCGGCCCAAGATCGCCCACCTCCAGGCGGCCGTGCGGGAGCGCTTCGCCGGCTATCCCTACGTGCTCGACATTCGTTCCACGGGCTGGATCACGGCCGTGGAACTGGCTGCCGACCCGGAATCCGGCCGGGCCTTCGCACCTGGGGAACGCGTGGGCTACCGGATCTATCTCGAAGCTCTGCGGCGCGGAGCCTTGTTGCGGAATTTAAACGACATCATCTATTTCATGCCTCCCTACATCATCACCCTCCAGGAGATCGACACGCTGGCCGATATTGCCCTGGATGCGGTCAAGGCGGTGCTCGGATGAACGGCTATTTCATCACCGGTACGGGAACCGGGATCGGCAAGAGCTGGTTTGCAGCCTTTTTCGCCAGGATGCTTCGGGAAAGGGGGCAGACGGTGCGTTACATCAAGCCGGTGGCCACGGGCTATCCGGAGGATGACGACGCGGCTTTCGTGGCCGAACGGGCCGGACTGGCTCCCGAGGACGCGGTGACGCTTTATACGGCTGCCGAACCGGCTTCGCCCTGTTTCGTCTTTGATCCGTTTCCTTTTCTCGAAGCCGTCTCCCGCATCGAAGCGTTGTCCGCCGATCGGGATGTCGTTTTGGTCGAAAGCGCCGGTGGCCTGACTGTGCCCCTGGGCCAGTGTCGGTTCAACTACCATTTCGCCCTGGCCCTGTCGTTGCCGGTCATTCTGGTCGTACCCAACCGGCTGGGCTGCCTGTCCGACGCCGTGGTTTACGGGCATTTCGCCCTGC
>Ga0268359_13187_pt1 | contig 14316 bp, 17 predicted proteins | sample BioMet11_FD_194416 | JGI IMG/M metagenome (GOLD analysis project Ga0268359, IMG submission 194416) | Sewage microbial communities from Oakland, California, United States - Biofuel 11 (PacBio Assembly) | ecosystem: Engineered > Wastewater > Sewage > Unclassified | place: USA: California | collected...
GAACTTCATGACGAAGGAGGCGCGGCCCTGGGTGGCCGAGCGCAGCACCGTGGAAAATCCGAACATCTGCGACAGCGGGGCCAGCGCCTGCACGAGCTTCGCCCCGCCGCGATCCTGGATGTTCTCGATCTTCGCGCCCTTGGCCCCGAGCAGCCCGACCACCTCGCCCACGAAGGCGTCCGGCGCGCTGATCTCCAGCCACATGATCGGCTCCAGCAAAATCGACCTGGCCGCTGCGAGGGCGCTCTTGAGGCTCATGGCCGCGGCCATGCGGTAGCCGGCGGCGCTGCTCTCGCCCTCCTTGCGCGGCATGTCCAGGATGCGCACGCGGACGTCGGCCACGGGATAGCCGCCGATGACGCCGCAGGCCAGACCGTCGCTCACGCCCTCATGCACGGCCTCGCTCCAGGCCTGCGGATACTGGGTGCGGTCCAGTTCGAAGCGGATCTCACGGCCGCCGCCGCGCTGCAGCGGCTCCACGGCCAGACGCACCGCGCCGTAGTGCATGACCTCGCCCAGCTCGCGGTTGAACTCCTCGCAGGCCTCACCCTTGCCGGAAACGGTCTCCTGGAACACGACCTGCGGCTTGCCGGTGCGCGGCTTGAGGCCGTGCTCGCGGGACATGCGCTCCAGCAACACCTCCAGGTGCAGCTCGCCCATGCCCGAGAGGATGACCTGGTTGGTCTCGGGATCGCGCTCCACGGCCAGCGTCGGGTCCTCCAGAAGGTATTTCTGGAGCACCTCGTCGAGCTTGTCCGACTCCTCGGCGTTCCTGGGCTCGATGGCCAGGGAGATCACCGGCTTGTAGGCGGCGATCTGCTCCAGGAGGACGGCGTCGTCCTTGCGGGCCAGGGTGTCGCCCGTGCGGCCGAAGCGCAGGCCCGCCGCGGCGACGATCTCCCCGGCGCGCGCCACCTCGATCTTCTCCCGCCGGTCGGCGTTGAGCCGGAACAGCCGAGCCACGCGCTCCTCGCAGTCGTGGGTCACGTTGTACACGGTCTCGCCCTCGGCGAGCTGGCCGGAATAGACGCGCAAAAACGACTGCTTGCGGCCGGACTCCATGACCACCTTGAACACCAGCGCGGAAAGCGGGGCCGCCGGGTCGGCGGGGAAACTCTTGGGCAGGTGCGTCTGCGGGTCCACGCCCTCCTGCTCCGGAACCTCCAGCGGGCTCGGAAGGTAGGCGCACACCGCGTCGATGACCGGCTGCACGCCGGTGTTCTTCAGGGCCGACCCCGCGAGCACCGGCACCAGCTCCAGGGACAGCACGGCCTTGCGCAGGACGGCGCGCAGGGCCTCGGGCGCAATGTCCTGGCCGCCAAGATAGGCTTCCGTGAGCGCGTCGTCGCGCTCGGCCAGGGTCTCCAGCAGCGTCTCGCGCCATTGGGCCGTGCGCTCACGCTCGGCCGGTGTCATGGGCGTGCGCGCATACTCCGCTCCGCGGCTGTCCTGATCGAAGACGAGGCGCTCCATGGTAATGAGGTCGAACACGCCGGCGAAGTCCGCGCCCTCGCCGTCCGGGACCTGGATGGCCAGGGGATGCGCCCCGAGCTTGTCGCGCATGGACTGGAGCACGGCCGCGAAGTCCGCGCCGGGCCGGTCCATCTTGTTCACGAAGGCCAGCTTGGGCACGTGGTAGTTTTCGCTCTGCCGCCAGACGGTCTCAGGACTGCGGCTCCACGCCGGAAACGCCGCAGAACACGCCCACCGCGCCGTCGAGCACGCGCAGGGAGCGCTCCACCTCCACGGTGAAGTCCACGTGGCCCGGCGTGTCGATGAGGTTGATGACATGGCCCTCCCACTGGCAGGAGGTCACGGCCGAGGCGATGGTGATGCCGCGTTCCTGCTCCTCGGGCATGAAGTCCATGGTGGCGGTGCCCTCGTGGACCTCGCCCATCTTGTGAATGCGGCCGGCGTAGAACAGGATGCGCTCGGACAGGGTGGTCTTGCCCGCGTCGATGTGCGCGATGATGCCGATGTTGCGGATGGATTGCAGGTACTTTGCGGAGGGTGGCTTCTTGCTCACGGAAATCGCCTGCCTTGTGCGCTTCAGGGTGCGGCGGAAAAAGCGCCGCTGGTAAGAGACAAGAGATCAGCGGAAAGTTCGGGCCAGCGGTACAGGCCGAGCTGCGACTCGCACACCGCGCAGGCGGCGCCGCAGCTCCCGGCTCTTCCGGCCTGGGAATCCGGCAGCAGCAGCAGCCCGCGCCCGGCGGCGAAAGCCTCCAGATCGACGCCCAGGGAGTCGCCGGTCTCGAAGGGCAGCGCGCCGTAAAACGGCTCCACGCACTCCGGAAGCAGCTGCCCGGGAGCATCGCGCCAGACGCCCGGCCGCAGCGGCGGACGCAGGGGGCACAGGGCCAGCGGCGAGACGTCCAGGGCCGCGCGCACGGCGGAGGCGGCGAAAATGCGCCGGAAGGCCGGGCTGTCCTGGTGCACGACCAGACCCGGCAGGCCGGAGGCCGCGGCCTCGCGCAGCAGGCGCTCCATCTGACGCGGGCCCAGGGCGGCCAAACGCTCCTGGCCGGCCAGCTCGCAGGCGGCGAGCAGGCTGTCCGGCACCTCCGCCCGACTCCCCAGCCGGGCCACGAGGACCTCCTCGGGCCGCGCCGTCAGCACGGGCAGCAGTGCCGCAAGAAACAGCGCCGGAGCGTCCAGTCCGGCCTCGCAGAGGATCAGCACGAAGGGCCGCGCGGCGCGGGCGCGCTCGTAAGCAAGGCCGCAGGTCAGCAACTCGCGGTTTTGGACATGCAGCGCGGGGCGCGGCGGATGCAGGGCGTATTGCGCGGCGATGACGCGCTTGAGGCGGGCCCGGCGCTGATCGCCCAGGACCTCATAGGCGCGGGCGAAACGGGCGTCGGTCAACAGCAGCGGCTCAAGCCACTGCGGCGGCCATTCGGCCGGCGTTTTCGCCGGGTCTGCGGATCGGGGTGCGGACTCCATGCCAAGCCCTTACAGCCACTTGGTGAGTCGCTTCCAGGTCCACTGGACCTTTTCCCGCTCCTCTTCGGACAGGACCTTCTGATACTCGAAGTAGGAGTATTCCGCGCGCTTGCGCACGTAGTCCTTGAATTCGTTCACGTCGCCGAAGTTCTCCAGCACGAACAGATAGCGGTGCCAGGCCGCGCCGTACTGCTCCGTGCGCCAGAAGAAGTCCGCGATGAAGATCTCGTGCTCGCACAGGATCTTGCGGCACTCGTAAATCTTCTCCTTGGTGCCCTTGGAGAACTCCGTGTTCGGATAGGTTTCCTCAAGACGGTAGAAAATCTCAAGTGCTTCTTTAATGTTGTCCTGACGCAGATCGATGGTCCGGAACTGCTTCATGTTGCTCTGGCCAAGCTGGTAGAGCACGTAGGGGATCTGCGGGCTGGCCGGGTGCAGCGTCTCGTATTCCTTGTAGGCGTCCGCGGCCTCGGCGTACTGGCCGTTCAGGAAATACGCGTCGCCCAGGGCGATCTCAGACTTGGTCGCCAGGGGGCTGAACGGGAAGCGATCCTTGATGCGCAGGAAACTTTCGGCCGCACGCGTGTAGCGCTTCTCCTTCATGTAGTCCATGCCGGTCTCGAACAGCTCCTGGGCCGTGTCCTCGGGCGGGGGCAGGAAGTAATAATCGATGAGCCCGCAGCCGGACACGACCGGGAGAAGGAGCAGGAAACACAACGCGAGGAGTCGTCTACGCATCGAGGCTTTCCAGATAGGCGTAAGCCGCGGTGGCTGCGGTGGCGCCATCGCCCACCGCGGTGGCCACTTGGCGGCAGTTCTTGCTGCGCACGTCGCCCGCGGCGAAGAAGCCCGGCAGGTTGGTGCGCATCTCACAGTCGGTGATCACGAAACCGGCCTTGTCGCGCTCCAGCCCCTCGGGGACGAAGGCGCAGGTGGGCTCGAAGCCGACGAAGATGAACACGCCGTCAACGGCCATGTCCCGCTGACTCGCCGGTCTTGAGAGCCTTCAGGGTCACGCCGGTGACGCCCTTGAATGGGTCGCCCTTGATCTCCTCCACCACGGTGCTGCGCAGCATGGAGATCTTGGGATTGATTTCGCACTTGTGCTGATAACACTTGCAGCCGCGGAACTCGTCGCGGCGGTGGATCAGCGTCAGCTTGTCCACCAAACGGGCGAGGTACAGCGACTCCTCAAGGGCCGAATTCCCGCCGCCGATGACGGCGACGCTGCGGCCCTTGAAGAAGTTGCCGTCGCACAGGGCGCAATAGGACACGCCGCGGCCGGAGTACATGTCCTCGCCGGGGATGCCCAGGTGCTTGTAGCGCGCGCCGGAGCACAAAACCACGCTGCGGGCCAGGAGCAGTTCCTCGCCCACGGCGATTTCATACCCTTCGTCCTTGCGGACGATGCTCTTGACCTCGTCGGAGATGCGCATCACGTCATAAGACGCGAGGTGCTCGGCAAAGGTGTCGGCGAGTTCGTATCCCTTGATGCCCTTGGGGAATCCGGGATAGTTCTCGATCACTTCGGTCATGAGCACCTGACCACCCGGGGAGAGTTTCTCCACGAAGGCGGTCTTCACCCCGGACCGGGCCAGATAGAGGGCGGCGGTCAAGCCGGCCGGCCCCCCTCCGATGACGGCGGCGTCACATTTCTTCATGCGTTCGCTATACCTTTTTGGCGATCATGTCCTTGATGCTGCTCTTGGAGACGGCACCGGTGGTCTGGTCGAGCACCTCGCCGTTCTTGAACAGGATCAACGTGGGAATGGCGCGGATGCCGAAGCGGCTCGGGCTGGCGGAATTCTCATCCACGTTCATCTTGCAGACCTTGACCTGTCCAGTGAGTTCATTGGCCAGTTCGTCGATGATCGGACCCATGGCGCGGCACGGACCACACCAGGGAGCCCAGAAATCGACCAAAACAGGCAGCTCGCACTTGAGGACTTCCGATTCGAAATTGCCGTCAGTCACCTGATTCGCCATAAAACAGCTCCTCCGCATCAAAGTGTGCATATTGGGGTGCGCCGTGCCCGGCCCGTCCGTCGCACAAGGCCTTGGCGCATCGTGTGTAACTAGTTCCCCCACCTTCGTCTGTCAAGACAAGTCGGCCGCCGGACCGCATGGAAAGCGGCTCAAGACGTGGTTTCCGGGGCCGCCGCGCGGGTCCAGTCCTCGGGCACGGCGCGGCCGCGCGGCACGGACTCCAGGTCCAGGTTGTGGCGGTAGCCCGCGCTCAGGGCCTGCCAGCCGGCATAGGCCACCATGGCCGCGTTGTCCGTGCACAGCGCCAGTCCGGGCAGGAACAAATCCAGCCCGCGCGCGGCGGCGAGATCGGTCATGGCCGCCCGGACAAAGGAATTGGCGGCGACGCCGCCGGCCACCACCAGCGCGCGCAAGCCCTGGGTCCGCCCAAGCGCGCGCTCCGCCTTGATGCGCAGGGCTCTCGGCCACGGCCAGATTGAACGAGGCGCAGACGCGGCAAAGCTCGTCCGGATGCTCCGCCAGGGCCCGCGCGCCCTTGGCGCGCAGCGCCGCGGCGTCGGGCATGCTCGCGAAGACCAGGCCGGGATGCGCGGCGAGGAATTCGGCCGCCGCTGTCTTCAGCCCGCTGAAGCTGAAGTCAAGGTTGTCGTTGTGCACATAGGCGCGGGGAAACATGTCCGGATCGGCCGCGGCCCCCTGCCCCAGCTCGTCCAGATAACGGCCGCCGGGATACGGCAGGTTGAGCAGCTTGGCCACCTTGTCGAAGGCCTCGCCGGCGGCGTCGTCCAGGGTGCGGCCCAGGAGTTCGAAGCGCGTGGGCGAGTCCATGCGGTAGAGATGGGTGTGGCCGCCGGACACCAGCAGACCCAGCGCGGGGAAGGTCAGATCCCGCTCCAGCCCCGGCGCGAGCAGATGCGCGTGCAGATGGTTCACGCCGATAAGTTCGGCCCCGGCCCCGAGGCACAGGCCCTTGGCGAAGGACAGGCCCACGAGCAGACTGCCGAGCAGGCCCGGGCCGCGCGCCACGGCCACGGCGTCGATGTCCGCCGCAGCGACGCCGGTTGCGCGCACAAGCTCCGCGAAAAGCCCCGGCAGCACCCGCTGATGCTCGCGCGAGGCGATCTCCGGCACCACGCCGCCGAACACGGCGTGCATCTCCGTCTGCGAGGCCAGGACCTGCCCCGCAAGGACGCCGTCGCGGACGAGGGCCAGACCGGTCTCGTCGCAGGAGGTCTCGACGCCGAGGACGAGCATGCGGGCCTAGGCGCCCTTCCCGTCGCCGTGCTTGGCGTAGATCTCCATGACCTGCTGCACGTCGTTCTTGGAGCCCACGAACAGCGGCACGCGCTGGTGCAGGTGCTCGGGCTGGATGTCCAGGATGCGGCGACAGCCATCCGTGGCCAGGCCGCCGGCCTGCTCCACGATGAAGGCCATGGGCGCGGCCTCGCACATGAGCCGCAGCTTGCCGCTGGGCTTGCTCGGATCGCGGTTGTCCGAGGGGTACATGAAAATGCCGCCGTAGACCAGGTTGCGGTGGAAGTCGGACACGAGGGAGCCGATGTAGCGCAGGCTGTAGGGCTTCTTGCGGGTCATGCCGGCGGCCTTGAAGTGCGCCAGGACGTCCAGGGTGGGCTCATCCCAGTAGTGGTAGTAGCCCTCGTTGACGGAATAGATGTTGCCCTGCTCCGGGATGCGGATGTTCGGATGCGAGAGCAGGAACTCGCCCACGCTGGGGTCCAGCGTGAAGCCGTTGACGCCGTCGCCGGTGGTGAAGACCATCATGGTCGAGGAGCCGTAGAGGATATAGCCGGCGGCCACCTGCTCCGAGCCCTTCTGAAGGTAGTCCGAGGCCAGCAGGCGGGAGTCGGTCGGGCTCTTGCGGCGGTAGATGGAGAAGATGGTGCCGATGCTGACGTTGGCGTCGATGTTCGAGGAGCCGTCCAGCGGGTCGAAAATTACGAAATAGTCGCCCATGGGCAGGCCGTCGGGGATTTCGATGACGTCGGCGTTTTCCTCGGAGGCCATGGCGCAGAGCGCGCCGCAGCGCGAAAGGCGGTGGATGAGCACGCGGTTGGCGAACTCGTCGAGCTTCTTGACCTCCTCGCCCTGGACGTTGATGTCGCCGGTGAAGCCGAGGATGTCCACGAGACCGGCCTTGCTCACGGCGCGGGCGATGAGCTTGGCCGAGAGGATGAGCTCGTTGAACAGCCGAGTGAAGCGCCCCGTGGCCATGGGCACCATCTTCTGGTGCAGCAACAGGTGCTCGGTGACAGTGATTTGCTGGGACATGAGGAACCTCCGCGTTTGGCCGGGGGGAACGGCCCGTGTTGCTAGTCCCCGTAGATGCCGAAGAAGGGGAACTTGAAGCCCTTGTCCTCGATCGTGGCGTTGGCGCTCTTGGTGGCGTAGACGAACAGATCCGGGCCGATGAACCGGGCCAGCCAAGTGAACTGCGTCTGCCCGGATTCGACCACGCCGTGGATCTTCTGCTTCATCATGTCCGCCCAGGGCAGCTCGGTGAGGCCCTGGGCGTCGGCCGTCGGGGTGGCGTCGCCATAGACCCAGAGCTTCTTGGCCCGCGGGTCGATGATCAGCAGCTCCTCGGGCTGGGGGCAGAAGGTGAACAGCACGCGCGGATCGAAATAGACCACAGTGCAGGCCCTTGAACTCCGGGCCCTCATAGTTGGGCATGCCGAAGTACAGCTCGGGCCCCAGCGGCGTATAATCCACGACGGTCTTGACCAGGGTTTCGCGCCAGATGGACTCGAAGATCAGCGGGGAACTGAAGCGCTTGAGCGGCACGGGCGGACGGCGCACCAGGATGTCGCCCTTCGAGTCGGCCACCAGCAGTCCGTCAATCCAGGGAAAGCGCACGAGCAGCGCGTCAATCCAGGCGTCGTTGGGCCGCGAGTCGATGCTCGTCACGTAGCGCTGCAGGGCCATGACCTTGGCGTCCACGGGCGAGAACAGCAGCGAAAGCTTTTCCTGATTGGGATTGTCCCACTTGTAGCGGTTCACGTCGATGGTCGGCGAGGGGTTGATGTAGTCCCTGGTGCTGTGCATGGTGTGGCGCATGGCGTCGGTGCTCTCGTCCCAGGAGGGGCCGCCGAAGGCGCCGCAGCCGGCCAGGGCCAGCACGGCGCAAAACAGGAGGACAGACGAGCAGGCGGCGCCTGCACCGGCGAAAGACGTGAAACGGTGTGCCATTGTGAAGATCCTTGGCGCGGCCTCAGGCCTGGATGCGGGATTCGAGACGCGCAGCCAGGGCCTCAAGCGTGCTCATAAGGCGGTTCTTGGCGTGCTTGCCGAAGGGGTCGTCGTGCGCGGCGGGCTGCTGCCCGGCCGGCGCGGCCTGGGCCGTGGCCAAATTCTTCTCCAGGGCGTCGATGCGTCCGGAGAGTTCGGCCTTCTCCTGCTCATCCAGCGCGCGGCCCCAGAGTTCGTGATAAATGCCGAGCGCCCCGCCAAAGTCACCCTGCGAGGCCAGCAAATCGGCCATGGTGCGCGTGCGGAAGCTGCCGGCGTCCGGCGCAGGCCCCTCGTAGCGGCCGTCGCATGATTCCTCGACGGCGGGCTTGGCCTGCGCGGGAGCCGCCGCCGCGACCTCGCGAGCCTTCTTCAGATCGGCGGTGATGGGCCCGATGAGCCGCTCCGTGAGCGAATGCAGGCCCTCGATGACCACGTCGGTCCACTTGAGCGGCTTGTCGGTGAAGTGGGAGGCCACAAGCATGAGGAACACGGAAAAGTCGCGGTCGACCGCGGCGGCGCGCTGCGCCCAGAGGGACCAGAAGGCCGGGTAGCGCTCCAGGGGCTTGATCACCTGCGTCAGGTGCTCCTGGGCCTCGTCGTACCGCGCCAGACGCGTCAGCAGCTGGATGAGCAGCAGACGCGCCTCGATGGAGTCCGGGTGGCGGTCCAGGCCCTGGCGCAGGGTCTTGACCGCGTCCTCCAGCTGGCCGAACTCGACGAACAGCTTGGCCAGCGGGAAGAAGATCCGCGAGCCCGGCTCCAACGCCAGGACTTCCTGATACCACTCAATCTTTCTTCTCATCGTCCGCGGCCCCCTGGGCTGTGTCGACCCTGCCGGAGAAGATGTACAGCACCTCGTTGTCCTTCACATAGTTCATCCGCTCGCGGATGACCATCTCCTGATAGGCGCGGTCCCCTTTGAGACGCCGGATCTCCTTGCTGAGTTCCATGCTTTTGGCGTCCATGTCGCGCAGCTGGCTTTCAAGCATCGTCGAGCGCTTGCGCATGTTCATGTAGGCGAGGATGCCGTGGTCGGTCCAGATGAGCCGGAAAAACAGGATCAGGTTGACCAGCAGCAATACGCCGAGCAGAATTCGCTTGGCCATGCGCGCTTCTCACTGCAGGCGGAGCGCCGTTCTGCCGGGCCGCAGCTTGGCCAGCGGCAGGCGCAGCTCCTCCAGGAAATTGGCCGTGGCGACCTCGACGCGCTCCACGTCGCTCTCGCTCAACTCCACCGTGTCGATCTTCTGCAGAAAGTCCTTGAGCACGGCGAACTCCTCAAGCAGGCTCTTGCCCAGCTCGATCCGCTCCAGTTCCGGCTCCAGATCCAGGATGGTCTGGAGGCAGTTGGAAATCCGCGCCATGTTGCTGCTGCTCGCCCTGCTCATCACCGCTCCGAAAAGTCCCTAACCAAGCGCCACCGCTTGTTCATTCCGCTTGTAACCATTTTTTATAGAAATTGTACAGATAATTCGCCCCGGAAAAAATCGTAAGGACAAGAGCCACATAGAGCAGAACGAGACCAGTGGGCGCGGGATCGAATCCGAACAGCGGATAATGCGCCATGAGCGGCACCAGGGCCACGATTTGGGCGATGGTCTTCAGCTTGCCGAAGTGGTCGGCCGCGATGACCACGCCGAGATCCGCGGCGATGCCGCGCATGCCCGTCACCGCAAGCTCGCGGCAGACGATGACCACCACTATCCAGGCGGCCACCCAGTTCAGCTCCACCAGCATGATCAACACCGAACAGATGAGCAGCTTGTCGGCCAGGGGGTCGAGGAACTTGCCCAGGTTGGTGATGATGTTCTGCTTGCGGGCCACGTACCCGTCGGCCAGATCCGTCAGCGAGGCCAGCACGAACAGCCCCGACGCAAGGTAGGTGAACAGCGGGTTCTGGTACGCGTGCTCCAGATACAAAAGCGCCACGATGATCGGCACCGAAAAGATGCGCGCCAGGGTGAGCGTATTGGCCAGATTGAGATTCATGGCGCGTCGTTCGTCCTACCGGTGGACCGTCGAGGCGGCCTCCAGACTGTCCTGCGCCGCCTGGGCCACGCGGTCGCCCAGCGCCAGCAGCGCGGTTTTTGCCGGGCTGTCGCCCTCAAGCAGCACCACCGGCGTGCCCAGGTCGCCGGCGACCACCGTGGCCGGGTCCAGGGGGATGGCGCCCAGGAACTCCAGCCCATACTGTTGGGCCAGATCGCGCCCGCCGCCCTTCTTGAACAGGTCGATGGACTTGCCGCAGTACGGGCAGGCCAGGCCGCTCATGTTCTCCACCACGCCGAGGATGTTGGCCTGGGCATACTGCAGGAAGTTGATGGCCTTGCGCACGTCGGCCAGCGAAACCTCCTGAGGGGTGGTGACCACGATGGCCAAGGCCTCGGGGATCAGCTTGAGCACGGTCATGGGCTCGTCGCCGGTGCCCGGGGGCGAATCCACGACGAGGAAGTCCAACTCGCCCCACTGCACGTCGGAGATGAACTGGCGAATGGCCGAGGTCTTCATGGGGCCGCGCCAGAGCACGGCCTGGTCCGGGTCGAGCAAGAGCGACTCCATGGAGACCACGTGCAGGTTCTCGTTGTACTGCTTGGGCTTGATCAGACTTCCGCGGTCGGTCTCCAGCTGGCCGGTGAGGCCGAGCAGGCGCGGCACGCTGGGGCCGTGGATGTCCACGTCCATGAGTCCGACCTTGAAGCCGCGTGCGGCCAGGGCCGCGGCGATGTTCACCGACACCGAGCTCTTGCCCACGCCGCCCTTGCCGCTCATGACGAAGAGCTTGTAGCGGATGCGCTCCAGCGTCATGGTGATGAGCTGGTCCTGCAGGGCCAGCTTGGCGTTGGTCCCGGCCTGAGCGCCGCCAGAAGAGGGGCAGGAGCCCCCGCTGCATGAACTCACGATGCGTTCTCCAATGCGTTGAGGATGACGGCGCAGGCCGCCGCCAGCTCGGGAGTATGGCCGATTTTGCCCGGACTGTAAATCGCGCGCTGACGCAATCACCAGCCGTGCGCGCCGACGAGGTCCACGAACTGCACGCCGCAGATCTCGGTGCGGCGCAGCTCGCCGCCCGTCTTTTCGATGAGCAGCAGGCACTGGGCGCGCCGAGCCGGCCCCACGGGCATGACCAGCCGTCCGTCCTCCCCAAGCTGGTCCAGAAGCGGCGGCGGCACCTCGGGTCCGCCGGCCGTGACGATGATGCGATCAAAGGGCGCGGCCCCGGGCCAGCCCAGGGTGCCGTCGTCCAGCTTCACATGGACGGAGAACAGGCTCAGGCCGAGCAGGCGTTCGCGCGCCGCGTCGCAAAGCCTGGGAATGCGTTCGATGGTGTAGACCTCGGCCCCGAGACGGGCCAGCACCGCCGCCTGATAGCCCGATCCGGTGCCGATCTCCAGCACCTTCATGCCGGGCTGCACGGCCAGGGTCTCGCTCATGAGCGCCACGATGTACGGCTGGGAGATGGTCTGCCCCTCGCCGATGGGCAGGGGATTGTCCGTGTAGGCCTGCCGCGCCAGGGCCTCCTCGACGAAGAGATGCCGCGGCAAATCGCCCATGATCGCCAGCACGCGCGGATCCTTCACTCCACGCGCCGCAATCTGCTCCGCCACCATGCGCTCGCGCTGACGCTTGGGATCCACCCGCATTGCTACCGGCTCCTTCAGTCCGCGGCGTTCGCCGCAGGCACAGCGGTTGCTGACACGATTTCGCACGTCAAGTCAACATGGTCCGCGCATGCTCTTGACAGCACAGCCCGATGCCATGAGAATCATCCCATCAGACGGCACCCCGGAACAATTCCAACGAACGTGAGGAGCCACATGTTCAAGATTCGAGAACTCATGACTTCCCCGGTCTATTCCCTGCGCGAGGCGGACACGCTGCAAAGCGCCCGCCTGCTCATGGACAAGAAGCGCATCCGTCACGTGCCCATCACCACCGGGGACAACGTCTTCCGCGGGCTCATCACCAACCGCGACGTGCTGGCCAACACCATCTCGCACCTCGCCGGCATCGACCCGGCCACCCAGAACGAAATCGACGCCGGCATCCCGCTGCGGGAGATCATGCGCACCGACGTGCACATCATCTCCCCCGCGGACACGGTCAAGGAGGCCGCGCACATCCTGTACAACCACAAATACGGCTGCCTGCCCGTCGTGGAGGATGGCAAGCTCGTCGGCATCGTCACCGAGGCCGACTTCCTGCGCCTGACGGTGCAACTCCTCGACGCCATGGACCAGCCCGAGCACGGCTAGGGGAGCGGCGCAACGCTTCGGACACGCCGGGACGGTCTTGCGCCGTCCCGCTCTTTTCTCTCCCACATCAACCAAGGATCAAGCGGCTCATGGACAAAAAAGGTTCCGGGAAATTCCTGCACGGCTTCACCGTGCTCGCCCTACTCTGCCTCGCGGGCATCGCCATCTTCTTTTTCCTGCGCAGCGGCGGCGCGCCCAGATCTCCCTCACCCCGGACGGCGAGTCCGCCTCCTACGGCACCGAGTTCACCATCAAGCTCTCCGGCGCGCGCGGCGGCCTGGTCTCCCTCAACGTCAGCGGCGTGCAGGACGGCCGGCGCGTGGAATTCATCAACCGCGCCTTCACGGCCGAGCAGAAGGAATACAGCGAAACCTTCCGCCTGCCCCGGCAGTCCGGCTTCAAGGAGGGGCCCTGCGATCTCGTCGTCGAGGCCAGGGGCCGGAGCATGCTGTCGTTCATCGGCCGCGGGAAGTCCGACCTGACGCGCAAAACTGACCCTGGACCTCATGCCGCCCCGGCTGTCCGTGTCCCAGGGCATCCACAACGTGAACCAGGGCGGCGGCGGCGCGGTGAGCTTCACCGTGTCCAAACCCGTGGAGCGCGGCCGGCGTCGTGGTCGGCGACCGCTTCTTCCCGGCCTTCCAGCAGAAGAACGGCGAGTTCGTCTGCTACTTCGCCATGCCCTACGACATGCCGCCCGCGAGCTTCCATCCCAAGGTCCTGGCCAGCGACAAGGCCGGCAACGAGGCCACCCAGACGCTTTCCGTCCTGGCCATCCCCAAGGTTTTCAAGTCCGACAAGCTGAACATCTCCGATGACTTCCTCAACGACAAGATGAGCCAGTACCAGCAGCTCTACCCCGAGCTGACGCAGCCCGTGGAGATCTACAAGCGCGTGAACAGCGAGCTGCGCAAAAAGAACGTGGCCCAGCTTCAGGAGATCGGCCGGCAGACCGCGCCCACGCAGCTCTGGTCCGGGCCCTTCCTGCGCCTGCCCAACGCGGCCGGCCGCGCAGGCTTCGGCGATCAGCGCGATTATTACTATCACGGCGAAAAGATCGACCATCAGACCCACATGGGCGCGGATCTGGCCAGCGTGGCCGGCGCGCCCGTGCCCGCGGCCAACAGCGGCGTGGTGGCCTTCACCGGCTTCTTCGGCATCTACGGCAACTGCATCATCATCGACCACGGCCTGGGCTTACAGAGCCTGTACTCCCACCTCAGCCAGATCGGCGTGCAGAAGGGCCAGGCGGTCAAGCGCGGCCAGATCATCGCCAACACCGGAGCCACCGGGCTGGCCGGCGGCGACCACCTGCACTTCGGCATCCTCATCTCCGGCCTGGAGGTGAGTCCGGTGGAATGGTGGGACGAGCACTGGATCCGCGACAACATCATCAAGCACGTCGGCGCGGCCGTGGCCGCGCCCGCCCAGGCGCCCGCCCAAGCGGGCAAATAGCCGCCGGCGAACGCGCAAACGAAAAGGCCGGGGCGCAAACCCCGGCCTTTCTTTTGGCGAACGCGGCCGCAGCCTAATGCGTGGGCCGCGGCAGATACTCTTCCTTCACCAGCAGGTCGCTCAGGGGCGAGACGTTGTCGCGGCCGCAAAAGATGACCTCCGAGCCGCCGCACACCAGCGCCCGCTCCAGCACCTGGTCCACGCTCTCCACGGGCACGATCTCCAGGTCCTTGAGGATCTCGTCGGGCACTTCCTTGAGGTCCTTCTCGTTCTCCGCCGGGATGATCACCGTGCGCACGAGACCGCGGTGGGCGGCGAGCAGCTTCTCGCGCAGGCCGCCGATGGGCAGCACCCTGCCACGCAGGGTGATCTCGCCGGTCATGGCCACGTCGTTGCGCACCGGCAGGTTGAGCATGGCCGAGACGATGGA
>Ga0268359_11507_pt1 | contig 14299 bp, 16 predicted proteins | sample BioMet11_FD_194416 | JGI IMG/M metagenome (GOLD analysis project Ga0268359, IMG submission 194416) | Sewage microbial communities from Oakland, California, United States - Biofuel 11 (PacBio Assembly) | ecosystem: Engineered > Wastewater > Sewage > Unclassified | place: USA: California | collected...
GGAGAGCGGCGCGGCTTTTTCGGAAAGATCGGCACCATGCTGGCCTTAAACGCCCTCAAGCGGTTTTCCGGCTGGTGGATTACGCCGAATACGGCGGGGCGCCTGCTCGGGCTGAAGGGCAGCTGCCTGATCTGTCATGGCGCGTCCAACAGCAAGGCAATGTCGAGCGCCGTGCGCATGGCCGCTCGCTTCGTCGAGATGGAGGCCAACACCCACCTCTCGGCGGCTGTGGCCGAAAATATTGATGTGGCCGGGGGAAACCGCCAGGCCGTTCACGAACAACGCTGACTATTTCCTATCGGATCCATGAAGAACAACGCTTATATTCGCGGCCTGGGGTATTACGTTCCCGAGCGCATCCTGACCAACGCCGATCTGGAGCGGATGGTCGATACCTCGGACGAATGGATAACGACACGGACGGGCATCAAGGAACGCCACATCGCCGCTCCGGGCGAGGCGACCAGCGATCTGGCCTGCACGCCGCCACGGCGGCGCTGGCCGACGCGGGTATGGAAGCCGATGCGCTGACCCATATCTGCTCTATACCTTGACGCCGCGACTACTACTGTCCGCCGGCGGCTGCCTGCTCGAGGAAAAACTCGGTATCCGGGGCAAATTCGCCCAGGACGTCAACGCGGCCTGTTCGGGCTTCCTGTACGGCCTGGAGACGGCACGGGCCATCGTGGCGCTGCATCCCGAGGCCAAGGTCCTGCTGTGCGCCGCCGAGGGTGTTGACCCCTCGCGGACCAATTGGGCCGATCGGGCCACGTGCGTGCTGTTCGGCGACGGGGCCGGCGCGATGGTCATCACCGGGGAGCCGGGACCGGATCAGGCGCATATCGTGGACGCCCGCATCCACAGCGACGGTTCGCTTGGGCACCTGCTGACGGTCAAGGGCGGCGGTTCGGCCGCGCCCCTGAAGCTGGGCGACACGGTGGACGAGACCTTTTTCGTGCAGATGGCCGGCCAGGAAGTCTTCAAGAACGCCGTGAGCAGCATGGTGGGCGTGTGCGAGGAAGTGCTCGAGGCCAGCGGCGTCACCACGGCCGACATCGATCTGCTGGTGCCGCATCAGGCCAATTTGCGCATTATCGAACGCGGTCGCCAAGAAGTTGTCGATCCCTGGAAGGACAGTGCGTCCATCACCATCGACCGCTATGGCAATTCCTCGGCATCGAGCGTGGGCATCGCCCTGGCCGAAGCCAGAGCACCGGCCGCATCCTGCCGGGCGCCAAGGTGCTGCTGGTTGCCTTTGGCGGTGGTTTTACCTGGGGCGCTTCCCTGCTCCAGTTTTGAAGCCGTTGCCGTCTGGCCTCCGGTCGGGCGCGCCGCCCGGGAGTCGGGAGCGGTTTTTTTTGTTGTCGACCGGCCTGTGGATGATGGGCCGACGGGAAACGCATTTGATGTTGCCGGCCGTTTCGGCTAGGAAATTGCGTGACCCGGCGTGTGGGGAGAGCCATTCCCCCGTCCTTTGGGGAAAGAAGTATCCGTCAGCGCGGACCGGGATGCGTCCCGGCATGCGACAAGGAGCACCTGTATGCGTACGGCCCTGGTCACGGGCGGCTCTCGAGGCATCGGCGCGGCCACGGCCACGCGGCTGGCCCGGGACGGTTTCGACGTCATCATCACGTATGTGAGCAAGCCTGAAGCGGCGGCCGCCGTGGTGGACGCCATCGTCGCCGCCGGCGGATCGGCCCGGGCCGTTGCCCTCGACAGCGGCGATCCCCTGGCCGTGACGGCGTTTTTTGCCGAGCACCTGAAGGGGAGCGACCTGCACGTGTTGGTCAACAACGCCGGCATCACCCGCGACGGCTGCTCGTGCGGATGAAGGACGAGGATTTCGCCGCCGTCATCCGGGTCAATTTGATCGGCGCCTTTACCTGCCTGCGTGAGGCCGCCAAGATCATGATGAAGCGGCGATCCGGCCGCATCGTCAATATTTCCTCGGTGGTCGGTCAGGCCGGCAATGCCGGTCAGGCCAACTACGCGGCCGCCAAGGCCGGGCTCATCGGCCTGACCAAGGCGGCGGCCCTGGAGCTGGCCCCGCGCAATATCACGGTCAATGCCGTGGCGCCGGGATTCGTCGAAACCGACATGACCGCCGTGCTGCCCGACGCCGTCAAGACGTCGTTAGCCGCGCGCATTCCGCTTGGGCGCGCCAGCGCCCCGGAGGAGATCGCCGCCGCCGTGAGCTATCTCGCGAGCGACGAGGCCGCCTCCGTCACCGGGCAGGTGCTCGGCATCAATGGCGGCATGTACCTGTAGCAAAAAACAATACGGCCATTACTTGGAGGGACTTATGTCTGTCGCGGAGAAAGTCAAAGAGATCATTGTGGATCAGCTCGGCGTAGATGCCGGCGAAGTGAAGCCCGAAGCGACGTTCGTCGATGATCTGGGTGCGGATTCCCTGGACCTGACCGAGCTTATCATGGCCATGGAAGAGGAATTCGGCGTGGAGATTTCCGATGAGGACGCGCAGAAGCTGCAGAAGGTCCAGGACGCTATTTCCTTTATCGAAACGAAAAAGGGCGAATAACCTGAAACGCCCAGTCGGAGTCGGGGCGGCAGTGCACCCCCGCCCCTCTCCCCGGACGGATGCACTATGACTTTGAATAGGGTAGTCGTCACAGGCCTTTCGGCCATTACCCCCATCGGCAACGACCTGGCCACAAGCTGGACGAATCTGGTCGCCGGCGTCTCTGGCGCGGCCCCCATCACACGATTCGACGCTTCGGCCTTTGACACGCGTTTTGCCTGCGAGGTCAAGGACTTCGATGAGAAGCCCTTCGTTTCGCACAAGCTGGCCAAGCGCCTGGACCGTTTTACCATCTTCGCCGTGAGCGCCGCCATGATGCTCATGGAGAACGCAGGGTATCGGGTCGCCCCGGACGAGGCGGACCGCGTCGGCGTGATTATCGGCTGCGGTCTGGGCGGTCTCGAAACCCTCGAAGCCACCCATTCCAAGCTGCTGGAGCAGGGGCCGTCCCGGATATCGCCCCTTTTTATCCCGACCATGATCGCCAATATGGCCGGCGGGCAGGTGTCCATCGCCATCGGCGCCAAGGGGCCGAACCTGTGCACCACCTCGGCTTGCGCCTCGGGCACCCATGCCATCGGGACGGCCTATTCCGATATCAAGCTCGGACGGGCCGTGGCCGCCATTTGCGGCGGGGTGGAATCGACGATTTCTCCCCTGGCCGTCGGCGGTTTCAATGCCCTCAAGGCCCTATCCACCCGCAATGACGACCCGGCCACGGCGTCGCGTCCCTTCGACGCGACCCGGGACGGCTTTGTCGTCGGCGAGGGCTGCGGTCTGCTGCTGCTCGAATCCCTGGAGCACGCCACCGCGCGCGGCGCCCATATCCTGGCCGAAGTGGTCGGGTTCGGCGCGTCGGGGGACGCCTTCCACATGACCGCTCCGCCCGAGGACGGGGAGGGCATGGTGCTGGCCATGCGGGCCGCCATCCGCGAAGCCGGCATGGACCCGTCCGAGGTGGCCCACATCAACGCCCACGGCACGTCCACGTCCTTGAACGACAGCTGTGAGACCAAGGCCATCAAGGTCGTGTTGGGCGAGCACGCCTACCAGGTGCCCGTCACCTCCAACAAGTCCATGATCGGGCATTGTCTGGGCGCGGCCGGCGGTATCGAGTCGGTCATGAGTATCATGACCATCAACGAGGGCATCATTCCGCCCACCATCAACCTGGAGCATCCCGATCCGGTCTGCGATTTGGACTATGTGCCCAATGTCGCCAGGAAAGCCCGCGTCGGCAATGTGCTGAGTAACTCGTTCGGTTTCGGCGGCACCAACGCCTGTATCTTGTACAAGGCCTTTGGCGCCTGAAGCCTGTTCTGACGGGCGCTGGCCCGAGCACGAATCACAAACGGGGGGATGCTCGACGCGAGTCTCCCCCCGAACGCTTGAGAGGGTGAGCTCCATGGAAGAATTGCTGATCGCCGATCCGGAAGTCGGGCGGGCCATCTGTCTGGAAATCGAGCGCCAGGTCGGCAAGCTCGAGATGATCGCCTCGGAAAACTTCGTGTCCACGGCCGTGCGCCAGGCCCAGGGAAGCGTGCTCACCCACAAGTACGCCGAGGGCTATCCCGGCAAGCGGTATTACGGCGGCTGCGAATATGTCGATATCGTCGAGGATCTGGCCCGGGATCGGGTCAAGACCCTGTTCGGGGCCGGCTACGCCAACGTCCAGCCCCATTCCGGCTCCAGGCCAACATGGCCGTCTATTTCGCCGCCATGAAGCCCGGCGATACCCTCCTCGGCATGGATCTTTCCCACGGCGGCCACCTCACCCACGGTTCGCCGGTCAACTTTTCGGGCCGCCTCTACAACATCGTTTCCTACCATGTGAAAAAGGAAACCGGCACCATCGACTACGAGGAAGTGGAGCGGTTGGCCAAGGAGCACAAGCCCGCGGTCATCATGGCCGGGGCCAGCGCCTATCCGCGGCTGATCGACTTCAAGCGCTTCCGGGAAATCGCCGACGAGGTCGGCGCCAAGCTGGTGGTGGACATGGCCCATATCGCCGGTCTGGTGGCCACCGGCTACCATCCTTCGCCCATCCCCTACGCCCACTACACCACCTCGACCACGCACAAGACCCTGCGCGGGCCGCGCGGCGGGCTCATCCTGTCGTCCGAGGAGAACGGGAAGGCGCTCAACTCCCAGATTTTTCCCGGCATCCAGGGCGGGCCGCTCATGCACGTCATCGCGGCCAAGGCCGTGGCCTTCGGCGAGGCCTTGAAGCCCACCTTCAAGACCTATCAGGGCCAGGTCATCAAGAACTGCCAGACCCTGGCCGAGGGGCTTTTGGCCCACGGGTACGACCTGGTTTCGGGCGGCACCGACAACCACCTCGTCCTGGTCGATCTGACCAACAAGGACGTGACCGGCAAGGACGCGGAACACGCCCTGGATGTGGCCGGCATCACCGTCAACAAGAACACGGTGCCCTTCGAGACGCGCTCGCCGTTCGTCACCTCCGGCGTGCGCATCGGCACCCCGGCGCTGACCACCCGGGGCATGGTCGAGGCCGATATCGAGCGGGTGGTGGACTGGATCGACGCGGCCGTCATGGCCCGGGAGCATCCCAGCCGCCTTGAGGAAATCCGCAAGGACGTGGAAACGCTTCGCCAAGGGTTTCCCGCTGTTCGCCTGGTAGCACGATCAAACGGATCGGGAGGGGGTGCCCCCTCCCGATCTTCCCCGAAACGCCCCACGCCGCACACGCCTCGAAACGGACGCCCGTTGGCGTCCGTTCCCCCGGAGGCGCCGCTCCTGTCCTTTCCCGGCCTAGCTGCCTAACCGTTTGACCAGCCCGTCGAGGGAGCCGGCCATGCGGGTGAGTTGTTCCACATCCGTGGCGGCCTGACGCATGCCGTCATCGGTCTGGTCGGCGATGCGCTGCACCTCGCCGGCCGAGGCCGCGATTTCCTGGGCCGTCTTCGTCTGCTCCTGGGAGACGGTGACGATTTCCCGGGAACTGGCGGCGGTTTTTTGGGCCATGCGCACAATCTCATGCAGGGCTTCGCCGGAGGCGCCGGCCAGCTTGGTGGCCTCGTCGATGGTGGCGGTCGCCTCCCGCATCCGGGTGACGCTGCGGGTGGCCGCGTCCTGGATGCCCCGGATGTTGTCGCCGACCTCCTTGGTGGCGTTCATGGTCTTTTCGGCGAGCTTTCTGACCTCGTCGGCCACCACGGCGAAGCCGCGTCCGGCCTCGCCGGCCCGGGCGGCCTCGATGGCGGCGTTTAAGGCCAGCAGATTCGTCTGGTCGGCGATGTCTCCGATCACCTCGATGACCGCGCCGATGGAGTCGGACTGCTGGCCGAGCTGGGTCATGTTGGTGCCCAGGTCGTTGGCCGCCTTGGCCACCTGGCGGATGGCCTCCATGGAGCGATCGACGACCTCGGCGCCCTTTTGGGCCTTTTCCTCGGTATTGACCGCCTCCTGGGAGGCGGTTTCCGCACTCTTGGCCACCGTTTCCACGGCGTGTTGCAGGTCCTCCATGACACTGGCGGCCTGTTCGGTGCGCTCGCGTTGTTCGGCGGCCCCGGTGGCCACTTGGCTGATCCGCTGGGACAGGCGTTCGATGAAGTCCAGCAGCCCGGTCGCGATGTCGCCGGTCTCCTTGGCCGCCTGTTCGATGGCCTGGGCCTTGGCCACGGCCAGGGCCTGGCTCTCCTTGATGGCGGTCAAATCCAGATAGGTGGCGATGCCGCCGATGACGTTCCCTTCGAGATCGACCAGCCGGCAGCGGTCGGCCCGGACCTGGACCTGGCGGCCGGTGCGCGAGGTCAGGGTCTCGTCCGTGGAGGCGTCGGGCTGGCCGGAGGCGACCAGCCGGCCGAGGGTCGTTTCTTTGCTGGCGTCGCCGTAGAAGAACAGGCCGCCCGGTTTGTCGATGAAGTCCTCCGGCGAACCGGTGATGTCCAGAAGGGCCAGGGCGTGCCGGTTGATGAAGGTGACCCGGGAGTCCATGTCCATGGTCAGGAAGGGCTGGCGGAAGCCCCGCATGACGCTCCGGCTGAAACCCAGGTTTTTTTTCAGGGCTTCGGTCATGCGCAGCAGGTGGCTCTTGAGATTCTCGAATTCCGAGGCGAAGGCGCCGGTGATGCTGGCCGAGAAATCGCCGTCGGCAATCTGGCGGGAATAGGCGATCATGGCCGCCAGGGGACGGGAAATCGCCCTGTTGAGGGAGAAGCCGTACGCGAGCAGGGCGATGATGCAGCAGAGAGCCACGCCGATGACGATGGTCCGGCCCAGGGCCGCAGCCTGTTGATGGTTGGCGAAGGCGGCGGCGAACTGCTCCTGCTGCGCCGCGTTGAGCGTGAGGATTTTGCCCTTGATGTCGCGCCACAGGGGCGTTTCCCGGGAATTGAGCGTTTCGACGGCCTGTTTCGGCTGGCCGGCGATGGCCAGCTGGCGGATTTCTTCCTTGACGCCGCCGATGGCCGACCATTGTTCCTTGATGGCGCTGAGCACCGGCCGGGCGCCGTCGTCGGCCAGGGCCAGGGCCTTGTCGTTGGCGGCGATGAAGTCACGGTCGGCCTTGTCGTAGTTGTTCATGGCCTTGGTGTCGCCGGGATTGAACATGACGTTGCGCAAGGCCTGTTCCGTCTGCAAGCCGTCGGCCCACATTTCGTGCAACAGAATGCTCATGGCGCTGTCCACATGAATGACATGGCTGATGTCCTGCGTCGTCTTGCCGGCGTAGACGACGAAGAGCACCAGGTTGACGGCCAAAGCGCAGACGGCGGCGCCGCTAAAGAGCAGCAAGTTTTGTTTCATGGAATATCGGGCAGCCATGCGTGTCTCCTTCGGAAGGGATGATGGGGCCCCGCTCGCGAAACACGGAGTTCAGGCATCATGCCACGGGAGCCGCGCCTCTTCCAAGATTTTTTTCCTTCCGCGCGGTGGCGTCGTCCGGGCGACCCGGCATGCCTTGACGCCGGCCGGGTCCTTGGTCCACTCTCTGGCCTTCCGAACGCGCCGTCCGCGTGTTGCGCGGGAGCGTGACGTTTTTGGGGGAACGCGCCAACGTGCCGCCGAAGCGTCTGTTGGAGTGTTTCCCGCCTCCTGGAGGTTTCGTCATGGACAAGCGTATGCCCTGGCCCGACTATTTCATGCGCATCGCCTACCTGGTGTCCGAGCGCAGCACCTGTCTGCGTCGCAAGGTCGGCGCCGTGGCCGTCAAGGACCGCCGCATCCTGGCCACGGGTTACAACGGCTCTCCGGCCGGCACCGCGCACTGCCTGGACATCGGCTGCCTGCGCGAAAAGATGGGTATTCCCTCGGGCGAGCGCCATGAGCTCTGCCGGGGGCTGCACGCCGAGCAAAACGTCATCATCCAGTGCGCCATCCACGGCGTGGCCCTGACCGGTGCGGACATCTACTGCACTACCCAGCCGTGCCTGATCTGCACCAAGATGCTCATCAACTGCCAGGTCCGTCACATCTTTTCAGCCAGGGCTATCCCGATCCCCTGGCGGTCGAAATGATCGCCGAGGCCGGCATCGGCTTCGAACTGCTGGAGGGCGACTATGGGTGCTGACGTGGACTTCATGGCCCGGGCCCTGGAACTGGCCGAACGCGGCCGGGGCCTTTGCCGCGCCCAACCCTCGGGTCGGGGCGGTGCTGGTCCGGGACGGCCGCCTCGTGGCCGAGGGCTGGCACAAGGTCTACGGCGGTCCCCATGCCGAGGTGGAGTGCCTGCGCGACGCCGAGGCCAAGGGCGTCGATCCGGCCGGCTGCACCATGTACGTGAGCCTTGAGCCCTGCAACCATTTCGGCAAGACCCCGCCCTGCACCCGGGCTATCCTCGAAGCCGGGGTGCGGCGCGTGGTCATCGGCTGCCTGGACCCCAATCCCGACGTGCTGGGCGGCGGCGCGGACTTCCTGCGCCAGCACGGCCTGGACGTGGAGGTGGGCGTTCTGGAGCGGGAATGTCGTGACGCCAACGCCGATTTTACCGTCTGGAAGACGTGCGATCGACCGTTCGTGACGCTCAAGCTGGCCATGACCCTGGACGGGCGCATCGCCACCCGGAGCGGCGACGCCCGCTGGGTGAGCGGGGAGGCCTCCCGGCGGCAGGTGTACGCCATGCGGGCCTGCGTGCAGGCCGTGCTGATCGGCGGGGAAACCTTCCGGGCCGACAATCCGGCCTTGACCCATCGTCAGGTGGAGGGGCCCCTGGCCGCCAATCCCCAGCCGCTGGCCGTGGTCCTCACTCGGCAACTGCCTGCGGCGGACGCGCCGTGTACCGTGCTGCGCGAACCGGCCCGAACAGCTCATTTTTTGACCGACGCGGCGGGCGAGGCCTCCGCGGCGGCCGCCGCCCTGGTTGCGCGCGGCGTACGGGTTTGGGGCCTTCCCGAAGTGGACGGCGTCCTGGATATCGGCCGGGGCCTGACCAGGCTGCGCGAGGAAGGGCACGTCTACAGCCTGCTGTGCGAAGGCGGGGGGGGCATTGGCCGGCTCGCTTCTGGCCTACGGCCTCATGGACGAGCTGGTGGTCTTTTGCGCGCCCAAGCTCCTGGCCGACGCCCAGGGCGTTCCGGCCTTTTCCGGGATGACCGTTCCGCACATGAAGGACGCGGCCAAGCTGCGGTTTTTGGGCGTGACGTCCCTTGGCGAGGACCTTATGATCGTGGCGCGGCCCGACAACGGGACGGCGGCTGGTGCCCGGAGGCCTAGCGCAGCCAGTGCAGGAGGGCGAGCAACACCCCGGCGTAGACGCCGGCCAGGACGTCGTCGATCATCACGCCGTAGCCGCCCGGCAGCCAGCGTTCCGAGGCGTGGATCGGCGGCAGCTTGGTGATGTCAAACAGGCGGAACAGGACGAACCCGGCCGCCAGTTCCGGGAGATCGGGTGATGCCAGGGGCAGCAGGGTCAGCCATTGGCCCAGCACCTCGTCGATCACCACTTGGCCGGGATCCTTTTGCCCCGAACAGGCGTTCGGCTCGGCCGGCGGCCAGGGCTCCGACATAAAACAGCGCCACCAGCAGTGCTACCCGCCAGGGGAGCGGCAGGGGCAGCAGGACAAACGGCGCCAGCACCACGGCGACGGCCGAGCCGAAGGTGCCCGGGGCTGCGGGAAGACGGCCGATAGGGCCAAGGGTGGCGAGGTAAAGCCAAAACGCGTCGGCCCTGGTCATGACTCCTCCAAGCCGCCGCCAGGCGGCAGGCCGTGTTGCTGGCGTGTGCGTCCGGTGACGTCCGGACATCATGGGCCACATTCCCCCCGGTTTCAAGCCGGCCTTGAGTTCGGGGGCGAAGTGTGGGACAGATAACGGCCGAGCTGGCGCCCGACGCGCCGCAAACCGAGAAGGATGGACCGGATGCTCAGCCTGCGCTATGCCCTCATGCTTTTCATCTGTTATTTTTTGCTGTTCCTGTTCTACTACCGCATGTACTTTCGGCCGCGGATCTATTTGCTGCTGCTTTCCGAACGCTCCTACCTCGACTACTATATCGACCGTCTGCCGCATATGCGGGACCGGCCTGCGGAGCGGGAAGGTATGGCCTCCTTCCTGCGGGACAAACGCCAGCAGTTCGTGCGCTCGCTTCGCCGTTTCGTCATCGCCAGCCTGGTGGTCTATGTCGTGCTGCTCTACATGGGGGCGACGGCCTGATGGACGAATCCCCAAAGGAAGCGTTTCTGGCCCGGCAGGTCGTGGAAGCCGTCCGGCAAATCGCCGTCCATTACGGGCTGTGGTTGTCCGAAACCGCCCATCAGCTCGGCCCCGAAGCGGCCATCGACCTGGAGTCCCAGGCCGGCGACGCCTTCATCCCCTTGCTGACCAAGCGCGTGGAACGGGCCCTCGGCCTGGAGCGGCCGCTGACCGATCTGGTGGCCGGGCTGGGCGCCGAGCGACTGGAAGAGCTGCTCAAGGCCTTGTCCGTGTCCTGGCTGGCCGCGGACGGCGTGTGGTTCCGCAAGGTCGAGGACAGCCGCGGCATGCATGACGCCAAGCGGATCAACGACAGTTGTTGGCTGCGGCTGGGACGCTACGAGGGCGTCCGGGCCCGGGCCGTGCTCGGCCTGCCCGAGCATGGCGGGCTGCCGGCCCTGCGCGCGGCCCTGGCCGCCCGGCTGGTCGCCCACGTCAATACCTGGGACATCGTCGAGGAAACGCCCGATTCCTTCGTCTACCGCATTCTCTCCTGCCGGGTGCAGTGCTCCCGGGAGCGCCAGGGGCTGCCGCCCTATCCCTGCCAGTCCGGCGGGTCCGTCGAATACACCGCCTTCGCCGCCGGCGTCGATCCGGCCATCCGCGTGACCTGCCTGTCCTGCCCGCCCGAAGTTACCCAGCCCGATTGCGCTTGTGCCTGGCGCTTTTCGCTGTAGCGAAAAACGACGAAGAGGCCTCCGGCGGCCGGGGGCATGATGCCCCCGGACCCCTCAGTGCGCGGCCGCCCAAACGGCAATCGAAGACGCTTGCCGTTTGGGCGGCCGCGAAGGGTGCGCGAAAATGTCCGTTGTGAGGCAGGGGGCTGGGGGAATGCTTCCCTGGCCGCCGGAGGCTACGCTTTGCTGATTCCCAGCTTGCGCAGTCGGGAGTCGAAGGTGGAGCGGTTGACGCCGGCCTGTTTGGCGGCCTTGGTGACGTTCCATTTGCATTTTTCCAGCAGGGACAGGGCGTAGGTGCGTTCGAGGTCGTCCCAGGTATAGCCCGTCAGGTCGGGCGGACCTTGGTCGGCGGCAGCGGGCGTCGGGGCATCCGGGGCCTTGTCGGGGCGTGGTTCGGCGGCCTCGGGCGGCGGGGGAATGTCGCCCACGTCGATGACCGGTCCGCCCACCGTGGCCAGCAGGTAGCGCACGAGGTTTTCCATCTCCCGGACATTGCCCTTGAAGGGCCGTTCGCGCAGGGCGCAGCCGGCGGCCGGGGAGAGCGCTTTGGCCGGGAGGCCGAGCCGGGCGGCGTCGCGTTTGAGGAAGTAGTCGAGCAGCTCCGGGATGTCCTCGGCGCGTTCCCGCAGCGGCGGCAGCTGGAGGGGCAGGACGTTGAGGCGGTAAAAGAGGTCTTCGCGGAAGGTCCCGTCGGCGATGGCCTGGCCGAGGTCGCGGTTGGTGGCGGAGATGACCCGCACGTCCACGGTTCGGGTTTCGGTGGAGCCGAGCGGCTTGACTTCGTTTTCCTGGAGCACGCGCAGGAGGCGGGCTTGCAGGGCGAGGGGCATGTCCCCGATTTCGTCGAGGAAGACCGTGCCGCCGTTGCCGGCTTCGAACAGGCCGATCTTGTCCTTGTCCGCGCCGGTGAAGGCGCCTTTCCGGTAGCCGAAGAGTTCCGATTCGAGGAGCGTGTCCGGGATGGCCGACACGTTTTGGACGAGGAAGGGACCGTTTCTCCGGGAGCTGCTGCGGTGAATCTCCCGGGCGAACAGTTCCTTGCCGGTGCCGGATTCGCCGGTGAGGCAGACGGGAAAATCCGTCCGGGCGTAGTTCTGGGCCGTGTCCAGGGCGGCCAGGAAGGCGGCGCTCTTGCCGATCAGCGGGGTGGGCCCCTTGATTTCGTTCAAGAGTTTCTTGAGATGTTGGGTTTCCTTTTTCTGGTCGGCGAAGGTCAGGGCGTTGCCTAGGGCGATGGCCCCGATGGCGACGAATTCTTCCAGCAGTTCGAGATATTCCCGGGTCAGGTTGAGGCGGCTGCCGCCGTGGGCGGTGTCGATGATTTCCACCGCGCCGTAGACGACGCCGTTTTTGAGCACCAGCGGATAGCACAGGATCAGCGTGGACTTGATGTCGAGGTCCGATTCGGCTTCCTTGAAATGGCGCTTGTCCTTGCCCGGCTCGGCGATGGTCATTTCGCCGTGTTCGATGACCCAGCCGACGATGCTCGGCTTGTCCTGGGGCAGGACGAGATCCTTGATATGGTCGCTTTGGGGCCCCATGGCCTCGATGCAGTGGTAGCCGTCCGGGCGTTTGACCCAAAGCGAGCCGCGGTCCACGTTCTGGAATTCCATGAGCGATTCCAGAAAGCGGTGCTGGAGCTTTTCGGTTTCGAGCTCCTCGAAGAGGGCCTTGGGGAAGTCCGGGATATGCGACACCATGCTCCGTTCCAGGAAAATCGGCGGTTCTCGGCGACACAACGAACGGCAGGCTCGAAAAAGCCGCTGGGTCAGTATGCCGCACATCCGGCTTTCCGGCAAGGAGCGGGCCGTCCGCCGGGGACGGGACGAACGGCCCGGTGCGCTAGTGGGTGGCCTGGCTCAGTTCACGAATGCGCCAGAAGTCCTCGGGAATTTCCAGATAGAGATCGTCGTCGGGCAGCGGGATGACGCACAGCAGGGCGCCGGTGGCCTCGACCCAGTACATGTGGCCGCTTAAGCCGTGCATGATGTCGGCGTAGTCCATGCCGGTCTGGGCGGCGACTTCCTTCATGGCCTTACGCATGGTGGAAAGGGCGCCGTGGCCGATTTCCACTTCGAGAACGGAGACATGACGGATGAAGCCGTTTTCGGATAACTCGGGGGGAGCGGACTTGCGCAGGGTCAATGCCGATTCCATGGCGGCCTCCTTTCATGTTTTTCCCCGTATCGTGGGGACCCGTCAGGCTATATAAAAGGGATAAGCAATTTTCGTGCAATGTACATTCTGTCTTTGTGAAAAGATGGTTATTTAAATAACATATGATATATTTTGAATTATTTTTGATGCTGGGTGCCGTCGCACGCGGCGCCGGGCGGGGCGGACACGGTCCCGTGCAAAAAAGAAGTCCCGAGCGACAAATTTGTCGTCCCAATTTGTCCCACGCGGCGAGGCGAGCGGAAGGCGCTAGGCGTCGGTCGGGACGGGGCGGTCCGGAAGATGGGCGAGCAGGGCGTCCCAGGTGGCGTACCGGCCGGGCCGCCAGCACTTCGGGCAGCGGCTCCGTCAAAATGCCGGGCAGATCGGCTTCGCCGGGGCGCGAAGGGGAAAGGCCGGATACTCGCGGGGCGGATCGAACCGGGCATCCACCCCGGGCTTGGTTTTGCCCCGGGGATCGATCCGGTACCAGCCGAAATCCGAAAGATGGACGGCGGCCAGACCGTGCAGGCAAAAGCGGTCGCTTCCGGGGGCGAGCACCAGCCGTTGGTAGCAGAGTCCGGCCGGCAGGCCATTGGCCCGCAGCAGGGCGACCAGCAGATGGGCCTTGGCGTAGCAGAAGCCGGTGCCATGGGCCAAGACCTCGGAAGCGGCGCAGGTGACGGGATTTTGCCGGGAGTCCGCGCTGTGGCGGATGGCGTCGCGCACGAACAGAAAACAGGCTTCGGCCACGGCCGTTTCCGTCACCAGGCCGACGGCCAGGGAGGCGGCCTTGGCCGCGACCGACGGATGCTGGTGGTCGATGACGTCGCTGGCGGCCAGATAGGGGACCAAGGTGGGGGAGACGGGCATGGCGATCAGGCTCCGTGACGTGCCGTGGCGGTGCGGGCGGCCAGGCAGCGGTCGGTATAGTCGTCCGGGCAGGTGACGTGCAGGCCGAGACGGGCGGCATAGTCCCGGATGATGGGCAGGGCGGCCAGACCCGCTTCCCGGTCCGCGGCCAGGTGTTCGATTTCGATGAAGATTTCCGGGGCGAAGTCCACAGTGACCACGGTGACGGTCAGGTCCAACCCCTGGGCGGTGTCGCAAAAGAGACGACAGCGCTTGGTGAAGGCCACCCGCCGGACAAAGCCGAGGTGGGTGAGGATCGCCTCCAGGATGTCGCCGTCGGCTACGGCGGTTTCCCATTCCTCCTTGGACCGGCTGGCCCGGTCGAAGGGCGGGAGCTTGGCCGTGAGCAGCGTTCGCCCTC
>Ga0268359_10510_pt1 | contig 14293 bp, 14 predicted proteins | sample BioMet11_FD_194416 | JGI IMG/M metagenome (GOLD analysis project Ga0268359, IMG submission 194416) | Sewage microbial communities from Oakland, California, United States - Biofuel 11 (PacBio Assembly) | ecosystem: Engineered > Wastewater > Sewage > Unclassified | place: USA: California | collected...
GGGTGGGCAGAAGACCCTTAACTTTGGTCTTGATATCTCACCTGAGATTTCTCCAGAAACTACGAATTCGGAAAATAATACTTCCGATACCCTTACACCTGACACCCTTACACCTGACACCCTTACGCCTGATACCCTTACACCTGATACCCTTACACCTGATACCCTTACACCTGATACCCTTACACCTGATACCCTTACACCTGATACCCTTACACCTGATACCCTTACACCTGATAGTTTTACTTCCGATACTCTTATGCCAGAGCAGGATCAGGTCGGGCTTGATGAGGTCGGGGCTCAAACCTGGTAGCCTTACATCCGGTTCACATGAACATGATAATCTTAAGGTTAAGAATTCTTCATCCCTGCCTGAGCTCTTTGAGAAAGAAGCCTTTTCTGGCTCTGAAACCGATAGAAAACAGCATCTCTCCCGAATTTTCCAGATCCAGGGAATCTATAAACCGCGAGCCCATTATCAAAAAAGTTTCAGATAAGTCTAAAAAACCTGAGGTCAAAGCCAGCGAAACTCCTAAAAAAGTCGAGTCGAAAACACAAAAAACGCTTTCGACTTCTAATTTTCTGACCTTATTTATTTTCTTAATTTCTGTTAGTTTTCTTACCTTTTGTTAAGTAAGTAAGAGCCTAATTGATTTTTCTGATTACTGCAATTACTGCACTATATGCATCATATCAATTTTCCAGATTATGTGAAATAGATAGAAAGAAGTTTAGATGCAAAATTAGATGAGTTAGTATAAATTGACAGAATAAATTTCTAAACTGCTGGAAACAGTTTAAATCAACTGAGAAAAAGTTGTGAGCGGGCTGGAGAGTTTGGGGAATAGTTGGGGGAAATAGTTGGGGGATATTGTTTTGGGGTTATACTATGGAAAAAAGACCCGCTCACGCGACAATGAATACCTATTCATCTTATAAATAGCTTTTCATTTATATAGTCCCTATTTTATAATTTTTACTCGATGTTTTAGTTTTTTCTTTTAGTTATAAATTCTACTTCCTGGATTAAAAGTCTATAATAACCATCGGGTGGAGTTAAGGTCTGAACCTATCCAAATCCTTTTTTCTTAATCATGTCCTCTTTTCTTAATCATTTAATTACTAAGTTGCCTTCTAAATGAGCTTCCGGAGTCATTTCATGGCCAGATATCTCAATTTATTTTCTAGCATTGTACAATAGGAACCCACAATTTAGAGTTTTTGAATTGTTTCCATTAATATACATTTCTATTTTGATGAGAATAAGATGAGCGGGTTGGGGAGTATGAATTGGGGTGTTGGGTGTTGGGGGTTATCACATAAAATAGAGACCCGCTCACAAGTTACTTCATGCTAATCTCATATAAATATATTTTGCTTAGCTTTTTTATCCATTCAGAATTATCTCAGACTAGAATATCTATAGTATAATCTCGTTGTTCAAAATGAATTATTATCAATTTTTCGCTTTATATGTATATATACATTTAGCTTTTAAAATAATATATATTATTTATCTTCTATATTAACTATCTCCTTTTATATAGTAAAAACTTGGCGTAATAATAATCTATAGCTCTTTTTTACTAAAACGTAATCTCTTATACTAACATTTTCTTGTTTAGTATAATAATAATGTCATATAGTGTAATAACAGCCTGATTTAATGCAATGAGAATTTTATTCGGTAAACAAGATTCTTATTTAGTGAAGTAACTAACTTTCAGATAGCCCTGAGTTTCTTTCCTAACAAAAGAGATATATATAACTAGTGACATTTTGGTGTTGCTCTTAGAGCGATTCTGAAAATGTAGGCAAACTGGGCTCGTGGTCTAGTCGGTCATGACATCGCCTTTACACGGCGGGGATCCTGAGTTCGAATCTCAGCGGGCCCATTCTCTTTATTATCTTTATTTTCCTTTAGATGTTTTATAAATTTTTATTTTCTAATCTTTCAACTCTTGTTTCAATTTCAGATTTTGTTTCCTGTTGTGTAACAGTTCATATTTAAGCTCTTTTTCAAGGGAAATTACATGCAAAAGTTTACTGTTATATTCTGTTTTGAAAATATGAGCAGTTTCTCTGGCAATTCTCATTCCCGATTGTGGAAGTATTACTAAAGTATGTGATATCTCTGGTTTTAGCCTGAGTTTTGTGAGCTTTAATTTTCCCTAACTATACTTATAATGTCCTCATCACCTTCAGTTTGGTCACTATGCAGTCAAGTGATACAACCAAAATGACCAGGTAAAAACTTCATAGAAACCTGGGACCAATTTAAATATTTCATGCAATTTCTGTGTAGCTGGGAGTTTCATTACATTGTCAGATGTTTCATTTCCATAATAATCTAAAAAATATTGACTACTGTATTAAGAAGTAGAATCATTCCCACCCAGGTTCTGTCCCAGAATAGCCTTGAATTTTACATAGCCCGTCTCATTAATTTTTGCATGATATATTATCGTACCAGCCAAAGTATTCTCTAGGTCACTCCATTGGATTATTGTTTGTATCCAATTGAATTTCGAAACTTTCGAATATATTCACCGATCATGAATTTTCCACTAAATCTGGAATTTATTTTGGAATATAAGCACTAGTCGCTTCAGTATTTTGAAGAGTATGAGTGCATCATTTTACGCAACTTTTCAGTTTTGTTTTCTACGATTTTAGTGTCTAGTATATACTCTTTGTTAACTCTTATTTTATTTAAAAAGACTAACTGGGAGCTGTTTCCGAGTTTATTTCTGGCAATTTCCCTTTTTCTCTAGCCGCAAAAGAGAACTTGTCCGTTTAAATCTTTTTTCTTTATAACTTGACATTATATATAGTACTGAAATTGTTATATAGAAAGGGGAACGATAAAGATTTAGAATCTTTGTTACCTACAAAAAGATATGCTTTAATATTTTTAAGGCGTAACTACTTACAAAGATTATTTAAAAACTACCGTGGGGGAGGAGTCAGTATTAAGAGAAGGAGCAGGACTGATATCGCAGTAGATATTTTAAGAGTGGCAATGAACGGGGCGAAGAAAACCCACATTGTATATGAGGTAAATTTGAACTTTAATATCGCCCAGAAATACCTTGAAATGTTAAAAGAAAAAGAGCTTATCAGACATGAAAATGGACTTTTCATCACTACTGACAAAGGAAAAGTCTTTCAGGAAATGGCTAAGGAACTCAAGCTCTAAGCAATTTCTGTCTTTTTTAATTTTTATTACACTTTCCCATCTTTTTCTTTTTTCTGATTTTCCGGTTTCACTATCCTAAAATTATACTTGAAATCGACTTTTTCCGTGTCCATCCTTTTTCTTGAGTTATTCTTATGTAAAACTCAGCCCAAAGATCAGGTGAGGATAAAGCGCCTGGTAAGTAATTCAGAAATAACGTTTCTAAATTATAATGCGCCCCCGTATAAATAAAAGCAGCTTGGAAACATATATACTATGGTGATTAAGGCACTTTTTTTAAACTGCACTCTGAAAAAATCTCCTCGGGTATCAAATACTCGCGCTCTTGTTGACAAGGCAGTAGCTATCTTCGATGAACTTGGTGTTGAAAGTGAAGTGATAAGGGTTGTGGATCATAAAGTGGCTTTTGGGATTTCCTCAGATGAGGGAGGAGGAGATGAATGGCCATTGATCCTTGAGAAAATAAAAGCCTGTGATATTCTTATTATAGCAACTCCCATCTGGTTTGGAGTTCTCTCATCTGTGGCAAAGATGGTAATTGAGAGGCTGGATGGAACTTATACGGAAGGGAATCCCGAAACCGGTCAGTATCCTCTTTATGGAAAGGCTGCAGGAGTCATAGTTACCGGAAACGAGGATGGAGCACACGATGTCTGTTCAACTATACTCTTTAGCCTTATTCATCTGGGCTGCACTGTTCCCCCAAATGCAGACTGTTACTGGGTTGGTGATGCAGGACCGGGTCCAAGTTACATAGAAGCTGGAGGAGATAGGCATCTCTATACAAATCGGACAGCCAGATATATGGCACACAATCTAGCATATTTTGCAAAGCTGCTCAAAGAAAACCCTATCCCTACCAATTTAAGGAAACTTGATGAGGAGGCAAAAAAGGTAAGCGACTGATGCTGACCTATCTAAGAGCTGATGATCTTTTCACAAAGTCCTGAACATTTTTACTGCTGGAAATGGGGGGTATTATTTGACTGATAAGGATAAGACTACGATAAAATTGAAAGTTGCAGAAGCCGATCAACGGGATGTTGGAAAAGGCATTGTCCGAATAGGCGAAAGTTTCCGGGAAAAACTGGGTCTTAAGCCTTTCGACGTTGTGGAAATCAAAGGGGGGAAATCGACTTCAGCCCTTATAGGGCGCCAGTACCCGAGTGATTCAGGACTTGAGATTATACGTATGGATGGGCTTATCCGCACCAATGCAAAAACCAGTATAGGGGAATATGTGAATATCCGCAAAGCTGACTGGAAAGAAGCAAAAAGTGTAACTCTTGCGCCTGTAGCCAGGGGCATGCAGATCTATGCTCCAAGCGAAACTCTTAAAGCCGTATTCATGAACCGTACGGTTTCAAAGGGAGATTTTATTTCGACCACAAGTTTAAAGAAATCGAGGGAAAGTGAGACTTTCGGCAAAGGAGTTATGTTTGAAGATTTCTTCCAGGACTTTTTCGGCCAGGACTTCGGGCCATCTTTCGGGCTTGGAGAAATAAAATTGCAGGTAGTTTCTACTTCTCCGTCGGGGATAGTAAAGATTACAGACTTAACGCAGGTTGAGCTTTTGCCTGAAGCGACCGAAGTAACCCCTGAACAGAATATTCCTACTGTTATGTATGAAGATCTGGGCGGGCTAAAAGAAGCCATCGGGAAAGTCAGGGAAATGATAGAGTTGCCTTTGAAGCACCCTGAGCTTTTTGACAGGCTAGGGATCGATGCTCCAAAAGGGGTACTGCTCCATGGCCCTCCCGGAACGGGAAAGACTCTGCTTGCAAAAGCAGTTGCCAACGAATCCGATGCCTACTTTATTTCTATCAATGGCCCTGAGATTATGTCCAAATATTACGGCGAATCCGAAAGGGCGATAAGGGAAATTTTCGAAGATGCAGAAAAGAATGCTCCTGCAATTATCTTCCTGGATGAGATCGACTCCATTGCCCCTAAAAGAGCTGAGGTAACCGGAGAAGTCGAAAGAAGAGTAGTTGCTCAACTTCTCTCCCTTATGGACGGGCTTAAGGCTCGCAAGAATGTAATCGTTATAGGGTCAACCAACCGTCCCGAAGCCCTGGATGTAGCACTCCGCCGCCCGGGCAGATTTGACCGAGAAATTGAACTTAGAGTCCCGGATACTGATGGAAGGTTAGAAATTTTCCAGATCCACACCAGAGGAATGCCTCTTGCCGAAGACGTAAATCTCATGGATTTTGCTCAAATAACGTACGGATTCGTGGGAGCTGATATTGCTGCCCTGTGCAGGGAGGCAGCTATGAGTGCTCTACGGCTGGTTTTACCTAAAATCAATCTTAATGAACCTGAAATTCCAGCTGAAATTCTGGATTCCCTCCAGGTAATAAGAGAAGATTTTGAAAATGCTCTCAAAGATGTCCAGCCTTCAGCAATAAGGGAAATCCTGATCGAAGTGCCAACTGTCAGCTGGGATGACGTCGGCGGCCTGGAGGAAGTAAAAAGGCTCCTGAAGGAGGTAGTAGAATGGCCTCTCAAGAATCCGGAGTCTTACAGAGATATCGGGGTTGAAGCTCCTAAAGGGGTTCTTCTGTATGGCCCTCCAGGTACGGGAAAGACTCTGCTTGCAAAGGCAATAGCTCATGAATCGGATGCTAATTTTATCACCGCCAAGGGGAGTGATCTGCTTTCCAAATGGTATGGGGAATCCGAAAAAAGGATAGCTGAGGTTTTTACACGGGCAAGGCAGGTCGCTCCTTCAATTATTTTTCTGGACGAACTTGACTCACTTGCGCCCATTCGCGGGGCTTCTATAAGTGAACCTCAGGTTACGGCAAGAATCCTTAATCAGCTTCTCTCCGAAATGGACGGGCTTGAAGAGCTCAGGGCTGTAGTAGTAATTGGTGCAACCAATCGCCCGGACGTTATTGATCCTGCACTTATTCGGCCAGGACGTTTTGATGAACTGATTCTTGTTCCGATCCCTGATGAGGGAGCTCGCAGGGAGATCTTCAAAGTCCACACCGAAAAAATGGCGCTTGCAGAGGATATTGATATCGAAAAGCTCGTTTCTATGACCGATCAGTATACAGGTGCAGACATTGCAGCCGTATGTAAAAAGGCAGGAAGGCTTGCTCTGCGTGAGGATCTTCACGCAAAAAATGTTAAGCAGAGACACTTCCTTAAAGCAATAACAGAAACTGGGCCTTCAGTCACTCCGGACACGATGAAATACTACGAAGCTATAAAAGGCGAACTCAGGACAAGGAAATCTAAGGAGATCGAGAACCCCTCCTATATTTGAGTAAAAACGCTAAGAACGCAGGTTTGTTTTATTTTCATTTTTCCTGTTGATTTAGTAACTCTGTTTCCTATTTATTTGTTAATTTTTGTTTCCTGCTCATTTGTTGTTTTTTACCCTATTTTTCATACAACTTTATTATTTTTTTATAATTTTAGTTTTTTTTACAACTTTAGTAACTTTCTAAATACGATGTTTGTATGTCTGATCTTTAAACTGAGTATTTTCAATTTTTCTTTTTTACCCAGTTATATCATAGAGTTTTCCGAGAATAATACTCTGAATTTAATATCACCTATTTTTTAACTTCACAAATTATGTTAACCAATGATATTAAATATAATAATTACTATCGGTAATATACATGCAGCTTCCAACACCCGAAGATCTTAAAAAAAGAAGAAATGAACTCGGGCTTACCCAGAGCGATCTGGCTAAAAGGGCAGGAGTAAGTCAGCCCCTTATAGCTCGTATAGAATCGGGAGACGTAGATCCCAGGCTTTCGACTGTCAGGAAAATCCTTGACGCTTTTGAGGAAGTTGAAAAGGAACAGCAGATTATTATAATAGATCTGATGCATTCCCCTGTAATTCATGTTTCTCCAGTTGATTCTGTGGAAGAAGTAGTAAACTTGATGCAGAAGCATGGTTTTTCCCAGGTTCCTGTGCTTGATGGGGGCATTCCGGTTGGAAGTGTTTCCGAAGACATGATAGTGAAATTGATGGCCGAAAGTAAGAAAAAATCAATTTCCCAGTTGAAAGTTTCTGAGATAATGGGAGAGGCCTTCCCAACAGTGTCTCCAGGTATTTCTATCTCAGTCGTGTCGCACATGCTGGAAGGAAATCCTGCCGTACTTGTAGTAGAAAAAGGAGCAGTTATCGGCGTCGTGACGAAACATGATGTAATGACGCTTCTTCAGGGCTAATTCGCGAAATCCGTTCTCCTTATAGAGCGGTATCCGGGATCAGGGTTTGAAAAGCACATCAATTATATACTAGAATCCAATTAAACCTGATCTCTAAATCGGAATAATGCTTAATTATGCAAAGTAACTTAATTAATAAGTCCTGTGACAAATTCCCGGAATCATATACTGCAGGGCCTTTTAAGTATGCCGTATCACAATGATATTACTCTGAATTATTTTATATCTACAGTATTTTAATACTGTAGGTTCATACAAATCCCTTAAACAGATAAAAACGGAAGTATTAAAACCACTTTACAAAAACCACTTTACAAATAAAATATATAATTATATTAAATCAAAAAATATATTGGATTAAATTAAAATATAAAATCGAATTAAATCCAAAAATAAAATTGGACTGTATGCTGACTTAAATTTTTAAAAATGTGGAGCATAATATATGGATCTGGAAGATACCCTTCTCATGATGCCTGGTCCCGTAACTGTTACACCCAGAGTCCTTAGAGCTATGTCAAAACCGATGATCAACCACCGAAGTGCGGAATTTGCCGGAATTTATACCGATTGCAGGGAAATCCTTTCCAGCGTTTTCCAAACAAAGAATGATATTTTCGTGCTCAGTGGTTCGGGAACAGCAGGAATGGAAGCTGCTGTCGGTTCTTTGGTTGGAAGTGGAGACAAAGTCATTGCCATAGAAAACGGAAAGTTTGGAGAGCGGTTTAAAGATATTGCAGCTATCTATGGGGAAGTTGTCCCGGCTGTGTTCGAATGGGGGCATCCGGTTGACCTTGAGGTTGTCAAGGAAAAACTCGAAGAAGGGGCAAAAGCAATCACTCTTGTCCACAACGAGACATCTGCAGGCATTCTCAACCCTGCAGCAGAAATTGGCAAACTTGCTAAAAAGCATGATGCTCTCTTTATTATGGACGGTGTGACCTCCCTTGGAGGAGATGATGTAAAGGTTGATGAGTGGGGAGTTGACATTGCGGTTGTAGGCTCACAGAAGTGTCTTGCAGCTCCTCCTGGACTTTCAGTTGTTTCCGTAAGTGAAAAGGCTTTTGAGGTTATGAAGGATGTAACTAAAAGGCCATACTATAACGACCTACTTGCATATAAAAAGAGTGGGGACAAGCCCAAAGCAGAAACACCTTATACTCCTGCAATTCCTCTCTTCTACGCGCTTCAGGAGGCTTTGCACATCGTAAAAGAGGAAGGAATGGAGGCAAGGATTAAGAGACACAGAGTCCTTTCTGAAGCTATAAGAGCAGCAGTTGCCGAACTGAACATTGAGATGTTCCCTCAGCTTAACGAGTACAGCCATTACTCTAACACTGTCTCTGCTATAAAGGCTCCCACAGATGTTAATGGTGAGGATATAAAGAGCGATATGAAGGCAAGAGGAGTAATTATTGCAGGCGGGCAGGAACGTCTTAAAAACAAGATTTTCAGAATAGGTTGCATGGGTAATGTGACCGGAAGGGATGTGCTTTCAACCATCCAGCAGCTGGAGATTGTGCTTAATAAGCGTGGTTACATTGACCGCCTGGGAGCAGGCATAGAAGCTGCAACCAGGGTTCTTGACAGAGCCTGAAAAGGATAAAGTTATAGATTTAGATATAGGTAGAACAATATCTACCAGATCTTTTCAGGAAAACCCTGAAAAGATTTTAATCGAAATTCCGATCGGATTTACATGCCCACAATAGGAATTGCAGATACCACATTCGCACGCTATAATATGGGGCGTGCAGCAATTGATGAGATACAAAAAAATGTATCTGTAAAAATCAAAAGAGTAACCGTGCCAGGTATAAAGGACCTTCCGGTCGCAGCCAAAAAACTTATTGAAGAAGAAGGGTGCGATATCGTTATGGCTCTTGGCATGCCTGGAGCTAAGGAACAGGACAAAATCTGTGCTCATGAAGCTTCTCAGGGCCTTATTATGGCTCAGCTCATGACCAATACCCATATTATCGAGGTCTTTGTCCATGAAAATGAAGGAAAGGACGAGAAGGAACTTGCTTTCCTTATGGACAGAAGGACCCGAGAACACGCTTTAAACGTAATCAAACTGCTCTTCAAGCCTGAAAAGTTAATTCGAGAAGCCGGTACCGGTCAAAGGCAAGGCTTTGAAGACGCAGGTCCATTAAGAACGTGAATCTATTTATGTAAAAACAAGACTGGAGACCTTATCAGATGACTATCAGCCTAGGATTTGTTGTAGCTGAATTTAACAGGGATCTGACCTATCAGATGGAACTGCTTGGAAGAGAACACGCGGAGTTCCTGGGGGCAACAGTTAAAGAGACTATTCTTGTCCCAGGGGTCTTTGACATGCCGCTTGCGATCAAGAAGCTTTGCCAGAGGGATGACATCGATGCCGTGGTTACTATTGGATCTGTAATTGAAGGCGATACTGACCATGACCAGGTGGTTATGCAGCACGCTGCAAGGAAGATCATGGATCTTTCTCTTGAGTTCAATAAGCCTGTAACTCTCGGAATTCCTGGCCCAGGTATGACCCGCATGGCGGCTCATGAACGTGTGGACTATGCAAAGCGGGCCGTTGAAGCTGCAGTAAAGCTGGTGCGGCGGCTGTGAATGTTATAATACCTAAATTAACTAGCAAATGTAATAAACCAGGACCATCCCTATGTCATCCGCAAGGCTCAAGCGTGTAGAAGAATCCGCAACGATAAGGATCTCCAATATTGCAACCAGAATGATTAAAGAGGGTACAGACGTAATCAATTTCAGCCTTGGTGAACCTGATTTCAATACCCCTAAGAATATCTGCGATGCCGCGGCAAAGGCTATGTATGAGGGAAAAACCCACTATGCTCCTTCTGGAGGTATTCCTGAATTAAGGGCAGCCATTGCCGAAAAATTGAGGACAGAAAATAACCTCGATGTAACCGAGGCAGGTGTACTTGTCACCCCCGGAGCGAAACAGGGAATTTTTGAGGTAATGATGAGCGTTCTCGATGATGGGGACCAGGCTCTCCTGTTTAACCCTGCGTGGGTAACTTATGATGCATGCATACGTTTTGCAGGGGCGGAAACCGTCTGGGTTCCGACAGTCCCTGAAAAAGGTTTCATTCCTGACAATTTTGAAGAGTACATCACTGATAAAACCAAGCTCATTGTTGTAAATAGTCCGGGAAATCCCACAGGTGGGGTCTTCGGGAAAAAGACTTTGCAATGTATCGCGGATCTTGCAATTGACCATGACTTCATAGTGGTCTCAGATGAGATTTATGAGAAGATTATCTATGACAGGGAGCATATCAGCATTGGTAGCCTTGATGGAATGCAGGAAAGAACTATCACCGTAAATGGTTTTTCCAAGGCATATGCCATGACAGGCTGGAGACTCGGTTACCTGACTGCTCCTCCTGAAATTCTCAAACTTCTACTTAAAATTCAGTCTCATTCGGTAAGCAGTGCGACTACGTTTGTTCAGTATGGTGGACTTGAAGCTCTTCAGGGTCCTCAGGACAGCGTTTAAAGCAATGGTTGACCGTTTCAAGGTACGCCGCGATGTCCTTATCGACGGTCTGAACAAGATGGGGTTTGAATGTAAAAAGCCCGATGGAGCTTTCTATGCTTTTGCTAATGTCAGTGAGTATGGAAACGGGACTCAGGTTGCAGAACGGCTCCTGAAAGAAGCTCAGGTGGCAGTTACGCCTGGAATTGCTTTTGGTTCGTCTGGCGAGGATTTCGTCAGGATTTCCTATGCAACATCGATTGACCGAATCAGGGAAGCTCTTGAAAGACTTGAAAAGGTATTTTCCTAAATTAAATCCAGTAAATTATCTTTCTGAAAAAAGGTATGAAAATTATCTTTCTGAAAAAAAGGTATGAGTAAAGAATAACAGGCATCAATCAAATCGGAAACGGTAGGGGTAGATTTATCCATACCGTTTAATTACCTCTTTTATGATTGCACCTGTACTGCAAAGTGGGCATTCTTTGAAAGTGGAATCCTTACCACATTTGCAGGAAGCCCTCTTTTAGCAAGTTCTTCTTCCAGAAGTTCGGCGTCAAAACGCTGGTCGTAACCCAGGGCAATTATATCCGGTCTGATATACTTCAGGGGTTCAAACATATCTTTTTCGCTGCCAAGAAGCGCTTTATCTACTATCCCGAGCGCACTTACCATCTCCAGCCGCTGCTCCTCGGGCACAATTGGTTTTGGCTTATGAGTTACATTTGAGTCTCTAGCAACAATAACGAAAAGCTCATCTCCCAGAGCTCGGGCCTGGGTCAGAAAATAAATATGTCCGGGATGGAGAAGGTCAAAAGTCCCGGTAGCAAGTATACGTGTCAACAGATCACCTGGCCTCGGGTATATCCTTTAAGCATAAGAAACTTACTGAAATTAAACTCCTGGATTATGAGAAGATCTCTTGATTATTCAAAACTGTTTGCCACATGAACTGTTATATCTATTTATAGTTCGACTCTATAGTAAGAGAATTTTCAAATTATCGTAAGTAATATATATAGCCCATAATTATGAATATTATTTATTGAACTCAGGAAATAAACCTGTAAACCTGAAAATAAATCAAATTCAGGCACAGCTTTTCGCGTCTTCAGACAGGGCTGTTACCTTTGACATTATCATAAGTAATCTATAATTATAATAAATATTACAATTTATATAAATCTGCAAAAAGAGGAGATCCCCAATGGTTAAAAAATCGGTTCATGAGATTAATAAAAAAATTGAAGATGGAAGCGTCAATGTAGTGACAGCCGAGGAAATGGTCACAGTTGTTGAGGAGCTTGGCGCTGAAGGGGCTGCAAAAGAAGTAGATGTAGTTACTACAGGCACATTCGGAGCTATGTGTTCATCCGGTTTAATGCTTAACCTGGGGCATTCTGAGCCTCCCATAAAAATTCAGAAGATCTGGTTCAACAATGTAGAAGCATACAGTGGACTGGCAGCCGTAGACGCTTACCTGGGGGCCGCCCAGATTTCAGATACACGGGAATTCAGTATGGTGGAGCTCATGTTATTGAAGACCTTCTCAGAGGTAAAGAGATCGATGTTCATGCGACTTCGTATGGGACGGACTGTTATCCAAGGAAAGTGCTCGATACGATAATCACCCTTGACGACCTTAATGAAGCCATTCTTCTTAATCCAAGGAATGCCTACCAGAAATATGCAGCAGCAACCAACAGTTCCAAAAGGGTTCTGAATACTTATATGGGTGAGCTTCTTCCCAATTTAGGAAATGTAACTTATTCCGGAGCAGGGGTCCTCTCTCCTCTCTCAAATGACCCAAACTATGAAACCATAGGCATGGGAACAAGGATCTTTATGGGAGGAACCCAGGGCTATGTTATAGGGAACGGAACTCAGCATTCTCCGTCTTCCGGTTTTGGAACTCTCATGCTCAAAGGTAACCTGAAGGAGATGAATCCTGATTACTTGAGGGCTGCTTCTTTTGCCGGATACGGAGCCACTCTTTACATGGGAATTGGAATCCCAATCCCTATCCTTAACGAAAAACTTGCTGCTGCAACTGCAGTTCGTGATGAAGATATTGTTACCACCATCCAGGACTATGCTGTGGGAAGCCGGGACAAGCCGGTTGTCGGAGAAGTAAATTATGCTGAACTCAGGTCAGGCTCGGTACAGATTGACGGAAAAGACGTGCCCACTTCCTCTCTTTCCAGTTTCAAGAATGCGAGAAAGATCGCAAATGAGTTAAAGGAGTGGGTTAAGCATGGAACATTCTTTATCAGCATGCCCGTGGAAAGGTTGTGTGCTGAAGGGGTCGCTAAACCCATGAAAGAGACCCAGGCCGTACCTCTGGTAAAAGATGTGATGTCCAGTTTTATTGTGACCATCAAAAAAGATCAAACTGTCCAGGATGCTGCAAAGAAAATCTGGGAGAACTCTTTTAACCATCTGGCTGTGACTTCTGACACTGGCGAACTGGTTGGGATCCTGACTGCCTGGGATATTTCAAAAGCCGTTGCAGAAAACTGCTTTGATTCGGTGGAGAGCGTTATGACGAAGAAGGTGCTGACCTGCGCTCCGAACGAGCCTGTGGATCTTGCAGCTAGGCGGCTGGATCGCTACGGGGTATCTGCAATGCCGGTGATCGATGCTCAGAGACGTGTTCTCGGAATCATAACAAGCGATAATATCAGCAAACTTCTTGCAAGGAGGTACTGAACGTGAAAATCAAGATCACCATTCCTACCGAAAGAATCCACAACCCTATCATTTCCGAGTCCATAGTCGAAACCGGAATCCTGATTAATATAATGGTTGCAAATATCGACTCAACTTATGGGGAATTGATAGCTGACGTGAACGATCTCAAGTTCGATAAAATCAAAAACGCCCTGGAATCGAGAGGAGCTATAGTTTCCATTCTAGATCAGCCTATTCACAGGGATGAGGAAGAATGTATCGAGTGCGGAGCCTGTATTTCGGTCTGCCCTATGAATGTGTATTCTTTTGATGAGACCTGGAGCGTCCAGGTAGATGAAAAAAAGTGCATCCAGTGCGGCGTGTGCATTAAGATGTGCCCGCATGGGGCTTTGAAACTGGGAGAATGAAGAACTGGAAAACCGAATCAAAACCCTTACTTGACAATCTGTTTATTTTTCTTTCCCTTTCTTTCCCTTTTTTCTCTTTTTTCCTCTTTTTTCCCCTCTTTAACTGTATATCGAGATTTAGATATGGATACTGATTTCTATTTCGAAACTCCCGTTATTTATACATTGAAACAAATAATTACAATGTATCATAAAAAAATCACATAGAAAACCGGATAGACATTAAAGGAGGAGGTCCCAGAACTGAACATTAGCAGTTTCTCAAACACTTCCTCAAAGGTCTCCTCGCTGATCTCCTTTCCCC
>Ga0268359_12129_pt1 | contig 14275 bp, 17 predicted proteins | sample BioMet11_FD_194416 | JGI IMG/M metagenome (GOLD analysis project Ga0268359, IMG submission 194416) | Sewage microbial communities from Oakland, California, United States - Biofuel 11 (PacBio Assembly) | ecosystem: Engineered > Wastewater > Sewage > Unclassified | place: USA: California | collected...
TTGATCGGTTTTAGACTTACGCAGTGTAATAAGCAGACCTAAGCGGGTAAATCGCAAATCTTCCATGTCAAGGCCGGCTATTTCTGAACGCCGCATAGCTCCGTAAAATCCAACAAGCAGGATAGCTTTATCTCTGGCTTGTTGTAATTCGTCTCCTTCCATACAATGTAACATTTCCCGTATATCATCGAATAATACCGGCAGTTTTCCACGCTGCATTGTCCCTTTCATTCGTTTTATTCCTTTTAAGGCATTTTTTACGATAGGGAAGCGACAGGGATTATCCTTGATGCCAGCGGCATCAAAATTTTCTGTTAATGCGCTGATTCTGCGAGCTACCGTATTTGCTTTGGCATTATCAGCCAATCGTTAATATAATTTATAATAGTTTCCGGTTCGGCAGGGAATGCTTGTACATGATGGTGGTCACACCAATCATAAAAATCATTCCAATCCGACTCATATGCGTCAATTGTATTTTCAGATCGGGAAATATATATACTTTGACGACTTTTGTCTGTCAATTTTGTGTTAGCCGCCATGATATCGGCATTATGTAAATAAAAGTATTTGGATGGATGATCCAACATAATCACTCCTTAACAATAATATTGAATATAAAAGAATATCGATATATTTTATTAAAAAATTCCAGAAAAAACAAAAATACAATTACTTCCGATAATTTAACGTTATCGGAAGTAATTGTATCATACTTTATCTTTGAATTCAATTAGTTAAAGAAATATTTTATCATAATGAATTAAAAAGTTTATCTTTAGTCCGTTCTGCTTCAAAACGAATTTTATCAATATCTAATGTAGTAAATTCTTTATTGCGCAGCAAAATATTTCCATCTACAATAACGGTGTCTACATCAAAGCTATTCGCTGAATACGCCAGCAGTGACATCATATCATTTTTAGGATACCAATGCAAACCTTCACGATTTATTAGTGTAATATCTGCTTTATAGCCTTCCTGCAGTTTTCCGACATCGGTATAGCCAAGAGCCTTAGCACCGCCTTCTGTTAATAAATTAACAGCCGTTTCCGCAGGAATAATCAACGGATCCAGTGTATTCGCTTTATGGATCAATGCAGCCAACCGCATTTCCTCGAATATATCCAGATTATTATTACTGGAAGCGCCGTCTGTACCTAATCCTACGGTAATGCCTTTTTGCAGCATAGTATGAATCGGTGCGATTCCACTGGCTAATTTTAAATTACTTCCCGGGTTATGAGCGACACGGACATGTTTTCTGGCCATTATCTCTAAATCTGCATCGTCCACCCATACACAATGTGCTGCCAAACATCCGCAATCAAAAATACCCAAATCATCCATCAAGAGAATCGGTGATTTTCCGTACTGTTTCTTTATATTTTCAACCTCGCCTTTCGTCTCACATAAATGAATATGTATTTCTGCATGTAATTCATGTGCTAAAGCTACTACTTTGCGCAGATAATCAGGAGCGCAGGTATAAGGCGCATGGGGACCCAGCATAACAGTAATACGTCCGTCAGCTTTACCATTCCAATCTTGGTAAAACGTTTTACTTTCTTTTAAAGCTTGCATCCCACTGGGAGTACATCCAGTCATTCCGCGACATAAAGAAGCTCGAATACCTGTTTCAGATACTGCTTTAGCTACATCATTCATAAAAAAATACATATCTGCAAAACTTGTTGTTCCACAGCGAATCATTTCGGCAATGCCTAACATAGTCTGTGCATACACAATATCGCTGTCCAGTTTATCTTCTGCGGGCCAAATTTTCTTTTCCAGCCAATCCATTAACTGCATATCATCGGCATAACTGCGAAATACAGTCATGGCAATATGATTGTGCGTATTAACAAATCCCGGAGTTGCCAGCATCCCCTTCCCTTCTATTATCGTATCATATTCATCAGCATGTATAATATCAGGGAATCCACTGATTCGTGTGTCTTCAATGGCAATATTTTGATGTTCTGTTATGACATGGTCTTTATAAATGCCTACATTCTTTATTAATGTTTTCATAGATCTGTAACCGTCTCCTTAATCCAGATTAAGATACGCACGTTGTTTATCCGTAAGACTATCTATCTGATAGCCCATAGATGATAATTTTATATTAGCAATTTCCGTATCAATGGTATGAGGCAGTACATATACATGGTTTTCTAATTCCTGATAGTGTTCCATCAGATATTTTGCTGCCATAGCTTGTACAGCAAAAGATAAATCCATAATTTCAGCCGGATGGCCGTCTCCTGCTGCCAAATTAACCAGTCTACCTTCCGCAATTAAATTAATAATATGCCCATTCGGCAGCTTGTATCCTTCAATATTGTGTCGCGCTTCAAAATGAGCGACAGCCATCTGTTCTAACTCTTTTTTATTAATTTCAACGTCAAAATGTCCGGCATTAGCCATAACAGTGCCATCTTTCATATTCTTCATATGTTCACCGCGGATAATATTTTCACATCCGGTCAAGGTTACAAAGATGTCACCTATTTTTGCAGCTTCTTCCATCGTCATCACTTCAAAACCATCGAATACGGCTTCAATTGCCTGATAGGATTGACCTCTGTTACAATAACATGTGCTCCCAGACCTTTGGCCCGCATGGCACAGCCTCGTCCACACCAGCCATATCCGGCAATAACCACGCGTTTACCGACAACCGTAAGATTGGTCGTCCGCATAATCCCGTCCCATGTAGACTGTCCAGTGCCATATCTGTTATCAAAAAGATATTTACAATAGGAATCGTTGGCTGCAATCATAGGAAATTGTAAAGCTCCCCTTTTATCCAATCCGCGCAGTCTGTTTACTCCTGTTGTGGTTTCTTCGGTGCCGCCCATTATATTTTCCCGTGCATCCGCTCGTGTCGTATGCAATAAATGGACAAGATCCCCCCCATCATCAATAATAATATCTGGATGATGATCCAATGCCTTATTTAGAAATGTGAAATATTCATCATTCGTTGCATTATACCATGAGTATACCGTTAATCCATCATCTACCAGTGCTGCCGCTACGTCATCCTGCGTCGATAACGGATTGCTGCCGGTAACAACAACATGTGCTCCCGCACGATGTAAAACTTTAGCCAGATATGCGGTTTTTAGCTTCCAAATGAACGCTTACTGCAATCGTTTTTTCCTTTAAAGGTTTGTTTTTCCTTTAATATACTGCCGATTGCATTTAACGTGGGCATATAATGATCTACCCAGCTAATCTTTTCGTGCCCTTTAGAAGCAAGTGAAAAATCACGAATCATTGATTCCATCATTACAAGACCTCTTTCTGTTTAAAAATTTGAATATAGTATGTGAATCGGGGTTTTGAAGTACACCAAACTCTGTAAATATAGCTTTAATATTTTCATGGGGTGTCACATCAAACGCAGGATTAAAAACCGATGCATTTTTCAAGGAAATTGCTACCTCTCCAATACATCGAACTTCATCAGGATTTCTTTCTTCAATAGGAATTTCCGCTCCTGTCTGCAGGGTTAAATCAAAAGTAGAAACAGGTGCAGCCACATAAAACGGAATGTGATGTGCTCTTGCCAATAAGGAAACACCGTATGTTCCTATTTTGTTTGCCGTATCTCCATTGCCTGTAATGCGATCCGCTCCGACAATGACAGCATCCACACCTTTTGTTTTCATAACCCAAGCAGCCATGTTATCGGTAATGAGTGTTACGGGAATTCCATCACTCATTAATTCTGTTGCTGTAAGTCGAGCTCCCTGCAGTAAAGGACGTGTTTCATCTGCATATACCATGCGAATTCGATTTTTTTTATGTAATGCCCGAATCACGCCTAATGCAGTTCCTACACCTGCCGTTGCCAATGCGCCGGCATTACAATGAGTTAAAATAGTAAGTGGTTTATTCGTATATTTCAATAATTCGTCGGCCCCATAAGTGGATAGTGCTGTATTAATGGCTACATCTTCATGCTGCATGGCTATGGCTTGTTTTTCGAGAATCTTAGTTATTTCCCAAGCAGCTGCGGCTGTCATATGGTTAGCAGTCGTCATTACTTGAGTCAGTGCCCAATGCAAATTAACAGCTGTCGGTCTTGCTGCATCCATTTTTTTGCTGATATGCTGCAACTCGGCAATATACTCAGACGTCGTGATGGTAGGATTGTTTTTTAAGACTTCATACGCAGCCAACACCATGCCATAGGCAGCAGCGACTCCAATTGCCGGAGCTCCTCGTACAGCAAGGATCCGAATAGCATCCCGTACTTCGTTCCAATGGGTACAGGTAATATACATCACTTTAGCCGGCAGTTTTGTTTGATCCAAAAGAATCAAGCGGCCATTCTTCCAACGCATTGTATCCATAATTATATCGTAAATCCTCCATAATCTTTTAACGTATGGCGGCATTCACAAGATTCATCATCTACATACATTTCAATTGATTTTAAAATCAATTTTTTCAATCGTTTCCGAATTTTTTGCCATACATTCCACTACTTCGGAATGCGTCAATGGAGTCGGTGAAATTCCGGCGGCAAAATTGGTAATCATAGAAATGGTAGAATAACACATTCAGCTTCCCGCGCTAAGCAAACTTCAGGAACATTTGTCATACCGACAAGATCTCCCCCTAATTTTTCAAACATTTTAATTTCAGCTGGTGTTTCAAAACGAGGACCTTCTGTACATACATAGGTTCCTTGGGGATGTACGGTATACCCCAGCTCCGCCCCAGCTTCAACAATAGTCTGCCGTAAATGCGGACAATATGGACTTGTCATATCTACATGGACAACTCCATTCTTACCACCATCAAAAAAAGTAGTATGACGCATTTTGTAAATCAAGAAACTGATCTTGAAGTACAAAATCATCCGGTTTATACGATTGGTTCAGCGATCCTACTGCTGTCGTAGCAATAATCGTTGTTACTCCTAGTTGTTTTAATCCAAGGATATTGGCCCGGTAATTAATAAGATGCGGTGGAATTTGGTGATTTTTCCCGTGCCGCGGCAAAAAAACAATATCTTTTCCTTTATAAGTCCCCTTCATATATTTAATTGTGCCATAGAAATTATCCATGGTATCTTCTTTCACCTGATTCAGCATCGTAGCATCACATACACCGGTACCGCCAATAATAGCAATACGTCCCATAGCAGTCATCTCCTTTTTTAGCAATGATATAAATGTTGCAATTCCTTTTGACTGATCACATATTTTTTCCCACAATAGTGGCATGTCATCTCCACCTGCGGGTCCTTTAATAATTCCTGCTTATCTGCATCGCTTAAAGATAGAAGGACATTTTCAATCCGCTGCTGTGAACAAGTACATTGCCAATGCAGATTTTGTCTGTACAGTTCCTTATAATGCAATCCATGCAAAATACACTCAATCAATCCTTCACCGCATATATGATTTGATAAATACGTTGTAATAGCGCCTATACCTGATATATTTGCTTCGACCTGCGCCAGATTTTCATCAGCAGCACCTGGCAGCGCTTGGACTAAAAAACCTCCAGAAGCAGCAATAGAATAATCTCTCTCTACTAATACGCCCAAACTGATTGTTGAAGGGACTTGTTCGGAAGTATATAAATAGTAAGCTAAATCTTCGGCAATTTCTCCTGTAACGAGATTTGATTGACTGGTATACGTTGTTTTTTCGGGTGTGAAGCGAGTTACCATAACCTTTCCTTGCCCCACAGCCTTTCCTACATCCAGCTTGCCATTTTCTTTCAAAGGAATATCGACAATTGGATTATCAACATAACCACGAACTTTATTGGTATCAAAAGCATCCGCATAAATAGCTCCTAAAGGTCCATCTCCTTTAATACAAATCGAAACGCCTTCATGATTTTTATAATCACCCGCTAAGAGCAACGCACCTGTCATAGTTCTTCCTAACGCCGCAGCGGCTACGGGGGATAATCCATGGCGCTTACGAGCGGTTTCAGCAATATTCTTTGTTAACGCAATAGAAACACGAATACGTTCTTCTGTTGTGTAATGTATAATCTTATCCGTATATAACATAATAAATAAATCGTCCCTTCTTCAGTACTGATATTACATATTATACATCAAAACGGACGCAATTTATATATGCCGGCAGGAAAAGCGTACTAATTTGGTGAATATATAGTATGAATGATTAAAATAAATTATTTAGGATGTGATATGCATGGCAAAAAAGAGCAATAAAACAAAGGATATCACTATAATACCTCCATCCGATTCGGAAAGTTATGAAGAAAACGATTCTGAAACGCCTTATTTAGCATCAGATATGTATAAACGAATCGTCTCCTTGATTAACCATTTTGAATCAGATCTTCCTGATACTATGCAAGCTGGCGGTCGGTTAGTATCTTCAGGAAATATCACGTTCAGTATACAAGACGTTGGGTACTGGGACCCTAATATGATTGTTTTTTATGGAGAACTTTCAGATAATTCTAAAGTTGAACTGGTACAGCACTTATCACAACTCAATCTGCTGTTGGTTGCAGTTCCTCGAAATGATGATATTTCTGCTCCACGACGTATTATCGGTTTCAACACAAAAGATATTCCTGATGTGGAATCATATAAAGAGGAAGAACAGGAACAATAAAAGCAAAAATGAACTCGATGGTATATCGAGTTCATTTTTTATACTATTCTTTATATAGACGAATTAAAGAAACGCTTGACCAAAAAAGCACCATGCACCTGCAATCACCAGATACAGAACAAAATATCCAAAAATTCCCTTCATAATAACACTTTCTTTACCTTGAACAACCGTGCCAACAGCACCGATAGATAAGGCAATACTTTGAGGAGAAAGCATCTTGCCGATACCTGCACCGGCAGAGTTTGCAGCAGCAAGCCAAGCAGGACTAGACCCTGGAATGCCCGCAGCAGCAGCCGTTTGCAATGGCCCAAAGAGAACATTTGTGTTTGTCGCAGAGCCAGTAATAAATGCACCAAGAGCACCCACAACAGGTGCAAAAGCAGGATATCCCGTACCTGTAGCATATACAAGGGCTTTTGCAATATCCGCCGTCATACCACTGTATGTCATCAGTTTTGCGGTTACAACAACAGCTATGATCGTAATATAGGTAAGCGAAGCCCTTTCAGCGTTGAGCCAAATACGTTAAACAATTCACTCCATGATGCACCTTGTACTTTGCCGCCAATAAATGCAGCCAAGAAAATCATGATGCCAGGAGTTGCAATCCAAACAAACGTATACGGTTTAGCCCCTGCTCCGATATAAATTGGGACAGCTGTTTGAATAGCTGCCAGCGGAGTATTGATAAATGGAACCAATTTAGATGTAATAAGTAAAAATACAAAAATCAAAATAAATGGCATGGCAGCTTTAACCCCTGTATTGAAGTCAACAGGTTCGACTTTGGTATCCATTGCATATTCAGGATTGTCATTTTTAAATATTTTAGCACAAATAACAATGGCACCCATAATGATAATAGATGGAGCAATAACAGCTAATTCAGGTCCGATAGCAATACAAATCAAATATTCCGGAATAAGAAGTGCCAGTCCAGAAATTAAAGTGACCCCAAAAACGCCTTTTAAAGCTTTTGGACCCCCGGCAATAACCATCACTACCAAGAACGGACACGTAATATCTAAAACAGCATTCATCATTGCCGTATAAATTCCTAACTGGGATAAATCCAATCCAGTAAGAGAAGCCATCGTAGTAGTAGGAATAGCGATAGATCCGAATGGTGTTGGCACTGTATTGGCAATAAGGCAGGCCAGTATAGATTTAATCGGATCAAATCCCAAAGCAAACATCATGCTGGCAGGAATCGCAACAGCGGTACCAAATCCAGCCATTCCTTCCATAAATGCACCGAATCCCCAAGCAAGCAGTAAAGCAATGATACGGCGGTCATTACTTACACTAGTAAGCATTTGCTTGATGATATCCATAGCCTTCGTATATAATACCAAATTATACGTAAAAATAGCCGCTGTAATAACTAATAGGATAGGCCAAATTGCCAGTGCCACACCTTCCAATGCAGCAGATCCCATAACAATAGTACCTTGTCCGTACGCTGCAATAGCGACAATAAACGAAATAATTACGGCAATCGTACAAGCCTTCCATGCAGGAACTTTCAAAATTGCCAGGCCTATAACCAGCCATAAAATTGGCAATAATGCTAAAATAACCATCATCCTTAAACACACCCTTTCATACGAACTTAAAACAAAAAACTCCACCTTTTAGTTATTTCATTTCGGCCATATAGGGTAAAGCGTGTATGTCTCTTATCATTTCCAAATACTTATTTTTGTTATAAAAAACACGCTACACTATATCTTGACCCTAAGCCTATCACCTGCCTTATAAAAATAAATTATTTACTACATAATACACCATCGGCATAGCGTTACATTGCGCCGCCCGATGTAAAGGGATGTAAGCCATGCCGTGTTTATTATCATACGTATTACATAAACTAATAATTTAATTTCATTATAGGCAAAACGTCATTAGTAATCAAGAGCGTTTTTGTTTTTCTTAATAACTTTTACTTATTTTGTTTATAATAGGCTATTACGAGAGAGGGACAAACAGATATCTCATTTTGCATATTAATCGTTGTTTAGTGTACAGTTACGCTTCCTTCAGGGATTATGAAATAATGAAACATTCTATACAATGCTTCATCCTATACAATTATTGCAACAGTAATAAGAAATGATTCTAATTTCGCAACTTTAAAACTTTAAATTTTATTTATTACTTTATTTATTATATGGGAACAGGGACCGGAAATTTTCCCAGTCCCTGTTCATCCAACAAACATTATTTTTTTAATTCTTTTATAAGATTGACCATTTCAATAGCACTGACAGCCACGTCAAAGCCTTTATTTCCAGCTTTAGTGCCCGCACGTTCGACAGCTTGTTCAATATTTTCGGTTGTAAGGATGCCAAACATAACCGGAACACCTGTTTTCAATGAAACTTGAGCAATTCCTTTGGCAGCTTCTCCGCAAACCAAATCATAATGACTGGTAGCTCCGCGAATAACAGCACCAAGACAAATAACTGCATCAAATTTTTTCGATTCTGCCATTTTCTGTGCAATCAGTGGAATTTCAAAAGCTCCGGGTACCCATGCGGTTGTAACATTTTCTTTATCTACGCCATGGCGGGACAGTGCATCATACGCACCGCCTAAAAGCTTGCTTGTTATAAATTCGTTGAAACGAGCAGCAACAATACCAAATTTTAAACCAGAACCTAATAAATTTCCTTCTTTTAACATTTCCATTATAGCACTCTCCTCTAATAAATAAATCAAAAACCATTTTCCAATAAATGCTGCAGTGTTAATTTTTTTGCGCTCGAAGATGTATAATCTGCAGTAAAGTTATAAACGTATTTACCAATCATATCTGTTTCCAGGTTAACAACAGCCCCCACACGTTTCGTAAGTAATATTGTGTTTTCCATCGTATGGGGAATAACAGAAACGGTAAAGTATTCTGAATGAACAGATGCTACAGTTAAACTGATACCGTCTATGGCAATGGAACCTTTCTCAACAATAAAAGGTGCCATATCTTCAGGAATCGCAACAGCAATAATACGAGCAATCCCATCAACAGTAATACGGTTAATATGGCCTATTCCATCGATATGACCGCTCACAATATGCCCGCCCAACCGGCTGCCAACTTGGAGTGCACGTTCTAAATTCACTTGTGAACCGCTCTTGCTGTCCCGCAAAGACGAGCGCATCATAGTTTCATGCATAACGTCTGCCGTAAATCCGTTGTTGGTCAGCATAGTAACGGTTAAACAAACTCCATTGACTGCTATACTGTCCCCTATTCGCGTATCTTCAAGCACTTTTTTGGCTTGGATGGTTAAACGAATGGAGTCGGCTCTGCGATCCAAAGAGCCGATAGTTCCGATTTCCTCAATGATGCCAGTGAACATAGGTCCCCTTCCTTTCTGCATTATAAGCTTCAATCAGTATATTATTTTCTTTTACCTGTACCGATTCGAACACCAAAGGTATGCATTGATCAAGAGAAGCAACACCGATACCGGCTACAGCCGGCAGAGACTGCATCCCCCCCTAACACCTTATTTCCAATAAATGCATAAATTTTATCAATTAGATGGGCATCAAAAAAACTTCCTTGTACAGCGGCGCCTCCTTCGATCAGGATGCTATGTATTCCGTTTTCACCCAAACTGTCCATCGCTGCCGATAAATCAACTTGTCTTTCTTTATTCATGGGTACTTCAAGTACAGTAACTCCTGCGTTCTCCAAAGAAATACGTTTTGCAGGCAAACAAACTTCTGTCGTTACAACAATTGTTGAAGTCGTCCGGTCAGTAACGACGCGAGATTGCAAGGGTATACGTCCATGGGAATCAAGAATAATTCGGGTAGGTTGGTGAGGCGTTTCCTGCGCTTCCCGATCAATACGGCATGTCAGCATAGGATTATCGGCTAAAATCGTCCCAATACCAACCAAAATGCCGTCATGCACAGAACGGAGATAATGTCCGTAGCTGCGTGCCCAATGATTTGTAATCCATTGAGAATTTCCCGTACGTGTAGCAATTTTCCCATCCAGGCTTTCCGCTAATTTAGCTGCAATAAATGGTTTTTCTACAAGCATCCACTTGATAAATGCTTCATTAAGCTTAACTGCTTCTTTAGATAAAAGGCCCGACTTCCACTTGTATTCCCGCAGTACGCAGGATAGCCGCTCCCTTGCCGGCTACCAGCGGATTAGGATCCAACATAGCAATTACAACTTTGGCTACGCCTTTTTCTACTAATGTTTTAGCGCACGGCGGGGTACGTCCATAGTGTGCACATGGTTCAAGTGTAACATATACGGTACTTCCCTTGGCTTCTTCTCCTGCTTCTTTCAAAGCCCACACTTCGGCGTGAGGAGTCCCTGCTTTATGATGGTATCCCGTGCCGACTATATGCCCGTTGTTAACGATAACACAACCAACGGCCGGGTTGGGTGATGTATATCCGGCTGCCAGTTTTGCCAGAGAAAGAGCTTTTTGCATATATTCTATGGGTTCCAATAGATTCATTCCTTTCCATTTATAAATAGCAAAAGGCTATCGGTAAAAACACCAATAGCCTTTTCAGCGCAACAAAAAAGATATCTGCTGTCTTTTCCCATCCAGACTGTACTGTCGGTATCGAAATTGCATCGATTCAACCTCATGACGAGGTTAGCGGACTTTTACCGCCGGTCAGGAATTGAAAGTAACACTTTCGCACCTTGCCTCAAAGACTATATCTATATTCTCTTGTAATTCCTTTATTATGGTATCATAAAAAGAAACCAAATGCAATATTTATACATAAATCAGCCATATACGCGCTTCAACGCAGCGCAGCTATTGCTGTTTTTCGGTCGTCGGCACCAAAAACTGCACTGCCGGCAACCAGAAACATCGCCCCAGCTTCAACTGCTAATTTTGCCGTTTTCGGATTTATACCGCCATCCACTTCAACAACGGCATGTGTATTTTCTGCATTATCCAGTATACGGCAAGACTCTTTGATTTTATCGGTTGTGTAAGAAATGAATTTCTGTCCGCCAAAACCTGGATTTACACTCATGATTACTATCATATCGAGAAATGATGCTATATTCTTTAAAGAAGACACCGGCGTAGCTGGATTCAGAGCCACCCCGCACTTCATGCCAGCTTCTTTAATCTGATGCAGTACGCGGTCTAAATGGGTGCATGCCTCCTGATGTACAGTAACATAGGTAATCCCTGCTTTTGCTAAGCCTTCAATATAATTTTCCGGATGTTCTACCATTAAATGAGCATCAAAAGGCAGGTCTGAACATTTGCGTATTGTTTCAATAACAGGGATTCCAAACGTTAAATTAGGAACAAATGCCCATCCATCAAGTCTAAATGCAAAAAGTCTGCACCACTCTGTTCTATATCCTTTATTTCTTCAGATAGTTTTGAAAAGTCTGCGGACAAAAGAGAAGGTCCAATCTTAATCATACGTATTATCGCTTCCTTTCCAATATAGTTGTTAAAATTTTACAATATGTTTCATATCGTTCCATTTTTATTTTTCCTTCAGCCACAGCACGTTTAACCGAGCAATCGGGTTCTGTGCGATGCAGGCAGGAGGAAAAGCGGCAGTTTCCAAAATAAGGAATCATATCCGGAAAAAGACAAAATAATTCCTTAGGATCTAAATGTTCAAATTCCAATGCGCTAAAACCAGGTGTATCCACTACATAAGTTTTATAATTAAGCTTCATTATTTCTGAATGTCTTGTTGTATGCCTGCCGCGTTGTATTTTACTGCTCACACATCCGATAGTTAGATCGTTTCGTCCTAAAATACGAGATAAAAGGCTGGATTTTCCCACTCCGGAAGGGCCGGCAAATGCTGTCATTTTCTGTGGTAAAAGTGATAATATTTCATCCATTCCTTCACCCGTTTGCGCAGATACGATCAATGTTTTGTAATCACATGATTCGTAAAAATCTCGATATGCCTCAGCCGTAGTTCTATCTAAATCGCATTTATTCAAACATAAATGCGGGTGAATGCCTGCATACTCACAGGTCATCAGCATTTTATCCACTAAAAAGCGGTTAGGAGCCGGTGATTGCGCCGCCATAATAACAACCATCTGATCAATATTTGCAAGTCCCGGACGACGAATTTCGTTGCGCCGCGGCAGTAATTGTTCGATAACACCGGTATGATTGTCCAGTACGGTTATTTCCACTTCATCACCAACAAGTATTTTCTGTTTCAACTTACCACGGCGCCGGCATTCTATCAAAGATTCCGGCAAGTCCAAGTCGATATAATAATAGCCGTTATAGTTTTTGATTACCTTTCCTTTGACCATGATCCTCCTAGATGTATTTGTCTTGAACCAAAGAATTGTTTATATAAACACGTACTCGTGTTTTACCTGTACCACTGACATTTTTAGTGATACTGTCCCCCCCTGATTGATTACGATCATAAACAACATGTGAGCCATTATCATCGCTTACAATAATTTGTACATGCTGGCTGGAGGCTCCAGCAGGTACACTGATATTAACGGTTCCTGTATGAGTAGTTCCGGGAGCCTCTTGATTATTATTCTTATCATCTGTCGTAGTTTTGCTATATTCTACGTTCAAATTGATTACATTCGGATTACTGCCATCTGCTGACTGCATGGTAACTTGTGCTTGACTAGTATCTTTACTATTGTCAATATTAGCAATTGTACCAGCAGAATATCCTGCACTTTCCAACGCTTTCACTGCAGCATCCAAAGGCATACCGATAACATTAGGAGCAGATGACTGCTGATCTTTTGTTTCAGAATTTTCACACACAACAACATCAATTGACGTATCCTTAGGGACTTTTTTAGGCGAAGAGGGACTCTGGCTCATAATCGTTCCTTCTTTATATTTGCTGCTGCTGGAGTGAGTAACATGTCCAATGGATAATCCTATGTCTTTTAATTTCAACTTTGCTTCATCTAAGGTTAATCCCCGTAAATCAGGAATAAGTACCTCGGAACCATCATGTCCCTTACTGACAGTAAGATAAATGGTTCGTTTGGCCTTTACAACGCTCCCCCCTGTTGGGGTTTGTGTGATGACCTGTCCAATAGGAACATCAGAATTATCAATTTCCTTAATAGAGACGTTTAAATTTTCCTTCGTCAATATTTGTTTAGCAATTTCCACCTGTTTTCCGGTTACATCAGGAACGGTTATTTCCTCCGTGCTCCAGAAATTACCAAAAGAAAAAAATGCCCATAAAAAAGCGATGACAAAAACCCCAAGCATGGCCATAATAATGGACTTTTTAGAATGGTTACTAATGTTATCCATAATACGGGTAAACACGTTGGATTTATTCGGTTCTTTTACTTTTACAGGCTGAATCTTCTGTGTGTTAAAATTGTTTTTAATAATAGGCAAGGCCCCTTTGTTAGGATTGACAAATCCCTGAGCCAAACGCATTTCCGCCATCATTTCACTTACAGATTGAAAACGGTCATCTGGATTTTGGCCATTGCCTTTAGGATACACCGCTCTACCAATTGCGGAATACGGCGATTATATTTACTGGGAAGCGGTATTTCATCTTGGACATGTTGAAGTGCAACGGTAATTGCTGTATCCCCATGAAAAGGTACGACACCTGTCATCATTTCATACATGACGACACTAAGGAATAAA
>Ga0268359_11617_pt1 | contig 14271 bp, 21 predicted proteins | sample BioMet11_FD_194416 | JGI IMG/M metagenome (GOLD analysis project Ga0268359, IMG submission 194416) | Sewage microbial communities from Oakland, California, United States - Biofuel 11 (PacBio Assembly) | ecosystem: Engineered > Wastewater > Sewage > Unclassified | place: USA: California | collected...
CTTACCCAAGGTATTGGCAGTAAGGAAGGTGAGCAACTATGACAGAGGCTTTTTTTAAAGTAGAGCATTTAACCAAGCTTTTTCCGGTCCGGCTTTCCCTCTTGTACGGCGCAGGAGGCCTTGGTGCATTTGCAAAATGGCATGTCCAGGGAAGAACTAAAGCCAAACATCATATGCTGGCAGCAGTCCATGATGTTTCCTTGGAGGTACGGCAAGGAGAGTGCTGACGCTTATTGGCTTATCCGGTAGTGGCAAGTCAACTTGCTTGCGTTGTTGAATCGTTTGCAGGAGCCTACCGCCGGGAAGATTTATTTTCGGGGGCAAGAGGTTACTGCTTATAACAAAGACCAATTGCTTCAGTTTCGTCAACAACATGTAGCCATGGTTTTTCAGAATTTTGGCTTATGACCATCGCAATGTTTTGGATAATGTTTGTTACGGCCTGGAAGTTCAAGGCATGGACAAAGACAGCGTTATGCCAAGGGCAGGGCCATGCTGAGATGGTAGGCCTTAACGGCTGGGAAGGTGAAGCAGTCCAGAGACTATCCGGTGGCATGAAGCAAAGAGTGGGTCTTGCCAGAGCCTTAGCAAACGAACCTGATATTCTGCTGATGGACGAGGCTTTTTCGGCACTGGATCCTTTGGTACGTAATGATTTGCAGTTTGAACTGCTCTGTATTCAGAAAAAAATGGGGAAGACCATTATCTTTATTACTCATGATGTGGATGAAGCCTTTAAGCTGGGGAACAGAGTAGGAATTTTGCGGGATGGTGGCTTGGTTCAGCTGGCCACGCCAGAAGAAATGCTGTCTTCTCCTGCAGACGCTTACGTCAGGGAAGTTTATTAATGATGTAGACTCCAGTAAGGTTGTTAGCATTGCCAGTGTGATGGAAAGTCCTACGGCTTTGGTGAGGGCTACAGACGGCGCTCATCTGGCACTTAATACCATGCGGGTTAATGGCGTGTCCAGTGCCTATGTGGTTGATGACAAAATGCAGTTAATGGGCTTGGTAACCTTGGATGGTGTGTTAGGAGTCTTGGATAAAAACACAGCTTTGCAGATATTCTCATTAAAGAAATTCCCACTACTACCACACCGGAGCAGCCGGTTAATAGTATTATGAATTTGGCAGTACAGGCCAGCTACCCTATTGCAGTTACCGATAAGTATAATAGGCTGCAGGGTATTGTAACTAAAGCGGCTGTTTTAGCAACCCTTTGTAATGACTAAGTAAGGTAAGAGTGAAAAAAATTATCCATGCTAAAATCTGTGTCTGAAGCGAAAAATGTGTTACAATATATTAGAAAGTGAAGTGAAGATTTTTCGCAGGGTATAGATTTTCGTTATGGTGAGTTTATGATGCAACCAACAATGGGGTTAAGCAAGCAAACAAAGAAATATTTTAAAGGCATAGTCGAGCTAAGAGGCTTGATGGTGCCTTTTTTGTTGTTTTCTTTTATTTACTGTTTTAGTCAAATAGCTGAGGCCGGTGCCGTTGGTCAAAACCGTGTATTGTTTATCAACTCTTATTCCCGGGACTATTTAACTGTTCCGGTGGTAGTTAATAATGTGGAAAAAGAATTAAAGGATATTGCTACTATTCAGTATATTTTCATGAACACCAAAAATTTGGACCGTGGTTTTGCCGTAGAACAAGCTAGGCGAGAGCTGGAATATTTACGAAGTAAAAACGGCTATGATTTTGACATGATTATTACCGGTGATGACGATGCTCTGGATTTGTACGGGCTTATCGTAATTTATATTTCAAAAATATGCCGGTAATTTTTGAAATGTGAACTCAGAAAGAAAAGTAAGACAAGCTCTTGTTGACCCTATGATGGCTGGCATAGTGGAAACCTTCCCTTACAGGAAACAATTGCTATTGCCTTAAAATTAACCCCGAAGGCTAAACAGGTTGTGGTAATCACGGATGAAACCATATCTGCGCAAGGTACCCAGGAGCAACTGGATAATTTTATGGATCGATTCCCACAGCTTACTTTTACTAAATAGTTACTACCAAACTCACAACGAGCAACTAGGGACCAAATAGCCAGCTATGGAGAAGACACCATTTTGTTTTTAATATGTAGCTTTGATGGTTCTGGTAAGCATTATGATATTGCCAGTGGTATTAATTTGTTAGTGAGGCAGCCAAGGTGCCTTTGTATAAGGCGATGAGGCAGGTTGGGTGATGGGTGCTAGGTGGTTGCATGCTATCTTATGAAAGCGTTGGCACAAAAACAGGTGTCATGGCCAGACAGTATTAACGGGAGAACGTACTCCTCAGCACTTGGTTATGCTAAAGGTGATTACACCTATAAATTTGACTTTGATGTCATGAAACGTTTTAAGCTTAACAAAAATCAACTGCCTAAGACGGTATACCTCAATGATCCACCCAGCTTTATGAATGCATGGTGATATTTTACGCCCTGCAGCTATGGTTTTGTTAATGGCGATTATTCTTCTTTTGCTTTACGATAGAGATGAAGTAAACGCTTTGCTGCCCGTTTGGCACAAAGTCAGGCTGAGGTCAAGGTGGCGGAGCTATCCAGCAAGGCTAAAACAGAATTCTTATCCAGAATGAGTCATGATATACGTACTCCGTTTGAATGCCATCATCGTCTTACTGATTTGGCAGAGGACGATGTTAATAATCCTGTCAAGATGAAGGATAATCTGCAAAAGATTCATGGTAGTGGTATTATTCTGCTGTCTTTATTAAATGACGTGCTGGATGTGAGTCGTATTGAAAGTGGCAACTTAACACTGCATCCCGTGCCTTACGATTTACAAGATTTCCTGCAAGATATGCATACTGTTTTTGATAGTCAGAGTAAGAAGCTGGGGCTTACCTTTACAACCATACTGGACGGAGAAAATTATACTGTTCTTTTGGACAAGGTACGCTTTAGTCAGCTCATTGGCAATCTTATCAGCAATTCTCTTAAATTTACACCGGCTGGTGGCACCATCAATTTAATCATCCAACCGGAGCAGGCTAAAGCTGGAAAACTGCCCTGTACTTTCTTTGTAACAGACACCGGCAAGGGCATAGAGAAAGGTTTCCAGAAAAAAATGTTTGAGGCTTTTACTCAGGAGCAAAATGTGGCTGATTCCAGAGTAGGTGGCAGCGGACTAGGACTGGCTATTGTGCAGAAGATTACGAATCTAATGAATGGTTCTGTGGCTGTGCATAGCGTACTGGGAGAAGGAACTACCTTTACCCTCAGTTTTTCATTGGTGGTGGTTCAGGGGCAGGAAGCTAAGACAAGCAAAGCAGATGTTGTTACTTTGGCTACCAGTAATGATGTCCTGAAGGGAAAACATGTTCTTCTGGTAGAAGATCATCCTCTTAATATGGAGATTGCTACCCGTATGCTTAATAAAGTTGGCATAGAAGTAGAAAAAGCTGAAAATGGCAAGATAGCGGTAAGAAAATTCCAGGCTGAACCAAGACACTATGATCTAATTCTTATGGATATCCGCATGCCTATCATGGATGGCAGGCAAGCAACCAGGGCCATTCGCATGATTAATGGCTATGGTAAGACTGTACCTATTATTGCCATGACAGCTGATGCTTTTGATGGAGATGTGAATTTGTCCCTGGAATGCGGTATGAATGCCCAACTAAATAAGCCTATTGAACCAGTTGCATTCTATGCCATGCTGAGAAAATATTTACATTAGACAAGAGGCGCTTCTTACGATACAATGAGACATATACTGATTTGCAAATTTTGTAGCACTGCATCTGAATAAGTTTTTGCAAAGAAAAAAACAAGAGAAAGAGTATGTGTTAATGAGTAGATTAAAAAGCTATATTTTATTGTCGTTGGTGGCAGCCTTTTGGGGATTTCAGCCTTCCTGTGTAAAATGGCTGCTTAAGGCTTGGTCTCCGGTTACCATTATTGGATTTCGCTACATACTTTTAAGCATTATCTTAATTAGCTGGTCTTATTATCGGGAAAGAGAAAAAATGTTTCCGGGGCCTGAGGATTGGTTTTATTTAGTCAGCATGGGTCTCTTGGGAGTTGCTTTAAATAATGTCCTACAGTTTACCGCTTTGCAATATACTACGGTGACAAATTGTACGCTTATTTCTGCAACTACGCCTTGCCTGACGGCAGTGGTTTCGGTATTGCTTTTAAGAGAGCGCTTGCATCCTCTGGTCTGGTTAGGCATTCTGATTTCTTTTCTGGGTGTACTTACCATTGTGAGCAAGGGCTCTCTGGTGGTTTTAGCCAATATTGACTTTAATAGAGGAGATATACTGGCCTTGCTTTCTCAGTTGGCCTGGACTTTCTATACCTTACTGGGAGTTAGGGTGATGAAGAGACTTTCGCCTATGGCAGTAACCGGTTGGTCCGGTATTTTTGGTTCCTTCATGGTTTATATGTTTGGCATGGTTACTGGTACCTTTAAGGTGACTTCTTTACAGGTGGAACCTTTATTATCCTTCCTCTACATTTTGCTTTTAGGTGGCTTATATGGCATGGTAGCGTGGAATGCTTGCAGTAAAGCAGTAGGGCCAAGCATTGCTTCCATATTTTTGAACATCATGCCGGTAGTAGGAATGTTGGCTGGTTTTATTTTGTTTCATGAGGAAATCGGGTTTGTACAATTATTTGGTGCGGCTGCTATTATCTGCGGTGTTACCTTGGTAACCAATTACCAGCGGGTAGTAGATCATTTTAAGTAAACGTGACTGGAGGAAATACTATGACAAAGCCTTTAATTGGTGTGCTGGGCATTAAGTTGCCCAAGGAAGTCATTGGACAAAAAATCACGATGGATTATGTTAATGAGGCCTATAATAAGGCCATCATTCGTGCCGGTGGTGTGCCTTTTCTAATTCCGGTGCTGGCTGAGCCGGATAATGCTGAAGAGCTTTTGGCTATTTGTGATGGCTTGGTATTTCCGGGTGGGGCAGATGTTGATCCTTGTTTCTTTGGAGAAGATCCTCATGTGGGCCTGGGCCTTGTTCATAAGGATTGGGATGCCTTTTGGCTTTATGCCCTGGATTATGCTTTGGCTCATCATGTGCCAGTGCTTGGTATCTGTCGTGGCATGCAGTTAATTAACATTGGCCTAAAGGGCTCTGTTTATCAGGATATTAAGGAATATAAAAAGCCTTATCTTATTCATAGTCAAAAGGTGAATAGGGATTATCCTTTGCATGAAATTACCATTAAGCCAAAAACCTTATTGCATAAATTAATTGGTAAGGACAAAATATTTACCAACACTTTCCATCATCAGGTCATCAATAAAATTGGCAAGGGGCTTAGCGTTACAGCTCATACTTCTGATGGTATTATTGAGGCTATGGAAAATAAAGATGGTTCCATTCTCCTGGTGCAATTTCATCCTGAGGAATTACAGGACAGTGTACCGGAAACCAGAAGTCTGTTTAAGCACTTAGTTGAACAAGCTTCTGCTCACAAAAAATAAAGCAAGCTGACAAAAATAACCATTGAGAAATATTCTCAATGGTTATTTTTATATTTAGACTATTCTGCTGCAATAAAATTAGGCGTGCTTAAATATTTTTCTCCGGAATCTACCAGAAAGGCAACAATTGTCTTGCCTTTGTTTTCCGGTCTTCTGGCTAAGACAAGGGCAGCGTAGAGAGCTGCACCGGAAGAAATACCGGTTAAGATTCCTTCTTCAGTAGCCAATTTTTGGGCTGTGGTATATGCTTCTTCGGTAGTAATGGGAATGATTTCATCATAGATTTTGGTATCTAAGGTTTCTGGTACGAAGTTGGCACCAATGCCTTGAATCTTGTGAGGACCGGCTCTGTGCTCGCTGAGCAGGGGAGAGTCTTTAGGTTCTACGGCAATGATTTTACTGAAGGTTTTTTACTCTTCAAATATCTGCCTACACCGGTCAGGGTACCACCGGTACCAACACCGGCTACGAAAAAGTCTACAGCGCCATCAGTATCTTCATAAATCTCAGGGCCGGTAGTTTGTTCATGAGCCTTGGGGTTAATGGGATTGGTAAATTGGCCGGGGATAAAGCTGTGAGGAGTAACCTTGGCTAATTCTTGAGCCTTGTTCACAGCGCCCTGCATGCCTTCCTTGGCCGGAGTTAAAACAATTTCTGCACCATAGGCTGTCATAAGCTTACGGCGTTCAATGCTCATGCTTTCCGGCATGGTGAAGATTGCCTTATAGCCTTTAGCTGCTGCTACAGCAGCTAAGCCAATACCGGTATTGCCACTGGTAGGTTCAATGATTACAGAACCGGCACCGATGATGCCACGGGCTTCAGCATCCTCCAGCATGGCTTTTGCAATACGGTCTTTGGCACTGCCGGCAGGATTAAAATATTCCAGCTTAACCAGGACTTTGGCAGGTAATTTTTCAGCAGTATTAAAACGTACCGGTTCAAACAAAGGAGTGTGACCAACTAATTCAGTGAAGCTTTTATAAATTTTACTCATGATAATACTTCCTCTCTATTGTTGTAATATAATTTTTTCTGTAGTTTGTAGCAGTTTATTTGCACGGGCGCCCGTGCAAATAAACCTGCTACCTGTACTAATTAAATATAATATTCAATATAATGTTCGTGCTCTGCTTCTTTCATACTATTTACCTGATGGCGAAGCATTAAGATTTTGTTTTTGCAAAGTCTTAATTTGTTCTTCAATGGGATCAGGCATTTTATCGTGATTCAAATCAATATTTTTTTCAGAATGTACATGAAGATGTCCAAGGCAGGCGGAACGGACCACATGGCCGGGAATACCAATTACCGTAGAGTCAGCGGGACAGGATGAAGTCACTACAGAGCCTGCACCAATCTTGGCATTTTCGCCTACGTTAAAGGAGCCTAGCACCTTGGCACCACAGGCAATAACGGCATAATCACCAATGGTAGGGTGACGCTTGCCTTTTTCCTTGCCGGTGCCGCCCAAGGTAACACCCTGATACAAGGTAACATTGTCTCCAATGACAGTTGTTTCACCGATAACCAATACCATGCCATGGTCAATGAAAAGGCCATGCCCGATTTTAGCACCGGGGTGGGATTTCAATACCGGTTAAAAAACCGGCCCAGCGTAGAGATACATCGCGCTGTCACAAGCAATTCCTGGTATAAACAAATAATGGGCCAGACGATAACACCAGATGGCATGCAGCCCGGAATAGCATAAAATTATTTCCAGGGAATTTTTGGCAGCCGGGGTCACGGTCCTTTACTACACGAATGTCATTTTGATTTCAGAGAACATGGCAAAACCTCCTAAAAAAGTCATAAAAAAACACGATTAAACAGAGAATAATCGTGGTGAAAATAAAAATGCCATTGTCTCGGCAGAGACAATGGTCATGAAATTCCACTCTGTTACTTGCAGTGCTAACACACTTTTACCGTTTAACGGTGGCAATCCGTACTCGGCTTACTAGCTTCAGCCGGTCTGCTCCCAAAGGCATTCCACTGCGTTGGATTTCTTAGTGAGCTTTCAGCCAATGGCTCACATCTCTGTAGAATCCTCGTACAATGTACTTGTTTCGGTCATTGCATTTGTTTATTTGATTTGCCTTTATGTTAGTGCTTTTTACTGCTTTGTCAAGTTTTTGCTTAAAATATTTTTTTGAAGCGTATTTTATTACAACAACAGGTCCAATTATGTTAGAATAGAAGTGAAGTAAAGCAAGTAAGAAAAGCTAAGGACGGAGATAAAACATGGCTAAGAAAACATATGATTTTCTATATGGCAAAGGCACCAAAAGCATTGCCTTAGAAAGCCAACGCATTATTAAAGTGGTGGAAACTACAGATTTTCCCGTAATCAAAAATCTTAAAAAAGCTGTGCTTGCCGCAGTTAATCAACCTATTGGCACTAAGCCTCTGGAGCAACAAATCAAAGCGCCAAAAGATTGTTTTTATTTGCAATGATCCTACCAGAGTAGCTAATACTTCTGAGTTCATGCCTATTTTAGTAGATGAAATGCACAGGCTGGGTATTAAGGATGAAGACATGACCATAGTCTTTGCTTTGGGCACGCACAGGCTGATGACTCATGAGGAAATGGGTGGAGGCAGTAAGCGGATGCCTGCTGTAGCTGATAAAATTCGGATGGTTTAACAGTGACGCCAAGAAACAGGAAAACTTTGAATACTTTGGCACCACCTCCCGTGGTACACCTGTCTGGATTAATAAAGAATTATGTCAGGCTGATCATATCAATCATGACCGGTTCCATTGTGCATCACTATTTTAGCGGCTATGGCGGAGGACGTAAGGCTGTCTTGCCGGGCTGTGCTGCCTGGGAAACCATTCGTCATAATCACAGCTTCATGTTAGATTCCAGAGCCGGTTTAGGCAAGACTATCGGTAATCCTGTTGTACGAGGATCAGATGGAAGGGGTAGCCTTATTTGCTAGAAACACTCCTTATTCTTATTTAATGCAGTGCTTAATGTTAAACATGAATTCTTAAAAATTTTTGCCGGCGATTATATTAAGGCTCATAAAGAAGCCTGCAAATTTGTAGATAAGGTATATGGGGTTGAAATGTCCCCAAGAGGCTGATATTGTCATTGCTTCCTGTGGCGGTTATCCCAAAGATATTAATGTTTACCAGATGCAAAAAACCATGGACAATGCTCAACTAGCTGTACGAGAAGGCGAGTGGTAATTATTGTTGCTGATGCATTGAGGGCAGTGGCAGTGCAGCCCTGGAAGAAACCTTCCGCACCTTGAAAAACGGTGAAGCTATTCAAAAGGCTTTGGAAGAACATTTTGAAATTGGTGGCAAACAAGGCTTTTGCCATTAGTCGGCTCATGAAGAAAGCAGACTATATTCTGGTCACTGCCTTAGACAGGCAATTAGCCAAGGATATGTTATTTGCCGGTGCTGTAAGATAGTATTGATGCTGCTATGCAGCTTGCCATTAAGAAAGTTGGACCTGATTACAAACTAATTCTCATGCCTTCAGGAGGCTTAACACGTACCGCGTGTAAAGTGAGACGAATTTACCATTGGGGAGGTCGAAAAGTGGTAATTTTTTCCGCCTTAACAGGCGGATTTACCACTTTTCGACCTCCCCAATGGTAAATCTAAGCAACAAAAAGGATGTCCGTAAGGACATCCTTTTTGTTGTTTAGAATATTTGCTTAAGTCATCTTCTTGGGCATTAGTCCGGAAGAAACTAAGAACTCTTGGGTGGATTCCAGTTCCTTCTTGGTTTCGTCAGTGATATTAGGGTTCGAAATTGTAGAGCTTATACATACCTTCAACGGCATCCTTGGTTAAGCCGGTTTCCTTGGCTGTAATATCTATGGCTTCAGCAGTATTGAAGCTAAATATTTCAAGGTTTCTTTTTGTACTTGGCAGGAATGTATCGATAACATCCTTATGTTCTTTGTATAACTTTTGAGATGTAGCAGTTAAGGTTAAACCGGAAACCAAATCTTCACCTGTAGTTACTACATGCATACCTGACTTTTCGCACTATAGGCTACAGGACCAGCCAAGAGAGCCAGCTGTACGCTGCCACCTTCTAAGGCTGCTCTGGCTTGTGGAATACCCATGGAAACAAAGTTAACATCTTTAATGGTCATATTGCCTTTCTTTAGGAAAGCAACCAATAATTCATGCAGAATAGTTCCTTTAGGTCCGGCTATTGTTAAGCCTTTTAATCCTGAGGTCTGGTAATGGCTTTATTTTTGCCAAAAAGCACAAAGGCTTTGGGAGCAGTGGAATAAACACTTAAGACTTTCATATCAGCACCATTGGCAGCAGCCAAAAGAACAGAAGAACCACCTACGCAATTTAAGATTTGAATATCACCGGAAGCTAAGGCAGTGGTTTGTTCTGCTCCGGAGGTAATGGTGGAATAGTCGAAGGCGATACCGTTTTTCTTATAAGCATCAGCTAGGAAATGCTTATTTTTTTCTATGATGCTAGGCACATTAAGAGGAGCTTGAACATAGGTTGCTATAACTTTTGTAACTTTAGGTACAGCAGGTTTGGCAGGTTCTTTTTTAGAAAGTCCTCCGCAGCCTGTTAACAACATGCATAATGCCAGTATGGCCAGAAAAATTGCTTTGCTTTGTTTCTTACTAATTTTGTACATGTAAATTTCTCCTTTGCAATTATTTTAGTGTATCTAAAATGTCCCTTTTGTATTGAATGAAAGGTTCATTTAAAATATCCCTATCTTTATTGGCAGGCAGCTGCCAGGTTTTGGTAATGACGCCATTTTGCATGATCATGATTTTATCAGCTAAGGTAAGCGCCTCATCAATGTTGTGAGTAACCAAAATAATACCAGTTTTAGTTACGTCCTTGATGCGTAATAATTCTAATTGCATTTTACGACGAGTGAAATAATCTAATGCGGCAAACGGCTCATCCATCAAGAGCAGCTTGCTGTGGAGAATTAAAGCTCTAGCCAAGGCTACTCTTTGTTGCATACCGCCGGAGAGAGTAGCAGGAAGGGCATCGGCAAAGCCTGTTAAACCAACGGTGTCCAGTAGTTCTCCCAGCTCTTCCTGGGGAGCAGGTGACCTAAGGCCAAAGGTAATATTGCTTCGGGCGGTGAGCCAGGGCATGAGCCTTGCTTCCTGAAACACCATACCAAGCTTGGTGGGCTCAGAGAAATTAATGATGCCGCCATCTTGCTTTTCTAAACCGGAGATAAGGCGGAGCAAAGTGGTTTTGCCACAACCGCTTTCTCCCAAAATTACTGTTATCCTCACTGCAATTAGCCGTAAAGGTAACATCCTTTAAAACTTCCAAGGGCTTGTTTTTAACCAAATAGATTTTCTTAAGAGCGGTAACTGTAAGTGTGGTCATGAGGTTACCTCAGTTCTGTAAGGAAAGTAATGCTTAATGCAGAGAGCAAAAATTCGATCCAGGCAAATGCCTAAGACACCAATGACGATAATACCTACCAAAACCTTATCGCTGCGTGACATGGTTTCCGCATCCAGAATTAAGTAGCCCAGACCGCTGGAGGCAGCAATCATTTCGGCACCGATGATGGCTCTTAAGCTGTAACCTAAGGCTATGCGCATTCCAACTACAATATAGGGAAGAGAATTGGGCAAAATGATTTTCTGTAAGCTTTCCTTTTTGCTGAAGCCTAAAATCTTTCCTACTTCCAAGAGCTTGGGATCACAGCCCGCGAAGCCGCTGTCCAAATTTAGAAGCAGAGGAAAGAAAGAAGCCAAAACGATGACAATGATTTTAGGCAACTCACCAATGCCAAACCAAAGTATCAATAAAGGAATTAAGGTAAGGGGAGGTACGTTGCGCAAGAAATTAATGAGACCGGCATAATAGGGCCTGGCACCGGGAAAAATTAAAGAAGCAATGGCAAAACAAAATGCTAGAAGACAGGCCACAGAAAAACCTATAAAAATTCTTCTGAAGCTGACATAAATAGATTCTCCTAATTCGCCACTTTGACACATAGCCAAAAAAGCTTCTCCCACTTTACCGGGACTGGGCAAAACAAAAGAACTCCACACCTGTAATTGTGCCAGAATATACCAGAACACAAGAATGCCGATAAACAGTGCAGAGGACTTTAAGTGCAGAGAAACTTTATTCATGGAGACTTCCTTCCTTGCTGATTACATTGGAGTAGGCCGTTTTAGTGGAGACGCCGGACAGCTTGCCAATTTTACCTGATAAGGTACTGATGGCATCCTGAGGCGCATCTACGATAACACTGATAATATTAATTCCTTTGGCTTTGTAGGGAAGACCCATCCGACCGATGATATAAGTACGAAATTCACTTAATAGTTCATTAATCGTGGCAACTTGCTCAGTATCTTCAATAATGATACCAATTAAAGCAACTCGTGTTTCCATAGTATTTTCCTTTCTAAAAAAAAATAATAGCCGCATCTGAAGATACGGCTAAATAGGCATAAAAAAATTGGCGACCGCATCTTTCGTCTCAAAAGTTTTTCGACGTTAGAAGTTTGCTATATTTATTTTAGTTAATTTTATCATATATCTGCATAATTGTGAATTAAAAATCTCCTTAATTTGCCATGTGTAAATATGGCGAAAACCTTGAAAATAAGCTATAATTATTACAAAACCAGATACCGGGACACAGTATTCTGTGTCCCGGTATTTAATTTATGGACAAGTAGGGTAGACATCATGGACCAAGATCAAAAAGTTGAAAGAATGATTAGTGCACCAATACCCAGATTAATCTTTTCACTGGCTGTTCCTTCTATCATAAGTATGCTTATTACCAGCTTTTATAATACTGCTGATACTTATTTCGTTGGTAAAATAAACACCGAAGCAACTGCTGCTGTTGGTATTAATTTTGCTGTAATGTCCATCATTCAGGCTTTAGGTTTTTTCTTTGGACACGGCAGTGGCAATTATATTTCCCGAAAGCTTGGTGCCAAAGATTATGAGGAAGCAAGTACTATGGCTTCCACCGGTTTTTTCCTGGCATGGTTTGCCGGCTGCATAGTAGCAGTATTGGGGTGTAATCTTTCTTCTCAGTTGGCTGTGTTCATGGGTTCCACACCCACAATTTTACCTTATGCCAAAAGCTATATGAGCATCATCCTCATTGGGGCACCTATAATGATGTGTGCTTTGGTAATGAACAATCAATTAAGATTTCAGGGCAGTGCTTCCTATGGTATGGTGGGCATTGTTAGTGGTGGACTTTTAATGTTGTATTGGATCCCATCCTCATGTTCGTTTTTAAGATGGTATTGCCGGCGCAGCCTGGGCTCATCATTAGCCAGGCAGTGAGCTAGGACTATTATTGTGGATGAGCCACAAGGGTGGTAATTTACAAGTTCACTGGAGCAAGTTTAAACAACTATGTTTAGAATCAAAGAGATTCTGGCCGGCGGTTCACCTTCTTTATTTAGGCAGGGCTTTGGTTCAATTGGTACCATTGTCCTGAACGTAGCAGCAGGTGCCTATGGCGACGCTGCCATTGCCGGCATGTCCATCGTTACCAGACTTTCCTTCTTGCTAGTGCCGCCATGGTAGGCTTTGGACAAGGCTATCAGCCTGTCTGTGGCTTTAATTATGGCGCAGGAATCTATAAACGGGTAAGAGAGGGCTTTAAATTTTCTCTGGTGGTGATGTCCTTTTTTGCTTTATTATTTCTATTGTTGGTTTTCTAAACGCAGATTCAATTATTCAAGTCTTAGAGATGACCCGGCGGTTATAAAAATTGGCACTGGGCCTTGAAAGCACAGACCTACACCTTCTTTTTAACCGGTTTGGTGGTTATTTCCAACATGACCTTGCAGACTACCAGGCATACTAAAGGAGCAATTCTCATGGCTGTGGCCAGAAGAGGCTTGTATTTAATACCGGCTCTGTTTATTTTGCCGCCTCTGTGGGGACTAAATGGTCTTGTTTGGTGTCAGCCGGTTTCTGATGTTTGTGCTTTTTTAACAGCTTATGTTTTGTCTAAGTTGTTTTTTAAACATTTGCCGCAACAGGACAGACAATAAAATGTATATAAAATATAAACAATAACAAAATGTATACAGAATACTTTTATAAATGTTTAAATAAATACTTTTATATAGCCAAAAATAAACAAATAATATATAATGATGATGAGTTAAAAGGAATGATGCATTGGCACCATTCCTTTTTAGAAAGTAAAAAAAGCGAAAAATCAAAGGAGGGTTATTGTGGGAGAAGAAAAAGTATCAAAAACAAAAGTTGATATATTCTTGGATTGGGTTGAGAGAAATATGCAACCAGTTACCACACCGGCGTTATTGTTTGCTTATTTGTTTGTGATTGTAGCTATTATCGGTGCCTTATTACAATGAGCGGTGTTTCCTTAACCAACCCGGCAACTCACAAGGCTGTCGCATCAGCCAACCTGTTTAGTAAAGCAGGCGTTGAGTGGTTCTTAAGAACATGGTTAAGAATTTCACTAACTTCGCTCCAATGGGCTTGGTAATTACCATGACCTTGGCTATTGGTTTCTGCGAAGAATCTGGTATGTTAGTAACTTTGATTAAACGTAGTTTAAGTAATGTTAATCCTGGCGTAGTACCTTATGTGGTAGCATTCTTGGGAACTAATGGCAACATTGCTTCTGATACAGCAATGATTGTTATTCCTCCTTTGGCAGCACTTGTTTATCTAGGGTTGGCAAGCATCCTATTGTTGGTATGATTGTTGCTTATGCCGGTGCTCAGGCAGGCTTACTGCTAACCTGTTAATTGCCGGTACAGATTCACTGCTGCAAGGTCTGACAATGATGCACTTACT
>Ga0268359_11935_pt1 | contig 14254 bp, 16 predicted proteins | sample BioMet11_FD_194416 | JGI IMG/M metagenome (GOLD analysis project Ga0268359, IMG submission 194416) | Sewage microbial communities from Oakland, California, United States - Biofuel 11 (PacBio Assembly) | ecosystem: Engineered > Wastewater > Sewage > Unclassified | place: USA: California | collected...
GGCCGCCGAGCACGGCGAGGCCCAGGTCAAGATCTGGCGTCGCTCGTTTGACGTATGCCCTCCTGCCCTCGAGCCCAACGATCCGCGCGATCCGCACGTCCTTGAGATGTTCCGTGACGTGCCCGCCGAGGACCTCCCCTACACCGAGTGCCTGAAGGACACCATCGCCCGTGCCTGGCCCTACTTCGAGGAGAACATCAAGCCCCAGATGGTTGCCGGCAAGCGCGTTCTCATCGCCGCCCACGGCAACAGCCTTCGCGCCCTCGTGATGCAGTTCGAGAAGCTCACCCCCGAGCAGATCCTCGAGGTCAACATCCCGACCGGCATCCCCTGCTCCTACACCTTCGACAAGGACTGGAACATCCTCGACAAGCACTACATCGGCGACCCAGCCACCATCGAGGCCAAGATCAACGCCGTCGCCAACCAGGGCAAGGCCAAGTAGTGGCTTTGCTCACGGCATGTGTCGGCGCCCCATGCCAGACGGCATGGGGCGCTTTTTCTTGGAGAAGGTGACAGGTGTCTTTTCCAGGTCTTCCCCTGGCTACACCGATGTTGCGACGATTACGGCCGCTATCCCGACCGAGACGAGCGGCACCATCCCATCGTAGAACGCCGGCCAGGAATCCAGGCCGTAGTATAGGACATAGCAGACGAGACTCGCCACGACAGAGCGCACCTACCAGCACGTAGAGCATGACGGCTCGCTGCTGGGAGACGGTCGCAGCCGAGAGGGCGCCCACGACGGCGCACTCGAAGGCGCACCACGCGACGATGAGCACGAGCTCGGTGGTTATCGGCCTGTCAAGGAACCCATTGGTCACAAACGCCAGAACCAGGTACGCCACCACACCCGCCACAAGGTAGGGCACGGGTGAGAAGGCCTGCGCGCCAGGCAGCTGCGAGAGCGCGCCACCCGCCGAGAAGCACCCGATGAGCACAGGTCGCAGCGCCTAGGATGAGCGCCACGCCAAACCAATAGAGAGGCCCCTCTATGTGCGAGCCGGGCCTGAAGAAGAGCACCCACCAGGCAAGGTAGAGTGCGCAGCACACGGCGAGAAGCACATGTCCGCGACCCACGGTCGCAGCGGCACCGGAAGCAGGCATCGCTAATCCTCCATTCCCGGACGTCTGCGCTTCTTCTTGACGTCCGACCGGCAATGCTTTGACTCCAGGCGACGCCTCACCGATGCCTTGGTGGGCTTCGTGGCGTGGCGCAGCTTGGGCGGACGACCGCGACGGCCCAACTCGGCACGAATCTTCGCCAGACACGACAGACGGTTCTGGAGCTGGCTCCTCTGCTCGCGGCTCGTGACCACGATGCCCGTGGGCACATGGCGCATGCGCACGGCGGAATCGGTCGTGTTCACGCCCTGACCACCAGGGCCGGTCGCACGAAACGTGTCGACCTCGCACTGCGCGTAGATCTCGTCGGTCGAGAGGCGAGCATAGCGGGCATAGTCACGATATGTGAGCATCTTGTCCATGCCTCCAGTCTAGCCAAAAGAACAGCGCCGCCAGCCCAGAGAGGGTTTGCTAACGGTGCAGAAGGCCTGTGCTTACGCAAGCCCAAGGCACAAACGGAGCAAAGGATGGTGCATCTTGGGTCATGGCGAGAAACGAGGTGCACGTTCTGGCCACTTTTGTGTGGCCTTCGGTGCGATACATACGGAAGGGTTTACCTAGTACTCATGAAATCGTATATTTGTGCACAATAATTCGTATTATATGCATCATTATGCAATGTCACCGACTGCTGGCTGGGCCACTCACACAAACCTGCCGTTTTCTCGCACCTATCCCCTGACCCATGCCATTCGCAAGATGAACCGAAGCCGAGACGCGCCCGCAGTCCCGGAATCGACCGTCACCCCGTGTTCTGAAGACCTGCAGCGACACCGGACACCGTACATAGGATGAGGTAGACAAAGCACTCCCGCTCCTCGGGCGTGAGCTTGCCGTCTCCTTCGCGCAGCTCGCGGAGGGCATGCGCCTGCTCCACGGAGAGCACGTTAACGAACGGCAGCCTCATGCGGATCACGGGACCAAGGACGCGCCTGTGCTCGAGCGGCCAGGCGTTTCCGGTGATGTCGAGCACCCATCTGCGTGTGAGCGCCATCTCGTCGATGACCTTCTCGGTAAGGTCGTCTCGATGGCCGAGCTCCAGATAGAGCCGGGCGATTCGCTCGTCGGTCTTGGAAAGCGACATCTCGATGTTATCGATGAAGGTGGTGAAGAGCGGCCACTCGGCATACGCCTGGCGAAGCAGCGCGAGGTCACCGACCTTCTCGCAGGCGGTACCGAGCCCATACCAGGCGGCAAGGTTCACGCGTGCCTGCGACCACGAGAAGATCCATGGGATGGTGCGCAGGTCATCGAGGGACTTCGCGCCCAGACCACGCTTGGCGGGACGACTGCCGATGGGCATGAGGCCGATCTCGGTGAGGGGCGTGACCGTGGAGAACCACTCGGCAAAGCCCTCCGTGCCGAGAAGGTCGAGGTAGCGTTCGCGCGAGGCGACGTCGAGCGCGGCGGCAAGCCCCTCGTAACGCTCGGTCGTCTCGGTGTTGACCCATTCGACGGAAGGAGCGGACTGCAGGAGCGTGGCGCCGGCGACCGACTCCACGTGCCGACGGGCGAGCGTGGGGTCCCCGTAGCGCGCGAAGATGACCTCGCCCTGCTCGGTGAGCTTGAAACGGCAGTTGACCGAACCTTTCGGCTGGGAGAGGACGGCCCTGTTGGCGGGGCCGCCACCGCGGCCGACGGCACCACCGCGACCGTGCATGAGGACGAGGTCGATGTTGTTGTCCGCAGCCCATCGGGCGATGGCGGCCTGGGCCTTGTGAAGGACGAGCGTCGCGGAGGTGGGTCCCGCATCCTTGGACGAATCGGAGTAACCGAGCATGACCTCGAGGCGACGGCCCGTCTGCGCGAGACGACGCTGCACGTCAGGCAGGTCAATGATCCCGTTGAGCGTATCGACGGCGTTCTCCAGGTCGACGACCTGCTCGAAGAGCGGGATCACGTCGAGCGTCGGCACGTCCGCCTCGTGGGCGAACGCAAGACGGGCGAGCTCGTAGACGTCGGCCACGTTCTGGGCGCTCCGCGTGAAGGAGATGATGTAGCGGCGCGCGGCATCGATGCCGTTCTTGCGCTGGATGGATCCGATGGCACGGAAGGTGTCGAGCACCTCGCGCGTCATGGGGTCGAGCTCTCCCCTCTCGCCCCAGCGACCGTGCTCTCGGATGTCCCTGAGGGCGCGCGCGTGGACGACGGAGTGCTGGCGGAACTCCATCTCCACCATGTGGAAGCCGAAGGTCTGCGCCTGCCAGATGACCTTCTGGAGCGGACCGTAGGCGGTGCGGGCGGCCCCGGCCTTGGCGAGCGAGCGCTGCACCACGAGCAGGTCATCGACGTACTCGTCGGCGCTGTGGTACATGACGTCCGCCGTTCGGTGGATGGTGGCCTCGAGACGGTCGGCAATCACGAGCGTGGCGGCGCGATGCATCTCGTCGGCGGAGATCTCGAGCGCATGCGAGGAGAGCGACTCGCTCATCTCCACCTGGTGGTTCCAGAGGTTGACGAGCTGCTCCGACGGCGGCGTGGACATGGCGTCGAGCGTGAGGTTGCGTCCCACGTAGCGCGTGCGCTCCTCGAGCGCCTCGAGCATGTGCGTGCGAAACTTCTCCGCGACCTTGCGACTCACCTTCGCGGTGACGTTGGGGTTGCCGTCGCGATCCGAGCCGATCCAGCTGCCGGGGTGGAAGAACGCGGGACAGATGGGCGGCACGGTGCCGGCCTTCTCGCCGAGCTCCCAGTCATCGAAGCGGCGGTAGACCTCGGGGACCATGTCGAAGAGCGTGTTGTCGAAGATGTCGATGATCGTGTCGGCCTCCTCGACGGGGGTCGGCTTCTTGTGCGCGATGGGAGACGTCCGAAAGAGCGCGTCGATCTCCTGCAGCATGAGCCGCTCGTTCTCCCTGAGCTCGATGCCCGAGAGATCGGTGCGCTTCTCGAGGAGGATGGCGATGCGGCGAATCTTGCCCTCCACGGCCTTGCGGCGGGCCTCGGTGGGATGGGCGGTGAACACCGGGCGGAACTCCAACCGGTCGAGAAGGGCGATGGCCTTGCCGCGACCGCACTCGTCGACGAGCCTGCGGTAGGCCACGGTCATGTCGTTGATGGGGTCCTCCTCGGCCTTGACGGGCACATCGTGCTCGCGTACGCGCAGCGAGGAGACGCGGTAGTTCTCCTCGCATACGTTGGCCAGGTGGAAGTAGGCGACAAACGCTCTCATGATGATCGTGGCCTCGTCAACGGGCATCTCGTCGATGGAGGAGACGAGACGCACGAAGGCCTCGCTCTCGTCCTGGGTCTCCTCGCCATCGTCGGCGTTGGCGGCGATGGCATCCGTGAGCAGGGCGTCGAAGGCGGAGCGCAGGCTGGGGTCGTACTCCTCGAGAACCTTGCGAACCAAGCGCAGGAAAAGGGCCAGGTTGTCGCGAATCTTCTCGGGAAGGTCCACCTCGGCGAGGGTCACGCGGGCGGCGACCGTCTCGACGTCGGTTCCCTCGGGCAGGTCCATGTGCTCAATGATCCTCTTGATGTCGGACAAGACGTCCCCCTCGTACGTTGCTCGGCTTTCGTGGACTACGCCAACCATACGTGCGGAACCCAGCAATGCAAGCGCCCTTCACATCGACGAAATACGCGCGACACGCTTTTGTCCGCGGAACGACCTCGTTCTCGTCTCCACGCATGACCCGCCGTCACGGAGGCGAGGTACAATTCATGCTTCATTGCAACGACCCTACCCACGGAAGCCGCCATGCCAAAGAATCCGTTTGCAAGGCACGAAAGAAGCGATGGCACCGACGCCGTCGGAGGCGTACATCACGCCACGCCACGCTACGGCGAGCGTTACCAGGCATCGGGCGGCAAGCCGAGCGGACGGGCCCGTCGCAGTGGCAGGGCCGCGGAGAGGACCGCCGAGCCGAGCCTGCTCGCCCGCACGGTCAACCAGTGGTGGAACCGACTTCTCGGTGCCGTCTACTCGAGGTCGTTCTCCGAGCAGTCCGAGCAGTACATGGCCCATCGAACCACGCGCGACTACGTCTGCAACACCATCGGCCAGGCTGCCTGGGGCGGGCTCTTCCCGCTCCTCACCATCGTCTGCACCCAGCTCGTGGGCGCCGAGCAGGCAGGCTACTTCTCGATGGCCTTCGTCGTGGGCACGCTCCTGCTCTTCCTGGGCAACTACGGCGTGCGAGCACCTACCAGGTGTCCGACCTCGACGAGATGGAGTCCTTCTACGACTACCAGCTCAACCGCGTCATCACCTGCGTGGCCATGCTCGGCGTGGGCCTGGCCTACTGCACCATCCGCGGCTACGACGCCATGATGGAGTCCATCTGCATGGGCGTGCTCTTCCGCGCCGTCGACGCCCTCGCCGACGTCTACGAGGGACGGCTCCAGCAGAAGGACAAGCTCTATCTGGCCGGACTCTCGCAGGCGATTCGCTGCGCCTCGCCTTCGTCGTCTTCACCGTGGTGCTCTTCGTCACGCGCAACCTCGTGTGGGCCTCGTGCGGCATGGCCATCGGCGCCGCCATCTCGCTTGCCCTCTTCACGCTGCCACTCGCCCTGTTCGAGACCGACAAGAGCCTGCCGCTGTCGCTGCGCGGCGTGAAGGAGCTCTTCGTCCAGTGCTTTCCGCTGTTCCTTGCGCTGTTCCTCTACAACCTTCTCGACTCCATGCCCAAGTTCGCCATGGAGGGCGTGCTGTCCTACGACAACCAGCTCTACTTCAACGCCATGTACTTCCCCGCGCTCTCCATCCTCATGATAGTGGGCTTCATCTACAAGCCCCAGCTCGTACGGCTGGCCAACATCTGGGCCACACCCGAGGAGCACAAGCGCTTCGACCTCATCGTGCTGGCCATGTTCGTGGTCATCGCGGTCATCACGGGCGTCACGGCGCTCATCATGGGCTGGATCGGCATCCCCATCATGAGCTTCCTCTACGGCGTCGACTTCGAGCAGTTCAGGCCGCTCGTCTACGTCATGGTATGTACAGGCGCGTGTGTGCGGCGATCGACTTCCTCTACCAGATCATCACGGTGCTTCGTGAGCAGCAGTCCGTCATGAGGCTCTACCTCATCGCCTGCGTCTTCTCCGTCCGTGGCCCTGCTGCTCGTCAACTTCTCCGGGCTTGTCGGCGCCGTCGTCTCGAGCATCGTGATCATGTCCATGCTCCTCGTGCTCCTGCTCAGCGAGTACGTCGTCATCCGCAAGCGCGCCGAGTCATCCCTGATGCTGTAGACGGGTGCGGGCGTCTCGTCCGTACCTCGGCCCAGGGAGCGTTAGGCGTTGGCGATGACCCCACCCAGTCGCAGCCCGACGATGACGGCGATGATGCACACGCCCACGTTCACGACCACGTTGATCACGGCACCCGTCCAGTTGCCCGCCACCAGCTGGATCGTCTCGCTCGAGAAGGTCGAGAAGGTGGAGAGGCCGCCGCAGAGGCCGACGGCGAGGAACAGCCGTAGCTCCGCTGGCAGGGGGCTTGCGAGGTCGACTCCCGTGACCACCCCGATCAGCAGGCCCGCAATGACGTTGGCCACGAACGTGCCCGCGGGAACACCCGGAAGCAACATGCGAAGCCAGATGCCTATCCCCCACCGGCTGACGCTGCCGATGAACCCACCCAGGCCCACGCTCAGAAACTCCCTCATGTACGTTCCTCCTAAGGAATCGGGCCGATAGCCCGTCTACGGCGCACGTGCGCCCCGACAGAAGCCATCAGCCCGAGGGCGGTTCGACCATTGCGGCCAGGGAGGCATTCTTTCCCCACGTCAACGCAACCAAGACGCCACATCCCTAGAGGAGCCGGAGCGAGACCTCCTTGAGCTGTGCGCCGGTGATCTCGGAGGGCGCGGCACTCATGAGGTCGCTGCCGCTGTTCGTCTTGGGGAAGGCCATGACCTCGCGGATGGAGTCGGAGCCGGCGAGCAGCATGCACACGCGGTCGAGCCCGAGCGCGAAGCCACCCATGGGGGGAGCACCGAACTCGAGGGCCTCCATGAGGAAGCCGAACTGGGCGCAGGCACGCTCCTCGGAGAAGCCCAACAGCTTAAGGATGCGCATCTGCAGCTCTGCGTTGTGGATACGCATGCCACCGCCACCGGCCTCGTAGCCGTCCATGACGAAGTCGTAGGTGTGCGAGCCCACGGAGAGCGGGTCTGACTCGAGGCGGTCGATGTCATCCTCGTCGGGCTGGGTAAAGGGCTGGTGCTCGGCGGCGTAGGCCTTGCGGTCCGCATCCCAGTGGAACAGCGGGAAGTCGACGACCCAAGGAAGTCGTGGCCCTCGCGCGGCACGTCGAGCGCGTCTGCCATGTGGCAGCGCATGCCACCGAGGATCTCGCGGCAGGCGGGACTCGACGGCAAACATGACGAGGTCGCCGGGCTCCACGTCCATCTCGGCACGGAGGTCTGTCATCTCCTCGTCGAGAAGAACTTCACGATGGGGCTCGTGACCGACCGTCCTCGCGGAAGGCGATGTAGGCAAGGCCCTTGGCGCCGAATCCCGACGCGACGTCAGCGAGCTTGTCGATCTGCGCGCGGGGCCACCTGCCGGCACCCTTGGCGTTGATGGCCTTGACGTAGAGCTGGGGTCTGCCGCGGCGGTGGCGAAGAGTTTGAACTAGAGCTGCCAAAGATCGGGGTGACGTCGTGCAGCCTCATGTCATAGCGGGTGTCGGGCTTGTCGATGCCATAGGTGTCCATGGCGTCCCAGTACGAGATGCGACGAAGCGGCAGCTCCATCTTGACCCATGCGACCGAAGGCATCGGAGAACACGTCCTCGAGGGCACCCATGACGTCATCCTGGCGCACGAAGCTCATCTCGATGTCCACCTGCGTGAACTCGGGCTGGCGATCAGCGCGCAGGTCCTCGTCGCGGAAGCACTTGGCGACCTGGTAGTAGCGCTCCACGCCGCCCACCATGAGCAGCTGCTTCAAGAGCTGCGGAGACTGCGGAGGGCGTAAAAGTGGCCGGGCTGTGCGCTCGGCACGAGGAAGTCACGCGCACCCTCGGGCGTGGACTTGAACAGGGCGGGCGTCTCGACCTCCATGAAGTCGCGACCGTGGAGCGCCTCGCGGATGGCGAAGGTGAAGTCGGAGCGGAGCCTGAGGTTGGCCATCATCCTCGGGCGGCGAAGGTCGAGGTAGCGATAGCGCAGGCGCACGTCCTCCGCGGTCTCGACGTGGTCCTCGATCTGGAACGCAGGGGTCTTGGAGGTGTTGAGGACCTCGATGCCGGTGACGTAGACCTCGACGGCTCCCGTGGCGAGCTTGTCGTTGTCCTGCCCCTCGGGACGCTCGTGGACGGTCCCCGTGACCATGATCGGCCACTCGGAACGGATGGTCTCGGCAACGTGGAAGGTGCGGGCGTCGCAGACCTCGGGGTCGAACGAGACCTGCGTGACGCCGTCACGGTCGCGCAGGTCGACGAAGATCAGGCCGCCGTGGTCGCGACGGTGCCAGACCCAGCCCGTGGTGTGACCACCTTGTCGATGTCGGAGGCGCGGAGCTCGCCGCAGGTGTGGGTGTGCATGGAGTGAGAATCCATATCTTTCCTCTCGTCTCTGCCGCCCCGTGTCGGAACGGGCGGCTTCCCAGCAGACGGCGACGAGGCGTAGACGGCGCGTCGTCGCACGTGAGTTGCGATTGTACTACGCCCGATGCCGTCGGCCCGCCATGTAAGCATCCGGAAACTATCTGCCGCAACGCCACACAAGCGCTGTCGTTTCCGTGTCGATGGACGCGGACGGACAGGTCCGTCCGCACGCGCGTGTACCCTCTCGACGAGAGAACCAGCCGGGAGGACAGGGACCGGCGTACAGACCGCGATAGTCGACCTTGACGGAACGATGCTCGACACCCTCACGGACTACACGGCGGCGGTGAACCATGCCCTCGCCTCGCAGGGCATGCCTGCACGCTCCGTCGACGAGGTCCGTCTCGCCACGGGCAACGGCATCGAGCACCTCATGCGCGAGTCCGTGCCCGAGCGCACGACGAGGAGGACTTCCAGCGAGCTTCGACGCCTTCAAGACCTATACGCAGCGCACAACAACGACGCGACCCCACCCCTACGACGGGATGCTCGAGATGGTCTCTCGGTTGCGCGGATACGGCAGTCAGGTGCGCGCTCGTCTCCAACAAGGCCGACTTTGCCGTACAGGCACTCACGAGGGAGTACTTCGGAGGCATCTTCGACTATGCCATGGGGGAACGGCAGGCATCCCGAAGAAGCCAGCACCCGACATGTGCGACTGTGATTACTCGCCGATCTCGGGGTCACACGTGAGGGCCTAGTCTATGTGGGCGACTCCGAGGTCGACATCGCCACGGCGCGCAACCTGGCTGCGACTGCATCATCTGCCTCGTGGGGCTTCGCGACGCTCGTGGCTTATCTCGCAGGGTGCCGAGAGAATCGTCGACACGCCCGCCGAACTTGGGGCAGCCATCCTCGCCTAGCGCGGCAACACATATCCTCCATGGGCTTTTACCTGCGGCTGATTCAGCCTACGACCAGTTTTGCAACCGCTTGCCAGAACCTTTTGGAACAGAACTCGATACGACCTTACGTGGGGGTTATAGTTCTTTCAAAGCAGGTCTGGTCTTTCGACGGAAAGGACATGCCATGGGAAAGAAAGCTGCTGAGGCACTCGACATCAATTACGAGGGCCTGGCCGAATACCTGCACGTCAACCATTCGGTCTACATTGAAGGTCGGTTCCGATGTCTACTATCTCACCGACGTGAACTACGAGGCGTGGCGCGCCCAGGACACCAGTCGCCGCAACTCGAAGAACCACTTCGTCGACTGCTCCGAGCTCGTGAGCACCGTCACGTGAGTTCCTCTCCCTTCCATTCATCCATGGCAAGACCATCAAGGATGCCTTCAACCAGGCGACCTTCTTCGCCTCGGTCGACGGCGCCAAGGAGTAGCGGCTAGGGCGGTAACCAGAGCAGAAGAAACGAGGGGCCAGGACGAAGTGATCCCGGTCCCTCTCTTTGTGCCCATCTCGTCCCCCGCGACGTGCACAGGGGTGCGACTATTCGGTCCGGTCGTCCTTTGGCTCGATGCCATCGTCCGAGTACTCGAGCTCGCCGATGAGGCTGCGGAACTCGTTGTCCACGGCGTTCTTGTGCGGGGAGCGCTTGGCGTAGCGCGCCACGGCTCCCTTGGACTTGTTGATGCTCTGCAGCGTGCCGGCACCTGCGATGCAGCCGCCCGGGCAGGCCATGCCCTCGAGCAGGTATCCGGGATACCTCCCCTTCGCGGCATCCTTCATCATCTTCCGGCAGTCCTCGAGGCCCTCCGCCGAGGCGATTTTGACCTCGACCTCAGGATGTCCGCGGCGGATGACGTTGGCGACGGCGTTGGCGACTCCGCCCGATACGGCGAAGTTGCGGGCGTCCTCGCTCGCCACGTCGAAATCGGACTCGTTGTCATCGTGGAGGGCAAGGTAGTCGATGTCGCGCGCGTCCATCATGCCGGCCATCTCCTCGAAGGTGAGCACGAAGTCGACCTCCGAGCGGACGGATGTGCGCATGGCCTCGAGCTTCTTCGCGGAGCACGGCCCCACGAAGACGATCTTCGCCTTGGGATGGTACTTCCGAATCATCCGAGCCGTAAGCGTCATGGGCGTGAGGGCCATCGAGATGCACCCGGCGTACTCGGGGAACTCCTTCTTGGCCATGGATGACCAGGCGGGACAGCACGAGGTACCCATGAACGGCAGCTTGTCGGGAACCTCCGCAAGGAAGTCCTCGGCCTCCTGGACGCTGCAGAGGTCGGCACCGAGGGCAACCTCCTCGACGCCCGAGAAGCCCAGCTGCTTGAAGGCCTCGCGGAGCTTGCCGACGTTGCCCTTGCCGCCGAACTGACCCACGAAGGCGGGAGCCACGGCGGCGATGACCTCATCGCCGGAGAGAATCGACCAGATGACCTGGACGAGCTGGCTCTTGTCGGCGATGGCACCGAAGGGGCAGTTGATGAGGCACTGCCCGCAGGCCACGCACTTGTCGTGATCGATCCTGGCGCGACCGTGGTCGTCGGAACCGATCGCATCCATGCCGCAGGCCTCGGCGCAGGGGCGCACGAAGTGGTGAATGGACTGGTAGGGACAGGCCTTCTGGCAGAGTCCGCAGTGGATGCACATGTCCTGGTCGATGAATGCCTTCTTGTTGACGAAGGAGATGGCTCCCTTGGGACAGATCTCGCGGCAGGGGTGCGCCAGGCAGCCCTGACAGGTGTTGGTGACCTCATAGACGTTGTCCTTGCAGGCGTTGCAGGCGAAGGAGATCACGTTGATGAGCGGCGGTTCGTAATACTGGTCGGGACCTGCCGCGGCAGCCAGACCATCGGATATGTGGTTGGGTCTGTCCACGCCCTGGAGGGAGAGCCCCGAGGCCAGACGGACGCGCTCGGTCACGATGGCCCGCTCGAGGAAGACGCTCTCGCGATAGGTTGCCACGTCACCGGGGATGATCTTGTAGGGCAGCTCCTCAAAGGCCGCATCCATGTCGGCATAGGTCCAGTCGGGATTGTTCGCCGCATTGTAGATGACCCGTGCCACCTCGCTGAAGACCCTCCTGCGGATCTCGGTGAGATTGGTGTAGACACCCCGCATGGTATCGGCCATGTACCTTCCCCTCGTTCGCGCTTACCGGTGCTCGATGCCTTTCAGTATGGCTCAGATCTCGCTCGAGCGCGCCTCCCACGAACCAAACCTCACAGGCCATGACGTGCGCAGGCAGAGCGTCTCCCCCGTCACGGGATGCACGAAGCGCTCCTCCCAGGCGTGGAGCATGAGGCCCGTCTCCGAGCGGGCTCCCCCATAGAGGGTATCACCCACCACGGGAAATCCGAGATTTGCCAGATGCACGCGAATCTGATGACGCCTACCCGTCGCAAGCTCCACGAGCAGAAGCGAGCGGCGATTCTCCATGGCAAGACGCGTCACGCGCGTGAGCGAGTGCTTGCCTGCAGGCGAGACGCGCATGCGGCGGGCATCGTGGCGGTCGCGCCCGATGGGCTGCTCGATGCTGGTCTCTCCCCAGGGGAAGCTGCCATGACCTCGACGAGATAGCGCTTCCGCATGGAGTTCCCCGCAACGAGCGCATCGAAGGCGGGTTTGGAACTGCTCCGTCTTGGAGAAGAGCACGAGACCCGTGGTCTCCACGTCCAGACGCTGCACGGCCTGCGCCACGGCACAGCTGCCCTCGGCCGCCAGGTGCGCCTGCACGTGGTCGCTGAGCGTCTCGGCTCCGGTACCGTCACCATGGACGAGAAGACCTGCGGGCTTGTCGGCCAGGAGCGCGAGGGGGTCCTCCCAGACCACGCTCGCAGGCGCAGCCGTCACGGGACGAGTCGTCGCGGAGGGTTCGAGCAGGACCTCGACCGTCTCTCCTGCCTGCCGACGCGAGAGGCGCCCTCGCAAGCGCGGACCAGTCGGCACGACGCACGAGGCCACGACGCAGGGGCCGCCATCCGCCGAGACGTGCGCATGCCGAGCGCAGCGCGAGGGCCGTCGCCGTGCAGTCCTTGCTGGCGACGCGCAGACAGATGGTCTTCTCAACCGATCGAGACGATGTGTGCGATTCCGTCTTCTAGTCATGCCGTCTACCACCTTGCTGGGACGGGTCTGCCTGCGCGGACGATACCTTACACAAACGTAAGCTGAATACCGGCCAAATGCGCCCGCCCGTTCTTGTATGCTCTCGCAAGGCACAATCGGACGCATGGCGCGCCTTAGATGATAGCCGCCCGCACCGAATGCACCTCAAACACACCGCAATCGCGTGCGCCTTGGAGGAGAGATGCCCGATTTCATCCAAAGGGACGAAAGCCCCGATGCAAAGCCGGAGTCCGCGCAGGCCAGCCAGACCGAGACCGAACATCTTCCCCTCGCCACCCTCTCCAGCACGGTCGAGGAGGACGCAGACGAGGAGGACGTGGAGTCCAAGCTCGCCTACGACAGCCTCATGCGCCATCGCAAGCAGCGTCGGCGCAAGAAGATCATCCGCGCCGCCATTATCGTCGGCATCGTCGCAGGAGTCGGCATCACCTGGTGGCTCAGCCAGAAGCCCGGCGATGGCAGCGTCACGGGCAGCTCCATCCCCACCGCCACGGTCACGCGCGAGGACTTCGAAGACGCGGTCTCCGCGTCCGGCTCCGTCAGGCCCGTCTCGTCGGTGGTCGTAACGCCCGAGGTAGATGGCATCATCGACCAGGTCTACGTGCAGGAGGGATCCGTCGTCAACGCAGGCGACACGCTCTTCACCGTCAAGAACGACAGTCTCGACAAGGCCGTCAAGCAGGCCGAGATCGAACTCAAGACCGCCAAGAACACCACAAGCGCGTCCTATACCACCTACAGCAACGCCTACGACGCCTATTACGACGGCACGGGTCCCGAGCAGGCCGTCTACGACACGCAGTCGGCCTATGAGAACGCCGTCCTCGCGCAGCAGACCGCGCAGCAGAACTATGACGACGCGGTGGCCCAAGCCGCCAAGCGCACCGTGACCGCACCCACCGCAGGCAGCGTCGTGACCATGAACGCCATCTCGGGTCCGCCCTCGCTCGGCTCCACCGGTACCAGCAGGCACCACCGGACCACCGGCAGCAGCCTCATCCAGATCGCCGACCTCTCGCAGATGACCGTCACCGTGCAGATCAACGAGAGCGACGTCTCCCAAGATCGCCGTGGGCCAGTCCGCGACCGTGACCTTCTCGGCACTACCTGGCGTCACGCTCGACGCCACCGTCACGCACGTCTCCACGATGTCGACCACAAGACGCCTCGAGCGGATCGACGGCAATCGTGACCTATGGCGTCGAACTGTCTCATTCCCAGCCCTGCAGCCGCACTCAAACCCGGCATGACGGCCAGCGTGTCCATCAAGCTCCAGAGCGTGCCCGACGCGCTCACCGTGCCCTCCTCCGCCCTCGTGCAGACCAGTGACTCCACGTACAGCGTGTATGGTTACCGACGCGCAGAGGGCGAGGCAGAGGAACGAGAGGTGAGCGTCGTGGCAAAGAACAGCCCACCGCCGCCATCGAAGGCTCCGTGTCCGAGGGCGACCTGGTCCGCTCGTGGGTTATTCGAGCGGCTCTGCCGATGGCGATGTCACGACCTCTTCCACAGCTGTGGCCGCAGTAGCCATGACCGCCC
>Ga0268359_11986_pt1 | contig 14250 bp, 11 predicted proteins | sample BioMet11_FD_194416 | JGI IMG/M metagenome (GOLD analysis project Ga0268359, IMG submission 194416) | Sewage microbial communities from Oakland, California, United States - Biofuel 11 (PacBio Assembly) | ecosystem: Engineered > Wastewater > Sewage > Unclassified | place: USA: California | collected...
GTCATCATTTTCCAGGAATGGTACGCATGCTGTCGCAACAGATACGACCTGTCTTGGCGAGACGTCGGCATAGTCTACCTGATCTCTGTCGACCATGACTGTTTCACCGGCAACACGGGCAACGACCTTGTCTCCGACAATTCTGCCGTTCTCTAAGTTATCCAGCTGGGCAATCGTATGATCATACTCTTCGGCAGCATCCATATAAACGATATCGTTTGATACGTTGCCGTCCTTATCGACCTTACGGTAAGGAGTCTCAATGAAGCCGTACTCATTTACCTTTGCATAGGTTGTCAGATAGTTGATCAGACCGATGTTTGGTCCTTCAGGTGTCTCAATCGGGCAGATTCTTCCATAGTGGGAGTTGTGAATATCACGAACTTCGAAGGAAGCTCTTTCACGTGTCAGACCGCCTGGACCTAAGGCAGAGATACGTCTCTTGTTGGAAAGTTCTGCCAATGGGTTTTCCTGATCCATGAACTGTGACAGCTGAGATGAGGAGAAGAACTCCTTAATAGCAGATGTCAGAGGACGTGTATTAGTCAGCTGCTTTGGTGTCAGGTTAGTGACCTCACTGATGGACATTCTTTCCTTGACGACTCTCTCCATACGGGAGAGACCAATGCGGAACTGATTCTGAATCAGTTCGCCGACAGTACGGATACGTCTGTTGGCCAGCATATCAATATCATCCTGTGAACCAATGCCGTCCAGCATTGTCAGTTCATAGTTATACAGAGCATACATATCACTCATAGTGATCGTGTGCTTATCATTTAATGGATCGATGCCAATCAGATTGACAATCGTGCCTGCTTCATTCTGTACCTTGATCTCCTGTACAGCAGCACCGACTAACCAGATGGAAACATCCTTGGACTTTGTAGCTTCAGCAACAATCTGCTCTTCAACAGCTGTTGCCATCTTCGTCAGATCCATATCAGGGATATATTTCTGAACTAACGGCTCATCGTCCTCACCCATGAGGTCTTCATTCTTCTTGGTCACTCTGCCGACTGCATACATTCTTGTGCCAAGATCCAATACCGCATTGACATTGTCATTTGTGACATTGACTTCCTGTGCATAGATTCCTGCATAGACAGATACTTCTTCAAATTCCTTGGCAATTGCCTTGGCATCCTTTTCTGTGATGACTGTTCCCTGTTCCAGTTCAACACTGGATCCATTGAGATCATCTGCTAAGATTCTACCAATCAATGCATTGATTCCCTTTGTATCAACAACTGCAACAGTTGGATGAGAGAATGCATGCACAAAAGGCAGAGCCTTCATGTTGATGCCCTTGTTGATTTCATTTCTTAATGCATTTCTTTCTGTCTTGTTAATGACATTGCCCTTTCTGAAAAGGATCTTGCCATTTGCACCATACAGATCTTCTACTAATGCATTGCCTTCCATACGGTCAAGAATATTCAGCTTCTTTCTGACCTTATAGCGGCCGGCCTTTGTCAGGTCGTATCTGCGGTAGTCGAAGAACTTCGCATCCATCAAGCTCATTGCACCGTCAACGGTAGCAATTTCGTCAACTCTCTGGTTCTCATATACAGAAATCAATGCATCATGTGATGTCTTTGTCTTATCCGCTGCCAGTGTATTTCTGACTTCTTCATAGTTTCCGAAGACGGATGTATACAGCAGCATATAGTCATTCTGGAATTCTCTTTCTTCTTCCGGTACGACAACATCATCAAAGATGTCCCTGTTCATTGCCTTCAGGAACTTCTTCATCTTTGTTGTATCAAATGCATCTTCGCCCTTTTCCAGGTTCAAAGACATACCGATTGCTTTGAAGAGAACAGAAGATAGGATCTTTCTCTTTCTGTCGATGGATACATTCATAATGCGTCCAAGGGCAGCCTTCTTATCATCAGACATGAATTCCAGCCATGTACCACGGCTAGGGATCAGTTCACAGGAGAATGTATCATGACCTGTGCGCTCTTCTGTCTGAATGTCAAAATAAGCACCCGGAGATCTGACGATCTGGGATACAATGACACGTTCTGCACCATTGATAATGAAGGTTCCAGTTGGAGTCATTAAAGGGAAGTCTCCTAAGAAGACATCTTCCCACTTGGTCATGACTTCACCAGTTTCGGAATCCATTACTTCCAGTTCCATCTTTGCTTTTAAAGGAGCACAGTAGTTTGTTTCCTTATAAACGCATTCCTGAACGGAATACTTTGGCTCATCGAATTCATAGTCCAGGAACTTCAGTTTGATATTGCCCGCATAGTTAGTAATTGGGTAGATATCCTCGAAGACTTCCCTGATTCCATCTTTCATGAACCAGTCAAAAGAATCTGTCTGAATTCCTGTTAAATCCGGCAGTTCTAATGAACTTGATACCTTGGAATAATCTCTACGAACAGCCTTGCTGCCGTAATGCACAACGTGGTATGTCTGCTTATTTTCCATTTCCGCCATCCTTTCGCCTGCATTGCCTAAACGCCAAAAAGGGCATATTTTCCCTTACCCTGTTTTCGACTTTTGTACAAATTACAATATTAACATCAAAGATTCAATCCGTCAATTTATGACTTTCGAGTACCCAGTACCCACGATCGCGGGATACTGCCGTACAGTTTCCAAACAGTTCTTCCAGCTTCTTCAAGGCGCTTTCCGCCCCTTGTTTGCGCTGGATCACCAACATCAGCTTTCCTTGTTTATTTAAATGCGTGAAAGCATCCTCAAACATTTGATAGATGACTTTCTTGCCTGCCCTGATCGGGGGATTGGTTATGACCGCATTAAAAGAGGATTCCTTCAGCTGAGAGAAACCATCTGACACAAGGACCGTACTTTCTGTATGGTTCTGGTCACAATTCAGCTGCGTCAGTTCCACTGCTCTCGGATTTACATCAACAGATGTCATAGAACACTCTGGATACAAGTCTTTCAGTACCACACTGATCACACCATATCCACACCCCAGATCCAGTATAGGACCTGAAAGAGGTTCTGCAGCGACCGCCTCCAGCAAAACAAGCGTACCATAATCGACACCTGTCTTAGAGAAGACCCCGTTGTCTGTTGTAAAGTTATACAAATGCCCCGAAAACCGGAAAGAGTGTTCTTTCCGGTTCGTTTCAAGATTGCGGTTGTCGGTAAAATAATGTGCCGTAGAACCACATCCTTTCTTAGGGGCGAAAAGCCGTAGACATACGGCTTTCCTTCATTCAGTTTATTTGTTAGAAATTACTTGAATTCAACAGTAGCGCCTGCTTCTGTGAGCTTAGCCTTGATCTGCTCAGCTTCATCAGTAGCAACGTCCTTCTTGATTTCTGCAGGAGCACCGTCAACGAGCTTCTTAGCATCAACCAGTCCAAGACCTGTGATTTCACGAACAGCCTTGATGACAGCGACCTTTGTCTCGCCAACTTCCTTCAGAACAACTGTAACTGAAGTTGGAGCAGCGTCAGCAGCTTCAGCTGGAGCAGCAGCAGCTGCAACTGGAGCAGCAGCAGTAACACCATACTTCTCTTCGATAGACTTGACCAGATCATTCAGATCAAGAATTGTAGCGGAATCAAGATACTCTAAGATATCTTCCTTTGTGATTGCCATTTTAATTTTCTCCTTTTTCTAATTGTTAGGCAGCAGCTTCCTCAGCTGGCTTTACTTCTTCAGCAGCTGGAGCAGCAGCTCCATCAGCTGGCTTTGCATCAGCAACAGCCTTCACAACACGTGCGAAACTGGAAACCGGTGCGTTCAATACAGATAACAGCATTGATAACATGCCATCTCTGTTTGGTAATGCGGACAGTGACTTGATTGTTTCAACATCTACTACTTTTCCGTTGACAACACCGCCCTTGAGAACGAGAGCGTCGTGCTTCTTAGCAAACTTTGCTAAGACACGAGCAGCTGCTGTTTCATCCTGGCCGAACGCTAATGCGTTAGGTCCTGTTAATGCATCCTTGAGATCACCGAGTCCGGCAGCGTCTGCAGCCTTAGCAGCGAGAGTGTTCTTGTAGACCTTCATCTCGACGCCTTCAGCACGCAGTGCTCTGCGGAGTTCTGTAACTTCAGCTACAGACAGACCACGATACTCTGCAACAACAGTGGATGAGGAATTCTGGAACTTGTCCTGAATCTCAGAAGCTACGCTCTTTTTGGACTCTAATACAGTCTGATTCATTCCTTCACCTTCCTATTCTGTGTTATCTAATACACATCATAGAAAAACCCTCGCGGTTTTCATGCGAGGGTCTTAAAAGTCTTAATAACTTTCAATCTACCTCGGTAACATGATTAAGCTTCCGCCGTTACTGTCTATGGTATTTGATAACGGGAATAGTATAGGAGACTTTCCCCAAAGTGTCAATTATTTTTACAAAAAGAGACCCAGCATCTATTTGACACTGCAGTCTCTTCTTTCAATCAAGCGTTCAGATTTCTCTTTTTTCTGCGATAGACAAAGTACACCATGCCAGCCGCCGCTGCCACAGGCCATAAGATCATTTCTACATTATTTACTGCTGAGCCCTTAACAGTTTCACTGCTGCCATTATAGACCGCTGTATTGATGCCAGGACCATATGGCAGACTGCTGTCCTTTGTATTTGTCTGTGCATTCAGTAAAGCCTGCAGATTCGCTTCCGCTTCTGCTAATGCCGTCTTAGCCTGTACCAAGGCAGTTAAAGCAGCTTCTTTTTCAGTTTCTGCCTGTGTGAATGCTTTATCAGCTGTAACCGGCGTGACCAGCTTCTTTCTCAGATCTGCCTGGGCTTCAGCTAACGCTGCCTTTGCGGCATCCAATTCTTTCTGTGCTTCTTCTGCAGCTGCCTTTGCGTTTGCCAGAGCCAGCTGAGCTTTAGCAACATTTGCGTCACTGTAAGTATCTAGATAATCCTTTGCTTTCTGCAAAGCAGCCACCTTATCTTTATATGCAGCTTCGGCAGTCTGCAGAGCAGATACGGCTGAAGCAAGATCACTGTCAGCAGCAGACTTCTGCTTTAATGCAGCCACTAATGCAGCCTTAGTTTTATCTGCAGCCGCTTTTGCATCCTGATATGCTGCCTGTGCTTTTGTATTTGCTGTTTGAGATGCTGTATACGCAACAGTCTTTTCAGATGCATTCTTCTGCGCATCAATCACTGCCTGATCTGCTGCATCTTTTGCCTTTACAGCCGCTGTCTGCGCAGCTACAGCATTTTCCTTGGCTGTATCCGCTGCTGTCAGTGCCGCATTCTTTACGGCTAGATTACCATCCGCAGCAGTCTTAGCTGCAGCCTTGGCATTATAATCCGTTTGTGCTGTATCCTTGGCTGCCTTGGCATCTGCCAATGCCTTACCAGCTGCATCATATGCTGTCGTCGCTGCCGTTAATGCATTGTTCTTGTTAGCATAGTCAGTATCTGCAGCCTTTGCATTATTCTGAGCTGTAGTCAGTTTTGTCTTTGCTGCATTCAATGCAGTGATTACAGTTTCAACATCTGCATTTGTTTTCTTAAGTTCTTCCTGTTTCTCATTTAAAACAGTTGCTGCATCTGCAACCGCCTGATCTGCAGCCGCCTTGCTGACATTTGCTGTAGCAAGATTCTGGATAGCGGTTGTCACAGATGCCTGCGCTGCATCTTTTGTAGCCTGTGCGATATCTACTTTCGTCTTTGCAGCAGCCGTTTCACTAACGGCGGTATTGACTGCTGTCTGTGCATCGTCTACCGCTTTCTGTTTTTGTGCTGTTACAGCCTTCTCTGCATCCAGAGCGGCCTGTGCATCCTTGACTGCCTGATCAGCAGCATCACTATTTTTTGTAGCTGTAGCAGCAGCTTTTTTAGCTGCGTCCAATGCTGTTGAAGCATTATCTGCAGCAGTCTTTGCAGCAACGGCTGCGGCCTGTGCGGTCTTGAGATCTGCCTGAGCAGTTGCAAGAGAGTTGTAATAAGCAAGGAATCTAGTCTGGTATGTCGTGATATCTGTACCGGTCCCAGTTCCGAAGGAGTTCTCATCAGCATAGCCACCATATGAGCTGTTCATGTCGTGGGCAGCACCAATAGTCGTGTAGCTCTTCCTGATGATGTTCTTATAGTGACCAGTGGCTGAACGATTATAGTCAGGAGCGGCTGCCGTGCCGTAGTTGGTCGGGTAATATCCTAATTCTTTCTTGAATGCTTCATAGTATTCAGCATCAGACAGGGACGTGTGCATGAAAGCAAATCTTTCTTCGTCGAACCATCCCTTGTATGGATCTGAATAGCCCCACGCAAGGTTCTCACCTACGTTGTAGATCTGCGTATGGCCGATATATGTATCACTGATGTTCAGCTGGAGCTGAGAGATGGCCATCAGCTCATCATCGACCACCAGAGCGTTCAGCCCACGGCTATTTCCGTTTTCATCTGTATCTGTAGTACGGAGCTTGTTGAATTCAACGATGAGTTCCAGCGCACGCTTCATGTTATCCAGAGAAGTGGTATCTTTTGCACTGCCCATTGTTGTATAAGTACTTGCAGCAGCGCCATTTTCAGATGTCCATGTAGGCTGCACGTTGGTGTAATTGGACTTAGTTGAAGTGTTATTGAAGACAGCTACAATCGCATCATACTGAGCCTGTGTGATATATTCTTTATTCTTCTCATATTCGAAGAAACCGAGGGAACCCTTGGCCTGGATTGTTTCAGCATCTGCTACCTTCTTTTTATCGTCAGCGACAGTAGTATTGGCCGCTGCAAGTGTGTTATTGCTGCAGTCAATGCATTTGTTTTCGCTGTTACATCTGCATTTGCTTTCACTACAGCAGTGGTTGCTTCATCAGCTACTGTTTGTGCTGCCTTCAATGCATCTTCTTTTGTCGTCTCAGATGCCTGCTGAACAGTTAACGCCGTATCTGCTGCAACCTTGGCAGCATCTGCGGACGCTTTTGCTGCTTGTTTATTCTTATAGTCTTCATTAGCTTTGGTTAATGCAGCTCCTGCTTGTGTTAATGCAGTATTTGCGTTAGTCAATGCTGTATCTGCACTTGCAACATTAGCTGCGGCTGTTGTCTGTGCTGCTTTAGCAGCATCCAATACAGTTTGAGCGTCTGTTACTGCTTTTTCTGCTGCTTGTTTTGCAGTTGTATTAGTTGCCAGATCATATGCGTTCTGGGCATTTGTTTCTTTCTGCTGTGCAGAAGTCAGATTAGCATCAGCTGTTGCCTTTGCACTCTGCGCTGTATCTAGTGCTGTCTGCGCATCTGTCTTAGCAGCACTTGCTGTATCAAATGCTGTCTGCTTAGTATTGAGATCACTCTGTGCTGCATCTAGTGCTGTCTTAGCAGCATCTGCATCTGCTGTTGCTTTATCATCTGCTGTCTTGGCATCTGCGGCAGCTTTTGCTGCATCAGCAGCCGCCTGTGTCGCATTTGTCACCGCTGTATCTGCTTCGGTCCTTGTTTTAGCAGCAGTTTCTGCAGCACTCTTTGCAGTTGTCAGATCTGCATCTGACTTTGTCATTTCTGACTTTGCTGTATCTTCTGCCTTTTGTGCATTATCTACAGCAGTCTTTGCTGTATCTTTTGCAGTCTCTGCTGCTTTATCTGCTGTAGAAGCATCTGCAGCGGTCTTTGCTGCAGTATCAGCTGTTACCTGCGCAGTATCCTTTACTGTTTGTGCATTGTCCTTTGCAGCCGAAGCAGTATTCACATCGGTTTTGTGCTGAAGCGACAGCATCTGCGGCAGCCTGTTTCTTAGCAGAATCTGTTAATGTATCTACTGTTGCTTGCTGTGCAGCAACCTGTGCATCAGCAGCACTCACATTTGCAGAAGCATCCTGCAACTTTTGTTTCTGCAGTTTTTTCTGCTTCCTGTTGAAGCAGCAACATCTTTTTGTGCCTGTCTTTTGCAGCCGAATCAGAAGCCGCTGCAGCAGATGAACTGTCAACGTTCCTCTGCGCCTGATCTACTGCAGTCTGTGCATCCTTTACATCCTGCTGAGCTCTTGAAATCGTTGCTGCCGGAGCCTTTTTCTGTCTGAAGCAGTTCATCATTTCCAAGTCGTTATCTACTGCATAGATTAGTTGTTGTTACAGTACTGCCACTGAGAACAACCGCAGCTGCAATTGCAGCTGTCTTGTTTAAATTTTTTCTTTCCATTTTCCCCACCCTTGTATTATTTTCAAAGACCAGTTCCTTTAGTGCTGATCTTTATGTGCCAGATTTAATTCAGGTTCATTTTTTAAAACTTTGCAGTCCTCGATAATCAAATCGCGAATCATGTTACCTGTGATTCGCGTTTTTATAATATTCTTCCTTCGTTGCTTTCCAGTTCATCTGCAGTTCGTCTTCTACAGAGATTGAAAATCTTCTTTTATTCATTGATTCCATCCCCCACGTGGTTCATTGAATCACTGCCACCATTTTAGTGGTTCACTGATTCACTGTCAACGAAATAAATGAACAAACTGGCCAATTTTTCATTTGATTTAGACATGATTTACAGCATTGACATCAGTGATTCACTGATGTAATATGCAAAAAATGAGGTGACCTATGGCAACTACTAAGCCGCGTTATACAGTCAGTGTTGATGAAGATCTTTTTCAGCAAATAGAGGAATTCCGGTTTGAAAATCGCTATCAAACAAGAAGTGAAGCAACTGTTGCTTTGATCCGTCTGGGCCTGCAGCAGCTGAAGCAGGAAAAAGAACAAGAAAACACAAAAAGCAGCCCAAAAGGTAAATGATACTCACCTTTCCGGGCTGTTTTAATTTGAACTGCATAATATACACATAAAGACATTCGTCAATAGATGACGCCTCTATTTTCTGGTAGAATATTTCCTACGTGAACAAAGGAGGAAGATACATATGGTCAAATGGTGTGCAAAGCATCCATATCAATTCTCTATCTATTATTTTATCTTCTATCTGTCCTTCTTTGAAATCTGTGAGAAGCTGATTACCACACCGATATGGGTAGTGCACAGTTCTATTGATGATATGATTCCTTTCTCACAGTACGGCATCATCCCATATTTCTTATGGTTTCCATGGATTGCCGTTACCGTTATCGGTCTGCTGCGCTGGGGCTCAAGAAAAGAATATATTCGTTCCTGCTTTACCATGTATATCGGCATGACATTGATTCTGATCTTCTACTGTATCGTGCCTAACGGTCTGGATCTGAGGCCTGCATCGATTCCAGGAAGTGATTTCTTCTCCTCATTGGTACAGTGGATCTACAATCATGATTCTCCAGCCAACGTATGTCCTTCCCTGCATGTATATGTCAGTGTATGCATGGATCTGGCTTGGACACATTCTTCTTTATTAGATGATAAAAAGTGGGTGCGAGTCCTGCTTCATATTCTTGATCTGTCAATTTGCATCGGTGTAATGCTGGTCAAGCAGCATAGTATCATTGATGTAGCAACTGGTATCCTGCTTGCTTTGATCATTGATTTAGTCATTACCAAGAAGTTCAACAACATGCCAGATACAATATTCATCAATGCATAAGATCATCTTCTTAAAAAAATGCGCTCACGCAGTTATACATCGCTGCTGAGCGCATTTTTTATGAACCAGTTTTAATTACTTCCCATTGTGCCGCATCAGGTGGAATGTTATGCCCAGTAATATCTACTTTTGCGACATAGTAGATACCATTGGATTCATATATAGAACCGGCACTAACCTTGTTAGTCCAATAACTGTTGTACTGTGTCACTGTAATATCTGCATCGGTAACGATCTTCGCGCTGGTAATCACTTCGATTCGACCAGGGTTTTCCGCAGCCAGATCAGCCAGCGATATGTTCTTAATTGTATTGCTTCCATATTGCGTATTATATGAGTAGAACAGATAATTTATACCATTTTCAGAGACAATTGTACCCGGATCTATGATGCAGTCATTATTGTAATCAGACGTAAAAGTTGCTTGATATGATGCCCAGCTTGAAGATGCTTTCAAACCGGCTAATGATGAAGCAATACTAGCTTCCGGTTCATTGCCGGAACCAAGCGTCCAGGCTGCGCTCTGAGTTCCATCTGCCGCAATTGTAAAGGATACAATATGAGCTTTGCCGTTTTCATCAGGAATTCCAGCGGCATTGTCCTCTGCCACATCTTTAGCGGATTTCCCATAACCAGTATATTTTTCGGCCACAGTCATGTCTGTTGTGACAGTACCGCTGCCGGCATCGTAATAATAGGTAGCTGCACCAGTCTTTCCGCTGGTCAAATAATCAGCAATCGCAGCAGCTTTGGCATCTCTGACGTTTGCAATATCTACAGCCGCGTTTGCCTTATCCATCTGAGCGATAAAACAGGAATTGAGACAGCGGCTAAAACAGCTATGATAGCTGTCACAATAAGCAGCTCTGCTAATGTAAATCCATTTTGAATTCTCTTCATAAGAGAATCGTAACATCATATTTTTCATATTAGTAAAGCATCTGCGATAATACTCAGCCGCCAGATAAAAGACGTCCCGTGAAGGACGTCTAGTTTTACTATTTGATAGATGCATTATAGATTTCAGCAATGACTTCCTTGAGCACTTTATCGAACTCTTCATCTGTCTGCTTTACATTCAGATCAGAAAGAAGTGCTCTGGAGAAGCTGGCAATCAGACCAGGGTTTTCAGCCAGAAGCTTATCTGCATCAACTCTTGAATAACCACCGGACAATGCAACAACTCTTACAACTCTTGGGTCCTTCATCAATTCACTGTACAGTCCTGCCTTAGTAGGAATGGTCAGCTTGAACATCAGCTTTGTATCCGCCGGCAGAGATGCCATATGTTCATTGATTTCCTTCAGCAGCAGATCTTCAGCTTCTGCCTTGTCAGCGATGTGGATATCAACTTCCGGCTCAATGATTGGAACCAGTCCGTAAACACAGATCCGTAATGCAATTTCAAACTGCTGATCAACAATCTTCTTTACACCGTCTGGATTTGCGGCCTTGATGACTGAACGCATCTTTGTACCAAAGATGTGGGCATCAACTGCCTCTTTCAGAAGATCATCCAATGCAGGCATCGGCTTCATGACCTGAACACCGTCTGCCTCTTCCGCCAATCCTTTATCTACCTTTAAGAAAGGAACAATTCCTTTGTTCTCCCATAAGTAGTCAACGCTTGGCTTTCCTTCAATCTTAGATTCCATAGTTCTCTGGAACAGGATAGCTCCAAGGATATGTTCTGATGTAAATGATGGACTGGTGATGACACGGCTGCGCATCTGATGGATCAAGGCAAACATTTCTTCATCTGAATGATATTCTGTCTCCTCAATACCATAGCCTCTCAATGCCTTCGGTGTGCTTCCACCGCTCTGATCCAAAGCCGCGATAAATCCTTTCCCTGAATGCATGCGTTCCAACTGCGTCTGATTCATGATGATTTCTCCTTCTTACATATATATGAATATGTGTTTGAGTACTTTCACAGTACTCTTTCTATTTCCATTATATACCTGTCTTTTCAAGAGCATCATTTCATGCATGAAATACATTTTTACACTGTCTATTTTGAATCGTCTTTCCCACGTACATCAAGAACTTGCAAACAGCGGGCTCGAAGAGCCACCTCGTCGGCATTAATTGAGCCACTGTAGTCGCAAAGAATTGCGCCACTGTAGTCGCTCAAGCAGTGAGCCACCCTATTACAATGGAACTGTACAGAAAACTGTGCAGTTTTTTGTACTAGAGGAGGGTGCGACAAATTATCAAATGATTGCACGATTAAAACGTAAGCGTTAAACAGTGCACATCTATTAAAACAGGAAACCATCCGCTATAATTGATGGCTTCCTGTTTGGTATTTTGTGATGATCAGATATTCGATGCTTTCACTGCTGCCGGCACTGTCTTTGAATATGGCAGTACAGCTGTGACATTTTCATCCGTCAGTCCTTTTGTTGAAAGGAAGTCCAGCACATATTCGAGATATCTCTGTGGATTCAGACCATTCAGCTTTGCACTGGCAATCAGGGTCATATAGATTGCACTGTACTTTGCTCCTCTGCGTGTCGATGAGAACAGTTCATTCTTGCGCAGGATCACGTAGGGCTTGATGCCTTCCCGTTCCGCAAGGTTGTTCGTTATCTCAAGATGTCCATCCAGAAGGTGATTCCGAAGGTACTGTTCTTCATTGCTGCCATATTTGACTGCCTCTCCAAGTTTGCTCTTGGGCGGTTATGGATGCTTCCAGTTCTCTTGTCCAGGTGAACAGGGCTTCGATCAGCGGCAGTGCTTTCTCCTGCCGAATCTGATATATTTCCTCTGCACTGGTTTTTTCTTCTTTTGGTTCGAGCTCCATGATCTGGTCGATCTTTTCCAGCAGTGCCACTTGATCTTGAAGGATGGATGTCCATCAAGAAAAGTCCTGCGTTCATCTGCGGAATGCAGTTTGTTATATGCACTATAGATATTGTCGTCACTGATCATTGCCTCGTATGCTTTTCGACGGTAGTGTGCCCAGCATCCACAGCAGACCGCACCAGGATATGAATGATATCCTCCAAAGCCATCACTGTTCAGATATCCGGTATAGTCATGTCCGAGGATGTCTTCCACATGGCGGTGCTCTCTGCTTTCATAGTAGAAATACAGGATCATCTGGGATGGTTCATATTTTCCTGTCATTGCCATCCAGATATAGCTCTTCTCTCTTGCCGTCGGCTCTGTCCTCGATCACGACTTTCGTTGTCTCATCCATGTGGATGATCTTGGCATCCGTGATCAGGTCGAATGCATACGGTCAAAGACAGTTCCCAGATAATCTTCTCCAATCTGATCAGCCCGTTGGACATGTTCTGCCTGCTGATTCGTATGCCATTGCGCATTGCAGTCCTGTTCCATCCGGTACAGAGGTGTCGCCAGGTTATATTTCTCATTGGCAATATGTGCAACGACTGAGGATTGTCACACTGCTGCCTTCGATCAGTCTTGCCGGTACTCCCTTCTGTATTGGAATATACTTCTGTATGTTCGTCATTGGCATCATCCTTCTTTACATACTGATGGATGATATGGCGCTCAATATAGTAGTATCCTTTCACATAGCGCAGATAGTCCTTCTTCTCCGCTTCAGCTCTGCATGCCGGATCTGTCGGTCAGTTCATGATGGATCTCTTTGATGGAGAGCTGCCGCATGATCTTGCTGTTCTGTCTCACAGGCACTGCTTTGGTGATCTCGTCTTCTGAAAGATCCTCTGGCAATGCGTGATCAAGGGTATCTTCTGCTTCATTGAAAGGGAGATCTGCAGGCTGCTGACCTGTTCGCTGTTCTTTGAGAACTTCCTGGTACGGAGCACATTCAGCTGTTCGCGCAGCCAGTTGATCTGTGATGCCATTCTCTTTTCAATGGCAGCTGTTCTCACGACGATCGGCCAGTTCTTTTTTTTCCTGCATGGCTGACATGTATTTTTGGTCAGTTCTTCTCTGCTCAATGTGGCCAGATCTTCTCTGGCAGCGGTCTCTGTTTCATAGATGGATATTAACCACAAAAAGTGCTGAAAACCTCATTTTAAGGCACTTTTCAGCACTTTTTCTGATATATTTTCTGCTTCTTTACTGTATGATTGCACTGCCCGGATGCTTGTCTTCTGCTCGATCTTCAGCCCATCCAGCAGCCATGCCAGCTGTCTCTTTGCGATCTCTATTGTTTCCCATCTTTGCTTTCTGCCACTTGAAGCGCGCTCTCAAGCCGCTTGTACAGCAGCCAGAATCCTGTCCCGTCCCAGTAGAGGATTCAGCTTGTCATGGGCCCGGTTGCAGAAGAATACATCGCATCAGAGAATGGGTCCTGCTTGAATTCATTGCACGATTGCATAGGAATCGATGCCTTTTCTCAGATCTGTCACATCGGCGCAATATAGATGCGGCTGATATCATCGAATCTGATCATAATCCCCTGCATGCACGGACGATTTGTTCAGTGCATCTTCGTTCAGGTCTTCAGAGAATTCCATTGCGATGCCATTGATCTTGACTTCACATCTTTTGGCCCGCTGAGCACTACCGGGCAGAAGACCTCTTTCTTCTTTTTCCTCACTTCTTGCGGATGTTCCATCTCCCGGAAGTAATGCGCCCATTTGTGTAAGTGCTCTTTGCAATCCCATGTGCACTGCATGATCTGCTGTGCTCATACTGCTTGTACAGCGGTCCTTCCATATTGCTTTCCACTTTGCGATCAATTCTGGATTGTCACTCATCTTTATCATTCAATCACCTCTGCATTTAGTATTGTCAATTGCATTGGTAATTCATAGATGGGTACAATTTAACGTT
>Ga0268359_12561_pt1 | contig 14211 bp, 15 predicted proteins | sample BioMet11_FD_194416 | JGI IMG/M metagenome (GOLD analysis project Ga0268359, IMG submission 194416) | Sewage microbial communities from Oakland, California, United States - Biofuel 11 (PacBio Assembly) | ecosystem: Engineered > Wastewater > Sewage > Unclassified | place: USA: California | collected...
CATTTCATGGGCCAAGTGTTTCAGGGTGACGGCGCTTCGTCAACCGGCAGCGCGCCGCCGCGCGAGGCCAGCACAACATAAGCGCGCAACGTGAGGCCGGGCAGCCATCAGGCAACAAAATAGCGACAACAGGCAGAGACGGGGCAACTCTTGGCAAAAACCGGCAACACTTTGTAATACCGCGCAATTTCACCATTTTGACATATCCCGCACAATTGTTATCCTTGTGCTGCGAATACGCCCAATCAACCTGCAACAAACTGGAAATTCATGTCTTTTTTTTCCTGGATGCAAAGCCTCTTTACGCCGCCCTCTACAGGCGACCCCGATCTGGACGATCCGCGCCCCGGTTTTGAATGGAATCAGAACGTCCGCATACTGCTGGCTATGATTATTGTCATTATTTCGGCCTTTGTGGTCTACTGGATACTGTCATGACAAAAGGCGCTTTCTGGCGGCTGACCGTACGCGACGATTTTTCCGCAGGTCACGCCCTGCGGCACTATGAAGGCAAGTGCGAACGCATGCACGGGCACAACTTTGCGGTTGAGCTGACTGTGCAGGGACAACGCCTGACCTGCGATACGGAGTTGCTGCTCGACTTCAAGACCCTCAAGACGGGCCTCAAGACCATACTCGACGGGCTGGACCACCGGCTGCTCAACGAAACGCCGCCATTTGACGTTGCCAACCCCTCGTCGGAAAATCTGGCCCGGCACATCTGGCGGTGCATGGCCGAGCTGCTGGCAACGCACGACGACCCGCAGGCCCGCGAGGTGCGGCTGTACAGTGTTACCGTGTCTGAAAAAGGTGCGCAAAGCGCCACCTATATGGAAGTGGACGACTGACTGCCAGCGAGCCGCAGGCCGCCTCAGCCCCTCCCCCGCACACCGTTAACCAGACCACACGGAACCAAGCATGGCTCAGGCTTTGTGTCTTCTGCACGCCAACTGCCAGGGTGATGCGCTGCGTCCCCTGCTGGAGAATGCCCCGGCCTTTGGCAGCCGTTTTTACATCCGCCAGTACGTCAACTACACGCGGCAAAGCATAGCCGCGCGGGATATCGAGCGCTGCGACCTCTTCCTGTACCAGCGGCTCGCCCCCAAGTGGGGCGACCTGTCCACGGAGCAGATGCTGCCGCAACTGCCGCCGCACTGTCAGGCCATTGAAATTCCCAATCTTTTTTTCAAGGGCTACTGGCCCTTCTGGTCGCGCGACGAGCGCATCAATTTTGCCGACAGCCTGCTTGAGGCCCTGCTGGAAAGGGTCAGCCCGCACGAGGCCAATGACCCTGTATTTGCGCGGCTCTGCCGGGCCTGCTGGGCGATGCGGCGACGCTGAACCGGCAGGCCGAGGAATCGCTTTGCCGCGAGGAGGCCAAGGAGGCCGAGGGCCCCATCAAGTGCGCCCCGCTGCTGCGCGAACGCTGGCGCGACGAGCAGATGTTCATCACGGTCAACCACCCGGGCCGCGAAGCTTGTGTGCCACATGGCCGACAGCCTGCTGCGCCTGCTGGGCCCTTGGCGGGCTACCCCCGAGCACGCGCAGGGATTTTGTACACCCGTTGGAGGATTTTGGCTGCCTATCCATCCGGCCGTGGGGCAGGCACTTGCCCTGCCCTTTGCCAGCGCCGACAGACCCTGGGCCATCTTTGATTCGCAGCTGACCCATCGGGAATACACCCTGTGCTACCTGGCCTGCCGCGCCAACAACGTAGCTGATTTTTGACATTTCTTAAAAACCTGTCGCCCGACGCCATGCACATGGCCGCGGCAGCCGTACACGGCAACCGGACGACCCCCTAGAGCCTTTATCGGCTCCGGTTTTTCCAACTTCCTGGGCAGGTAAGCATTTCAACAGCAATCTGCTCCGCACTACCGGCGGCCCGCCCGCCGGGCGTCTGCCCAGCAACACCAGGCGCAACGCGGCTGCGGCAAACGTGCCGCCACCGCCCACGCACAGGGCTGCGGCCATACCGCGCCCGAAAGGAGTACGTCATGAAAGTTCTGATGATCAACGGCAGCCCGCACCCCAATGGCTGCACCTTTACCGCGCTGTCCACCGTGGCGGCGCAGCTTGAAAAAAACGGCGTTGAAACAAGGCTGCTCCAGCTGGGCGCAAAACCCATCCAGTGCTGTATCGCCTGCGGCAAATGCAAGGATACCGGGCACTGCGTCTTTAACGCCGACCACGTCAACGAGGCCATCGACCTGCTGCGCGAGGCAGACGGCTTTGTGGTGGGTTCGCCAGTGTACTACGCGGGCCCCAACGGCGGCATCACGTCCTTTCTTGACCGCATGTTCTTTTTCAATCCAGCGGCTACGCCTTCAAGCCCGCCGCCGCTGTGGTGAGCTGCCGCCGTGGCGGGGCCAGCGCCTCTTTTGACCGGCTCAACAAGTACTTTACCATCGCGCGCATGCCTGTGGTGTCTTCGCAATACTGGAACGCCGTGCACTGGCAATACGCCGGATGAAGTCATGCAGGACAAGGAAGGCCTGCAGATCATGCGCACTCTCGGCGACAATATGGCCTGGCTGCTCAAGTGCATCGAGGCAGGCAAGGCCGCTGGCGTGGCAACGCCCACGCCCGAAGCCTGGGAACCAACCAACTTTATCCGCTAACGCGGGTGCAAACCGGGGCATGGCAAACGCCCCGGCGCAGGCTGTCGCGCACCCCGCCGCACAGTAGGCAGCGCCCCACAGACAGGGCCGTCCGAGGGATCACCCCTGGGCGGCCCTGTCTTTTTCTGCTCCGCCAGAGATGTCTTTGCCGCCCCCCAAATAAAAAACTACGCAGCCAAAGGTTGGCCCGTCGCCGGAGCGGACCGGCACCGGGCAGTCGGCGCTTCTGCCTGGATAAAACTGTCATATGCAACTCTGCGACAAAACAGCGCAATAGTTTTAAATAACGAAGGCAGTATTTCTGCGCGGCGCATCGACCGGTTACCAATAAATACACTCAACTCGACAACACAAGTCTGCATAACACAATCTAACAGCGATAATTCTACACAAATTGTACAATATTACACAGGATAATACTGCAAAATTTGATTAATATGCAACTATTAAATGCACAATAAAAATGATTGTGATTTTTTTTACATAGTATTTTTTACATCGCATGCCGCTTCCATCGGCTTAACATCCATTAAATCAGTACAAAGATTGATCAACCATTCAATAATATATTGTTGCCAGCAACTTGTACATCTGGCATTCTTCGCGCAATTGTTTATTCTGCATGGCCCAAGGTTGCTGCACCTAATCTCTGGAGCGATTCAGGCTGCCGTGTGCATGGCCCCCCGGCACGGGCGGCGACAGCCCCAGGGTCAATAGGGCAAGGCGTTAAGAACTACTGGCAGTTACACGCTAATTCGCACATCATGTGCTTGCTGAATATTGAGCAGATCTGGCAGGGCCACCCCCGGATCACAGCAATCATTGCCGCATAAAGAGGATGCCATGAAGGAAATCAGTGTTGAAGACATCGCCCGCGCCGTTGCCGATCTGGCGGTGCGCGCCTGTTGCCGCCTGCCGCAGGACATGGTGGACGGCATGCGCAGAGCGCACCAGGCGGAGCCCTCGCCCGTTGGCAAAAACATTCTTGAACAACTGCTGGAAAATGCCTCTATCGCCGCCAACGACGGCATTCCCATCTGTCAGGACACCGGCCTTGCCGTGATTTTTGCCGACGTGGGACAGGATGTGCGCATCGTGGGCGGCGCGTTTGAAGAGGCTGTCAACGAAGGCGTGCGGCGCGGCTATGTGGACGGCTACCTGCGCAAATCGTGCGTGGCCGAGCCGCTTTTTGAGCGCAAAAACACGCGTGACAACACCCCTGCCGTCATCCACACCCGCCTCGTGCCCGGCGATACGCTGCGTCTGCGGCTGGCCCCCAAGGGCGCGGGCTCAGAAAACAAGAGCGTGGTAAAAATGCTTGTGCCCGCCGACGGCATTGAAGGCGTGCGCAAGGTTGTGCTTGACGCCGTGCTGGCCGCCGGACCCAACTCGTGCCCGCCCATGGTGGTGGGCGTGGGCCTTGGCGGCACCATGGAGATGGCCGCCATCTGCGCCAAACGCGCCGCCGCCCGCGACCTCGAAAGCCGCAACCACGATCCGCGATACGCGGCATTTGAAGAAGAACTGCTCGAACTTATCAACAAGACCGGCATTGGCCCCCAGGGCCTTGGCGGGCTGACTACGGCGCTCAAGGTGCATGTGGAATGGGCCCCCACCCACATCGCCTCGCTGCCTGTGGCCGTTAACATCAACTGCCACGCGGCGCGTCACGCCGAAGTTACCCTGTAGGAGGCCGCCCATGTCCGAAACCCAGATGAAAAAAATTCGCGCCCCTTTTGACGATGCCACCGCGCGCTCGCTGAGGGCGGGCGACCGGGTGCTTATTTCAGGCACTATTCTTGCCGCGCGCGATGCGGCCCACAAGCGGCTGGTGGAAACCCTGGACAAGGGCGACCCCCTGCCCGTGGATCTCAAGGGCGCTGTCGTCTACTACGTGGGGCCAAGCCCCGCCAAACCCGGCCAGGTCATCGGCGCAGCCGGGCCCACCACGTCGGGCCGCATGGACGCCTATACTCCACGGCTGCTCGATCAGGGGCTCAAAGGCATGATCGGCAAGGGCTACCGCAAGCCTGAAGTGGTGGAAGCCATGAAAAAGCACGGCGTGCCCTACCTTGCCGCCGTGGGCGGAGCCGGTGCGCTTATTGCCCGCAGCATCAAAAAATACACAGTGCTCGCCTACGAAGACCTGGGGCCGGAAGCCGTGGCCGCCATGGAGGTGGAGGACTTTCCCGCCATTGTCGTCATCGACAGCACGGGCGACAACTACTACGAAACCGGGCAGGCTCCCTACAGACGCTCCTGACCCCTGACACGCCGGTTTGCAGCCCAATGCCGAGACAGGCGCGGCTTAGCCGCGCCGTTTTATAATGCCTGACACATTATGAAGGAGTTGGTATGGCCTTAAGCAGATCCCCTGTCGACGCCCGAACCCGCCTGGACTTCTGGCAAGCGGCCTCGGGCGCGGTGTTGGCGCTTTTTGTGTGCGTGCATCTGGTGCTCGAAGGAACTGTCGTTATCAGCCCCGCGCTGACCAACGCCATTGCATGGCTGCTCGAGGTGACCATGCTGGCGCAGGTGGCGGCCCCCGTCATCGTGCTGCTGATCCTGTTTCACTTTTACATCGCCGCCCGCAAAATGCCCTTTCGGGCCAACGAGTTGGGCGTCTTTGTACAACACAGCAAAGGCCTCAAGGAACTGGATACATGGCTGTGGCTGGTGCAGGTCTTTACGGCCATTATCATACTTGCCGGAGCCTTCTACCATGTGTACAGCGTCATGACCGACCTGCCCATCAATGCGGCGGGCAGCGCCAAGCGCCTGCACTCGGGCTGGCTGGCCTTTTACGTGTTCTTTTTGCCCTGCGTCATTCTGCATACGGGCATCGGCGTATACCGGCTGGCCGTCAAATTCGGCCTGTGCGTCAAGGCCACGCGCGCCGCATGGCGCAAGTGGACCTGGGTTGTCATGGGCTGTTATCTTTTGCTCGGCGCGGCGGCTCTGACCCGCGTGTGGTTTCTGGGATAGGGGGTGCGTATGCGAGTTTTTGAAAGTGATGTTCTTTGCATAGGCGCCGGCCTGGCCGGGGAACGCGTGGCAGTGGAAGCGGCCCAGGCCGGGTTCAGCGTTATCTGTCTTTCGCTCGTGCCGCCCAAGCGTTCGCACTCGTCCGCCGCCATGGGCGGCATGCAGGCGGCCCTTGGCAACTCCATCATGGGCGAGGGCGACTGCCCCGAGGTGCACTTTACCGATACAGTTAAAGGCTCTGACTGGGGCTGCGATCAGGAAGTGGCCCGCCTGTTTGCCGAAACCGGCCCCATCGCCATGCGCGAGATGGCCTGGATGGGCGTGCCGTGGAGCCGAGTCGTACCCGGCGAGCACACCTACTACAAGGGCGGCAAACCGTTTCAAGCTACGGAAAAATCTGAAAACGAGGGGCTTATCCACTCGCGCGCCTTTGGCGGCACGGCCAAATGGCGCACCTGCTATACCTCGGACGGCACGGGCCATGCAGTGCTGTTTACCCTCGACAACCGTCTGCTGCAGCTGGGCGTGGACGTGCACGACCGCATGCAGGCCGAGGCCCTGATCCACGACGGCCAGCGCTGCATGGGCTGCGTTGCCCGCGACCTGCGCACCGGCGAGCTGGTGGGCTATTTTGCCAAGGCGACCCTCATCGCCACGGGCGGCTATGGCCGCATCTACCGCGCCACCACCAACGCCATCATCTGTGACGGCGGCGGCCAGATTACCGCGATTGAAACCGGCGTTGTGCCCCTTGGCAACATGGAGGCCGTGCAGTTTCACCCCACGGGCACTGTGCCCACCGACATTCTGGTCACAGAAGGCTGCCGGGGCGACGGCGGAACACTGCTTGACGTCAACGAATACCGCTTTATGCCCGAATACGAGCCGGAAAAGGCCGAGCTTGCCTCGCGCGACGTTGTATCGCGACGCATGACCGAGCACATGCGCAAGGGGTTTGGCGTGCCCAGCCCTTACGGCGAGCATCTGTGGCTCGACATCCGCCACCTGGGCGAAAAGCACATCACCACCAACCTGCGTGAAGTGTACGACATTTCCACGCACTTTCTGGGCGTCAACCCCATCCGCCAGCTTATCCCGGTACGGCCCACCCAGCACTACAGCATGGGCGGCGTGCGCATCAACAAGGACGGCCACGCCTACGGGCTTCAGGGGCTTTTCGCTGCTGGCGAGGCGGCCTGCTGGGACATGCACGGCTTCAACCGCCTGGGCGGCAACTCGCTGGCCGAGACTATCGTTTCGGGTCGCATTGTCGGCGCAAAGCTTGTGGAATTTTTGCAGGGTTACGAAACCGTGTTCTCCACCCAGTCCATGAAAGACGCCGCCCTTACGGTCAAGGGGCGCATAGCCGCCCTGTTGCGCGGCACGGGCGACGATTGCTACACCCTGCGCAACGCCATGCAGGACACCATGATGGAGCATGTGGGCATTTTCCGTAACGGCAAGGATCTGGAAGCGGGCGTGGCCAAGCTGCAGGAGCTGCTTGAGCGCAGCAAAAACATGCGCCTGGCGAGCGGCAACATCCCCGGCCCCAACGGCGAGCTTTCCATGGCGCTGCGCGTGCCCGGCATGCTCAAGCTGGCCCTGTGCACCGCCTACGGCGCGCTGATGCGCACTGAAAGTCGCGGCGCGCATGCCCGCGAGGACTACCCCGAGCGCAACGACCAGCAGTGGCTCAACCGTACCCTGGCCTACTGGAAGGAGGGCGACACCCTGCCCACCCTCAAGTACGAACCGGCAACGCCTTTCTACATTCTGCCCCCTGGAGATCGTGGCTACGGCGGCGGCAAGATCATCACCGCCGATATCAGCTCTGAAAAAAATAGTGCCCTACGCACAACAGGGGTAAGGAGAGCCACATGGGACGCAATCTGACATTCGAGATATTCCGCTACAATCCGCTGGATTCGCTCTCGCAGCCCACATGCAGACCTTCCAGCTCGAAGAGCACAACAGCATGACACTGTTTATCGCCCTGAACATGATCCGCGAAACGCAGGACGCCTCGCTGCAGTTTGATTTTTGCTGCCGCGCCGGCATCTGCGGCTCATGCGGCATGGTTATCAACGGGCGGCCCGGCCTGGCCTGCCACACGCAGACCCGGGACCTGCCAAACCACATCACCCTGCATCCGCTGCCGGTGTTCAAACTTTTGGGAGATCTGTCAGTAGATACGGGCACATGGTTTCGCAATGTGGGCACCAAGATCGAATCGTGGATACACACTACCAAGGAATTCGACCCCACAGCGCAGGAAGACCGGATGAGCAACGAGCTGGCTACCCAGATATTCGAGCTCGACCGCTGCATAGAATGCGGCTGCTGCGTGGCCGCCTGCGGCACTGCCCGCATGCGTGAAGACTTTATTGGCGCAACCGCCATCAACCGCATGGCGCGCTTTATATCGACCCGCGCGACAACCGCACCCCGGCCGATTACTATGAACTGATCGGCGACGACAACGGCGTATTCGGCTGCATGGGCCTGCTGGCCTGCGACAACGTCTGCCCCAAGCAGCTGCCGCTGCAGGACCAGCTGGGCATCATGCGCCGCATGGTCACCATGGAATCCGTGCGGGGCATTCTGCCGGAGTTTATCCGTAAAAAAATGCAGGGTTGCGGCTGCGGCTGTTCCAAATAGCCACGGCAGCACCCGGCATCAACCGGCCGCCCGGACCCCGCAAGGGTTCGGGCGGCGCTGCATGCAAACCCGCACAACAACCGCGCACCCCGCATTTCCCATAGCCTGCCCGGTATATTCCCGACCTCATGCCTTGGCTTCCAACATGTTATAGGATATACATAGCCGCAAGTCATAGCTGTATGATCGGACAATTTTTTTACGATTTCTTAACCTGTACAGCGGCATTGGTGCGGTAAAAAACATTTTGCCGACGCGCGCCGCGCTGACTGTTCATGCAGTCACAACTTTTTGGCTATTGGGCCTACAATAACGACAGGGCGTTGCTCCAAGGCGCACCTTGCATATACTCGTCATCGGGCATTTTATGACGCCGCGCCCCTGTCCGCCAGAGCGCGGCACGTTTTTACGCTTCGGGATTTTTATGCACAAGAACTACGCGTTCAGAACCAATTTTTTTATTTGTCTGATCATCATTATCGGCTTTTCCGTCACATCTGTAATCAGTTATCGCTCCAACATGGATACGCTGAAAAAAGAAGCAGAAAGTGTCACGCGTCTTGCTTCTGAAGGCATGATGTACCAGATTGATGCTATTTTTGCGCAATCCATACACGTTTCGCTGACCATGGCTCACGACAGTTTTTTGATAAACTTTCTTTCCAAAGAAAAAGAAAATCTCGAAGACCCTTCGTACACGCAAAATATCAAAGAATACCTTGCCGCATACAGAAAAAAGTACGACTACGATTCTGTCTTCCTTGTCTCCATGCAGACAGACAGGTACTACAACTTTACAGGCGTTGACAGGATAGTTGACCACTCCGCCCCTGAAAACAAATGGGTGCACGCGTTTGTTGCCGCCAATAATGAATTTTCGCTGAATATCGACAATGATAAAGCCGATCATGACACCATCACAGTTTTTGTAAACTGCAGTGTAAAGAACAAAGACAATAAAATTGTGGGCATTGTGGGCGTCGGCTTTAGGGTAAACACAGTCCAGGCCATGCTCACCAAGTACGAGCAGCAGTTTGCGGTCAAAACATACCTTGTGAACGACAACGGCATTGTGCAGATATCCTCCTCCGGGCACGCCGCCGCTGATTCGCGCATGGTTTCCACGCAGGCCTTTGCCGCAGCCAAAAAGAACCTGCAAAAAAACAGCTCGGACTGCTCGGATCTCTGGTACTCCGGCAACGGGGCGGACGGCTACGCCGTAACACGCTACCTGCCTGCCCCAAACATGTACCTTGTCACTGACAAAAATACCTCAGAGATCATCAAGCAGATCAGAATAAAATACTACACGGGCGCTGTTATTGTCTTTGTTACGATGTTAATCGTCATCTTAATTGTAACAACAATAATTCGCAGATATAAAACCAAAATAGTATCTCTTACCATTGCTGAAGAACTAAAATACCACGCCATACTTCAAAATGCCACTTCGCAGATCTATGACAGCATTATAGAATTTGATATTACCAATGATATTGCCTGCGGCGAAGGCACAAAACGCTTTTTGCAGCAACTGGGCCTCAAGCCCGGCACGTCGTACAGCGAAATGCTGCAAACCATCGTGACCAAACATATTCATCCGGATCATGCCGCGCTGTTTATGCAGACGTTCAGCCCTGATTCCGTACGCACTGCGCTTGAAATGCAGTGCAACAAGCTGAGCTGCGACTTTTTGTATGCCGGCAAAAACGGAGAATACATATGGTACCGGGAAACAGGTTATGTACTGCGCTGGGCGGAAAACGACTCCATCCACATCGTCATTTGCCGCCAGAATATCGATAAGGACAAAAAACAGGAACTCAACCTGCAGGAAATGGCGCTAAAGGACGGCCTGACTGGCCTTTACAACAAAATGACCACCCAGAGCCTCATCGCAAAGCACCTTGCTGAACACCATGACGGCAAGGGCATCCTTGCCATGATCATGCTCGACATCGACAACTTTAAGGAACGCAACGATTCGCTTGGCCATGTTGTCGGAGACAGAATTATCCAGGAATTCGCGCACTGCATCAGAACTGGTTTTGGGGCAAAAGACACCATTGGCCGTGTTGGCGGCGACGAATTTGTGGTGCTTACCCTTCAGCCGAGCGAAGGAGCGCTGCGCGACAAGCTGGAGAAGTTCAGCCGCAGTATCCGCGCCACGTCTTTTGGCGGCGAGGGACGCTACCACCTGGCGGCAAGCATGGGAGTGGCCATTTTTCCGCAGCACGGAACAACCTTCAGCGATCTGTACGCCAGGGCCGACGCAGCTCTCTACCGCGCAAAGCAGAGAGGCAAGGACACCTTTGTTTTTTTTGAAAACACTCCTGCCGACGTCAGCTGACAACGCGCTGGCGCATAGCGCCGGGTTGCCCAAACGGCCCCACGAGGCCCCGGCAGATCCCGCCGCTCGCGACAAACTATGGCCGCGGCCTGTTGCGGCGCGAGGGGGCCCCTCGGCCCGGATGCGCCCGCAGAGCCCGTCAGCTTGCCCTTTGGGGCCTCGCAGCTTGCCAGACAGCGGCGTACGGCGGCCACATTGGCCGAGGCCATGCCCTTGCGCCACACAAGCTCGGTAACAGCGCTGCCCAGCGGGTGCTCAAGGGCATGTACCGACAGCATGCCGTTAGTGCGGCACAGATCGAGCACCGAGGCGGGCACCACCCCCACACCCATGCCCGCAATAACGCCCCCCACTATGGCGTGGTACGAAGCCAGCTCGACAATGTGCTGCGGTTCCCAGCCGTAAGCCCTGAACCAGTTTATTACCCGGTTTCGGTATGCGCAGCCGCCCTGGAAGGCCAGCACCGCCTTGCGCCCGATGTCTTCCGGCGTGTGGATGGGCGGGTGGCCGTTGGTGGCGATAAGTACCAGACGCTCCTCAAAGGCCGCTACCCGCTCAAGGCGATCGTCCACTGGGGCGTCGACCACAAATACGGCGTCAAGCTTGTTTTCCAGTATGTCGTCGTAGAGCGAACGGCTGGTCCCTATGACGAGCTCAAGCTCTATATTGGGGTACTCCGCATGCAGCCGGGCCAGCACTTCGGGCAGCCGGGCCGCCGCCGCGCTTTCCAGCGCGCCGATGCGCAGCCGCCCTCCAGGTTCCATGCCCTTTACGCAAAGCTCCGCCTCATCCATCAAAACGATTATCCTGCGGGCATAGGCATACAGCGTCTGCCCCCTGGCAGTGGGCAACAGGCGTTTTTTTTCACGCAAAAACAGCTGCACGCCCAGGTCTTCTTCCATCTGCATTATCCGCGCGGTAATGCCCGAGGGCACGCGATTGAGCGCCTTGGCGGCGTGGCTGATGCTGCCCTTTTCCATTACAGCCATAAATGTGCGCAGGTCTGACACTTCCATTTATTCACCATTTGTGACTATTTTTTTCATTTTTATTCATTTGCCATGACAATTATCATTCCATAACCTATGCCGCAAGCCGCCCGCTGCTGCAGGGGAAAAACCCTCACTCCAAATTTTCCCCAGCGGCAGCGGATGAGCTGACAACCCGAACTCAGGAATATTCCATGCGTGCGACCTTGAAACTGCTTTGGCAGACGGCTCTTCTCACTGCCATATACTGGGGCTGCGACCAGATCACCCGCCTGACGGGCATTCCCATACCTGGCAACGTGCTAGGCATCATCGTGCTCTTTGTGCTGCTGCTGACAGGCGTTGTGAAAGAAAGCCACATCAGCACAGCTGCAGAATATTTTCTGCGGCATCTGGTGTTCTTTTTTGTGCCCATTGCTGTGGGGCTCATGCAGTGGGGCGGAGTTTTTTATGATTACGGCTGGGTGCTGGCAGCGGCCATTGTGGGCAGCACTGCCCTGCCGCTGGTGATCGTGGGTTTTATGGCCAGGGGGCTGCGCCGCCGCACGGCCTGCGGGCAAAAAACTGACGGGGAGGATGGGCCATGCAGATCATAAGCATTTTTTTGTGCGTGGCAGGTACGGTACTGGCCTATGCGCTGGTGCGCGGCTGTACCTGCGCTACAGGCACCCGCTCATCAATATTGTGGCTGGCAGCGCCGCCATAGTCATCGGAGCACTGCTGGCCTGCGATATCCCTTACGAAACGTACGAGCCGGCCCGCCAGGCCATGACCCTGCTCATCGGCCCGGCCACGGTCAGCCTCGCCCTGCCGCTCTACCGGTACAGACGCCTGCTCGTGCGCAACGCCATGCCCATTATTGCCAGCGTGGGCGCGGGAGCCTTTGCGGCCATGCTTTCGGCGGGTATTCTGGCTAGATGGGGAGGGCTGCCGCAAGACGTGGTGATTTCCATTCTCCCCAAGGGAGTTTCCATCCCCTTTGCCGTCGAGGTGGCGTCCATGTACGGCGGCATTCCGTCGCTCGCGGCCGCCTTTGTGGTGGCGACAGGCACGCTGGGTTCGCTTTTTGGCCTGTGGGGGCTTAATGTGCTCCGCATCAGGGATCCCTTTGCCCGGGGGCTAACCATGGGGACAATTTCGCACGCGCAGGGCACAGCTGCGGCCCTGCAGGAAGGCGAGGAACAGGGCGCCATGGGCGGGCTTGCCATGATACTGGCGGGCATACTGACTGCGGCCCTGGCCCCTGCAGCGGTGTGGATTGTGCTGCGGCTGCCTCTGATGCCGTAAACGGCTGTGCGGGGGCGACGCGTGCCGCCACCGGCATTATTTTGCAAGGCAAACAGGTTACTGCAACGGAGTCGCGGTGGGGTTGCCGGGCGTGCCGCCCCCCTCGCCCCACTGCAGCCACTGCGTGGCAACCTCAATAAGCCGGTAAGGATCAATGGGTTTGGCCAGGTGGTCGTTCATACCTGCGGCCAGGCTTTTTTCCCTGTCGCCCACCATGCTGTCGGCGGTCAGGGCGATAATGGGCGTGCTGGCATAGCGCTCAAGCATACGCAGGCGCTTTGCCGCTTCAATGCCGTCCATATCGGGCATGTGAATATCCATAAACACCATGGCGTATTCCGTCTGTTCCACCATCCGCAGCACGTCCAGCCCGGTATTGGCGATATCCACGCTGAAGCCGGCCGACTCCAGCAGTTCCTTGGCCACAAGCTGGTTGACCTCGTTGTCTTCAGCAAGCAGCACCTTGCTGCCCCTAAACCTGGAAGGGATGCGCAATTCCTGCGGCAAGCCAGACTCATCCTCGCTGGTCGAGCGCTGGCCAAACACGTCCAGAATGGCGTTTTGCAAGAGTGAAGGACTTACAGGTTTGATGAGAAAATGGCTGATGCCCTCGGCTTGGGCTTCTTCCATTATTTCTTCGCGCCCGTAGGCAGTGACCATGATTACCGTGGGTATATAGGGCAGCTCGCGACAGCCCCGCAGCAGGCGCACCACCTGAATGCCGTTGTCGCCGGGCATCTTCCAGTCCATGAGCACCAGGTCGTAAGGGTCGCCGTCTTCCGCAGCGCGCACCAGCTCTGCCAGAGCAGCTTCGCCGCAGTCCGCCGTACCCGCCCGCAGGCTGCATGTCTTCCAGCTCCTGCCGCAAAATTTCGCGGCTTGAAAAGGAATCGTCAACCACCAGAACCCGCCGTTCATGCAGGTTTTTCAATAACAGGGGGGCGCGGTGGGCCTGAGTTGCCTGCATATCAAGCATGACGGTAAGGAAAACATGCTGCCCTTGCCTATCTCGCTCTCTGCTATGATCTCTCCCCCCATCAGCTCCACTATCCGCTTGCTGATGGAAAGCCCAAGCCCGGTGCCGCCAAACCGGCGGGTTGTGGACGAATCCCCCTGGGTAAATTCCTGAAACAACTTGTCCAGCTGTTCCTGCCCCATGCCGATGCCCGTATCCGTAATAGTAAAGCGCAGGCAAGCCTTTTGCTGCTGCGTTTCCTGCAGGGCAACCCGTACCACAACTTCACCCACTGGCGTAAACTTGATGGCGTTGCCCACAAGGTTGATCAAAACCTGCCCCAGACGCAGCGGATCGCCGACAAAG
>Ga0268359_11141_pt1 | contig 14202 bp, 25 predicted proteins | sample BioMet11_FD_194416 | JGI IMG/M metagenome (GOLD analysis project Ga0268359, IMG submission 194416) | Sewage microbial communities from Oakland, California, United States - Biofuel 11 (PacBio Assembly) | ecosystem: Engineered > Wastewater > Sewage > Unclassified | place: USA: California | collected...
AGCCCAGTCTGCGGATTTTTCTGTCCTTTATGCATGAAAGTGGCCCCGGCGGCTGGACATAGCGCCGGATGTCGTCACGGCCGCGGACACCACCGCACGTACGGGGGCTGGACTTTCGTGATCGGTACGTTGCTGCTGGAACAGGCCGCGCCGCTGACGGTCGATATCGGCCCGGACGGATTCATCATCCATTCCAGTCTCGATTTTAGCGAGGCCGGTGGGAACTGTGGCGGATCGTGCGGTTCCCACTAAACACCATGCAGACTTGCCCGTTGTTCCATCGCCAGGACCGGTTTCAAGTCGTCCTTTGACCTCGGCGCCGTGCACAGTGTGCGCCAGGCCTACTGCTGATCTGGCTGGCGCGGATTGAAAGGAGTGCATGTCCGGCAAAATTCTCATCGTGGACGATGAGGTCCACATCCGCATGCTGCTGGAACAGACCCTCGAGGAGTTGGAAGAGGACTGCGGTGTCGAGATTTTGTCCGCGCAAAACGGCGAAGAAGGCTTGGCGCTCATCCGTTCCGAAACCGGATCTGGTTTTCTCGACATCATGATGCCCAAACTCAACGGGTACGAGGTTTGCCAGCGTGTCCGCGAAGACCCCGAGGCCGCCGGTCGGCATTGTGCTGCTCACGGCCAAGGGCCAGGAAGTGGACCGCCGCCAAGGCTGGAACTGGGGCCAGCGGTATATGACCAAGCCCTTCGATCCGGACGAAGTGCTCAAAGTTGCCAAGGAGCTGCTGCACCTGGACGTCTAAGGTCCAAGGGTCGCAGAACACCGCCGTATGATCCCGCTGCGACGCCTGCTCAAAAAAAAGACCCTGGAACCTGCTTTCCCCCGGCCGACGCTGCTTGGCCCGGGTTGGTCGGTTGTTGTTTCCGAACCGACGAAACCCAGCCCATCCCCGGCCACCGGCACCTGCTGCCCCTGCGCCTTGACGGCGTCTGCATCGGCCACCTCCCTGATTGCGCCCCTGAAGGCCCACAACCGGCCCTGACGCCGGACCCGAACGGGTCGGCCCGTTCCTGGCCGGCTGCCTAAACAGCTCCTGACCGGAAGCGGCCGCCGCAGCCTGGCCAATGAAGCCTTCTCAAATACCGCGAAATTTCCCTGCTCCACCGGGCGACCCTCGGTCTCAACGGGTCCTTGCGCCCGGGACGTGGCCCTGTCCTGCTGACGGAATGCCAGCGGGACGATTTGCCGGCCGATGTGGGCATGGTATTTTTACGCGTCGCGGACGAGGAAACCTACCAGCCCTTGGGCGCCTTTGGTCCGGTCGGCGCTTGCGGTTTGGCCGATGTGGCCCGTCCACCCTTTTGGGATATCGCGCGTTCCCAGAAGGCTGAAATCATAAACGATCTTGGAAATGACCAACGCTGGCGCGCGAAGCCAGCCTCCGGTCGCTCTTGCTGTCGCCTCTGTCGGGGCGGCAAATGCGTGGGCATGCTGGCCCTGGCCTGTGTGGCTGCGGCGTTTCGAAGCCAGCCATTTGCAATACGTCAGTACCATCGCCACCGTGGCCGGCATTGCCATGGGCAATGCCCTGCACTTCGAAGGCATCCAGGCCCTGATCAATTCCCTCATGCAGGCCCTGGCCACGGCCATTGACGCTCGCGATCCCTTTACCGCCGGCCATTCCCAGCGCGTGGCCCGTCTGGGGTGGCCCTGGCCAGGATCGTGCACCATGACCAACGGATTTTCCCCAAGGTGCTCTTTAGCCCCAGCGACCTGGAAGAGCTGCTTTACGCCGGCCTGCTCCACGACGTCGGCAAAATCGGCATTCGCGAGGAAGTCCTGACCAAAGCCACCCGGTTGCCCGTCGCCCACCTCGACGTGATTGCCCAGCGGCTGGCTTTGCGCGCCTGGCCACCGGTGAAAATCCCGAGGCCGACATGGCGGAGCTGCGCCGCATCAACAAGGCCGACACGGTCAGCCGCGAGGACGCGGCCCTGATCGCACGGCTCGGAGCCTCGGCCATCCAGGTGGGTGACCGCGAGCTGCCCCTGCTCACCAACGAGGAAATCGCCTGCCTGCTCATTCCCAGGGGCAACCTGACCCCGGACGAACGGCGGGAAATCGAACGCCATCCGGCCGAATCCTTCCGCATCCTCAGCACATCCCCTTCCCGGAAAACATGGCCCGGCTGCTCACCATCATTTCCCAACATCACGAACGCCTGGACGGTTCAGGCTACCCGGCCGGCCTCAAGGACGGCACCATCCTGCTGCAAGCCGCATCATCGCCATTGTGGACATCTACGATGCCATCACCATGGCCCGCCACTACAAGCCAGCCCTGCCCCGACAAAAGGCCCTGGGCATCCTCTGGAGGAAGCCCAGGCAGGCCGCATCGACCAGGGGCTGGTGGAACTGCTGGATCAGCATATCGAGACCGTGGAAGCCGACTGCGAGGCGCTGCCCGAACGCCTGGACTTTGCCGAATACCTGACGCGCCCGCTGCCTGTCGTGGCGTAGATGTTGGGTGGGGGAGGACGTCGGGGGGGCGAGGGAAGAAAACGCCCCGGCGGCCAAAGGGTTTCGCCCTTGGGTCCCGACACATCGGCGCACGCTCAAAAGGGGTACGCGCAGGGGCTCCAAGACCTTCCTCGGGCGTTTCAGAGCGGTCCCTGCGGTTTCCGCATCCGCAAAAGAAAACGGGCCCGAAGGCCCGTCGTTGGTCGAGAAAACCTAATTCGCCGTGGCGTAAACACAGCCCGCGCTTGCAATCCCAGCTATGCCAAAAGCCGGAGCGCCGCGGCAGGGCTGCCCGTTGGCCGCCCGAAAAACACGCGCTGCGTTGCGCTCCTCCGCGTTTAGGCCAAGCCGGCCTTGTCCACGATGGCCGCGCTCAGTTCGGCTTCGGCCGCCACCTTGCCGTCCACCGTGGCCACCGCGTGCATCTTGCACAAGGTGCATGCGCCGCTTGATGTCCGAGCACTGGAGGACGAGTTGGTTCTCCGGCACCACCGGCCGCCGGAACCGGGCCTTTTCCACGCCCGTGAACATGAACAGCCGGTCGCCAGGGGTTCTTGCAGGCTTTTGGCGATGAGCACGCCCCCGGTCTGGGCCAGGGCTTTCGAGGATGAGCATGCCCGGCATGACCGGAGCACCGGGAAATGGCCCTGGAAAAACGGCTCGTTGATGCTCACATTTTTCACGGCCGTGATGGACTCGTTCGGGACCCAGGCAAGCACCCGGTCCACCAGCAAAAAGGGGGGTAACGGTGGGGCAGCAGGCGCTCGATGTCCGCGATGCCAAAGCCTGTGTCCGAGGCAGGTCGTCATGTCTGCCGTTCCTCCATGTGAAAAGGGCCGGGACGTTGCCCCGTCCCGGCCCCTTGGTTCCAGATCGCGGCCGCGCCTACTTGCTGCGGTCGAATTCCTGCTGAATGGCCTTGGTCATGTCCAACTTCGCATCGAAGTAGGGGACGCTGCGGGCTTCCATGATGACGGAATAGCCATTCTTGGACGCGTAGTCGGTCAGGACCTTTTGCAGCCGGTTGAGCGGGGCTGGAGCACGCTCTGCTGGGCCTGCTTGTTCTTCCTGCTGCAACTGCTTCTGAATCCTCGAAGTACTTGCGGGCTTTGTTTTCGAAATCGGCCGCCTTGCTCTTCTTGGCATCCGCGGACAGGGCGACGCTGGCCTTTTGCAGGTCGTTTGCATCCGCTTGAGTTCCTCACCCTGGGAGGCCAAGGCTTTTCCCGGGACTCGAACCGGGATTTGAGCTGCGAAAAAGCCGCCTTACCGGGCGACTGGAATTGCCCAGCGCGTCGTCGAGGTTGACGACACCGATTCTTCCCCTGGGCCTGCGCCGCAACCGAATCGCCAGCAAGGCCATCCACGATAAAAAGCCCTCAATATCCCGCCCATTTCCTCGACTCCTTACTCTGTTCATGTTTCGGGGGCTTGCGCCCTCGGTAAATTGCCTTCCCGGGCCCCGGCTCTAGAAGGTCTGCCCCATGGAGAAACCGATCTGCGACGGATTCAGGTGTTGGCGCTCCGCATCGAGACCATAGCCGTATTCCACCCGAATGAGGCCCATGGGCGAGTACCAGCGAATTCCCGCGCCGACGCTCTTATAAAGATCATCCGCCTTGACCGTGCTGTAGTCCCGCCACACGTTACCGGCGTCGAAGAAGGCCACGCCGAACAAGCCGATGGACTTGCTCAAGGGGAAGATCGTTTCAAAGTTGGTGAAGAACTGCGCCCGGCCGCCGATCCGTTCGCCCGTGGAGTAATCCTTCGGCGAGATCACGTCCAGTGCATAACCGCGCACATTTTCGATACCGCCCAAGTAGAACCGTTCGGAAACCGGAATCGTCCTTGGCGTTCTTGAACAGGAAGCTGGCACTACCGCGCCAGTGGAACACGAAGTCCCAGAACATCGGGTAGAAGAAGTTGGAGGTGTAGCCCGGGCGCACATAGGAGGTATCGCCACCCATGATGTTACCGGCGTATTCCAGGCCCAGGGTGTTCTTGGTACCCTTGGTCGGACGTTTGACACTGTCCACGGTGTCGCGGTCGATCTGGCCGTACACGGAACTCAACCAGTGCCAGCCCGCCGACTCCTGAATGATGCTCGCGGCGTAGTTGTCCAGGTGATAGATCCGGTAGTGTTCCAGGCGATAATCCCAGGACGCGATCGTGTATTCGCCCAGGGGTAGCTGAACCGAACCCGACCACCGGTGGTTTCCTTATAGAAGGAGTCGTAAGCCCGCCACATCCGGTGAGATCCCGCCGGCCGACAGGTAGGTGTCATACACCCTGGGGTTGGTGAAGGATGATATACCGGCTGGCCGTACCGCCGACCATGCCTTGGAACTTGGCGTGATAGCCCTTGCCGAAGAGGTTCTTCTCCTCGATGGACCCGCCGAAGAACACGCTGTCCGAGGTGGAGTAACCGGCGCCCACGCTGATGGAACCGGTGTTCTTGTCCTTGACCTTGACCTTGATGTCCACTTCGGACGGGTTGTCCGTGGGCACGGTCTCGATGTCGACCTTTTCGAAGTAGTCGAGCTTATCCAGGCGTTCGTTGGTCCGGCGCAACTTGGAGCCCGAGAACATGTCGCCGTCGGCCAGTTTCACCTCGCGGCGCACCACGTTGTCACGGGTTTTCTCGGTGCCCTCGACGCTGACCCGGCGCACATAGACCTTGCGGCCTTTTTTGATGACGTAGGCAACGTCGATGACCTTGGAATCGGCATGCTTTTGCATGTCCACGTCGGCCTCGGCAAAGGCATAGCCGTCGTCGGCGTAGAGTTCGGCCAAGGCATTGAGGTCGTCGCGCACCACCGAGCGGTTGAAATACTCGCCCTTGCTCGACAGCTCATCGAGCTTGATCCGCTCCAGGAGCTTGGGTTCGTCATAAAGCAGATCGCCGGTGAAGCTGACGGCGCCGACCTTGTAGCGGTCGCCCTCTTCCACCCGGAAGATGACCGTGATGCCGTCATCGCCGTAGACGACCTCAGGCTGGCCCACCTTGGCGTCCACGAAGCCGCGGTTGGCATAGTAGGCTTCCAGGGCGGCGGCGTCCGCGTTCGAGCAATCTCTTCCTTGAGCACGCCCGAACCCGGTGATCCAGGACCAGAATGGCGGGGTGGAGGTGGCCAGCTCGCTCTTCAGATCGCCTGGCGCTGATCGCCTTGGCGCCCTCGATCTTCACTTCCTTGATGTAGAGCTTCTTCGGCTCCTTGATGATGATATTGAGCCGGGCCACCCGGGGATCGGTCTGCTTCCAGCTCGTAGGTGACCTCGGTCTTGTAGTAGCCCTTCTTGCTGTAGAGTTCGCGGATCTTGCCCAGATCGTCGGCCAGGACCTTGAGGTTGAGGACGCCGCCGGCCTTGGTGCTCATGGCCTCCAGGATGTCGTCCTTTTTCACGTCGCCGTTGCCGGTGACGGCCGATGGCCTGGATGCGCGGGCTTTTCCTTGACCACGAAGGTCAGCTTCTTGCCGCCGGGCACGCTGTCCAGGCGGACCTGGCACGTCATCGAAGTAGCCAGAGGTCGAAAAGTTTCTTCACATGCGTCGTTGACGGCCTTGGGATCGTAGGTCTGGTTGACCTGGCTTTTGATCTTTAAAAGGATGACTTCCTTGTCGAGGATGGAGTTGCCTTCGACCTCCACGTCGACAATGCGGTCCGTCCCGCCCACGGCGGACACCTGGGGCACGATCTTGTCGGCCAGTTCCGCGGCGGCCGAATCCAAGGCCATGGAGGACTTGGCCGTGGCGAACACCGGCACCGGCTCGCCGCCAGAGACCTTGGCCACCCGGGCGTCCAGGCTCAGACCGTCGCCGATCTTGGACAGGCTGCCGTAGACGACGTATTCGGCCCGGGCGGCGGCGCCCAGCTTGCGGGCGGCGGCCGGGTCGCGGACCGCGCCCTTGCCGGCCTCAACCGCAACGTTGACGCCCTTGGCCCGCAACTTGTCGGCCAAAAGCTGGGGCAGGCTCGCCTGGACGGAAGTCAATGCGTCGGCCGCGTTGATCCCGAAGGGCAAAACGAGCACCTTGCCCGATCCCGCCGATTGCGCCCTGCGCCTGGACGGTGGCCAGGACAAGGCAAATGATGAGGAAAAGCCCGTCAGACCTTATATTTCATTATGCGCATAGAGTTCTCCACCCCGCAGCTCCAGTCTCCGGCCCATAAGGGCGGCCAGGTTATGGTTGTGGGTGACCACAACCAAGGTCATCCCCAGATCGGCGTTGAGTTGGGCGAGAACTTCGCCAACTTTCGCGCCGGTGACTGTCATCCAGGTTGCCGGTGGGTTCATCGGCCAGCAAGACGGCTGGCCGCAATAAGACAGCGCGGGCAATGGCTGCCCGCTGTCTCTCTCCCCCGGACAGAGTAGTTACCCTGTGTTCGACCCTTTCATCAAGTCCTACGAGCGATAAAGATGCACGCGCCCGATCAAAAGCCTCCCGAGGAGGCAGCCCGCAATGAGCCCCGGCATGGCGACGTTTCCAGGGTGGTGAACTCCGGCAACAGGTTGGTGGAATTGGAAGACGAATCCGATATCGGCATTGCGGGTTTTGGCCGCCGCGTCAAGGATAAGGCCGCCAAATCGCGGACGCCGGAAAAAAAATATCGCCCGCAGTGGGCTTGTCCCAAGGCGCCCAGCAGATGCAGCAGCGTGGACTTGCCCGACCCCCGAGGCCCCAGGATGGGCCAGGGAATCCCCCTGGCGTATCGTGAAATCGAGGTCCCGAATGACCACGATTTCCTCACGCGGGCCCTGGTAGGACTTGGTGACGTGCCGCAGCTCGTAAAGCGGTGCCTCATTCATGCCGCCAGGGCCTCCGCCGGCTCAAGTCGCGCCGCCTGACGCGCGGATACACCGTGGCCAAAAAACACAGCACCAGGGCCGTCACCCCGATGGCGATCATGTCCGGCAATCAGGCGCACGGGCAGGTGGTCCATGGGATAGACGTCCCGGGAATCTTGATGAACTGGTATTTTTCCAGAGTCAGGGCCACCGTCCAGCCCCAATGCATAGGCCCAGGGCCGTGCCACCACCCCGTGATGGTCCCCTGGAGCATGAAAATGCGGCGGATACTGCGCGAGTGGCGCCCATGGACAGACAGGATGGCAATGTCCGTGGTCTTTTCCATCACCAGCATGACAAGCGTCGTGATGATGGAAAAGGAGCCCACCAGCACGATCATGACCAGGATCACGAACATGGCCGTCTTTTTCCAGGCGCAAGGCCTTGAACAGAGGTTGCCGTTCATGTCGATCCAGGTCCGCATGTACACGGGCGGGCCGCCCAGGGCTTCCCGGGACACCTGGGCACCAGCGCCGGCCACGCTTGTCCACGTCGGCCACCTTGAGTTCCAGGCCCGGTGACCGATATCGTCGCTGCTTGAACCCAAAAGGCTCCTGGCGCCCGGGATGGACACGTAGGCCAACTTGAGTCGTACTCGTACATGCCTGTGCGTGAAAAGTCCCCGGCTGGAAACGTCTTGACCTTGGGCGTGAATCCGGCCGGCGCCTTCCTTGCCCGGAGGGCGACAGGAGGATTGACCGGTGTCGCCCAAGGGTACAGGCCCAACCGATCGGCCAGCTCCTTGCCCACGATGATGCCCGGGAAAATCCCCGGCGCATTGAGGTCGGCCAGGGTCCCGGCCACCATTTCCTTGGGCAGGGCCAGCACCCGGTCGGCCGTGGCCGGGTCCACGCCCCGCAGCACCACGCCCTTGACCCCGCGCGAACTCGACAACATCACCTCGGTATAAATGAAGGGCGTGGAACCGAGCACGCCGGGCACCCGGTCCACCCGGTCCATGGCGTCCCGGTATTCGTGCATGGCCCCGCCGGCCACGGCCGCCACCATATGGGCGTTGATGCCGAGGATCTTGTCGCGCAGCTCCGAGGAAAACCCGTGCATGACCCCGACCACGACAATGGGAGGCCACGCCAAGCCCCACCCCAAGGACGGAGATCAGCGAAATGACCGAGATGAAGGCCTGCTGTTGCCGGGCCAGGAGATAGCGCTTGGCGATGAAGGATTCGAAACTCATGAACCGGGCTGGCCCTCGGGCCGCAGGAGCGGAAACAGGATCACCTCGCGGATGGAAGCCTGATCCGTGAGCAACATGACCAAGGCCGGTCGATGCCCACGCCCTCTCCCCGCCGCCGGCGGCATGCCGTACTCCAGGGCCCTGACGTAATCGTCGTCCATGCGATGGGCCTCGTCGTCACCGGCTTCCTTTTCCCGGACCTGCTCCTCGAAGCGCAGACGCTGGTCCACGGGATCGTTGAGTTCCGGAGAAGGCAGTGCCCATTTCGCGGCCGGTGATGAAGAGCTCGAAGCGGTCGGTGATATCGGGATTTTCGGCGTTGCGGACGCGAGAGTGGCGAAATTTCGGTCGGATAAGTGATAGATGAAATGGGGCTGGATGAGCTTGGGCTCGACAAAGATGTCGAAGAGCTTGGCCTGGACCTTGCCGAGCTTTTCGCCCTTGAGCACCTTTCTCCCCGCTCTTTTCGACCAGGGCCTTGGCCGCGGCGAAGTCAGTTGTAGACCGCAGGCGCGATAGCCGCCCACCTTTTCCAGGGATTCGTGGAAGGTGAGCCGGCCCCAGCCCGGACCGAGATTGATCTCCTGGCCCTGGTAGCTGACCACATCCGAGCCGGTGACCGTGCGGGCGATGTGCCCGAACAGGCGCTCGGTCAGGTCCATGAGATCGGTATAGCGGGCATAGGCCCAGTAGAACTCACACATGGTGAATTCGGGATTGTGCCGGGTGGAGACGCCCTCGTTGCGGAAGTTGCGCCCGACCTCGTAGACCTTCTCGAAGCCGCCCACGAGCAGGCCGCTTTGAGATAGAGCTCCGGGGCGATGCGCATGTAAAGGCTCATGTCCAGGGCGTTGTGGTGGGTGACGAACGGCTTGGCCGTGGCCCCGCCCGGAATGGCCTGCATCATGGGGGTCTCGACCTCCATGAAGCCCTCGTTGTCGAGGAACGCCCGCAGTTCGCGCACGATCCGGGTGCGGGCCTTGAAAATCTCCATGGCCTTGGGCGTGACGATGAGATCCACGTAGCGCTGGCGGTAGCGAGTCTCCACGTCCTTCAAGCCATGATACTTTTCGGGCAGGGGGCGCATGGACTTGGTGAGCAGCCGCACGGCCTCGGCCTGCAGGGTCAGCTCCCCGGTCTTGGTGCGAAAGAGCTTGCCCCGGGCACCGACGATGTCGCCGATGTCGAACTTCTTGAAGGTGGCATAGGCTTCCTGGCCCAGGGTCTCGCGCTCGGCAAAGACCTGGATGCGGCCGGTGAAGTCCTGGATGGTGAAAAAGGCGACCTTGCCGAAGGAGCGCAGGGACACGATTACGCCCGGCCACCCGATAGATCCGGTCGTGGCCGGCCAGGGCCTTCCTCGTCCAGGGGATCGCAGGCGGCCACCACCGGGCCGATCGTCGTCGCCCTTGACGAAATCGTTGGGGTACAGGGGAACGCCCTCGTCAAGGAGCTGGACGGCCTTGGCGATGCGGTTCTTGTAGACCTCGTTGAGTTCGTCGCGGGCGTCGAGGCTTTCGAGCAAGGGCCGGAAGTCTTCCACCCGGGCGGACTTGACCGGGAGCTTGTATTCTTTCTTACGTGGTGCGTCGCTGCCCACGGGGGTTCTCCGTTGCTTCGTGGCGTTGCAGCCGCTTGCGGCAAGCGGCCAAGCGCATCTGGGTACGAGAAATACGATGGGCCGTCAAGAACCGGCTGGGCCGGATGAAGTCCCGGATCAGGGCGGAAAATCCCTCTGCTACGAAAAAAGGCTTGACGCTCCGGGCCGACCAGGATAAATGGCTACCTCGCTTCGACGATCCCCGGTAGCTCAATTGGCAGAGCGGGTGGCTGTTAACCACTAGGTTGGCGGTTCGAGTCCGTCCCGGGGAGCCAGCAGATTCAGGGAGTTGCGGTTTTACCGTGACTCCCTTTTTCTTTCATCCGCTCCACATCAGTCAAACGGCAACGGCCGCCCCCGACACCCTCCGATAGTTTGGGCATCCCAGCCCATTTTCGCCCGAACTTTTTAACTTCAGCTATTGACGCCTTCAGAACTAAAGACTACTTTAGTTTTCAGCGACGGAGACATCGTCAAGTAAACCAGTCGGGAGACGCGACCATGAAGACAAAAAAGGAAATCTGCCAGGAAACGGGCATTTCGGAATCAACATTTACGTTTTGGCAGGGGAAGGGGCTCATTCCCAAGCCTGACGGGATCGAAAAGCGTTCCGCCTTGTGGGGGGATGTTGTCATCGAAACCATTCGCTTCATCCAGACCAAGCAGGCCGAGGGCATGTCCCTTGATGAAATCGGCGGTGAACTGGCGGAATTCTACAAAAAGAAATGGCTTGAAAACAAGAAGGACCTGGACCGCTTCGCCGTCTGGGAAGACGAAAAAAGCGCCGTAAAGAAGCTCACGGACATCCTCGGATTCTACCCCGGAGATCACCCGACGTCATGGTTGGGCGTATGGAAGGTCATGACTATGTCTTCGTCACTGCCGCTCATGATGGCGTGGTGACCTTCTCGCAAATCGATTTTACGGGCCAGGGCCGTGAGACTGTCGTCAACCAGGACGAGGTCACCATCGATGTCTATGCCACGTACATTCAAATTCGTGCCCATCGTGCTGCGCTTGAGGGCCGCATCTGGGACACAAAGGGAGGGGCTCTTGTCGCCTTATCGCCCCATGGCAAGGTCATCCTCGAAGAGGCGGAGAAGCGCACAAAAGCTCAGGCGAAACTTGTCGAATACGTCGAAACGATACTTGGAAAATAAGAGCATTTAACCCCCTGGCCCGGGCCGGTTTTACCAGAACCGACCCGGCGGCCGGAGGGGGCGCGTTGGACCTCGTGGGTGTTACCAGCACCACACGGAAGGCACCGCAGCAAAGCCTTCCTTCCACGAGACCCCATCCCAGCGCAACCCCCCCTATTCCGGCGATCCAGGACAGCCCCGCTTCTGGCGGGCCGTGGAGCTATGCGCCATGCAAAAGTTCGAAGGGATTCATGCGACCGGAAAGCGGCTGCTCTCGCTCAAGGAGGCCGCGCGCTACATCGACACCACCGATGGCAATCTTCGGCAGTTGATGCACAAGGGTGAGCTGCCCTTTCCCTTCATCAAGAACGGCCGCCGGACGTTGATCGACATCAAGGACCTTGATGCCTGGATCGACGCGTTGCCGAAATTCCACCAAGTCAAGCCGGAAAATGTGTAGGTGGAAGCATGAGCAACCCCGTTGCTGACACTATCCCTACGCGAAACGTCGCGTTTCTCCCTGACTTCAAACTGACGGCGGCCCTCGACGCACTGGCCGCCGGCCTGTCTCCGCTCCCGACACGAGAGAAGGCCCCCTCTATCGCCTGGACCGACTTTCAGCGCCGCCCCATGACCGAAGCCGAGGTGAAGCGCTACTTCCGGGGGTGGACCGATGGCATCGGCATCGCCTGCGGTGAGGCATCGGGTAATCTGGAGGTGTTGGACTTCGACATGGGGGGTGAGGCGATCTACAACTTCGCTGATCTTGTCGAAGCCGAACTGCCGGGCCTTTTTGAAAGGCTCCCGATGGAGCAAACCCCGTCCGGCGGATTCCACCTCTTTTATCGTGCGCCCGCTCCTGTACCCGGAAATCGGAAGCTGGCCGAACGGCTGGTAGACGGCAAGCCGAAGGTGCTGATCGAGACTCGCGGCCAGGGCGGGCAGGTGCAATGCGCCCCCACATCTGGTTACAACCATGGCAGGCCGGCGGATGGGATACCATTCCGACCATCACCCTGGCGGAGTGGGACGCGCTGATCCGGGCGGCCAAGGCACTGAACGAATGCGTCAAGCCGGCGGATGTTCACGGAGCCGAGAAGGGGCGCAAAAAAAGCGATGGCACCAAGCCCGGCGAGGATTTCAACGAACGCGGGGGATATTCTTCCCATCTTGGAGAAAGCCGGTTGGAATTTCCATAGCCAGCGCGGCAATAAGGCTTACTTCACGCGGCCGGGCAAGACCTCTGGCATTTCAGCCAGCCTTGTAGAAGGTAAGGTTTTCTATTGGCTTCTCAAGCAACGGCGCGCCATTCGACGCTGACACCGCCTATGCGCCCTTCGCGGTCTATGCGCTTTTGGAGCACGCCGGGGATTACCGCGCCGCCGCAAAGGCCCTGACCAAGGAGGGGTACGGCGACCCAAAACAGCCCGAGCCTCCCCACTCCGATACCGAGGTCGAAGGAATCATCGTTCCTGACGGCCAGCTTCCCCTGGTGGTGGACCGAGCCGAAGCGGAAATTCTCTTGCGGCCAGACCTGCGACCCGAGCACCGTATTTTCCAACGCGGTCCGCAACTGGTCCGCATCGCCCACATGCCGGCGACCGGAACAGCGGGAGGCATCACCCGCCACCAGGGCGCAACTCTCATTCTCCAGATCGAACGGCCGGGTTGCAAGATACCCTTGGTCGGTACGGCATTTTCAAAAAATATGACCGCCGGATCAAGGCGTTTCGACAAATAGACCCGCCCAAAGCCTTGGCCGAAGCCTACCTGTCCCGCCAGGGCCTGTGGAAGGTCCCGGTCCTGCGCGGCATCGTCGCCGGCCCGACCATTATGCCGGACGGCCGCATCATCACTCAGCCGGGATACGACCCGGTGACGTGCTTCTATTTTTCGCACAACCTCAAGGTTTCGGTTCCTGACGCCCCCACGCACGCCGATGCAGTGAACGCCATCGCGATGATAGACGGGTTACTCTGCGGGTTTCCTTTCCTGGAAGAAACCGACCGTGCCGTCGCCCTGGCCCAAATCGTCACCTTGTTGGTCAGGCCCTCGACGGAAACAGCGCCGCTTATCGCCACGACAGCCCCCACACGGGGAGCGGCAAAAGCGAACTCGCAAACGTGGCCGCAGCCATCGGCACGGGCAGGCCTTGCAGCGCATTGTCGGCAACATCGGACCCAGTGGAGCTTGAAAAGCGGATCAACACCATGATCCTCGAAGGCGATCCTCTGGTTTCCATCGATAACGTGAACGGCATGTTGCGCTCAGATTTACTGTGCCAAGCCCTCACTGCCCCGGCTGTTCTCGCTCGCCCCCTGGGGGTCTCCAAAAAGAGTGAGATGCCAAATACGGCGGTATGGCTGTCCAATGGCAACAACCTAACCCTGGCCGGCGACCTCGCCCGTCGCGCCATCCTATGTCGCCTTGATCCCCGGTGTGAACGTCCCGAAGAGCGCAATTTTGACTTCGATCCCGTGGCCAGGGCGCTAGAGCACCGCGCGGAATACGTGGCCGCCGTCCTGACCATCGTCAAAGCCTACATCACCGCCGGTTCGCCGGACATGGGCTTGAAGCCGTTCGGATCGTTCGCGTCGTGGTGCCAGATGGTGCGGTGCCCCGCTTGTGTGGGCCAGATGCGCTGATCCATGCGCTTCCCGGGAAGAAATCCTCGAAGATGACCCCGACGCCGCGCAATTGCGAGCTCTGGTTGCCGCCTGGGTGGAACGGTTCGGGCGGACACCTCGCATTGTGAAAGAGATCGTCAAAGCGGGAGAGGAAGAGGAATCCCCGCTTGGTGCAGCGCTGGAAGACATCGCCGGGGATGGGCGAGGAAATATCAACACTCGCCGCCTGGGGAAATGGCTGCGCGGGCATATCGGTAGAATTGGTCGATGGGATGAAGCTGACCCAATACAGCTCCACTCGTGGAATGGCTCAGTGG
>Ga0268359_13195_pt1 | contig 14199 bp, 17 predicted proteins | sample BioMet11_FD_194416 | JGI IMG/M metagenome (GOLD analysis project Ga0268359, IMG submission 194416) | Sewage microbial communities from Oakland, California, United States - Biofuel 11 (PacBio Assembly) | ecosystem: Engineered > Wastewater > Sewage > Unclassified | place: USA: California | collected...
GAACGACATCGCAATCGGACGACACCACCTGATGTGTGAGAAACTGGTTTCATGCGACGCGCGTCAGCAGGAGAGAGGAAGCCGGACGATGAGAGCACCGCTCCGAGGAGGCACCGCGCATGAGCCGGGGTCCGCGACGGGGCCGACGGTCGAACCCGAGGCCGGATCCACGCTCACCGCAGGCACCCGCGTGCGCCTCCCGCGACGATCCCACCGCCGCACGCGCCCCTCCCAACCCACACGGAAACTCCGCCGGAGCGGGACGCCATGGCTCACGTCACCGTGTCGGCCGTTTCATGCCTGCTTTGGCGTTAGGCGGCCGTCAGCAGATCGTGGGGGTTCATCATCCTCGTAGTGGCCGGGCATCCATGCAAGCAACCTTCCGCCCACCGATGTCATGCGAGAACCGATGCCACTTCGCGACTCGCGACACCCCCCTATGACTGCGACCTCTACGGCCAATGCCGCAACGCTCTCCTTCGTCAGTATCGGGATAAACTCGCGAACGCGCACCGAGACTGCGATCACGAGCGATGCCGCCCAGTTTGGCGCCTCGGGCTATGCCAGCGCGGACGTTACGGCCGTCTATAAGAACGCATCCGTCACCGCAACCAAGACCGCCACCCTCGGTTACGCGAAGGTGAACGGCAGCTGGGGTCGGCATCGGCACCGAGCAGAACGTCCGCCTCTCATACGAGGCGACGGCCGGCATAGACCGGAATCGCATGCGTGATGACATGAGGCGCCATTCTTGGAAAGGCAGACCAGGCGCTCCACGTCAACGATCCCGACAACACCAGCTACGCGAAACGAGCCCTCTCTCGTAGGGCTCTATGACAACGCCAACGTGACCGTGGCCGACGAGGAGTTCGATGCCGAGGCCCAGACCGACACCGTCAAGCTCGAACTCACGAAGCCGGAGGGCTTCGGCGCGTACGATTGCGAGCTCACCGTGCACTTTGCCTTCCGCGCCGCCAACGGCATATGGGAGATCGACTCCATCGAGGTCTCCGATGACGCGAGAACCTTGGGTTACGACTCGGTCGTAGGCACGTGGACGGGCACGTTACCAGAGTCAGGAGACCGACGGGAACAAATGCCTGGCTGCCAGCTCGACGCCACTCGAGGTTACCATCGACTCATATCAGAACACCTCGTCGGGCGCCCGTCTGAGCGGCACCGTCTCTGGGATGGCACACTTCCACGATCATCCCGCAGACAACGCCGACTCCTGTGACGGCGACACCGTCTTCTCGGACGTCAGGTTCACGGCCACCCTCGACGGGTCGGGCACCTCGGGCCTAGGCGGTGACGCCGTGTTTGTCACCACGCTTCCCGAGATGGCGGGTGGTACGGTGGACGTCTCCCTGGGCTTTGGCACCTCGGACGATCCCGGCGCGGTCGTCGCCGTGGTCGAGACCTCCTACCAACACGAGGAGTCCTTCCTCTTCGTTCGCTATGACACGAGTATCGGGTACAAGGACACCTACGTACTTCAGCGCACCCAGTAACCACCAGACATGGAGGAACTACATGCCCATCCAGAAGCCCGCTCCACTCATGATCGACGGCAGGGCCCACTACACGCTCTCTTCCGTCGAACCCATCAAGATCGAGGTCACCGTTCCCTTCGTCACTGACGAGGAGACCGACTTCGCGGCAGCAAGCATCGTGCGACAGGCCGGCGGCACCGCAGATGACCTTCAGGATGACGCCTGGGTCTCCGAGCACTTCCAGGGCATCGAGGATGGTAGCCAGCTTCTGTCGGCGGTGCGCCTCCAGCTTCGTCAGATGGGCATTCGGAGTGCCGAGGAGAGCAAGACCAAGAAGTGCCTCGACATTCTTGTCTCGCGCCTCAACCAGTCAGTGCCCACAGCCGACATCGCCGAAACGCGCGAGGCCCTCGAGGCCGAGATCGCCCAGCAGGCGCAGGCGGCCGGTCTCGGCGTCGACGCCTTCCTCATGCAGAACGGCGTGAGTCGCGCGCAGTTCGAGGAGTCGATCAACGAACAGGCTCGCGATGAGGCCGAGCTTGCGGCCGCGCTCGACGCCTTTGCCTTCGTCCGGAAGCTCAGCGTGGACGACGGCGAGTTCACGCACTACCTGAGCGTTCCCGAAAAGGACCTGGAGCAGTTCATCGACCAGGCAAGGCACCAGGGCTTCTATGGCGAGATCCGTGACGCCGCGCTGCGCAACAAGGCCATGGAGACGGTCGTGTCCGAGTGCGTCTGCAACTACAGGCACGAATCCAAGGAGGAGGCGGCGAGCCGCATCAAGCAGCTCACCGATGTGCTCGACGCGGCTTCGGCAGGCGAGAAGTCCGACGGCGGCGGGCTCAAGCTCGTCTGACCCGGCTGTGTCTGGCGAGTACCGCAGAAGAACCCTCCCATGCGACACCCCTCTCGTTGGGGGTGCGCATGCGGAGGGTTTTCTCGTAAGAATCGTCCGCGCGCGACAAGACGAGGTCCGGCATGTGTCGTGCGGAGGGGTTTTCTCGCTAAACTCGTCCGCACGATACACCCACCGAGTACCTCACTGCCCACCGAGCCAAAAAAGGAGGCCGACCGAAGTCGACCTCCCCTCTTTCCCACATGACGTGCGCGTACGACCTACTCGACGGGGGTCTCCTCGGCGGGGGTCTCCTCGACGGTGACCTCCTTGGCGGCGCGCTTCTCGAACTCGGCGGCACGCTTGGCCTTGGCGGCAGCCTTGGCCTCGGCAGCAGCCTTGCGAGCGGCCTGGTCCTCGGCGGCCTTGTTTGCCTTGGCCTCCTTGGCAGCCTTGGCGGCGTCGAGACGAGCCTGTGCGGCGCCACCGAACTTGTCGGTAAAGCGCTGGACGCGACCGCCCGTGTCAACGAGCTTCTGCGTGCCCGTATAGAAGGGGTGGCACTTGTCGCAGAGGTCGACGGTCATCTCCTTCTTGGTGGAACGGGTCTTCCAGGTGTTACCACAGGTGCAACGGACGGTGCACTCCACGTAGTCTGGATGAATGCCTTGCTTCATGTCGGGACTCCTTTGGTTTGCCTGGTTTCCGACCAGGCGAGGGGTTGGTCAAGCTGCAGTATTCTAACAGATTACATCCGCCCCAATATGGAGAAAGAGCGTGGACTGATGCCGCGGGACCATCCGCGCGGTACCGAACGAGTTAGTTGGCGTACGAGGCGATGAGCTCCATGTCACCGACAAAGGCGAGGTCGCCACAGCCAGAGGGCGCGAGGAAGTGCGACCCCTTCCTGAGCTCATGCAGGGGACCTTCCCCCGCCCGTACGGTTCCGCCCTCACCCGCGACGACGGAGACGCACATGAACGGCTTGTCCTGCGTCAGGGTCACAGGCGCGCCCCCCGTCACGCGAACACGAAAGACGTCAAAGTACGTGCAGCTCATGAGTTTGGTGATGCCACCGATCTCCGGTGCGCTCACGGCACCGTCGGCAAGCAGCGGTGCGGAGAAGTCGATCACGTCGAGACACTGCGCCATGTGGAGCTCGCGCTGCGATCCGTCAGGCTGCCTACGGTCGAAGTCGTACACGCGGTACGTGACGTCGGACGACTGCTGCGTCTCGAGGATGAGCGCCCCCTTCACGGCGTGAACGGTGCCGGGATTGATGGCGAAGAAGTCACCCGCATGGATGGGGATCTCGTTGAGAAGCTCAGACCAGCGATGCTCCTCGACCATGGCGGCGAACTCGTCTCGGTCATGGGCCTTCTGCCCGATCATGATGCGCGCGTCAGGGTCAGCCTCGAGGATGTACCAGCATTCGCTCTTGCCAAGACTTCCGTTCTCGTGCTCGATGGCGTAGGCGTCATCAGGGTGCACCTGCACGGAAAGGTAGTCATGGGCATCGAGTATCTTGATGAGCAGTGGAAAACGGTCACCCTTCGCACCATCAAAGAGCTGCGGTTCATTGGCCCAGAGGTCAGACAGATAGCGGCCATCCCACACGCCGCCCTCGATGAGGCAGTCCCCGTTGGGGTGGGCGCTGATCGACCAGCACTCCCCTACGGGTCCATCGGGAATCTCGTAGCCGAACTCGGTTTCGAGCTTGCGTCCCCCCCAGATCTTCTCGACGAAGACCGGCCTTGGAAACATGATGTCGCGGGTACCGTCTGCTGTCATGACCCATCTCCCCCAGGCGCCGGCCAACCATACGAACCAGTATGACAGCACGCGCCCCTCGAGGGGGCCGTTTCCATAAATGACCCCGTGGCCGCGCACGAGGGGGAGACGTGCGGCCACGGGGTCTCGACTTCGCGCTAGGCGTTAAGCCGCTCGTACAGGTCGATAAAGTCGAGCGCAATCACGCGGAATGTCTCGGCCTGGATGAGCTGATCTTCGGAGTGGACGAGAAGAAGCGATACGTGGATGCTGCCGATGGTGGCGGCGTCCTCCTGGAGAAGCCCCATGTGGACCTCATGGCCCTGGAGATAGGCCTCGTTTCCCTCCTCGACGAGCTTGCGCGCCTCGTCGAGTCTGCCGTCCCTTGCAATCTCGATCGCCTTGATGTAGTTGGACTTGGCCATGCCGACGGAGGCGATGATCTGGAAGCACGCCTCCTCCATCGGGCCCATGTCGTCATCAAGCCCCGGCTGGTCGGTGTCTGCCATGGCGTACCTCCTAGGCGTTGATGGCGGCGATGGCGTCGGCGATGATCTTCTTGGCGTTCATGCGGCCGTAGTCTGCCATGGCGATGACGACCACGGGTATCTTGCCGTCCACGGCCTTGACCGCATCATCCTTGGCATAGGAGATCTGAGGCCCGAGCATGAGGATGTCGAAGCCGTCGATCTTCTCGAGGGCCTTGGCGAGGGGGTTGGCCTCGATGGTTGCGTCGAGGCCCTGGGCCGCAGCCTCCTTGCGCATCTTCTGGACGAGCAGACTGGTCGACATTCCGGCGTTGCAGGCAAGCATGATCCTCATGACGAACACGTTCCTCTCTGCGCTCTGCGCTGACTGGCATCTCGCGCCACTTCCTTGCGAACGGTCTCGGGGACCGGGAATGCGGTGGGGCGGCCGGTCGGATTCCGGCCGCCCCGTTGGTGCAATGATACGACGTGCGATGACGCTACTCCTCGACGGCGTTCTCGAGCTGCCTGGCCTGAACCTTCTCGGAGATCTTCATGAAGGGCAGGTAGATGGCCATGGACAGTGCGACCTCGACGACCTGCCAGATGACGGCGCGGAAGTCGCCGGCAGTGGCGAGGAAGCCCGAGATGAAGACCGGGGTGGTCCAGGGAACCAGGACCACGCAGGGGCTGATGAGACCTGCGCAGGTAAGACCGTAGGTCGCGGCGATGAGGATGTCGGGGATGAGGACGAACGGGATGATCAGGGGCAGGTTGTACACGATGGGATAGCCGTAGATGACCGGCTCGTTGATGTTGAAGATGCCCGGCAGGACGGAGAGCTTGGCGATGTCACGAGACGCCTTGTTCTTGGAGAACAGGAACGTGTCGGCGAGGAGCATGAGCGTGCAGCCCGAGCCACCGATGAGGGCGAAGGTGTTGATAATCTGCATGTTCATGTAGTGGTCTGCGGGGATGGTGCCACCGGCGGCGAAGGTGGCCATGTTGTCGACGATGAGGATGGTGAGGATGGGCTCAGCAAGGACGCCGGAGATGGTGGACTGGTGGATGCCGAGGCAGAAGAGCAGGTTCGCGAAGGTGTAGATGATGATGACGGCAAGCGGGCCGGAGTTCATGACGTCCTTGAGCGGTGCGGTGACGCCGGCGGCGATGAGGGCGAGCAGGTTGGTGTCGAAGAGGTTGTAGAGCAGAGCGGACGCCAAGGCCATGATCGAGAGCGTGATGAGCATCGGGAACATGACGTTGAAGGAGTCGGCGACCGCGGGGGGGCACGCCCTCGCCGAGGTTGACCTTGAGCTTCTCGACGCCCGAGAGCTTGATGAAGATGGTGGTGGCGATAAGGCCGATGATGATGGCCGCGAAGAGGCCGTTGATGCCCGTGCTGGTGGTGAGGAACGCACCCTTGACGTCTGCGGTGGCCTTTGTCGTCGCGTCGATGGTGACGGTGACGGTCTGGGGCATCATGATGACGAGAGAGACAATCCCCACGACCACGCAGGCGATCTGGTCATCAAAGCGCTTGTTCCTGGCGAAGCAGTACCCGACGAGCCCGGCAAGGAGGATCGCCGAGAAGCTGATCGTGCCGAGCGTGATCGCGTTTCCCCAGTACTGCACGGAAACGAGCGCGTCGCCCGCGAGGAACAGCGGGAACACGACGTTGTTGATAAGGACCGCGATACCGGCGAGGATGAAGACCGGGGTCATCGTGGCGAATGCGTCACGGAGCGACCTCAGATGAACCTGATTGCCGATCTTGGCCGAAACCTCGGCGAACTTGTCGAGAAACGGCGATGCCTTTTCTTCCATTGCTTTTTCTCCCTCCGACATTTTACAGACTAGCTATGCGTGGACGAGCTATTCGACCACATGCGAAGTGGCTGTGCGCATCAGCCACTCGGCAGACTTCTTGAACCGCCTGCTGTAGCCGTCGGAGAGGTTGACCTCGACGAAGCCGTAGCGGTTCTTGTACGCGTTGTTCCAGGACCAGCAATCGATGACACCCCAGTAGTGGTAGCCACGGCACTTGGCGCCGTCCTCGATCGCCTTTGCGATCCACTGGAGGTGCTGACGGACGAAATCGACGCGGTAGTCGTCCTGGATGGTTCCATCGGCATCCTTGAAGGCGTCCTCGCCCTCGATCCCGATGCCGTTCTCGGAGACATACCACTCGAGGTCGGGATAGCCGTCACGCATGGTCATGGCGAAGTCGTAGATGCCCTTGGGATAAATCTCCCAGCCGCGCGACTCGTTCATGACGGCATCGGTCCAGACGTACTCGTCGGCAAAGACCGGGCTGCCGCTCTCGTCGGTGTCCCGAGAGGGCGCCTGGACACGCTCGGGATGGTAGTAGTTGAACCCAAGCCAGTCGACGATGCCCTGGGAGAGGATCTCCTCGTCACCCGTACGGCGGGGCAGGACGACGCCGCGCTGCTCGAGGGTGGTGATGACGTCCTCGGGCAGGCTGCCCTTGGCCACGAGGTCGAGCCACCAGAGGTTGTCGATCCCGTCGACCATCCGGACGGCCTCGAGGTCGGCTGCCGACGGATTCTCTCTGGTGTAGGGAGGCGTGAAGCAGTTGATGAGGCCGATCTTCGCGTCGGCACGCACGATGCCCGCAGATTTCGCGCGGCGAAACTCGCCCGTGGCAAGCGCGTGGGCGATCGAGATGTTGTACTGCACGGTGCAGGCGCGAGAGAAGTCGCGCACGAAGGGATACCAACCCCCCGTGGTGTAACGCTGCTGCGGCTCGACGATGGGCTCGTTGAACGTGAACCAGTAGGCGACTTCGGATCCAAACTCGCCAAAGGCGGTGCGGGCGTAGTTGGCATAGGCCTCAACGACCTCGCGGTTCTCCCAACCACCGCGACGGAAGAGGTGGGTCGGCATGTCAAAGTGGTAGAGGTTCACGAAGGTGGTGAGGCCCGCCTCGGCCGCCGCCGAGAAGATCTCGTGATAGTAGCGCGCACCCTCCTTGTTGAGCTGCCCGTCCAGGGTCATGAGCCGCGACCACTGGATGGACGTGCGCCATGACGTGAGCCCAAGCTTGCGCAGGGTCTGGAAGTCCTCCTTGTATCGAGCGGTGAAGTCGTTGCCCGCGTAGGAACCCACACGATTGTGGAAGTCCTCGATGCGCTCGTTTGACCAGGTGTCCCAGATGTTCTCGACCTTACCGAAACGCTGCCAGGCGCCCTCGGTCTGTGGACCCGACATGGCCGCGCCAAAGAAGAAGTCCTGCGGAAGCTTGCTAGAGCCCATCCGTCTCTCCCTTTCCCTACACTCCGGCGTAGGCCGGTCTTTGCGTATCTAAAAGACATGTCTTTTATATACGCCATACATGTCTAATTGTTAATATACACATTCTATCTGTAATATCAAGGTCTTTTTGTGTGAGAGGGATTATTTCTCGTGGAAACGCGAGAATGTGTCTCGATAGAGAAGAGGGAGGCGCCCCATGCTCAAGTACGAGACCGTTGCCGACGACATCCGCATACGCATCGCAGCCGGTGAGTTCAAGCCAAACGAACAGCTGCCCACCACCGACGAACTCTGCGAGCACTACGACGTCAGCAAGATCACCATCAAGAAGGCCATGGACGAGCTCACCCTCCATGGCCTGGTGGCACGTCGTCGCGGGTCGGGCTCCTTCGTGAAGGGTCTTGTCGACACGAACTTCCGCAAGGGTTCGGGTTGGAACATGTCAAGCCAGATGACGGGCTTCAAGTCCGAGCACGAGGCGCGCGGCGAGAAGGTCGAGACGACCGTATACGACTTCTCCGTGGTGCATCCCGACGAGGAGGTCGCCGAGGCGCTCGGCATGGAGCCTGACGAGTTTGCCTATCACGTGTGCCGCGTCCGCTCGGCCAATGGCGTGCCCCATGTGATCGAATACACCTACATGCCCATAAAGATCATTCCCGGCCTGCGCGAGAAGCACGTGGCCGACTCCATCTACGACTACATCGAAGGCGAGCTCGGACTCAAGATCGGCAGCGCCCACCGCATCATACGCGCAGTGCTGCCAACCGAGGATGAATGCGAACGCCTCCACGTCGAGCCGGACACGCCGCTCCTCGAGATCAAGAGCGTGGGTTTTCTCGATGACGGCGTACCGTTCGAGTACTCCATCCCACGTCATGCCCAGGACTACGAGTTCTTCAGCATCAGCATCCACTAGGGGGCGGCATGTTTCTTGCCATAGACGTAGGCAACACCCAGGGCACGCTCGGTCTCTACGACGAGACAGGCACCATGCGCCACGGCTGGCGCATGGCCACCACCGCATCCGACACCTCCGACACGCTCCGCTCGCGTCTTGGCGGCTACCTGCATATGGACGGCTTTGACTACGCGGACGTCACCGAGGCTGGTGTCGCCTGCGTCGTGCCCACGCTCTCGCGCGCATGGGACCGCTGCCTCACCGAGGTCCTCGGCCATGCGCCGCTCATGGTCCTCCCGGGCGACGATTACGGCATGGAGATCCGAATGCCCAATCCGCGCAGCCTGGGGGCCGACCGCATCGCCAATGCCATTGCCGCCCGCGCAGACTATGGCGCGCCGGTCATCGTCGTCGACTTCGGGACGGCCACGAACATCGACGTGGTCGATGCGACGGGAGCCTACCGCGGCGGCACCATCTCGCCAGGTCTCATGGTTTCTGCCGCGGCGCTCTTCGATCGTGCCGCGAAGCTCTCGGACGTCCCCATCGAGGCGCCCGCGCACGTCCTTGGCGACACCACCGAGACGGCCGTTCAATCGGGCCTCGTGATCGGTGCTGCGGCACAGGTCGAAGGCCTTGTCGCGCGCATCAAGACGGAGCTGGGCATCGAGTCTGCCCCGGTCGTGGGCACAGGCGGTCTCGCCCGCACCGTGAGCCATGCGACGGATGTCTTCTGCCGGGTCGACCCCGACCTCACGCTACGCGGCATCCGCGACATCTGGCTGCGCGTCAACGCCCGCTAGCGACAGGGACCCGTCTCACTCGGCCGCACGAATGCTGGCCTGCTCGGGCGCGATCTCGATTTCGCCGCCAAGGGAGGTGCGCACCGTCGCGTGGCCCCATACGTCGATGCCGGCAAGCCTACCTCGGCAGAACACGCGACCGTTGGGATAGACGACCTCGACGTCGGCATCCATGAGGGCGAGTGCGTCGTAGTAGTCAGCGAGAATCGGTCCCAGCGGCGTGGCCCCCGGTCCTGCGGCGGAAATCCCCGCCGCCCATGCGTCGACACGAGCGACGATACCTGCCGCCATCGCCTCGCCAAGCTCCTCGGCGGAAGGCAGCGCGACCCCTTCGACGGGAGAGAGGTCCACCGAGGCGTCGCACACCACGAACATGCCCCCACCGTAGCCCGCACACGTCTGTATGGTGACGACCGTCCCGCCGGCACCGCACGCGCCGTACGGCCATGCAACACCTACGCCCACGGCACCCATCCCAAGAAGCACGTCACGTACGCCAAGGGAGCATGCGTGCGGAACGGCCATGAGAAACGCCATCCCCACCGCAGGTCTCAGCACGATGGCGACATCGAGGACACCGTTCGTCTCCCGCACCCGAAACGTACCATGAGGTGCGCCGTCCTGGCCCGCAGTGCGCAGGTCGTCAAGGAGCGTCGTTCCTACTCCCACGAAATCTCCCCGAGCTCAGCCATCACGTGGCCGACGCGCTTCTCGCGCGGCGTGACCCGTATGCCGGCGTGAACGAGAAAACGCTCGGGATCATGCATGAGGTCTTCCATGGGAATGATCACGAAGTCGCGCTCACCGAGGTGCGAGTGCGGGAGCGTGAGTCGGGCACCTGCGTGCTCCTCGCCCTCGACCCACAGAAGGTCGCAGTCGATCGTACGAGGTCCATGGCCCTTTTCCTTGGGGTCGCGCACGCGGCCGAGCTCGTCTTCCACCTCGAGGAGCTTCTGCACGAGGACGAGGGGGTGAAGCTCGGAGCGAATCTCCGCCACGGCATTGGCGACAGGCGTCGCAACCCCATAGGCGGGTTCCGACTCGTATGCATGGCTCACCGACACCACGCAGGTGAGAGGGATGTCATCGATGAGGCGAACGGCACGGGCAAGGTAGTCCATGCGGTCACCCACGTTGGAGCCAAGCCCCACGAAGCCCTGACGCACATCCTTCTGGGCGACGGCCCAGTATGAGTTGATGGCCTGCGCACAACCCGCAACATCATGGACGCGCAGGATGCGGGCACCGTTCTCTATCGCGGCAATGCAGACGCCCTGCGTCGCGGCATCGCGTGCGTTGGCATCGGCCACGCCGGAGACCGCACCTACGAAGCGCTTGCGCGAGACGGCGCAGAGCAGAGGGTAGCCCATCGAGACCATCGAGCGAGTGGCTCGCTGAATGACGACGTCCTCGTCGGCGAACTTGTCGAAGCCGGGACCGGGATCGATGCAGATGCGATCATGGGCCACACCCGCACGCATGAGGTCACGAGCCTGGTCGCCGAGGAAGCCCATGATCTGTCGCATGATGGGTGCCTGGTCAGGCAGGGTAAAGCGGTGCTGCGAGGTATTCGTTCTGGTAACGGCCTCACGGGCGGGACGGGAGTCGTCGAGTTGCACCTGTCGACGGGGCGGACGCGTACCCAAGCCACCCTTGTCCCAATGCATGACGACACAGCCGCAGTTGGTGTCGGCAGCAACCTTCATCATGGCAGGATCGGTGAAGCCCTCCACGTCATTGACGATGGATGCGCCAAGGCGCATGCACATCTTGGCAACGTCGGCATGGCGCGTGTCCACGGAGACGACCGCACCCGATGCAACGAGCGCACGCACGACGGGCACGACGCGTCCCGCCTCCTCGTTCGAGGAAACGGGTGTGTAGCCAGGACGCGTGGACTCGCCGCCCACGTCGATGATGTCGGCTCCCTCGTCGAGCATCTCGCGACCGCAGGCGATGGCTGCCTTCACGTCGAAGTTCTCCCCACCATCGGAGAAGGAGTCGGGCGTAACGTTGAGAATTCCCATGATGCGAGGACGCGCGAGCGAGATCTCGTGCGAGCCGCATTGCCACGTTGCATAGTTCTCCCTGAGCACCTTCATCGACCTCCTGCGCCGGACACGTAGGTAACGTTCCTATTGTAACGAGTACGCGGGCATTCTCCGCTATCACGGCAAAGGGGCCCAAACCTGCAGAATGGGATGAACCCTCGCGGGTCAGAAATCAAAGGCCTCCGAGATGTCGCAGGCGCACACGAGGTTCGCGGCGGCATCCTGCGGAGTGGGTTGGAGGTTGCAGACCACGAGGTCATCCCCTCGGAAGTACTGCACGAGACCCGCGGCAGGATACACCACAAGCGAGGTGCCTCCGATGACCAGCAGGTCACAGCTCGCGATCGCCTCCATGGCGGCGACGAGGTCCCTCTCGTTGAGAGACTCCTCGTACAGCACGACGTCTGGTTTCACGGCACCGCCGCACCGCCCGCACCGCGGCACCCCCTCGGAAGCGAGGACCCACTCCTGCGAATAGACGGCCCCACATCTCTGGCAGACGTTGCGATGCGTGGATCCATGCAGCTCGATCACGCGCTTGGAGCCGGCGGCCTGGTGAAGGCCGTCGATGTTCTGCGTGACCACGGCCGCAAGCTTGCCCGCGGCCTCGAGCTCGGCAAGCTTGTAATGACAGCGGTTGGGCTTGGCGTCGGGTACGCACATCACATGACGATAGAAGTCGAAGAACTCCTCTGGGTGGGAGACGTAGAAGGAGTGCGAGAGCATCGTCTCGGGCGCATAGGTGTATCCGCGCTGGTTGTAGAGGCCGTTGAGACTGCGGAAGTCAGGGATGCCGCTTGCCGTGGAGACGCCCGCACCACCGAAGAAGGCCACCCTGCCAGCCTTGTCCACGCGTCTTTTGAGTTCCGCTGCCGCCTCGACGGGGCTGGTAATCGTCATGGTCATGCACGCCTCCCTGCCGTAACCCACGCACGAATTCATGGTACCGCCGCAGATTCGTGGCTCGCTCGCAGTTTTCGCAGACGGAAGACGGGCATAACTACCTCATCACGACATAGGAGCAAAGTCCATGGGTCGAGCGCATCGCGCGCGTCGGAAGGAGGCAACCATGGAGGGTCTGGGAAACAACGTACGTGACTGTGCCCTGGTTTTTGAGGGTGGTGGGTACCGCGCGAGCTACACGGCGGGTATCGCCCGCGTCCTTCTCGAGCAGGGCATCAGCTTTGGCTATGTCTGCGGCGTCTCCGCCGGTGCAAGCCACACCGTTGACTACGTCTCGCGCGACCTCAGGCGCACGCGCATGGCGTTTCTCGGATGCGATGGCGCCGAGAAGACGGGTGGCGTGCGATCCCTGCTGAGCGGAAAGGGATATTTCAACGCCGACTATCTCTACGAGGGCGCCATGCTCGACGGGTTCATGCCCTTCGACTGGGATGCCTTCGTGGCCAACCCCGCCCGCATCCGCATCCAGGCATTCGAACGCGACACGGGTCGGACCGTCACCTGGACAAAGGACGACATGCCCACGGCGATGGACATGATGGACAGGGTCCGCGCCAGCTCCACGCTGCCCGGAGCCATGAAGCCGCTGCCCGTGGACGGCTCCGTGTACTACGACGGTGGACTCGGCACGGGCGCGGGCATCCCCATCCACCTGGCCGAGGACGACGGCTTCGAGAAGTTCGTCTTCGTGGCGACACGTCCTCGCGGCTACCGCAAGCCCGAGCCATCGAGATACGACGTCACGCTCTTCCAGCGCATCGCCCGCGACTATCCCTACCTGAGAAACGCCCTGCTCACACGCTGGAAGCGCTATAACGTCGCACTCGATCACATAGACGAGCTCGAACGCGCCGGGCGCTGTCTGGCCATCTATCCGGACGAGATGCCCGTCGAGAACGGCACCGTCAACAAGCATAGGCTGCTCGCGTCATACACCATGGGCCACGAGCAGGGCGAGAGGGACCTTCCCCTGGTGCGTGAGTTTGTCTTCGGCTCCGCCGAGGGAGGCCCGCACCGCACGAGCGGAGAAATCTCACGGCTCGTATCGGAGGCAGATGGGTCAGAATCCAAAGGCAACTACATCACCATAGGATAGGGAGCCGCACATGGCTGACAGACGCGAACTCAGGCTTGTCTCGTGGAACGTCAACGGGCTTCGGGCCGTGCTCAAGAAGGAACCCGGGTTTGTCGAGATAGCCGAGGGACTGGGAGCCGACGTCATTGCCGTCCAGGAGACCAAGCTGCAGGATGGCCAGGTCAAGCTCGATCTGCCCGGTTACGTGCAGACCTGGAGCTACGCCGAGCGTAGGGGCTACTCGGGTACCGCGGTCTTCTCGCGCGAGAAGCCGCTCCAGGTGGTACGACGCATCGACTGCCCCGCGGCCGACGACGAGGGGCGCATGTGTGCGCTTGAGTTTCCCACGTACTGGTTCGTGTGCGCCTACGTTGCCCAACGCGCAGCCCGAGCTCAAACGCATCGAGACGCGCCTTGCGTGGGACGAGGGGCTTTCGCGGTTTCCTCACCGGGCTCGCCAAAGAGAAGACCGTCGTGGCCTGCGGCGACTTCAACGTGGCCCACGAGGAGATCGACCTTCGCAATCCCAGTGCCAACCGCGGAAACGCCGGTTTCTCCGATGAGG